>WNFJ01165846.1_pt6 | contig 11163 bp, 10 predicted proteins | sample 5400461 | NCBI WGS metagenome assembly WNFJ01 (sample SAMN13153349, study PRJNA577476) | soil metagenome | isolation source: 115 cm saprolite on Douglas fir-dominated hillslope | place: USA:California | collected 2013-09-17 | reverse complement strand
GGTGGGCTCGCCGCATTCGTAGATGGTCATCTTCTCGGCATCCGGCCTGGCGGGTCGGAGCAACTTGCCGAGCATCAGGTGAATGAACAGAAAGAACACGCCGATAATGAAAAAGACGAGCAGATAAAAAACAAGTTCGGGCATGGATTCCTCCGGCGTTACCTCAGGGTGGGATTGTCGGCCAATTTTTGCCGGCCGGAAAAGCCCGCTTCCAGCTCGTGCCAATGGGCAACCTCCGGCTCCCCCAGCCGCCAGCACAGGTAAACCGCCCGGTCGTCCATCCAACATGGGAAATCCACCAGGCCGGTGTAGTAATCCTTCAGCTCCACGTTGAGGTTTTTCAATTCCTGCTCGTACTCGCGCATTTTTTCCTGGCCGCGCTCCAGGTCCGCCTGCATCTGTTCCAGCTCTTCGCGGTAGGCGTCTTTCGGGGAACCTGCGGGAACCGGAACACGCGCCAGACGTTCTTGGCGGTCGCGCAGCTCGCGGGCCAGCTCGGTGACATCGCGCAGGATGGAGCGCAGCAAGGGCAGGGCGGCGTTGGCTTCATCTACGGTGTAGAATTTCTTGCGGGAGCGTTTCTGAGCGTTCATTCTCGGCACCTTAGGGAAATGTAGGGTGCGTTCGGTTTTCGGACCAGGTCGTCAACCGACCAAGCCGCGGAATGTTCTAGTCCGAAAACCGAACGCACCCTACCATCACGTTTTTGCGGCCACCGGCGCGGGTTTGGCAGGCGGCGGCGGGTCGGGAGGCTTGGTCCATACCGGCTCCACCGTCAGCTTGGACGCCGCCACCGCCGTCGGGTTCAACGATGCCTGGCCCCATGCCGTCTCCACAGGCAACTTGGCAAAATCAACCACGCAGCCATCCCGGCTGAAGCAACTCTGATCGTAGGTCGATCCCATGAAAATGCAATCCACCGGGCATGGGTCCACGCACAGAGCGCAGAACATGCACTTGGTGTAGTCAATTTTGAAGCCGTTGACCCGGAAGCCCTTGCCCACCGGATTCTTGATTTTCTCGATATAGATGCAATCCACCGGACAGGCGCGGGCGCACTTGTCGCAGCCAATACAGGTGGTCAGGTCGAAGCGGTGAAAACCCCGGTAGCGCGGCTTGACGGGGACCGGCAGCTCGGGATACTCAAAATGTTGCGTGAAGGCCTTACGCTTGTAGGTCTGGAGGAAATACCAGAGGGTGACCCACATACCCTGGGCGACGGTCTTGACCGCCACCACCACGTTCCGCCACCACTCGCGCATGCTGGCCTCGCTGGCAATTGAAGATCGCGGCTTCCCTTGGAATTATAGTGCCCGGTGTCCTTTCCGCAAAGATGGCCCAGGCCCTCCCGGCGAGTCATCGAGCCTGCTGGATTTTCTACCGGGTTTTTTAGTGACTTCTCGTTTGAGGCGACCATCCCCTAGGGAAGCGAAGAGATGAAAGAAAGATGAAAAAAAATTCGTTGCGTTGCTACCCCCCCACACACACCCCGCGCAACGAATATCCTGACGGTCTCCAGAAAACGGCATCATCCACAAACCATGTAGTGTCAAGATGTTAGACGTAATTCATAAGGCCAACAGGACTTGAATTCCTCGCGCGGCCTTCTCCCTTTGCTTGGGACCGACTGGCCAAATGGTCGCGTCCAGCGCGGAGTGTCGTTTTTTTTCCCCGATCCCGCTTTTTGACCTATACTTGCATATCCCGTCATGAAAATCGGCAGGTCGCAACGGGAGATCGCTGCTTCAATCCCAGGCAAGCATCATCTCCGCCGGAAAATCGGAATGGGCGGTGCGGGATGGACAAGGGACGCGGACAGGCGCAGCCGGCATTGATTCTGGGGTACGGCGGCACGGACAAGAAACCCTGGCCCTTGAGCCGGGACGTCACCACGTGTCCTTGAGGCGCCCGACGTTTCCAGCCTGCATTGCCTGGTCTGGGCATTCCAGGGGGGCTACCAGGTTCGGGATTGTGGCAGCAGGGCCGGAACGCAATTGAATGGCGACCGCATTACCGAGGCCATCTTGCGCGACGGCGACGTTTTGCAGGTGGGCCCGTTCAGTTTCCGTATGGCGGTGCCCGCCGCGCCGTCCGTAGGACCGGTCCGGCGCGAGCAGCGCTACAAACACCTGGAGCGGTCCCGGCGAAACCTGGCTCGCTTTGTGCTTGCCCAGAGAAAAAAGCTGCAATCCTTGCAGCAGGCCATGCTGGGAGATTCGGGACCGGAACCATTGGACCTGCAGCAAAAAGCCTCGGGATTGCGGCAACGCTACCGGGAATTTGAAAAACGCATTCGACTGCTGGAACAAGGGGAACGCGAACTGAGCAAGGACCGCGAAGCGTTTAACCAGGAACGCAACGATCATTGGGCAAAAATGAAGGAAGCCGAACAAGAACGGGACCGCCGCCAACAGGAAGCTCATGCCGAGCTGGAAGCGCGGCGGCAGGAGTTGCTCAACCGGGAGAAATCCATGTCCGAAACACGGCAAGACCCCTCCGAAGCCTTCGCTCTCCTGGAGCAACAGCGCCGGGCCCAGGAACAAGCCGAGAAATCACTCCGCGAGCAACGTGCCGAGCTGGTCCGCATGATGGCCGACCTGCGGAACATGCACGAGGCCATGCGCAGCCAGAAAAATGGGGACGTCCAGGCCTTGCGGGAGGAAAACGAACGCCTCCGCCTGGAACTGGCCCAGTCGGCGTCGGGGGCCGCGACCGAAGCTCCATCCAGGCTTCTCGATGAATGCAAAGAGTTTCAGGAAGAGAACCAGCGTCTCCGGCAATTGCTTCAGGAACAACGAGAATTGTTGGACGAGCTGAAAACCGCCCCGTCCGCCCCGGCGGCGCCGCGGGAGAACCCCGACCTGGATCATTTCGAGGCCGAGCTCAACAGCTACCGTCAACAACTCGAAGCCGACCGCCAAAAGCTGGACGAGGACATGCAGCAGATTCGCAGGAGCTGGACGAAGCCACGCGCGAAATGGAAATGGACTTCTCCCGCGAACGCGCCGAGCTGGCCCGCGAACGCACCCGCCTGGAACGGCTTCGCGAAGAAGTCCGCGTCGATACCGAGCGCCTGCAGCGCGACCAGGGCGTCCGTGAAAGCCTTGTCTCCGTCCAGCGCCTCCGCAACGGCATTGGACCGAAACGGTAATAACTGGTCATTCGCCCCCTGCGAAAATGGATTCCATTCCACCCCCCGACAGAGACACAGACCTCCAGTTCTGGTTGCATACGCTCTGGTTTGGCGGATTTTCATCCAAAAAACAAGAAATTCCGCGATCCTGGTTTCCGAGGCTTGCAACCCGATGCCCCCTATCAATCCAAACCACAAGGCGATCCAGCCATAATACCGTGGCCCTCGACGGTACTGCCGGAAAACGCTATTGTAAAGGCGTGCAAGTGCGAGCGGCCAGCCCACACCCCTATCCCCTTTTCCAGGGAACCCGCTTAGTTCAACGTAAACCGGGCGTAATAAACACAGGAGATCCCCATGACCCGGAAAAAATCCCCCACCCGGCGACGATTCCTCCAGGCATCGTCCGCGGCCGTTCTGGCCACTCCGCTGGTCGCCCGCGGCGTTCATGCAGACGGCAACGATCTCTTGAAGGTCGGCCTGATTGGTTGCGGCAACCGCGGCACCGGCGCCGCCGCCCAGGCCCTTCATGCCGATCAAAACGTCAAGCTCTGGGCCATGGGCGACGCCTTTCGCGACAAGCTCGATACCAGCCTGGCCGTCCTCCGCCGAGATCGGACTCTGGCGGGCAAGATCGACGTCACTGCCGAGCGATCCTTTACGGGTTTCAACGCTTACCAGGCCGCTCCATTTGCGCGCCGCCGTTCGGGCCAACAAGCACGTCTTCGCCGAGAAGCCGGTGGCAGTCGATGCGGCCGGCGTCCGCGCCGTCTTGGCCACCTGCGCCGAGGCCCGCCGCCGAAACCTGTCCATCGTCTCCGGCTTGTGCCTGCGCTATTCCAATGCCTATCGCGACATGATCCGCCGGCTGCACGACGGCGCCATCGGCGACATCAAGGCGCTCCAGGCCAACGATCTACGCGGCCCCATCTGGGTCTTTCCCCGCCAGGAGTCCTGGTCGGACATGGAATGGCAGATGCGCAACTGGTACTACTTCACCTGGCTGTCCGGCGATTTCAATGTCGAGCAGCACGTGCACAACCTGGACGTGTGCGCCTGGGCTCTGCGCGACCAGGTGCCGATCCGCTGCGCCGGAATAGGCGGCCGGCAAGTCCGCACCGGCCCGGAGTTCGGCAACATCTACGATCACTTCGCCGTCGTTTACGAATACGACAACGGCGTCAAGGTGTTCAGCAACACGCGCCAGCAGGTGAATTGCCGCAACGACATCACCGTCTATGCCCTGGGCAGCCGGGGCAACGCGGAAATTTCCGAGCGCCGCCAGCTCATTACCGGCCAGCAGCCCTGGAGCACGCGCGGGCGGGACAACGATTTCTACCAGACCGAGCACGATGAATTGTTCGCCAGCATTCGCAACAGTCGGCCCATCAACAACGGCGACTACATGTCGAAAAGCACGCTCCTGGCCATCATGGGCCGCATGGCAGCCTACACCGGCCTTAGTATCACCTGGGAAATGGCCCTGAATTCGCGCGAAGACCTGACACCGCCCCGCTACGAATGGGGCCGCCTGGCCAACCCCACCGTGGCCATGCCGGGAGTGACGCGGTTTCAGTGACCCTTCCCAGGCGTAATTTGCAATCGGCCCTGGTTCCTCGTTAAGGATCGCCAAAAAAACAACTTCCTGGATTTGCCGCATGCGGCTTAGCGCTCGCTCAAGGATTCTTTGAACGCTAAGCCGCAAGCGGAAAACAGAAATCGGGAATCGGCCGGGATGCGAGTGGTAATGCTCGATCGGCCAGGCCGGGTACGCTTCATCAATTTCATTTTTTTTGCACCCTTTTTGCCTCCGCTTCCGCTTTAGTTAATAGAACTCATCCAGCCCGCAGCGCCAGCAAGGCGTGGCGACAAATCCTTGCTGGCGCTGCGGCCTGTAATTCGGTTCATGGCCAACCGGGGCGCAATCGCCCAGGCCCCGGATGTTTTCCTGAGTTTTTGGCAGAAAAAAGTTGCAATTACCTGGAAACCAAGTATGTTGTTGCCTACCAATCCTGTTTTTTCCAGGTCCTTCCGCGGAGCCCAGGCTATGACCAGGGAGACGCAGTTAGGCGAGCTGCTCATGCAGTGGGAAGAGCGCCGGCAGCAAGGCAAAGCCGTCGCCGTCGAGGATCTGTGCCGCGAAACCCCCGAATTGATCGAAGAACTGCACCGGCGGATTCACGCCCTGGAAGCCCTTGGCCCCGTGCTGGCCGTGACGCCGTCGACAGACATTTCCACCATCCCTTATGATGAACGCGCAAACGATGGCTCATATGAACTGCTGGAAATTCCGGGTTATGAGGTCCTGAGCGAATTGGGCCGCACCCGCATGAGCGTGGTTTACAAGGTCCGCAACCTGTCCTTGGAGCGATCTGAGGCGCTCAAAATGGGGCTGGCGATCCAGCGATTCCGCGTTGAAATCCGGGCCACGGCCAGATTCGAACACCACGGCATTGTTCGCATCTACGCCAGCGGCGAGCAACAGGGCCGGCCGTTCTTTACTATGGAGTTTTTCCAGGGCGGCACCCTGAACGACCACCTAAAGCGTTTCCAGAACGACCCGCGCGCCTCCGTGGCCCTGATGGCCAAGGTTGCCCGCGCTGTCCATTTCTTGCACCAAAAAGGAATTGTCCACCGCGACCTGAAACCAAGCAACATCCTCTTGAAGGACCAGGACGAGCCGGTCGTCAGCGATTTCGGTCTCGCCAAAGTCGTTCACCAGGAAGATGAAGCCGGCCCGGAGCTAGAAGGCAGCGATCCGAATCTGACCAGGCCCGGGGCAATTATGGGCACCAGCTATTACATGTCCCCCGAGCAAGCGGGCGGCAAACGCATTACAGAAACCTCCGATTTCTGGGCTCTTGGCGTCATCCTCTACGAATTGCTGACTGGCAGGCGGCCTTTTTTGGGGAAAAATAACGAGGAGGTTCGCCAAGCTATTCTCAAGGGCGAAAGGAAAACGCCGCGGGAATTGAAGCCGAAAATCGACAGGCACCTGGAGGCCATCTGCTTGAAATGCCTGGGAAATGACCCGAACCAGCGCTATTCCACCGCTGAGGCACTGGCGAAGGATTTGGAAAATTGGCGGCCCCCAGGGCTATGGCCAACGGTTCGACGGCATCCCACCATAAGCGCAGCCATGATACTTTTGACAGTATTCGCTGTTTTGCTTTGTGGAATTGCCCTGGCATTCTGGCCTTCTTCCCCAGCTCCACAAGACCCCATTGAATTCGTGCAGGGAATGCCAATTCGTTGGCCGCTGGGAGAAGCAAAATTAGACTGGCAAGGAGATAGGATGCTTCAATTGGAGTCGGACAAACTCCGACTTCAGGAAGTTTTCGACAAGGCGCCTTGGGAGCGTTATCAATTCCAGGCCGAGGTGCAAGATACCTCACCGAATTCAGGAGCCATTGGAATATATGTTGCCCGAAGCCAGCAGGCCACCGAAAAGGGAATGGAACATTGGTTGCGCGTTTTGAGTTATGCCGAAGAAGGTAGGGTTCCTCGACGTGATCCCAAACTTCCAAAATTGGGCGAAGCTTTATTCACTTTGCAAGGACTTCGTGAGCCGAATTCCCAACACGTTTTCACATTGGATCGAAATCAGAAAATGTTTGATTGGGAACGCCCCAAATGGCGGAAGCTTACCTTGGAGGTAACCTCCGAATTGGTCCAAGCATTTTGGGGTCAGGATGCGGAACCCTTTTGTCATGGAGCACGTCCTAATCTGGTAAATATCGTGCAGAAACAACTTAATGCCTTCCCCCAAGCGCCCTTGAGGAGTCCCCCCAACTTTTCGTTTGGCGGAGGGATGGGGCTCTACTGTCTTAATGGAGCAGGGTTGTTCAAAAATCTGGTTGTAACTCCTCTTCCGGAGAAGAGGTAATATCTGGAATGGACGACGTACTGACCCATCCTTTTTGAAAGGAAGTGTGCGATGGCGGCAGTGATCTCAGTGATGAGGCCCCAACCGGGAAGCACCCCTACGCTTGATCCTCAAGCGCCAGGAAATTTCGTGGTGACAGGAACTCTCCCAGTTCAGCAGAATTTGATTGCCAGTATGCAAGTTTGGGCAACTTCCTCGAATGCCCAAGTTCAGGGTCATCCAGTTAATCCATCACCGGGATTGGCTTGGCAATTTGATGTGCCAGACACTTTGTTCGGACCTGGACATGTTGTTGTACGTATTCCCGATCCGAATAATGGAGATACTTCCATAGTGATCCCCGTCACTTTCCCCGCCTTCCACAAGCCCCCCCGTCCGGACCTGATGGAGGGACTCAGAAGCCTCCCCCACCCCCACAAGGGCCCGCGCAGAAATAACAGATGGCGGAAATGGGACATTCACGGTTGTTTTAGCCAAAAACAACCGTGAATGTCCTTTTTCTTTGTCCGAGTTAGACCTTCCGGCGCGAAGGCGCGGGCATTGAGTCTGACCTGCACGCGTTTTGGCGCGTCCGCGGCACCACGCCTTTTTTCGCTTCTTCCACTAGCCGCAAAATCTCCTCGCCGCCGCCTTCCGACCAGACCATCGCACCCAATTTTTCGAGCTTCTTCAGGTCGATAGGTTGTTGTCCATTGTCCAGCGAATGGGTTACCATCCAGGCGCCAACCCAACCAATGGCCGCTTGTGGAATCCGCGTTCAACGAGCTGCATGTAGTTATTTCTGGGCCAATGCGATTTGCTTGATGCGCGGGTAGCAGAAGAGATAGGAGCACCAGAGGCGGAAGTTAGCCATCAGGAAGCCGCCCAGGCCGCGATAGACGGGGCCGGTGTCGTGGTAGAACCAGGTGCGCTGGAAGCCGGCGCGGCGTAGGGTACGGCGCAGGCCGAAACGCGTGAAGCCCAATTCCGTCACGCCGTATTCACGGGAGGCCGCCCGCGCATGCGGGGACACCAGGTGCAGCCAGGATGGTTCCATCAGGAGCAGGAAACCCCCCGGCTTCAAATGGGCGCAGGCACGGGCAAGGGCCCGATCATATCTGGGGCAGTGGTGCAGGGCGTCGAATAAGAGGACGCCGTCGAAATCGCGCTGCTGCAAGTTCAAGTCTTCCAGGTCGGCCACGGTGAAGGTGACGGCAACGTTTTCATTGGCAGCGCGCTCGCGGGCGATCTCGATCATGCGTTCCGAGATGTCCACACCGACCACGTTCCAGCCGGCTCGGGCCAGGAACAGGCTCGACCAACCCGAACCGCAGCCGAGATCGAGCACCGATCCTCCTTTGGGCAGGCGCTCTTGCAGGACCGCGAGGGCCAGGCCGAATTCCCGGAGGGAAGCGGGGTCCCAATACGGCTTGTGGTAAAGGAGATAGGGATCGACCTTGAGGGGATAGTCCTTTTCAGCTTGCTTGGTCATGGATCGCCTCTTCGTGGTAGGTGGGCGGATCAGCTGGCGGCGCGGGAGCCACTGGGAACATATGCCGGGGCCAGCACCGGAACCGGTTTGGTGCGCCGTCCGATGATCGTATAAAGCAGGCGCCGGGACCCTTCAAAACGTTGCCAATGATAGGTCACTTTGCTGTCCTCGAAGCCCAAGACGCCTAGGAATTTTTGGATCAGCTTGGGCGGCAGGACCCACCAGGTGCCGCTGTGCGTCTGCTGTTTGGCATCGGGCAAGAACAGCATCTCGGGCTTCAAGAACCAGCTCACCCAGCGCTGCCAGAAGCGTCGGCGAGGAATCAAGTCGGCGACGATCACCGTGTCCTTGACCAGGGCCAGGCCGGTTTGCAAAGCCAAAAACGGATCGCGCAAATGCAGCAAGATGCTGCCGTAAACGCCGATGTCCACCGGCCCGATTTCGGCAGGAATGGTGTACACCGTGCCATAAACGACCTGGTTCCTGGAATCAATACCAGTAGCTATTGTTGATCTTGCGGAGATTGGCGCGGGCGTCGGCGGCGGCGCCAACCAGATCGCTGCCCGCATACGGCACATGGTCCCAGGAGTAGGCGTCGCAAAGATCGTAGGAGACGACCTCGCCACCCTGTTGTTCCATGGTAAAGCTCAAGAAGCCGCTGGCCGCGCCGACATCGAGAATGCGCTTGCCGGCAAAGGGCACTCCTCCCAGATACCGGCCGATGCCCCGGCGCAAGTCCCACGGCCCGGAGATGGTGCCCTGACCGGGAATGTCGATGGTGTGATAGAACAGGCACTCGCCAGGATCGGTCACTTTCCTGGGGTTGGCGTATAGGTTTTCCGGTTTCATTTTCCCTAATTCCTTCCATCGGAAAGCGCTTGGGGAGAGGCCCTTATACCTTCCCTGTTGGGAAAAATCTAACTTTCCCCTAGGAAAATATAGACTTAGGGCGAAAAAAGCCAGTTGCCGGCCAACTGGCCGCCACCCGGGTGGATAAAGTTGGCGGCCACGTGGCCGTGGGACTTTCTCAAAATCCGCCTTTTTCAACCTTTTGGAAGTGGACAGCTCATTGAGGGTTTGGTCGCCAAAACTCTTCCCGGCGGCCAAACACTTTGAAGATGCAACTATCATGTTTACAAGCGGTTACGAATTTCAGCCGAGGGTTTGGTCGGCACAGGCACATAGACGGCCCCCCCAGATAAACTGTCAACCACGAAAAGGCCTCATGAGAAAGTCCCCTACAAACCAAAGTCGCAAGGCCGTAACACCTTGAGCGAAATGAACATATTTACAAGAGTTCCCCCTGTGGCTATACTCCTGCTCGTTTTTGCCCAAAAGGTCCGAAGGAATAGCCATGACGTCCTCAGCCACCGATTCAGCGCGCGGCGAGCGCTTGCTTTTTTTGGATGTCTTGCGCGGAATTGCCGCCTCGGCCGTGGTTCTGGAACACGGGTTTGCCGTATGCATTCCCCACTATCTCGATTTTTCAATCCGCTACTTTGACCTGGGCCAGTTCGGCGTAACGGTCTTCATGCTGGTCAGCGGCTTTATCATCCCGGTCAGTTTGGAACGCGGCGGGTCCACGCCGCGCTTTTGGGTCAATCGTTTCTTCCGCCTGTTCCCGCTTTATTGGGCAACGATTGCCTTTTTTTTGCTTTATTACCAGCTGGTCCTTCCGGAATCGTTGCACCCTCAGGAAACCTGGCAATGGCTGGTAAACCTGACCATGCTCCAGGAATTCGCCGGCGTTCCCCACGTAACCAGCGTGTTCTGGACACTCACGCTGGAGCTGATCTTCTACGCCTCCTGTTCGCTGCTGCACATCTTGGGTTTGTTTCGCTGGACGTGGTTGTTGGTGTGGTTAGGGCAAGCCGGCCTGGTAGTTCTGGGAATCTGTTACCCGTTGCTTAGCGGCCGCCGGTTTCCCGGCGGCTACGCGATGCTCTTTCTCACCCTGTTTGTGGGGACCCTGTTTCACCACTGGACAAGCGGGCGGATTTCCCGCCGCCGCCTCCTGTGGTTTTTGGGCTGTTTGGCGCCGGTCTCTCTGGCGGTCAGCTATGTGTCTTTTGCTCTGTTCACGCGGCGGGGGTATCCGTTGACCTTTCACTGCGTCTGGCTGGTATGGTTGAGCGCCTACGCGGGATTCGCAATCGCATTGAGCCTGCGTGACCGATTCCTGCCATCCTGGCTGTGTTATCTGGGCCGAATCAGTTATTCGATTTATCTGGTCCACACGGTCATCGTCCTGATGTTGCCGCACCACTGGCCGCGCCTCCTTTATCTCTGCCCCTTGCTGGGGGGAACCTTGGCGCTGGCATCGCTGACCTATTACTGGATCGAAAGGCCGGGTATTTCTCTGGGGCGGCGCTTGCTGAAAAAGCCCCGCGTAACCCATTGGGGCGAAGTTCCATCTCCGGTCAGGCGCCGAGCAGCCTGACCGGGCGGGAGTGCCGGGAACCACGCGGAGATGGGAGAATCTTCATGCAAGGCAAGCGTGCCCTCATGGCCTGCTCCAATTACTGGGACTCCCCGTTCCAGGTCGGCAGCCATCACCTTGCGCGGGGCCTTGTGCGGGCCGGCTATGAAGTGGCTTTTCTATCCGATCCCATTTCTCCCTGGCACCTGTGTCGGGGCTGGACGGCGGATTTGCGGCGCCGCCTGGCCATTTAC
>WNFJ01086116.1_pt2 | contig 11163 bp, 13 predicted proteins | sample 5400461 | NCBI WGS metagenome assembly WNFJ01 (sample SAMN13153349, study PRJNA577476) | soil metagenome | isolation source: 115 cm saprolite on Douglas fir-dominated hillslope | place: USA:California | collected 2013-09-17 | reverse complement strand
CACCAAGGATGGCTTGACCATCGTAATTCTTTGCAATCGCGCGGACTTCAACCCCGACGAATATGCAGACAAAATTGCCACGGTTCTGCTTGCTCCCTGAGATGGCGCAGAGCAACCGTTCAACGCGACGGTTTCATTCTCGACCTAATCCAAGCAGCCAAATCTGCCTCAGGAAGTTGGCCCGCTGCCAAGGCAAAAAAGGCCTCAATCGCTTCTCGCTGGCTCGCGACCAATTGCGCCTTGTTGAGGCCCAGGAACAAGCCGACGCTCAAGGAAAGCAACTCCTTTGTTGCCGTCGCGGAAGGGGTGATTTTGTGAAATCCCGAAGGCGCACGCCGCAGCGAGTTCAGCAACATCGCACGCTTCGTTGTAGGCGAAGGGATTCTTTGCGCGGGCCAGGCGAATCATTAACATGTAAGCTCCATAAACATTCTAGAGCCACGGATGAACACGGATGAACACGGATAAGACAAGATCTTCCTTGCGTTATCCGTGTGCATCCGTGTTCATCCGTGGCCAAATTCTTTCACATCCCCGGCATATCCCCAAACGGGAAGCCCGGCGGCAGCTTCATCCTGCCCATCTTCTTCCCCATCAGGCCGCCTGAAAGGCTCTTCATCATCTTGCGGGCCTGCGCGTACTGCTTCAACAACTGGTTGACTTCCTGCACCGACGTGCCGCTGCCCTTGGCGATGCGCTTGCGCCGTTTGCCGTCGATCACGTTGTGGTCGCGGCGTTCCTCGTTGGTCATCGAGTTGATGATGGCTTCCACTTGTTTCAGTTTCTTCTCGTCGACGGTGGTGTCCTTGGGCAAATTCTGCAGCGGCCCGACCTTGGGAAGCATATCCACCAACTGGTCGAGCGGACCCATCTTGCGAATCTGCTTCAGCTGATCGCGAAAATCTTCCAGCGTGAACTCTTCCTTGCGCAGCTTGCGCTCGAGTTCCATCGCCGTTTTTTTGTCGAAGGCCGACTCCGCGCGCTCAATCAGCGAGAGAATGTCGCCCATACCGAGAACGCGCGAGACGATGCGCTCGGGATAGAAACCCTCCAGAGCATCGTATTTTTCACCCAGGCCGACGAACTTTACCGGGGCTCCGGAAACCTTGGCGATCGAGAGCGCCGCACCGCCGCGCGCGTCGCCGTCGAGCTTGGTTAAGACAACGCCTGTGAGCCCCAGGCGCTTGTGGAACTCGCCGGCAGAGCGCACCGCGTCCTGACCAATCATGGCGTCAGCGATAAACAGCATTTCGCTGGGCTGCAATTCTTTTTTCAGCGCGGAGAGCTCATTCATCAATGCATCGTCAATGTGCAGGCGGCCCGCGGTGTCGACCACGACCACATCACTGGCCGAAAGCTTCGCTTCCTTAATTGCGCCGCGAACAATCTCCAGCGGCTTGTCCGTGCCCGCGCCAGGCCACAGCGCAATGCCGATAGACTTGGCCACTTGTGAAAGCTGCTCGCGCGCCGCAGGGCGATACACGTCGGTGGACACCACGATCGGCCGGTGTCCATGCTGCGACAGCCATTTCGCTAGCTTGCCGGTGGTGGTGGTCTTACCGGAGCCTTGCAGGCCCACGATCATCCAGACAGAAGGTGGGCGCGAGGCAAACAGCGGCTTGGCATGCTTGCCCAAAAGATTGGTGAGCTCGTCGCGCACAATCTTGACGACTTGCTGGTCCGGCGAAAGCTGCAGCATGACTTCCGAACCCAGGGCCCTGGAGCGGATGTTGGCCAGGAGTTCGTCGGCCACGCCGACGTTGACGTCGCCCTCGATGAGCGCTTCGCGGATTTCCCCGAGCGCCACATCGAGGTGCTCTTCGGTGAGCTTTCCCTGTCCGCGCAGGTTCTTGAAGGTTCGTTGCAGTTTTTCTGTCAGGTTCTCAAACATGATTCCAGTGTTCCTTACGCGCCAATCTCTATTGTACAGGTTGCCCGGCCAGGGTGCAGCCCCGGCACCAGCGAGGCACATCAGACGTGTTGCAGGTGGGTATCCCTGAAAACAGTGGGGTATTTCAGGCCGAAACCGAGCATACGGTCAAGGCCCAAGTGCGCCAGCCAGATCAATCCGTACGGTGTGAGTTGCGCAGCGGGCAACCGCAAGGAAAGCAGCAGGAGCACCACCGGGCACACATACGTGTGTACGAGATTGTAGAAAACCGCGCCCCACTTGGCGTCGATCAGATAACCAAGCATGAACAGATCCGGCGCCAGAAACAATAGTGCGAACAGGCCCCAGGAAAAATGGCCTGCGCGATAAAGAAAGATAACCAATACAAAAATAGCAGCGCCTTCCAGGTGCAGCAGCCAGCGTGGTTTTGTGAGCATGATGAGCGGTCCAGGCGGCACAGAAATCGTAGCATCAGAACGTGAATTTGATGCCCACCTGCGCGGCGAAAGGTATACCCACGGTTGTGCCGGGCCCGAAGAAATCGCCCAGTGCGCCGGCGGGGAAGCGCAACTGGCTGAGAGAAGTAATCGGCTGGGTCTGCGTGCAGGAAGCATTCAAACAGAAGGCCGTGGCGTTGGAAAGATTATTGACGGGCGTGGGCAAGGCGGCGAGATCCGGGATGAAGTTATTGCCGGGATTGTTGCGGTTGAAGAGGTTGAAGAATTCAACGAACGGCAGCAACGAATAGCGTTCGCGAAACATGAACGGCCGCGTGACGCGCAGATCGACCTGCGCATAAGGCCAGCCGCGAAACTCATCGAGGGTTGTTTCCACGCCGTTGATCACCGCGCGCGTGCCGGGCGGCGTGGTCATGGTATACGGCCGAGCCGATTCGAACTGCAGTAGCGTGGAAAGTTGAAAGCCGCCGGGGATCAGAAACGTTCCCGCAAGCACAAAACGATTGCGTACGTCTTCGCCCGACGGGCCGTAGTCTCCCGGCGCAAAAGGGTTCGCGGTATTGCAGACACCGTTGACGTAATCGAACAGTTCGCCAATCTGGCATCCCCAAGTGTTCGCCTTCGACAGTGTGTAATGCGCAGTGAGGTGAACACGCTGGTTGACATTGCCTTGCACGCGCAGCGACAAGCCCTGGTAACTCGAGCGGTTGTCGGTGCGGTAGACGTCAGCCGCCGCGTACCCGTAACTGCGGTAGGCGTGCATCCCGGTTTCCAGGGTGTAATCCGCGCTGACCATCCAGTTGCTCGAAAGCGCGTGCTGCACTCCGGCAGTGGCGTGAATCGCATACGGGGTGTGGTAATGGGGATCGATGAGCGCGGCGGGGCTTGTGCCGTTCGCCAGATTGTACGAATTCACGGCGGTGAACGCGTTCACCCAGCCGTTCTGCGCCAGGTCGTTATAGAACAAACCGAACCCCGCGCGTAGCACGGTTTTGCCGGAGGAACCCAGCATTTGCGCGATGCCGATGCGCGGCGCGAACGCTTTGCGGTAGTCGTGCGGGATGCCGTTCACCAGGCCGGCGCTGAGCGCGGGATTGAAACTCTGGTTGCGGCCGGAAGCGATGAACAGGCCGAACGTCGTGTCGTAGCGCAGGCCATAATTCAGAGTGAGCCGAGGAGTGAGGCGCCAGGAATCTTCCGCATAAAGGCCAAGCCGCTGCACGTTTTGCGAAAAACTACCGTCGTACGCGGGCGTATATGAGGCGTAAGGGCACGGTGGATTGGGCGGCTGATTCTGCGGAAGCAGGGGATTGCATCCGAAATCCACCAGCGCTTGCAGCGGATTGGCCAGGTAGTAGGTCGGGTTCTGTGGGGGAGAATACAGACTTTCCGCCGTCGCGGTCAGCGCGCCGCTGAGCACCGGCTCGTGGATGAAGTTAACGCCGAAGCGCGGCGTGTGTCGCCCTGCGGAGTGCGTGACGTCGTAGCGAAACTGATATTTTTCCTGATCGCGCAAGATCGGAAACGCCGTGATGGGCGTGACAAACAGATTGTCTCCGTAAGTTTCGTAACCGGAAATCGTGCTGGACGTCACCGTAAACGGGAACGCGTACGCGAAACCCAGATTCACGTTGCGCGCCTGCGTCAAATGAAGCGCGCTGGCATTCAGCACCAGCGAGCCGAACCACGAAGACGAAAAGTTGAATTGCTGCCCGAGCACCAGGCTGAAATAGTTGTTGTGCGCAGTGGCTCCGGTGGACGGAAGCGTTCCTTGCTGTACCAGGGCGTTGCGCGTGGTGTAGGTGTCAATTGCACCGCGCAGAAACCATCGCGAACGCGCGGACTGGGCCCAATCGAGGCGCGCCGTGCCAAGGTAATCGCGAAACGGAACGCTGACGTTATCGGGCACATTGATGGAAGTAACGCCAGGAAGTAGTCCCATGGATGCTAACTGCGCGAGCGCATCGAATTGCGTCACGCTGGAGTTGCTGTAAGCGATGCTGGCGTCTTCGTGAACATATTCGAGCGAAGTAAAAAACCATAAACGGTCCTTGACGATGGGGCCGCCAAGCGTGCCGACATAGTTCTGGCGAGAGAAGGGCTGCTTGGGATTGGGCGCGGGATTGTCGATGGGGAACCGTGCGTTCAGCGCGGCAGAGCGTTCGTAAAATGCGGCTTCGCCATGCCACTGGTTGGTGCCGCTGCGCGTGGTGATGACGATGGAACCCGCGGTGGTGCGCCCGGTGTCCGCATCCGCTTGCGCGGTGCGAAAGGCAAATTCCTGAATGGCGTCGGGAGAAAAATTCTGCAGGAAGCCGCCAATGTAGTCGTCGGAATTGTCGCCGCCATCGACGGAGATTTCGTTGTTGAGCCCAGAGCTGCCGCCGGTCGAGACCGCGGTGATGCGCGCTTTAGTGGGATCGGAAGGCTCGACAGGTTCAGTTCCCGGCGCGAAATAGGCGATGTTCGCGAAGCTGCGCGCCGCGAGCGGGATGCTCTCCAAATCCTGGTGATACACGATGGCTTGGTGCACGGCGCTGGAGGTGTCGAGTGGCTCCGTAGTGATCGACGGCGCCGCTGCGCTGACCTGGACATTCTCGGAAACGCCTTTGGGCTGCAGTGTCACACTGATCTGGCGCACCGAGCTGATCGAGATGGTGACCGCAGAATGGGCGTCGGCAAAACCACTCGCGCTCGCGGTCACGTCGTACGCGCCGGCGGGCAGGTCGACGATGCGAAACTCTCCCTGCGCATCCGTTTCCGCTTCACGTGCCAGGGAAAGGCCGGGATTGCGCACCGAGATTTTGGCCGAAGGCACCAGGGCCCCGCTGGAATCGCGCACCGTGCCATCGAGCGAGCCGTGCGGATTTTGCGCCAGGCCTAGTGTCACCACGAAGAGTGTGCAGCGAGTCATGCGCGATATCGTCGAGCGAAGCAAGGTGGGCAACTTCCTCCAGAACGCGAAAAACGAGTATACCCGAAGGAAAGTGCTCGCGAGAGTCTACGGCTGAGGATAGAATCCGCGGAGATTAACGGGAGGCAGAATGATCGACCGGCGGTCGTTCCTTTCATCAGTTGCAGGTATCGCAGCACTGGGCGGAGCAGGCTTTCCCCAGGTCTGCAAGGACATCCTGGGCCAAGCGCCCGAAAACCTGCCGGATCATTCGCTGTACGACACAAACGAAGAAGCCTACTGGGCAGAGATACGCAAACAGTTCTTGATTCCGGAAGACGAAGTGTATTTAAACAATGGCACGGTTGGCTCTTCGCCCGCCCCGGTGTTGCGCGCGGTGTTTGAGAGCTATCAGAAATCCGAGATGCTCGACCAGGCAGACCCGGAAGACTATCCCATCTGGGGCTACGCCGCTTGGAACCAGTTTCGCGATCCTCTGGCGGAGTTTGTGGGATGCTCGCGCAACGAAATTGCATTGTTGCGGAATGCCACGGAGGCAAACAGCTACATCGCCAATGGTGTCGACCTGAAGACGGGCGATGAAGTGTTGATGACCGATCAGGAGCACCCCGGCGGCGAGCACCCATGGAACCTGAAGGCCAAGCGCTACGGCATCGTGGTGAAAAAAGTGACCCTGCCGAAGCCGGTGCCCAGCGTCGCTGCGGTGCTGAATCTTTTCAACGACGCGATCACGCCTAAAACCAAGGTGATTTTCTTCAGCCACATCACGACCGTCACAGGAGTGGTGTTGCCGGCGACAGAACTCGCAGCGCTGGCGCGGTCAAAAGGCATCCTCAGCGCGGTGGACGGCGCGCATGTGCCAGGAATGATGAAGCTGAACATTCGCGACATCGGCTGCGACTACTATTCCGCCAGCCCGCACAAGTGGCTGCAAGCGCCGAAAGGCTCGGGATTTTTGTTTCTGCGCGATGAAGTGATCGATCGCACCTGGAACACCATTGCCACGGAAGGCTGGGAAGATAACCAGATTCGCGCGGAACGTTTTCAGCGCATCGGCAGTTCCAATGTGCCGGCGCTCAGCGGCCTGCGCGCTTCCATCGCATTAGCAAATCAAATCGGGATGGAGCGCATCGAAAAGCGGCATCGCCAGATGGCCGACTATATCCTGCAGCAGATGATTCAGCGCGGAGCAACCTCGTGGAGCTCACCCGACGCGGCACTGCGCTGTGGAATTACCACCGTGACGGTGGCACCGGCAAGAATGCCGGACCTGGAATTGTGGATGTGGAAGGAAAAGAAAATCCGCATACGCGGCGGGGCGCCTGCGAAAATCCGCCAGTCAACGCCCTACTACGTGCTGCGTAAGGATGTGGATCGCTATCTGACCGCCTACGATGAATACCGAAAAACACATCCCGCGGGTTGAGCCTCGCATTGCATCTGTAAACTCGGGCATCTTTCACGCAAGCTCCATGGCGTTGGCTCGCCGCGGGTTCTGCCGGCGCATGCTCACTTTGCTTTTGATGTTCGCAGCTTGTGTCTCGGCCGCCGCGCAAACTGATTACTCGCGCGTGGAATTTGGCGGTGAATTCTCCACCATCCGGCAAAATGACCCCAAAACGGAAAACGGCAAGAATTTCCCAGGCTTCGGTGGAAGATTCGACTGGAATTTCGATCGCCGCATGGCGTTTGAGACGGAAGTTGATTTTTTCCCGGAGCAATCTGAGGTCATATCTTTCCGGCGAGGTGGCCAGACCCTTCAGGCAGTGTTTGGATTGCGCGCGAAAGTGCTGCAGACGCGGCGGCTCTCTGTCTTCGGCCTGGTGCGGCCGGGATTGTTCCATTTCACCGATGTGCTGTCGTACTCGCCCGGCACAGGTCTGCCGCCGCGAAACCTGAGTACCACCTATTTTGAGATGAATCTAGGAGGCGGAATCGAGTATTACCTCAGTCCGCGCTGGGTCTTGCGCGCCGACATCGCAGGAAATCCGTACCGCGTGCCGCAACAAGCCAAAAACGTAGCCGGCGTCGCGGTCAGTTATCCGGGTAGCGTGGAAGATACGACGCGCCTCAGCTTTGGCGTAGCCTATCGGCCAGGAACGCTAAGAGAAAATGAGGGCGAGGGAAAGGTCCCGGGAACTTGGGAATTTGGGCCGCTGTTCAGCACCCTGATCGCCGCGCCCGTCGCAGCGAATAACAGCATAGCGACGCTATCTGGTCTGGGCGCGTATGCCAGTTACCGGTTTTGGCGGGTACTTTATTTCGATAGCGACGTGTTGTATTTTCCGCAAGATACCCACGGGCCTACCAGTCTCTACGGCGGTCCGGTGCTGCAGGGTTTGTTTGGACTGAAAGGTGGAATTCGCCGAAACGATTTCGGCTTCTTCGGCAAGGTGCGTCCCGGATTTCAGAGCTATGCACAAGCGCTGGAGGCCATCGCCTCGCAGCCACCCGGCAGCCTGAATTACAGTTATGGACGTTCGACGAATTTCGCGCTGGATTTGGGCGGAATCGTGGAATTTTATCCGACCGAGAGAGCCACACTGCGGATCGAGGCCGGGGATTCGCACACGTTTTTTTCGACGCACACGGTAAACGTCAACGGCACCTCCTTGCGGTACGATTTGGGAATGCACCACACGATTCAGCTGGTTTTGGGCTATGGCTGGCGATTCTAACTAGCCGCCAAAGGGGACAACGATCATGTCGCAAAACGCAAACGTATGGGCCGAAGTCGACAATTACATCTGCGAAGTGCTTGCGCTCAACGATCCCGCTCTCGAGGCCGCTCTGAAAGCGAGCGAGGCGGCGGGCCTGCCAGCGATCCAGGTATCGCCGACCCAGGGCAAATTTCTACATTTGCAGGCACGCCTGATGTGCGCGAGCAGCATTCTGGAATTGGGCACGTTGGGGGGATACAGCACGATTTGGCTCGCGCGGGCGTTGCCCCCGAAAGGCCGCGTGATCACCGTGGACGCCAACACCAAACATACCGAAGTGGCGCGCGCCAACGTCGCGTTTGCCGGTTTGAGCGATCGCGTCGAGTTTCGTGTGGGAGCTGGGTTGGACGTTTTGCCTCAACTCGAGCGCGAAGGCCGCGGCCCCTTTGACTTCATCTTCATTGATGCCAACAAGTCCGACATGCCGGAGTACTTTGCGTGGGCGCTGCGACTTTCCCGCCCGGGCGGCCTGATCATTGCCGACAATGTGATTCGTGATGGCAGGGTGCTCGATGCCTCGACCGCGGACGCCGACATACAGGGCGTCCGCCGATTCAACGAGCGGCTAGCCGCCGAGAAAAGAGTCAGCGCGACGGAGTTGCAGACCGTGGGCAGCAAGGGCTACGACGGATTCGCAATGGCCGTGGTCCTCGCGCACGCGTGAGACCGCACAACGCGGCCCGTCATACGGTGAAATGCCAATGGAACAAGCGACTCTGCTGAAGGAACTAAAGCGCATCGTGTCCGGAAGAGAACCGCGGCGTGCCGCTCTTGAAAAGGTGGCCGCGCTGATAAAAGAGCGCGGCAATCATCGCTGGGTGGGACTTTACGATGTCGATCACTCTGCCGGGCTGGTATCGAACATTGTCTGGAGCGGTCCGGGCGCGCCGGAATTTCCGACTTTCCCGATAACCAAAGGCCTGACGGGGTCGGCAATCTCGAGCGGAAAAACCGTCAACGTTGGCCACGTCGCGAGCGACCCGCGCTACCTCACCGCCTTCGGAACGACAAAATCGGAAATCATTGTCCCGATTTTCGACTCAACCCGAGAAAACGTAGTCGGAACCATCGATGTTGAGAGTGAGCAGCCCAATGCTTTCGACCCACAGACTCAAGGCCTACTGGAAGAATGCGCGGAGCTGCTCACGCCATTGTGGCGCGCGTCCGACTGACCGAAGCGCCCGCAGCTAGGCTTTCGCCGCCTTCTCGGTGCAGCTAGCCTCGCCCATCTCGTAGAGCTGTCGAATTTCGCATTCACCTTCGCCCGCCACCTGAAGGAAATCCTTGGCCATTTTGACGGCTTCTTCCCTGGAGTTCGCTTGAAGCAGTGCAAAGCCGCCCACCACTTCCTTCGACTCGATGAAGGGCCCATCGGTCACCGTGATCTTGTCGCCAGAACGTCGAACCCGCGCGCCCAAAGCGCTCGGCAAACACCCCTCGGTGCCAAGCAGCCAGCCCTTCTTCATCCCCTCCTCAATGAGCTTGCCCATGGCGTTCATTTCCTCCTGGGAGGGTGGCGTATTTCTCTCGACGTTTTTGTAGATGCTCAGGAATTTCATGATCTTCTCTCCTTGTATTTTTGCACTGCTATTTCGGCGTTTGATTGCCGGGTACACCATGAACGGGGCTGAATTCCCATTCAATTTCGTCTTCTAACCTGTCTTTTGACGTCACCACTACGACTTCGGCGCTTTCCTTCATTTGTGCTCATACGCCTGCTGTAAGCGTTTGACGTCAATTTTTTTCATCTGCAGCATGGCTTTCATAACCCGTTGCGACTTCTCCGGATCGGGGTCACTCATCAGCTTGCCTAAGGCCGTGGGAACGATTTGCCACGACAAACCATACTTATCTTTCAGCCAGCCGCACTGGCTCTCCTGCCCGCCTGCAGTTAATTTCTCCCAATACTCGTCGACTTCTTCTTGCGTCTCGCAGCTCACCAGCAACGATATGGCCTCGGTGAATTTGAACAGCGGGCCTCCATTGAGCGCCATGAATTCCTGGCCGGCGAGTTGAAAGGTAACCACCATTGCCGTTCCCTTCGGTCTTGGTGCCCCTTCTCCATAACGGCTAACGGTTGCAATCTTTGCATTCTTGAATATTGAGGTATAAAACTTCGCCGCCTCCTCCGCTTGATCATCGAACCACAAGAAAGTCGTGATTTTCTGCATACCGTTCATCTCCTTTGATTTTCTGGCTACGCCTTTTTCTGCAGCTCGGGTGGGAAATCGTGATTCTCAAAGATCTGGCGAATTTCGATCACACCGCACTCGGGCAAAGGCGCCCGGTTGGCCCACTCGATGGCCTCTTCCTTCGACTTCACCTGAATGATCCAGAAGCCGGCAATCACTTCCTTTGTTTCGATAAATGGGCCGTCAGTCACGATGCGCTTGCCGCCCGACACCCGAATGCGCGCGCCCTTGGAGGGTGGGTGGAGTCCCTCTTCACTGAGCAGCACACCAGCCTTTCTCATCTCCTCGTCGTACTTCCGCATCTCCGTGACGATCCCTGCATCGGGAACCGCACATTTCTCCAGGGCTTCAACCGGGGCTGGCAGCAGCATCATGAATCGCATCGTTACCTCTCCTTGGCCGCGCTCAAAGCCAGGCTTGCCTACAGGACCTTGGTCACGCTATCGATGAGCGCCCAGAATGATACCGATTGGGACAGAAAATCCAATAGCCGCTGATGATCCAGGGCAAAAGCCTGCGAGGCCTGCCACGCCGCCAGCACCACCGAGGGCAGTATCCCCAGGGCCTTGCCTACGATCGCGCTGAGCAGATGACTCACCGGGCATGCCCCCCCATTCAGCCCAAGCCCGACCAGGGCGACTCCCAGGATCGATTTCAGACTCTGCGGGGTGGTCTGTTGGCTTGTCATGTCCGACTCCTAAAGGGCGGTTCCCTTGCTTCACCTGTATATCGAACAAGCCACAACCAAATCGACAGACCCCGGAAGAAAAATTTGCTACCTATGAGGCGCCCCCGACGGGGTAGCCGGCGGGAAATAGCACCGAAATCCCAGGAACGACAGCAGTTGGGCGATCAAAGTCGCGGTAGACAATTCCGCCTGCCCGTACTACGTTTGAACGTAGTCGCTGGCGCGACGGACGCTGCGCGTGCTATGCTCCGCACGTCATGCCCCAGCGTAGCGCATCCCATTGTGGTTCTCACACACGCT
>WNFJ01019493.1_pt6 | contig 11163 bp, 10 predicted proteins | sample 5400461 | NCBI WGS metagenome assembly WNFJ01 (sample SAMN13153349, study PRJNA577476) | soil metagenome | isolation source: 115 cm saprolite on Douglas fir-dominated hillslope | place: USA:California | collected 2013-09-17 | reverse complement strand
AATTTGGCCGTTTTTGGTCGTTTTTTGCTGGTAGAGCACATCGCCAAAATTTCAATATCACGCACACGCAATCACGCAGGCGCGGCGATCTCACCCTCGTGGCTGGAGTTTTTCGAGGAACTGGCGTCAGGTCTCGGAGATCGGCGGACCCATCCAGGATCACTTGCGGCCAACTTCCTCTTCTCACTCAAGCACTTCAAATTCGCCAGGGGGATACGATTTGAGTAGGCTCTCCCAACGCTACCATCGCTTGACCGTGATTGGGGAGCTTGATAAATTCCACTTCCCTTGTGTTCCCTGCGGGCCGCGAGCAGAGCAGAGAGGCAATTTTCAGGAATGCGATCTGGTGTGCACTAAGGGGAGAAAGATGAGGCTAGGGTCGAGGCAAACGGTGCTCGGTGCAGCGGCCACGATTTGCTTATTCCTGCTGGGCGCTTTGTTTGCAAGGGGCCAGACACCAGCCCAGACAGGGGTGGAACAGAAACCACTCCTGGCGGAGCAAGTCTTCAAAAATGTCCAACTACTGAAGGGAATTCCTGTCGACGAGTTCATGCAGACGATGGGATTCTTCGCCGCTTCTACCAGCATGAACTGCACGGACTGCCATACCGAGGAGAGCGGTGGGGACTGGGCAAAATTCGCCGACGACACCCCCCTCAAACAGCGGGCCCGGATGATGATCATGATGGTGACGGCCCTTAACCGGAGTTACTTTGGCGGGCAGCGTATGGTGACCTGCTGGACTTGCCACCAGGGCACCACAAGACCGAGAACGATACCACTCTTCTCGGTACAGTACAGCGATATGTGGGATGCCGAGCCGGATGAAATTGTTGAAACGCCCGGGCGGGCTTCGGTCGATCAAATTCTGGGAGAATATATTCAGGCGCTGGGCGGGGCACAACGCGTATCGAACCTAACCAGTTTTGCACGGGTTACGAGAAGGTTCCCGTAGACGTCCTTGCCAAAGCGCCGGACCAGCGCGCCACAATCGTGCATATGCGCGACGGAGACGGTACGACTACTTTCGACGGACACCTCGGCTGGCTCGCGGCGCCGGAGAGACCGTTGCCTCTAATGGAGCTCACCGGAGGGAGTCTGGACGGAGCTAAATTAGAAGCGGAGCTGTCTTTTCCGGCGCGGATCCAACAAACACTCACCGACTGGCGGGTTGGTTCGGCGATGGTCGACAACAAAGAGGTGCAAGTTTTGCAGGGAAGACTCACCCAAAGGGGGCTGCCCATAAAGTTGTACTTCGATCCGGCCTCGGGCCTCCTGGTGCGGTTAGTTTACTATTCGAATACGCCGGTTGGCGTCGTACCCACCCAGATCGATTATGCCGATTATCGCGACGTCTCCGGAGTGAAAATGTCTTTTCAATGGATTGTGACCTGGACGGACGGTCGCTCAACCGTCGCCTTGAGCGAGTTGCGGGCGAACGTCCCGGTTGACCCGACGAAGTTCGCCAAGCCTGCTCCGGCAGCCGCCAAGCCCGCAACTCAATGATCGCCAATCGCCGCTGGGCCGACGGGCCGCGCGATGCGGCCATCGCTGCCACCGGCGAGAAAAGGCAAAAACTACTGCTACTGAAGATGTCCTTTGGTCATTTGGTATTGACATTGAGACGGTGCTAGCGTATCAGCTTCTACCCAGTAAGTGGCAAATATCCAGTCTGTTGTTAGGAGACATCCCATGGAACACGAGGTTCGCGGCGTTCTGATGGGGCTTTTTGCTCTCTTCTTCGCGACGGTTCCCGCATTCGCGCATCACGGCTATGCTACCGAGTTTGACGCAACTAAATGCATCGATTTGAAGGGTACCCTCTCGGGTGTCGAATGGGAGAACCCGCATGCATTTTTTCATATGGATGTTAAGTATTTCGACGGCAAGGTAAATACGTGGAGGCTTGAAACGATCTCTCCAAACAGCCTGAAAAGGTCCGGTACCACTAGGGAGGATGTCCTTAATAATGTCGGTAAGCCCGCCGTCGCAAGGATATGTCCGACCAAGGCTGGTGGTACGCCCTACAAAGGCACCGCAGAGTTCTTCAGGCTGGGGGATGGCTTATTGCGTATCGTTGGTCAGAACATTGAAAATTTGACGCCCGAGCAACTTCACTTCGACAATTGAAACAGCTTAGCCGTCTTGGCCAGCCGAACCTAGGGGGTTTTGGGGGCGCGCTTCAAAGAGGAGAATTGGAATGAGAGGATTGGAAATCAAGAGGCGGTTCTGCATTATGACTGCTGGAGCCTCTGTGGCGGCTTTCTGGATCGTTCTCGCCCCTGCTTTTGCCCAGGAACCTCCTCCAGGATCGGTAGGAAAAGTGCCTGAACGGACGTCGGCTGGGTCCGAAAGCTGGCATGAACTGCCGCCGGGGGGACCGGCGCCCCGCACAGCGGATGGGCATCCCGACTTTTCTGGGATCTATTTTCCAAACAGTGCAGGAAGGCAGGTCCAGAGGTCTTACCCTATCGACCCCGCCGCACGGAGGCAATTCGATCCCAAGGTGACACCGGAAGAGAAACCGGTCCTCAAGCCCGGGATGCAGGAAAAATATAAGAGACCGCGCCCTTACGGAGAATGTGTTATCCCTGGTACTCCAGGCACGTTGTTACAAGAAAACAGCCTAACGTGGCCCATGCAGTTGATTCAGACTCCGGGACGGTTGGTAATCCTCATCGAATACCCGATGGATTTTCGCGTCATCCACACCGATGGACGTTCGCATCCTAAAGATCCCGATCCCACGTTCAATGGCAACTCGGTTGCCCATTGGGAGGGAGATACGCTCGTCATCGACTCGATCGCCCTCGACAACAGGGTACCGAATTTTGGAGGGTGGTTTCATAGCGAAGAGGAACATGTGATCGAACGCATCAGCCGTCCCTCTATGAACTACGTGGTCTACCAAGTCACCATTGAGGACCCTTTAGTTCTGGCGAAACCTTGGAATTCAGCTCCTCGTCGTTGGTCGCTGTCGGTGGTTCCCGATGACGATTTGGACGAATTCTTCTGCACGACCAACGAGGAACCGCAGGAATGGCAGAAAGAGGGCCGTCCGCAAAGTGCGTTTTAACCAGTAAATCGACGCGCTTTGCTTTCGCTCGTTCTCCGGCATTCCGGTGGTGGTTAATGCCGTGTGCTCTCAGCCGCAGGAAGGCTTCGAGTAAGAAATGAGGTCTGGCTAAAACTAGTTTCCGAGAATCCGAGTTATCGGGAGCCAGGGGCGACGTTGCCACGTTGAGGTGGGTCTGGATCAAGATGCGAACAGGCCCTGAGCCGGAACAGCGCAACGGTCTACCGGTCTCGCTGAGGTAGTTTAGTCTTCCGTTTGGGTGAGCAGGCTGACCATGGGAATCAACTCAGTGCCAGCAGCGGACTTCGAGACGAAGCCATGAGCGTAGGGGCGCAGTACGTCGATGAGAGCTGGCGCTTCATGGACCGTGAAGAAGAGAATTTTCGTTTCGGGTGAGAGGCGTCGGATTTCCATGGCAGCCTGTGTGCCACTCATAACCGGCATATTGATGTCGAGGAGAACGATGTCAGGCTTGAGTTCGAGGACTTGGTCGATGGCTTCCTGGCCATCCTTCGCCTCACCGCAGACCTGAAAGCCATGCCAATCCAAAAGCGAGCGGACGGTGATTCGTGCCGCTAGATGGTCGTCAACGATAAGAATTTTCGCTGGCAATTCGGCTCCGACCAGTTTCTGCCCGTCACGGAAATGGGAGGGGCTTCCGTCGAGCACCACAGCACTTTATTCTCAGGGCAGACACTCGTCTGTACAATACCGGAAACACCTGAACCCCTGTAGGGGCGAAACCTGTATAAACGAATGTCATCACCTCAGAAGTGCACTTCGCGACGGACCGCTCAAACCGAGTCGGCTCGCAAGCTTGCACATTTCGGCTACGGCTGCTGGGCCCGGCCCGGGTACGGAGGACAGGAAGTAGTCGGGCGACCCAAAATTGGATGATAGGTATCGCGGCTGGACGAAATCAGCGAGGTCTTGATTTCCAAGGAAGTGGTTCTTTTTCTGTTGCGAGCAAGCGCATCGTTACGCACCCGTGGCTATGGAAAGCCAATTTTCGGCTCTCATTTCGACTACTGGCAATCAGTTTACAGCGCCGCACGCGATAGTTTGCGCGCGTGGTAGCGCACGCGAAGTATGTTCTCGCGTGCCAGTTCGGGGCGGTGAATCCACCATGGAAGGCGCACTGGCCTATGTCTCGGACTTGCGAGAAGGAGATAGACTATGAAAACCGCGATGGTGCTCGTGGTGATCACATTTTGTTTTGCAGTGGCTGAATTCGCACGACCGCCGAACCGGTCTATGTCACAGGCGGACCCGTGCACCGTTGTTATCTTCGGCGCCTCCGGCGACCTTTCACGCCACAAGTTAACGCCAGCGCTTTACGGCCTTGCAGCTCAAACTTCTGTGGCGCGCCGGTTTGCCATCATCGGATTTGCCCGGACTGCGATGAACGGCGAGGCCTTCCAGCAGACGGCGCTGGATTCGGTAACGAAGTGTGCCGAGCCCAGCACGCCGAATGGCAGCCAGTTGACCGATTTCGCGAAAGCGGCCTACGTACCGGGCAAAGCGGAAGGCGGGCGCGGATCTATGGAAGACGAAACGAAGGCTGCGAAGACCATGGAGACGGTCTATGAGGCGATTTGATCTCGTGGTGATCGGTTCGGGCCCCGCAGGAGAAAAGGGCGCCGCGCAGGCAGCCTATTTCGGCAAGCGCGTAGCGCTCATCGAACGCAGCGCGGACCTCGGCGGAGCATGCCTAAATACCGGCACCGTGCCATCGAAGACGTTGCGCGAATCAGCGCTCTATTTTTCAGGATTGCGCCAGCGCGGCCTTTACGGCATCGACTATTCGTTGCGGGAAGGGCTTACCATCGCCGATTTCATGCACCGCAAGGACACGGTAGTGCGCGCCGAGCGCGAAAAAGAGGCTCGGAATCTGGCCACGCACAAGATCGAACTGCTGCGCGGCCAAGCTAGCTTCGAAGACCCGCACGTGATCTCGGTCAAGACCTCCGACGGCGACGTTGATCGGATCGCCGGAGACGTGATCCTAATCGCCACGGGCTCGCGGCCGCACCGCCCACGCGAAATTCCCTTCGACGATAAATTCATTTTTGATTCCGATTCGATTCTCCAGATGGATCGTATTCCGAAAAGCATGGCGATCGTTGGCGGCGGCGTGATCGGATGCGAATATGCGTCGATTTTCACGGCACTGGGCGTGGAGATGGCGTTGATCGATAGCCGAGACCGTTTGCTGCCGTTCCTCGACCCGGAGATTTCCGAGGCGCTGCGCTGCCGGCTGACCAGTCTGGGGCTGCAGTTTCATCCCAAGGAGCGGCTGGTGCGGACCGAACGCATCAATGGGGGCGTGCGCCTGCATCTGCAGTCCGGGCACACGATTGAGAAGGAAACTGCACTCTTTGCTGCGGGACGCCGTGGGGCGGTGGACGGACTGGCACTCGAACGATCGGGCCTGGCGCTTGGCGATGGCGGCTACATCGAAGTAGACGCCGCGTACCGCACCAATGTACCGCACATTTATGCCGCGGGCGACGTAATCGGCTTCCCAGCGCTGGCGTCCATCTCCATGGAGCAGGGGCGCTTGGCCATCTGCCACGCTTTCGGCTTCGCCTATAAACAGCGGCTTGCCAGCCAACTACCCCTGGGCATCTACACCATTCCCGAGATTTCCTCGGTGGGCGAATCCGAGGAGTCCTGTAAAGCCAAGAAAATTTCCTACGAAGTTGGCCGCGCCCACTATTCCAATAATGCCCGCGGGCAGATCGCCGGAGACTCCACGGGCCTGCTTAAGCTTGTCTTCCAGCGCGAGACGCGCCAACTGATAGGCGTGCACATCATCGGCGAAGGTGCCACAGAGCTAATCCACCTCGGCATGGCCGTGCTCGAGGCCGGCGGCGCGCTCGATACTTTCATTGAGCTTGTCTTTAACTATCCCACACTCTCGGAGATGTACAAATACGCCGCCTACGACGGCCTCGGAAATCTCGCCGGGTACAAGCTGCGCGAAGGATGAGCGCGTCGCGCCTCCCGTCTTGCCGGCGACCTCTAGTTTGGATAAGGCCACGGGTGCAAAAGCAACTGGAATGTCAGCCGCTTAATGACTGGGTCGGTATCCGGTCACGCTCTTCCCTGCAATAGTGATGAGCAGCAGAAGCGCGGTGAGAAGCCACCGGCGAATGATTGGTTCTGTCAAAAAATAAATCCGTCGAGCATGGGCAATACGGAATATCCTGTCGCGACCGACGAGATCGCGCATCAATTCAGGGAATCGGCCATGTCCATCCTCCTCAGTATTACTGCTGACCAAGGGCGTGCCTTATGAACTGACACCCCGGTTCCTCGTGCTCCAGCAGAGAAGCTGCTCTCTTGTCGCCAAGAAATGTTTTTGATCCACCCGCCCGATCAGTTAACCGCAGATGCAAGTGACGCCGGCGGATCGAGCTGCCACAAGAGCCGCTCCCAACAACGCTGTCTTTTCGTTTGTGATGATGTAGACTGGCATTGCTTGCAGCAAGGGACTCATCCGTCCCTTTGCCGTAAAAGATTCCATAAATAAGGCGGAAACGAGCCTGGGGGCAATCTTGGGGGCGATTCCCCCGCCGAGGAACACACCGCCCCTAGCCATAAAGCGCAAACCCAAATTTCCCGCTTCTGCCCCGTAAATGGAAACGAAAAGATCTAGCGCCTGCTGGCAAAGGGGGTTTTTCCCGGCTAGAGCTGCATTGGAAATGACGGCGGCCGAGTTACTGGTTTGCATTTCCAGCCTTAGCCAGTCCGGCTCCTCGGCGCGGCCCGTGTTGCAGAGAAAGCTGTAGATGTTAACCAAGCCAGGACCGGACAGCACCCGTTCATAGCTGACGTGTTGGAATTGCCGCTCCAAGTAACGCAGCAGTTCAAGTTCGAGGTCGTTGCGGGGCGCGAAGTCACCGTGACCCCCTTCCGATGCAAAAACGAGGTGCTTTTGTCCGTTCCAGAATAAGCCAGCTTCCCCCAGTCCCGTCCCCGCCGAGATAACCGCTCGATTGCCAGTGGGCTCCGGCGACCCGGCATGGATGCAAATAGTATCGCCCATAGAGAGCAGTGCAATCCCGTGGGCGTTCGCTTCAAGGTCGTTCAACAATTGGACGGACGGGAGGCCGATCTCATCAGCGATCGCGGCGGCAACGACGGTCCAGGGCAGGTTCGGAGTTTGCACTACTCCTTTGTTGACAGGGCCGGCGATACCGAAGCAGGCTGCTTCCGCACGATAGTTCTGAGAACTCGCGAACTCGCTGATGATTTGCTGTAGATTTTGATAGTTGTAACTGGGAAACACTGCTTCTGAAACAAGGGGCAATCGCTGGCTTTCGACCTGGAAAAACGCCAGCCGTGTGTTCGTACCGCCGATATCACCTGCGAGAACCACCTGATTCCTGCTTCTCCATCGCAGGCCATCGCCCGCGCTCGTCGCCAATCATTTCCAATTGCGACAGTGCCAAATCTCGCCGCCTCCGCATCGGGCTTGTTGAAGCTCTTGTCCTCATCATCGACACCAGCGAATGCCGTCCAGTCCGGTTCGCCACTGTAACGTACACAAGGGAGGGGTGTCCAGCTCGCTTGAGAACCGCGACTTTGTCATGGGACGTGCGTCCGCGATCCAACGGGGGGATCTTTCACCGGCTTTGCTCGTGGAACTACCTCAGGCTGCGACCTCGAAAACAAAATGATTGGAAGCCGAGTTGCGACCCCCGCGCACGACGTGCGATTCTACTTTGTTTCTTGTGCCGCTCTGAGGACTTCAGCTCTGTTCATGAGCCCAAATACTTGCTAGCACAGCGTGTTTCGCTTAGCTCACGCGCGGAACCGGTCAATTCCAGAGGGAAGACATGCACATACAAGCACCAACCTGCTCATCGGCGCCGGTGGCGCAAGCGCGCCAGTTATGAATGCTTTTTAGCGGTTGTCAAGCGACGTGTGCTGGGATTACTGTCTTCGTTTCGCCAATTCGCTATCCGGGCGGCTGCCTAGGTCCAGAAAGGCCAAAGTTATCGCCGACTGCGGGCGATTGCGCTGGGGAAGAGCGCCGGATCTTAATCCATGAGCTCGAAGACAAACCAGCTTATGGCTGAGGACGGGTACCTCCGAAGGGGCACGAGTTCACATAGACTGTTTAGTTCGACATGAGCAATTCATAACGCGCGAATCAATGACTCGATCCAGCGGCACAGATACACAACGGGGGAAGACTTCTACACTGATGTGTGCGGAGAAGCGAAGGCTACGCGAGCCTTTCACTCAGCATGTTCCTCCGTGGCGAAAATGGGGACCATATGTCAGCGAGCGGTCCTGGGGCACGGTGCGCGAAGACTACAGCCCTTATGGCACGGCCTGGGACTTCTTGACTCATGACATGTCCCGGAGCAAAGCATATCGCTGGGGTGAGGATGGCATAGCCGGCATCTGCGATCGCTACCAACTCTTGGTCTTCGCGCTGGCGCTATGGAACGGTCACGATCCTATCCTGAAAGAGCGTATGTTCGGCCTGAGTGGTCCCGAAGGCAATCACGGAGAAGATGTCAAGGAGTACTGGTTCTACCTGGACAATACACCAACCCATAGTTACATGCGAATGCTGTACAAGTATCCGCAGCATTATCCCTACGCGCGCTTGGTTGAAGAAAATCGTTGCCGTAGCGGCAGGGATCCCGAATTTGAGTTGCTGGACACGGGCGTGTTCGATGAGGACCGCTATTTCGATGTGTTCATTGAATATGCCAAGGTTGATCCCGAGGACATCTGCGTCCGCATTGAGGCTATTAACCGAGGACCTGATGTCGCTGAGTTGCATTTGCTTCCACACATCTGGTTCCGAAATACCTGGGCATGGACCGACCCGCCTCGTTCGGAACCTAGGATCACCCGCGCCGAGGAAAGCGCGGATTGTGTCACACTCATCGCGGATGACTCGATGGCGCACAGTCTCGCTAATCTTCAATTCCCGTATGCGTTAGGTCGCTACTACCTTTACGCACCCACACCGGGGGGCGTCCTCTTCACGGACAATGAAACCAACGCACCCCGTGTCTTTGGTTCATGGGCTCAAAGCCGCAAACCGCACGTCAAGGACGCTTTTCACCGGCACATCATTAACGGTGAAGCGTGTATAAAGCACGACGGGGGCACCAAAGCCTGTATCCGTTACCGTTATGCGATACAAGCGAAGAGTTCTGTAGTGTTGCAGCTACGGCTTAGTTCCCATCAGCAGGAGAACCCGTTGGGTCCCGTAGACGAAATCGTGAAGCTGCGGAAAAAGGAGGCCGATGAATTCTTTACCTCCATTCATCCGCCGAACGCGACCGATGACGAAATGCTCTGGAGCAAGCAAATCTCCCTGTTCGACGTGCAACACTGGCTGGAAGGAGACAACCCCGCTGGGCCGCCGCCACAGTCACGCAAGACACAGCGCAACATTCACTGGCGACACCTCAATTCTATGCGGATCCTCTCCATGCCCGATAAATGGGAGTTTCCCTGGTTTGCCTCCTGGGACCTGGCGTTCCAGTGCGTCACCCTGGCGCTCGTGGACCCCGAATTCGCCAAGCAGAACCTATGGTTCCTGCTGTTTGAGCAGTTCCAGCACCCCAACGGTCAGATACCTGCTTACGAGTGGGAATTTTCCGATATGAACCCGCCCGTACACGCGTGGGCATGCTGGCGTGTGTACCAGGCTGAACGGAGCGACAGCGGCCGCGCCGACCTCGAGTTTCTCGAGAAGTGCCTGCACAAATTGCTGATCAACTTTGCCTGGTGGGTCAACCGTGTGGACAGCCAGGGCAACAATGTATTCGAAGGCGGATTCCTTGGGCTGGACAACCTCACGGTGGTGGACCGTAGCCAGAAGTTGCCCGAGGGAGCAATCCTCGAGCAGTCAGACGCAACCGGCTGGATGGGATTCTATTGTCTCTACCTGATGCGGATGGCGCTCGAATTGGCCAACCACAACCGCGTCTATGGAGTGCTGGCAACGAAGTTCTTCGAGCATTTCATTTATATCGTGGCAGCCATGAAGAAGATGGGCGGTCGCGACTACCAGTTGTGGGATGAGAATGAGGGTTTCTTCTACGACGTGCTCCGCTATCCCAATGGAGAATTCCACAAATTCCGCTTGCGTTCCCTGGTCGGCATCATTCCGTTGTTCGCTATCGAGTTGCTCGATGAAGAGGAGTTGAAGCGGTTTCCGGAATTTCTGCGAAATGTGGAGTGGTTCATTAAGAACCGTCCGGACCTGGTGGGCGATGCGTGTTACATACGTGAGGAGGGTGGCAGCCGGCATTATGTACTCTCGATCGCCGATGCCAGCCAGTTTCGACGCATTGCCGCCCGGCTGTGGGATCCCGACGAGTTTTTATCGGAGCACGGCATCCGGAGCTTATCCAAGTATCACGCGGCACATCCCTTTCAATTTGGCAACAGTTCGGTTGGGTACGAGCCTGGTGAGTCCCAGGCGCAGCTGAAAGGTGGTAATTCCAACTGGCGCGGCCCAGTCTGGTTTCCTACTTCCTATCTGCTCATTCACTCCCTGCTGCGTTTCCATGACGCGCTGGGCCCCGAGTTCACCATCCCCGCCCATGGCCATGGGCACGGGGTGACGCCATGCGCGATGGCGCGAGACATCGCGAATCGCATGATTCGCATTTTTGTGCGCGACGGGTCCGGCCGCCGGGCCTGCTTTGGCGAATACAAGAAGTTTCAGGAAGACCCACACTGGCGCGATTGCCTGCTCTTCAACGAGTACTTCCACGGAGAGACCGGCGCCGGTTTAGGCGCCAGTCATCAGACCGGCTGGTCCGGACTGGTCGCCAGCCTCATTGACGAGTGGCGGCGCTAACCAGTCTCCGTGCGGCAGCCGGCCGTCATTTCCGATGAGAGGTAGCACGCATGCCAACGCGAGCTACCGGGCCGAGTAGACGTGTCCGCAGGGTTCACTATTTCCTATTCAATCGGCTGGACGGTTCGGAATTCCGACTTGGCTTCGACAACCGTTTTCGTTTTTCCCTTGTATATGGTTGAGGCTGGATAAGGCTGGATGTTTAATCTAAGGCTTTAGAAATGAGCAACTCGACCCGCAG
>WNFJ01506690.1_pt1 | contig 11164 bp, 9 predicted proteins | sample 5400461 | NCBI WGS metagenome assembly WNFJ01 (sample SAMN13153349, study PRJNA577476) | soil metagenome | isolation source: 115 cm saprolite on Douglas fir-dominated hillslope | place: USA:California | collected 2013-09-17 | reverse complement strand
ATTCAATGAAATGGCGATGGCGTTGAGGGAGAAGTCGCGCCGGCGGAGATCTTCCATGATGGTGGACCAGCGGATCTCGGGGCGCGTTCCCGGGCGGACATAATGGTCGTCACGAGCGGCGGAGATGCTGCCTTCACACTCGCCGGCGAAGAGGAGCTCGACATTGCGAAGCTTTTCATCCTCGGAGAGGATTTTGGCGCCGCCCTTTTCAAGTTCGTGAGCGATCTTGGAGGGATTGCCCTCGATGGTGAAATCGAGATCGCGCAGCGAAGCGCCGGTAACGAGGTCGCGTACGGTTCCGCCCGTCAGATACACATTGAAGCCGAGCGCGGCGGAGAGTTCCTGCACGCGCAACATCACGGCGCGCTGTTCCGGCGAAAGCCGGCTTTCCAGCAAAAACATATAGTCTGGCATTGCGCTCCTTCTGCTTCAGGGAGTCCGCGCAGACCGCCGCGGAGGCACCCGGGATGAGTCTTCCTGGCCCGCCGCGTTATGCACGCGGATGATGCGCTTTGTAAATCTGCTTCAGCCGCTCCTCGACGACGTGGGTGTAAATCTGGGTGGTCGAAATGTCCGCGTGGCCGAGCATGAGCTGGACGGACCTGAGATCCGCGCCGCGCTCGAGCAAATGCGTGGCAAAGCTATGCCGCAGCATGTGCGGCGTCACCGCCATGCGCATACCAGCCAGCCGTCCATAGGCGGAAAGTATCTTCCACACGCCGACGCGGCTCAACGGCGCGCCCCGGCGATTGACGAACAACGCCGGATTATTTGTCACTTTGCCAAGCAGCTTCGGCCGGGCGTCGCGGAGATACTTTTCGACAATGGCGAGAGCTTTTCTGCCGACGGGAACAATGCGTTCCTTGTCGCCCTTGCCGATGCAACGAACGCAGCCGACCTTGGCATCGAGATCGGTGACGCGCAACCCAATGAGCTCCGAAACGCGCAAGCCCGTGGAGTACAAGACCTCGAGCATGGCGCGGTCCCGCAAGCCGATAGGAGTTTTCACGTCGGGCTGCGAGAGCACGCGCTCGACTTCCTCGAGGCGGAGATAGCCCGGCAAAGAACGCCGGATCTTCGGCGATTCGAGATTCACGGAGGGGTCTTCCCGAATCAGCTCGTGGATCTGCGCGAAGCGGAAAAAGTTGCGCAATGTGACCAGATGACGGGCCACGGTCTTGCTCTCGAGCTTCTGACGATAAAGCCCCGCGAGAAAATCCACCAGGTCGTCGCGGCTGACGGCTTCGAGGGTGAGCTTGCGCTTGCGGGCAAATTCATCGAATTTTACAAGATCGCGCCGATACGCAGATACGGTGTTGGAGGAGAGTCCCTTCTCCACCCGCACGTGGGTCAAAAACGACGAAATGGTTGCCGCAATTTCCATCAACTCCCCAAGTATTCGTCACCAGCGCCAGCAGTGCGCCGCGTGGCAATTCCATAAACTTCCTCGATTTCATGGCAGCGGAAGAGCCACGCGAGGGCGAGATAAAGGGCGGTCGCCCCGATGATCAGGGCGGCAAAAACGAGAAGCTGCACAAGGAAGCGCGAGTGCATAGCGAACCCGGTGTAGAAATTCCCAAACCAGCAGGCGACTCCCATAATGCCAGCGCATAAGGAAATTTTTGAAAAAGAACGGAGAATATCCAAGGTTCCGAGGGAGCCATAACGCAAACGGAAAATAATAAAGAGCGCGAAGAAATCAAAAAATATAGCCAAGGCGGTGGCCAGCGCCGGACCGCCGTTCTGGACGCGCTTGAAGAAAAACTGCAAGAAGACGATGTTCAGTACGATATTCAAGACAAGAGAAATGGAGGCGATGATGACCGGCGTCTTGGTGTCCCGCGTGGAGTAGAACGCCGGGACAATTAACTTTACAGACGCCAGCGCCGGAAGCCCGACGGCGTAATAGAGGAGAGCGCGAGCCGTCAAGCGAGTGGATTCCGCGACGAACTGGCCGTGCTGGAACAGCACGCGGATGATCGGTTCGCGCAGGATCATCAGGCCGAGAGCCGCGGGAATGGTGATGAAGGCCACGATGCGCACGGAAAACGACAGCGTTTTCTTGAGCGACTCAAAATCCTTCGCGGCCGCTTGGTGAGACATCATCGGCAGAATGGCCGTGGCGACGGCAATGGCGTAGCCGCCCAGCACCAGCTCCATGACCCGGTCGGCAACGTAAAGCGCGGCGAGGCTTCCGCGGGGCATGCGAGCAGCGGTGGCGAACCGAGTGTCGATCAAGAGATTGATCTGCCCGATGCCGATACCGAAAAGCCGCGGGATCATCAAGCGAGCCACGTCTCGGATGGCGGGATGGGAAAAAGAGATGCCGAAACTGAACTTCATGCCCCGCCGGACCAAGGAAGGCACTTGAATCAAGAATTGCAGGACACCTCCTACCAGAACACCAATCGCAAGAGACTTGGCGGGGTCTCCTACATAGTGCCAAACTGTGCCGACTGAAAAGAAAATGGTCGCAACATTCAGCAGGACGGGAGTAGCGGCAGGCAAACCGAACACGTGAAAACAGTTGAGAATGCCCATGGCCAGCGCCGCCAGGGCGATAAAAAACAGATACGGAAAGATGATGCGGTTGAGATCCACAGCCTCGGCGCGAGCAACATTTTCGCCGGAAAATAATTGAACAACGGCGGGCGAGAAAACCATTCCCAAAATGGTGATGACCGCGACAACGAGGGAAAGGGTCCAAAAGAGGCGATTGGCAAAGTCCCAAACCTCTTCCTTGGATTTCTCCCGCATGTAAGAGGTGAAGACAGGGATGAAGGAGGCGGTCATGGAGCCTTCAGCGACGAGGCGGCGGAAGAGATTGGGTATACGATAGGCAAGAACGTAGGCGTCGGCGGCAAAGGAAGTGCCCAGCAGGAGGGTGATGCGCTGGTCGCGGACGTAGCCGAGGACGCGGCTAGCGATGGTGACCAGGGAGATGATCGAAGCCGATTTGAGGATGTGCTTTTTATCGGTCAAAGGGCAGTGCTCCGGGGCCCTAACCCTAATGAAAACAATAAGTTGACAGGAAAAACGTGCTTAACATAACATACATTTTGCCGATTGGCAAATTTGGGCCGTCCGGCCCGGGAAACGCGGAATTTTGAAAAACAGAGCCCCAGCTTCAACGCACAAGAAGGTGATTGTCGTGCTCGCCGACAAGAAGCCCTTGCGCGGCTACCTGAACCCTGGACGGCTGGGGCAGTCCGATCCCATCGACCTGCTGACGCCGGACGGGGAACACGTTGAGGTTCCGCTGGGTCGGGTGCGATCAATCTATTTCGTGCGCGAGTTTTCCAACGAGTTTGAACCGGAGCGCAAGGCGTTTCTGAGCCGGCCCAAGCTGGACGGATTGTGGGTGAAGATGCGTTACAACGACGGAGAAACCCTAGAAGGCGTTGTACCGAACGATTTGCTGTCGCTGCTGGATAACGGATTGCAAATCACGTCGCCGGACCTGAACTCCTCCACGGACCATATCTTCGTTCCGCGTGCCGCGCTCACGGAAGTGACCGTTCTCGGGGTGGTCGGCATCGCTCGTAGGAAGCCGGCCGCCGCTGCGGCCGCCGCGTCCCAGCCCCGCCTTTTCAACGAGTAGGCTAGCGGGCCGGCTGTACTTCCCTCTTCCCGCTGTGCGAGACTCGCACACAGCCCCACAAAAGACTGAGGAGCCCTCTCCATGAAACTTGATGAAGTTGCGCAGAAATTGGGATGCCGATTGGAAGGCCCGCCGGAACTCGAGATTCGCGGGGTGGCCGGGATCGAGTATGCCGAAGCGGGGCAGATTACGTTCCTCGCGAATCGGCGATACTTTTCATTGCTGAAGACCACGCGGGCCTCGGCGGTTCTTGTCGAAGAAGGAGTTGCACTGGATCGAGAGGCGTCGCTGCCGGCGCTGGCGGCGCTGCGCTCCGGTAATCCGTACTTGGCATTTGCGCAGGTCCTCGAGCTTTTCTATCAGCCACCGCGCTATGCGCCGGGAATTCATCCGACAGCGATCATCGCGAAAAGCGCCAGAATCGGCGAGGGCGGCCATATCGGACCGTACTGCTACGTGGACGAAGACGCGGAAATCGGGCGCAATGCCGTGCTTCACAGTTTCGTCACCATCTATCGGGGTGCGAAGATTGACGACGATTTTTTTGCCCATGCGCACGTCGTGGTGCGAGAATTCTGCCGCATCGGCAATCGCGTAATTCTGCAAAATGGTGTGGTCATCGGTAGTGACGGCTTGGGTTTCGCGAAACAGAAAGACGGCAGTTGGTACAAGATGGCCCAGTCCGGCCCGGCAGTGCTCGAGGACGACGTCGAGGTGCAGGCAAATTCGTGCGTGGACCGGGCTACCGTCGGAGAAACGCGCATCGGCCGGGGCGCGAAACTGGATGACCTCGTCTTGATTGGCCACGCCTCGCAGGTCGGCGCCAACACCATGCTGTGCGGGCAGGTCGGCCTCGCGGGCTCGACTAAAGTAGGGAGCAACTGCATTCTCGCCGGCCAGGTCGGCACGGCCGGACATCTGACCGTCGGCGACGGGACGGTCATCACGGCGCAGAGCGGCGTTCCCAACGATGTGCCTGCGCGCTCGCTCTTTTCCGGTTATCCAGCGGTCGAGAATCGTCAATGGCTGAAGACCATGGCCGCGCTGAATCGCCTGCCCGATCTGCAAAAGCGTGTTCGCGAACTGGAAGCGGAAATCGAGAAGCTGAAGTCACGCTGAAAACATGTGTGCACGGCCGACAAATCAGGATACTGCCGGCTCGGCGGTGGCCCCTGGAAAACCAATTGGACGCTGGTCCGGGGGCAAGGCCGCAGCCATCGCCCGGCGCACGAGCTCGTTCAATGTATCCCGCTCTTCCAAGGAATAGCCTGAAGCATCGATCGGTTCGAGGAATTCGACGAGGATCTCTCCCGGGTGAATGACCAGGGAGCGTTTTTCCATCACGCGGTGAGCGCCCGAACAGGCCATCGGCACAATGGGCACGCCCGCTTTGATCGCCATCACCACCGCACCTTTTTTGAACTCCTGCAGGCGGCCGTCCGGACTGCGCGTGCCCTCAGGATAAATCAGAAAGGATTGGCCCGCCCGGAGAGCCGCAGTAGCCTTCTCGACGCTGGCGACGGCGGAGTCGTGCGCGCTGCGATTTACGGGGATGAAGTGCGCCGACAAAAAGACTTGTCCCACGATGGGCCATTTGAAAAGCGATTCTTTCAGAAGAATGGAAATCCTCCGAGGAATGGCCCCGACGACCGCGGGCGCGTCTGCGGAGCTCGTATGATTCGGGGCAAAAAGGCAGACGCCAGGCGGGATACGCTCGAGCCCTTGCACGCGAACCCTGACGCCCACGGCCCTGACAAAAAACATCACGCCTCTCACGCCTGCCCAATAAATCGGATCAGGATTGCGCGTGATCCAGGTGTAAAGGAGCAGCGGCGGCCCGACGACCAGGATATACAGCGATAAGAAGACGCCAATGAAAAGAGTGCGCAGCATAGGCAGGCAAACTTTCTCGAATCCCGCGCCGCTGGTCAAGCGAAACGTGGAATCAACCGCATCCTTAATGAACGGCGCCCGCGCTGGTCTCGCCGCGAAGCATTCCCTCTCGAATGTGGCGAGCCTTTTCGCCGGCGTGCGAATCTTCGATTACCTGGTAGAGAGTCTCCTTGATTTCGCCGAGCCGGAATTCGAGCGACAACTCCTTGTCTTCTCGTCGAACCCGCAGCTTCAGCGAATCGCCCGCCTTCTGTTCTTGCAGCCAGTGATCAGCCAGCCGAGGCGCTTCTCCGCCGTTCCATTTTAGGATGACATCTCCGGCCCGCAAGCCTGCCTGGGCCGCAGGGCCTTCGGGTTCGACTGTGTGCACGACGGACGGACCAGGTGGTTCGTGCTCGACAAGGAAACCAAGCCCAGGTCTCCGGTGCTCCACGGTTCGCAGAGCCAAGCCTGCCAGTTCCAGGATTTGCTGATACGGGAAGGGGTCCGCTCCGGCAACGTATTTTGCGAAAAAGTCCTCGAACGAGCCGCCGGCCACGGTCTCCGCGGTCAACTGGACGTCGAGACTGTCTCGATACGTTTTTCCTTTCTTGGCAAAATTCGTATTCAGCGAGCGCAAGACATCGTCCAGGCTTTTTTCGTTGCCGGTGCGGTCGCGAATGAGAATGTCGAGCAGGTCGCCCAACACCTGTCCTTTGGTGTAATACGAGACGCTGTATTCCGGCTGATTGTAGAGGGGATATTTTTCCAGCCAGGCATCCAGGCTGGACTGCTCTGCGCTCAGCCAGAGGTTGGCCGGGCGGCTTCCCAGTTCGGTGATCTGTTCGCCCAGGTCCGCGTAGAACTGTTCTTTGCTCCAGATGCCGCTACGCACCAGCGTGTACGAGGCGTAAGAGTTCGTCACGCCCTCCGCAAACCACAGAGCCCGGGTATATTGCTCCTTTGTATCGTCCACCGGTTCGAGCGACGCGGGGCGGATACGCTTCACATTCCACAAATGGAAGAATTCGTGCGCCGCCGCATTTGGTAGATATTCATCGGAGAACACGCTAATCGCTGTCGAGTTCGCGTGCTCCATGCCTCCGCCACCGGCGCCTTTGCCGGTGTGGAGGATGAACATGTAACGTTCGAATGGCGCCCCACCCATCAGCTTCAGTTCGTATTGGCAGATGCGCTTCAGATCTTCCTCCACCTGCTTTTTCCTCCAGTTATCGCCGTGAATGACAACCGATATTCGCGGCGATACTCCCTCCACTTCAAACTGTTCGATTTTTCCCACTTCGATCGGCCCATCTGCCAGCGCGTCGTAATTAGCAGCGTCGAACACTGCGGCTTGATTCCTGCCAAATTCCGCATACTGCGAGAGCAAGGGACCAGCGGCACGCCAAGTGGATGAGGAGAATACGAGGTCTAGAGAGACACTCTCATCGCGCCTGGACGGCACGTAGAAAAGAATCATCGCCGGATTGATAAAGGCATGCTCTGCATTTAGCTGCGATGCAAAAGGACCGCTCTCGTCCCAATAAGTCGCGTAAGAAATCTTGATCGTTCCGGTGCCCTTAATATGCCACGTTTGTTTGTCAAGCTTTTCGGTGAACGCCTTCTGAGAGCCCGCGAACGCCTCAACCTGCTGCACGTGACTGCTGAAGTCGCGGATCTGGTAGAGCGCATTCCACGCGGGCATCCGCACAATCACTCCGCCGGTCACATCAGGAATGGTCATCGTTACATGGAAGAGATGCCCCTCGGGATGATCCAGGAGAACCTGATATTGAATTGTTGCTCTAGTGAAAGCACTGAACGTCAGGATAAAAAAAAGGCCAAGGCTGGCCGGGATCAGCAGCCTGCTTCGGGCGGGAGTAAGAGTCACCGAGTTTTCGCCTCGCCAGCAAGTTCAACGACCGCGCCGAGTTTCTTCAAAACTTTTTCGCACAAACCATCAAAGCTGCCGTTGGACATGATGAGAAGAAGATCGCCTGGTTTGGCCTCGGCCCCAAGATGTTCCGCGATGGCGTCGGAACTGGGAAACACGCGGGCGTCCTTGCCCAGGGCACGGATACTTTCTGCAACGGTCTCAGGGTCCAGGCGATTCTCGCCGCCCAATTGCTGGGCGCGAAAAACGCCGCCGAGAATGACGCGGTCACCGAGTGCCAGCGCCTTCGGCAGTGCATCCTGAAACACTTTGCGGCGCATGGAATTTGATCGCGGCTCGAGAATGGCCCACAGCCGGCGTCCGGGCCAGCGGCCTCGCGCAGCTTCAATCGTCGCCTTCACCGCCGTGGGGTGGTGCGCGAAATCGTCGACCACCAATACTCCGCCGATTTCGGCCCGCACATCCATTCGGCGCTTCACGCTGCGAAACGTTGCCAGCGCTCTAGCGATCTCCTCACACGGGATGCCGCGTCCTTGCGCAACAATCAGCGACCCCATGGCGTTCAATGCGTTGTGCCGTCCTGTGGCGGCCAGTTCAAATTCTCCAAACAACTTTCCCCGATGCGCGACGCGAAACCGCATGGTTTCGCCTTCAATGGTGAAGCCACTCACCGCCCAATCATTGCCGTCGTTGAAACCGTACGTTTCCACCGGGCAGAACGCCTTTTCCGCCGCGCGCCGCAAGGCCGGGCCCGAATCTTCTGCGTCGCCCCAAATAACCACGCGGCCGCGCCTGGGAACAAGATTGACCAGGCGGCGGAAAGCCAACTGATAGGTCTCAAAGTCAGGATAAATGTCGGCGTGGTCGTATTCGAGCGAGGTGATGATCAAATCATCGGGATGGTAGTGAAAGAATTTGGGCCCGCGGTCCCAGAACGCCGTTTCATACTCGTCACCCTCAAGAATGAACTCTTCCCCGCCGCCAAGCCCATAACTCTGTCCAAAGTTTTCCGCCACGCCCCCCACCAGAAAATTCGGGCGCTTGCCCGCGGTATGGAAAATCCAAGCCAGCATTGCCGTCGTCGTGGTTTTTCCATGTGTTCCGCTGATGACGATGGAATGTTTTCCGGCTAGAAAGACTAGAAAGACTTCCTCCAGAATTTCCGGCATCGAGCGATACGGAATCTTTCGATCAAGCACTTCCTCCAGCTCGGGATTTCCTCGCGCGATGATATTTCCGATCACCACCAAGTCCGGCGTCGGCTGCAAATGCGCCGCATCAAAGGTGTTGAAGAATGAAATGCCCAGGCTTTCGAGCAGTGTTGACGCCGGTGGGTAGATTCCGGAATCCGAACCGGTCACGCGAATGCCGCGCTCGCGCAGCATTCCGGCCAGCGGCGCCATCGCCGAGCCACCAATTCCGATCACGTGCACGTGCTTCGTTTCGCTCAAGCCACCACCGCCGATTCCAGGAATTCGAGTGTGCCTTCCCCATCCGCGTCCAGGCGCGCCTTGATGCCCAGCGGTATTGTAAGCAAGGGCCGAACGGTATGCCCGACCGGCGCACCAAACACGATGGGGACGCCGAGCGGCCGAAGAATTCGCGCGCAGACCTCCCGGACGGTTGGGGCTCCGGCCACAGCCGGCTCGCTTTCTGGAAAGTCTCCCAGCACAATCCCCCGCACTCCTGCAAATTTTCCGGCTTGTTTCAAATGCATCAGGACGCGATCCACCTGGTAGGGCTTCATAGCGCGGTCCTCGAGAACCAGGATCGAATCTTTGGTGTCCAATTCCCACGGCGTCCCAATCGTGGCCTCGAGCAGAGTCATGCATCCGCCCAAAACTCTGCCCATCGATTGACCTGCGAGGACCGCTTCACCTCTCAGCCGCAGTTTCCACCCGCCTTCCGTTTTGCCCACGGCTTGAAGAAAGGAGCTCTCATCATAGCCCTTGCGCGCACCCGGACCCGCGTTGAGCCCGGCGGCAACCATTGGACCGTAGAAAGTGATCCAGTTACACCTTTGCCACAGATAGATCTGCAAAGTGGTGAGGTCGCTGAATCCAATCACGCACTTGAGATTGCCGAGACTCTTTTCCAGCTCGAATTCCAGAAGATAATTCGATCCGTAGCCGCCTCGCAAGGCGACGAGACCGTCGACTTGATCGGAATTTAGGGCCCCGAGAAAACTATTGGCGCGCTCCAGGGACGGGCCGGCAAAGTACCCTTCCGTTTTGGTGTCCTGATTGGCGACCACCTGAAAACCGTGGCGTTTCAATTCCGCAAGCCCGGCGATCATTTCGACGGACTCCGCGGGAGACGCCGGGGCGAACACTCCCAGGCGGGCACCGGCAGCAAGCGCCTTGGGCTTTCGCGGAGTCCCGTTGTTTCCCGTCATTCGTGATGGCCCTCGAGCGGGATCACTTCGGTGATCACGCCCTGGCGATTGAGCTGGGAGAGAATCGTTTCTTGCTGGCTGTGACTGACGTCGGATTCGAATTCGACAATGGAGTTCGCTCCCGCCATCGAAACGCGAAAGTGCTTCAGGGGAATTTTCAGGCCTGCCATTAACCGCTGTACTTCCGTGGCGACGCTCTCCACGTGGCTGGTAGTAATCCGGAATACCATCATTCGGCACTTCAAATTGTAGCGCTGCGCGGCCCAACCGACGCAGATCAAACCGAAAAGCACCAGGCCTGTCGCATAGGCAGCCACGGAGTAGAGACCTCCGCCGGCGGCCATGCCAATCGCGGCTTCCACAAACACGGTCGCAGCCGTGGTCATTCCCACCACGCCGCCGGCTTCGCGCAGAATCGCACCCGCGCCCAGAAAACCGATGCCCTGGACAATGTTCGAAGCGATTCGCGTGCTTCCCGCATCGCCAAAGGCGTGTGCGATCTCGCCGGAAAGAATGGTGAACAGCGCCGTGGCCAGGCACACAAAAAGACTGGTGCGAACACCCGCGGGCCTGCGCCGCAGATCGCGTTCAATGCCGATCACCGCGCCCAGCACCGCGGCTACCGTCAGCCGCAGGAATATTTCTTGTAGAGAAAGCATCCCCAGCGGGACCCACTGCCCGCCTGAGCGAAATTCTAGCTATTTACAATTTGAATTGCGTCAATTTCGCAAAGTGGCGTGCCCTAGCGTGTATCTCGCGGCGCTTCAAGTGGCGCAGCCGACCGTAAACCATGGCGCGGCGCAGCGAAGCGTCGCTCTTATCACCGCAGCCAGCCAGGTAGCCCATAAAGCCGCCGGCGAAGCTGTCGCCCGCGCCGGTCGGGTCGTGCGGCTCTTCGAGCGGAAATGCCGGCACGCTGAAGACGCCCCGCTTGTCCACCATCATGGCGCCGTATTCTCCGCGCTTCACCACCAGCGTCGCCGGTCCCATCCTGAATATGTGCTTGGCCGCGCGCAGCAGATTGTGTTCGCTGGAAAGTTCGCGCGTCTCCGAGTCATTGATCATCAGGATATCCACGTGCTTCAGCGTTTCCCGGAGCTCCGCGTTCGAACGTTCGATCCAGTAGTTCATGGTATCCAGCGCGGCAATTTTGGGGCGCTTCTTCACTTGGTGAAGCACGTCCCGCTGCAAATCGGGCGCGATATTGGCGAGGAAAACGTACTTTGAGCTGCGGTATTTTTCCGGCAAGCGGGGCTTGAATTCCGCAAACACATTCAGTTCCGTCGCCAGCGTTACGCGCTCGTTCAAGTTCTGGGAATAGCGCCCGGCCCAGAAGAATGTTTTGCCCGCAGCGCGCTCCAGGCCATCCGTGTCGATGTGCCGCCCGTGAAAGATTTTCTCG
>WNFJ01241705.1_pt3 | contig 11164 bp, 11 predicted proteins | sample 5400461 | NCBI WGS metagenome assembly WNFJ01 (sample SAMN13153349, study PRJNA577476) | soil metagenome | isolation source: 115 cm saprolite on Douglas fir-dominated hillslope | place: USA:California | collected 2013-09-17 | reverse complement strand
CCGTACCCCATGGGGACGCCGAAGCGCTGCGAATTCCCCACCGCGATGTCGGCCCCCCATTCCCCAGGCGGCGCGAGCAGAGTGAGCGCGAGCAGATCGGTCGCCACGGTGACGAGCGCGCCGGCGGCGTGGGCCCGCTCGCACACCGCCCGGTAGTCCTCGATCTTGCCGTCCGTGGTGGGATACTGGAGTAGCGCCCCGATCACGCCCGGCCGAAACTCGAACGTGTGCGGGTCTGCGACCACGGTCTGGACCCCACGCGCCGCGGCGCGGGTGCGCACCACGGCGACGGTCTGGGGATGGCACCCCTCGCCGATCATGAACAGCGGTGTGAGGTCCGCCGGTAGCTGCACCACGGCCTCAGTGAGGTGCATCGCCTCGGCAGCGGCGGTGGCTTCGTCGAGCAGCGAGGCGTTCGCGACGGGGAGCGCCGTCAGGTCGGCGACCATGGTCTGGAAGTTGAGCAGCGCCTCGAGCCGCCCCTGCGCAATCTCGGGTTGGTAGGGCGTGTAGGCGGTGTACCAGCCCGGGTTCTCCACGATGTTGCGCTGGATCACCTGCGGGGTGAAGGAGTGGTAATAGCCCATCCCGACGTAGGATCGGTACAGCTGGTTCTGGCCCGCGAGCCCCCGGAGCGCCTGGAGCACCTCGCGCTCGGTACGGCCGGGGGGTAGGGCCAGCGGCCGGCGCAACCGGATGTCGGCTGGCACCACCGCATCGATCAACGCGTCGAGTGACTCGTAGCCGAGCTCGGCGAGCATGCCGGCCGTCGCTTCGGGGCTCGGGCCCACGTGGCGGGCAACGAAGGCGTCGGCGGGGGCGAGGGTGGCGCGTACTGTCGACATAGGAACAGTGAGCTCTGTCGGGATTTTAGAGAAGCGAGGGCCTCACCGCGAGTGAAACGCGCAAGGTCGGGTTGACGATGCGACGCCGGTGCGGTCGCCGCAACCGGCCAGGGGCGTGCTGCACCGGACTCGACGTCCATCTAAGGTAACGTCAGCCCCGTGGTCCACAAAGGATGCAGCTCGGTCGCACGGCGTTGCCCGTGGTGGGGGCGGCACGGCCGCTGCCGATAGGAGCAGCTGCAGCGGCCGGGTCACCCGCGCCGTGCCGAAGCCGTGAGCGACGAGCGCGACGCGGGACTCGACGGCGACGTACGCCGGGGCGGCGCGGCGGCCCCCCAGGTGTCGTCGCGGCGCGCTGGTGCGGGTTCGGGCACTGCTGGCTAGGTGTCGGGGTGGTGGCGGCTGGCCCAGCACGTCGCTGCGGATGTCGCCTTTATGACCGTCGCTAGGGCGGGGCGGGCGCCGGCGTGCGGGCCCATTCCTCGGCTGCCGCGGGCTCCGACGTCCCCCGAAGGGAAGCTCTACGCGTCTTCGGAATCTGCCTCCGATGCTCCCAGGGGCGGCCGAACTGGAAGGCCAATTTTCCCGGCCCACTCGTCGGTCAGCTCGAACGTTTCGCCCATGTCGAACCCGAGCACCCGGAGGCGTCGGGCCAGATCCTTGAGCGCCCAGGTCACGGTGTGCTGCACCTCGACCGAGGACCACTGACCGAACTCGTTGTGCCTCAGGTCTGCCTGCAACGCGGCGGCGATCCGCGCTGCGAATCGTCCGTGAGGCTCTTGCCCTGGCGCGGGCATGCCGGGGGCCGTCTCGGGCGCGCGACCCGCGAGCGGCGCGCGCGGCTCCACGGGACGATTACGGGCCGCATTAGGTGCCTTTTGTGGTCTGTCACCGTCCCCCCAGAGCACCCCCTCCAAGGTGACGCCAACCAAGCCGCGATCCCGAGCTTTGGTGACGATCTGGCGCGCCCCATCCGCCGGAACCTTCTTGCGCTGGGGCCACTTCTTGACTGCCGCCTCCGTCACTGGCGCCCCGATCTCCGCCGCGAACTGGCGGTATGTCAATGAGATGCGGTCCCAGGGGCTGAAGACCTCCAGGAGAATCGCGAGCCGTTCCGCTATGGGGCCCTGTTTGGATCTCATTTATGGCCTTGACATATCGATAATTGGTTCTAATTTGGTGACGTAAATAGCAGTCGAATAGTACGTCGCGTCACGCGACTAGGCCACAAAGGTGTCGAGTATGACCAGCGCCGTCAAGCCGCCTCGCACGCCTCCCCCTCTGGTACTCGCCGCGCCCTGCAGGAGTCAACGATGAACGCTGTACGCGCCACCGCCGTCGTGTTGCTTGCTGGTGCTGTCGCGTTCGCGTGCGAGCGGTCGCCCACCGCCGCGCGCACCGCACCGCTGCACGCGCGAATCGTATCGACGTCATCCGCCAAAAAAAGCGGCTTGGTCGTATGCTCCCAAGCCTACGACTCTGTCTCCCAGGTGATCGGACCGACGGGGGGCGTGATCCTGGTAGGGCCCCACGCGCTGCTGGTTGATTCGCTCGCGCTCAGCGCCCCCGTGCTCATCACCGCCGTCGCCCCAGCCGACACCGTGAGGTGGGTGCGGTTCCAGCCCAACGGCCTCGTGTTCCAGACCGGTAAAAATGGATTCCCGGCGATTATCTACACGACCTACAAGGATTGCGCGGTGTCACTGAGTGATACGCTGCGGATCGCCCAGGTCTCCGACTCGCTCAGCATCCTGGCGTACCTGCGAACCTATGTGCAATCCAAAAAGAACGCCTGGAGTCAGGCGAATCAATATGCCGTAGGGCTGCTCTGGCATTTCTCCAACTACGCCGTGGCGTGGTAGGACACACTTCGACTTGGAGCATCGTATGTCCGTTCGTCGTTCTTTGATCTCGCTGGCGCTCGCGCTGCTCGCCGCCCGATGCACCGACGGGATCGGACCACGGCAGCCGCTCACGCCCCCGCATTTCCTCCGCTGGGCAGGGAGCTCCCCGCCGCAATTCACGGCGATCGGCGCTCGCCCGGGTCAAGTCGCAACGGCCGCCCTCGTGGGGTCTCCCGGTGCTGGGCTGCGCTTCGCCTCGCTCAGTCTCGCGGAATACACGGCGACGTTTTGGGCGGTCCGCGGGCAGGCGCGGTCGATCCAGATCAACTACCTCAGCGCGACCGGGGACACGAGCTCTCCCTTCTTGCTACTCGGGATCACCGACCCGGTGTACGCGCCCACTCAGGGCAACCTTGCTCTGGGCGACTCGGTGCTGATCTCGGTGACGGTCGATCCCACCAATATCAAGGTGTCGCTCGAGCCGACGGGGCTGTTGTTCGGCGATCCGGCGCTGCTGCAAATCTCCTACGCCGGGGCGGGCGGCGACTTGAACGGCGACGGCGTCGTGGACTCCACCGACGCCTACATCGAGAGCCACCTCCTCGGGATGCAGTATCGCGAAACCGTCGACAGTGCCTGGGCGCCCATCCCGGCAACCCAGTCGCTCGCCGTCAAGTCGTTCAGCAGCGCGTTGCCCCATTTCTGTGAGTACGCGGTGTCCTGGTAGTCGAGGTGAGGGGCTGATACTCGGGTCGAGCGCCCGTTGGGAGGCGCCTTCCTAGCAAACGGGGGAGACACACGATGCAAACGTTGTCGCGCGTAGCCGACAGGGCCGGGCAGCTGGCCGGGGCCGGACAGCACGCCGAGGTGGTCGCCTACCTCGGGGCGCGAGAGCACTGCGAACTCGCGGAGTCGCCGCGGCTCGCGTTGCTGTACGGGACCGCGCACGCGCGCCTCGGCCGCCACGATGAAGGACTGCGGTGGCTGGATCTGGCACTGGACGAGGCACGCAAGCGGGACGAACCCACGGTCGAGCGTCATGCCCTCAATGCACGGGGCGCCCTTGCCCTGGTCAGCGGTCGCATCGACGAGGCGGCGGACGACTTCACGCAGGCGCTCATGATCGCCAGCCGCGACGGCGATCTGGCCACGACCGGCCGCTGCTCCAACAACTTGGGCATCATCAGCAACCTTCGGGGGCGCCATGCCGAGGCGATCGGCTCGTGGGAGATCGCCGTCGCCGCGTTCGACCGAGCGGGCCTGCGCCAGGGCGTGGCCGAGTGCCACCACAACTTGGGGATCAGCTACCGCGAGCAGGGCGCCCTCGACCGCGCGCTCGCCGAGGCGGAGCGCGCGATCGCGGAAGCCGACGCCGCGGGTGATGGTACGCTCTTGGCGCTGACGCTCCGGGGGCGCGCGGAAGTCCATGTGGCTCGAGGTGCAGTGGAACAGGCGCGGCGCGACCTGGACCAAGTGCGGGAGCTTCGCAGCCGGCTGCCGAATCCCGCCGGAAAGGCCGAGGATCTGCGAGTCGCCGCCTCGATCCTAGAGGTCACGGGCCAGCGGACGGCCGCCGAGCGGGCGCTGGGGGACGTGATCGGGTGGGCGAAGACGCACGAACGGCCCCAGCTGTTAGCCGAGGCGACCCGGGACCTGAGCACGCTGCTCCGGCGGAGCGGGCGGATCGCCGAAGCCCAGGCGGCGGCGCGGACTGCGCACGCGATCTTCACGCGTCTGGGAGCCGAGGGCGAGATGCGCGCCTTGGCCGGTCAGGACTGGGACGAGAACTTCGCGGCCGAGCTGCGCGGCTCATTGGCGCCGCTCCATGTGGCGCAGCAGTTAGCCGATGCCGGGCACTACGCCCAGCTGCTCGCGTACCTGGGCGAGCGCTCGCAGGACGAGCTCGAACAGTCCCCCATGCTGACCCTGCTGTGCGGCATCGCGCACGGCCGGCTGGGCCGCCTGGAGGTAGGCCAGCAATGGGCCATGGTGGCGCAATTACGGGCGCGGATGCTCGGGGATCGGCCGCTCGAGGTGCGGGCGCTCAACGTCTGCGGCGCCATCGCGCTGGAGCGCGGCGGTATCAGCGAGGCCACGTACTTCTTCACGCGGGCGCAGGAAGAGGCGCTCGAACAGAACGACATGGCCACCGCCGGTCGCTGCGCCAACAACCTCGGCATCATCGCCAACATGCAAGGCGACTACGACCGAGCGGTGGGCGCCTACACCCGCGCGATCGCGTCGTACCAGCAAGCTCACTGCGATCGCGGCGTCGCCGAGTCGCGCCACAACCTGGGGATCACCTACCGCGAGCGCGGGCAGCTCGACGCGGCGCTGCAAGCCGCCGAGGCGGCGGTGCGGGAGGCCGTGCAACTGGGCGACCGGCGGCTCACCGCCCAGGCCCTGGCGGGACGGGCCGAGATCCAGCTGGCCCGGGGCGAGCCCGAGGTCGCGAAGCGGGACGCCGAACGCGCGCTGGCGATGCACCGGGCGCAGCAGGACCCGGTCCTCGAGACCGAAGACCTGCGGATTCTCGCCGTGGCGCTGGGCGTCGCGGGAAAGACGCAGGACGCCGAAGCGATGCTGCGCAACGTGATCCATCGCGCGACGGCACAGGAACGGCCGCTGCTCATCGCCACGGCCCAACGGGACCTCGCCCAGCTCCTGGTCCTCGAGGGCAACGTCGCTGCCGCCAAGGAGGTGGCGCAGGCGGCGCGCGCCACCTTCGACCGGCTGGGGGCGCGTGTGGAGGTCGACAAGCTGGACGCGTTGCTGGCCATCCGAGCTACCGGGACGAACCTGCCGATGCCTACGCAGGGCGCGGTGACTCAAATTCGGGACCGCTCGCGGCCGGAGCGCAGGGAGGGTCGCTGATGCAAGGCGTCGGTCTGCTGCCGGCGGCGGTGGCCGCCCTGGTGGTCGGCTCCGCCTGCGATCGCATGCCCACCGCCCCACGCCAACTCGCGGCGTCGGACCCGCCGCCGGCCCTCGCGCTGCGTGGTGGCCGCGTTAGTGTAGCACCGCACCCGCTCGGCATCCCGAACGGCGCTCTCCCGGCGGACGCGAACGCGGCCGTCCTCGGGCGCCCGTCGCCGAGGGTGCAGACGTCCCCGTCTTTCACCCTGGGCTGTCCCAACTGCCAACCATCGGCGCTGGCGAGGCGGGTGGCGTCTAAAACCGACGGCGGGGATCCCGAGCGGGGGCCCCCCGGCCCTGCTCCAGCGACCCACAGCGGCAGAGTGCTGCTCGGCCGTTTCTCGAACTATGCCGTCGCCTGGTGAGGCGCCGCTGACAACGAGGCCCCGTCCCGCCGCCGGCCACCCCAGGGCGGGCGCGCCGGGGCGCGCCGCGGTGGACTTGCTCCACGAAGCGCGCGCTCGGGAGCGGGCCGGCTGCATCGTCGAGGCGGTGGCGTCCTACGAGGCGGCGATCGCCGCGGCAGAGCCCGCCGGGGAGCCGGCGGTATTGGCTGAGGCGCTCCGGCGCCTGGCCGTCGCACGGCACCGCCGCGGCGAGTCCGCCGACGCGCGGGAGCTGTGCCGCCGCAGCCACGCCGTCGCGCGGCACGCCGGCAATGCGGTGCTGGCGGGCGAAGCCCTCAACACGCTTGGCGGGATCGACCTCGAGGCGGGCGCGCTGGCCGATGCCCGCAGCCATTTCCTCCAGGCCGTCGAGCTCGGCGGGCAGAGCCGCGAGCTCGGGGCACGCGTCGAGCAGAACCTTGGCATCGTGGCGAACATCCAGGGCGACCTCGAGGAAGCGCTGGCGTGCTACGGTCGCTCCCTCGAGGCCTACCGCGCGTCGCACGACGAGCACGGCTGCGCGATTGCCTACCACAACCTCGGCATGGCTAGCGCGGACCGCCAGCAGTTCGCCGCGGCGGAGCGCTATTTCCGGCAGAGCTACGAAATCGCCCAGCGCGCCGGCGACCTGCACCTCCAAGGGTTGTGCCTCGTCAACCACGCCGACGTACACCTGGCGCGGGAGCGCTACGCCGATGCACGGCAGTCCGCCGAGGCCGCGCTCGCCATCTTCGATCAGCTCGACGCGCTGAGCGACAAGGCCGACGCGTATCGCGTCCTCGGTATGGTGTACCGAGAAACCGGCCGCCCCGCGCTGGCTGAGTCGCGGCTCCGATCGGCGATCGAGCTGGCGGCGCGCGCGGGCTCGGTCTTGCACGAGGCGGAGGCGTCGCGCGAGCTGGCCCTCCTCTACCAGGCGATGGCTCGGAACCAGGAGGCGCTCATCCTCCTGAACGCCGCCCACCGCCTGTTCGGCCGGCTGGACGCGCGCGTCGACCTGGTGCACGTCGACGGCAAGATGGCGGAGCTCGAGGCGGCCTACCTCGCCGTGGTGCGCGAGTGGGGCCAGTCGATCGAGTCCAGCGACACCTACACGTTCGGCCACTGCGAGCGGGTGGCACGTCATGCCGTAGCCGTCGCCCAGGCCCTCCACCTGGACGAGCACGCCCAGACGACGGTACGGCTCGGGGCCTACCTCCACGACTTGGGCAAAGTGCGCGTCCCGCACGAGATCCTGAGCAAGCCCGGGCCCCTGACGCGCGACGAGCTCGAGGTGGTCCAGATGCACACGATCTGGGGAATCGAACTACTCGCGGATGTCGAGTTACCGTGGGACTTGAAGCCCATTATCCGCTGGCACCACGAGCGCTACGACGGAACGGGATATCCTGATCGGTTGCGGGGAGACGAAGTCCCCCTTTCGGCGCAGATCGTCGGGATCGTGGACGTCTACGACGCGCTCACGACGACGCGCCCCTACCGTCCGGCGTTCCCCCGCGAGGCGGCGCTCGCCACCATGGCGGGCTGCCCCACGCTGTGGTCGGGGGCGGTGTACCGCGCCTTCCTCGCGTCACTAGCCAGGCCGCAGGCCTCCTCGGCGCGCAGCCCCGCTGAAGCGGCGGCGCGCGCCGCGCCGCGGCTGGCCGTGTAAGGCCCGCCCGACGCGCCGTGGATCGCTCCACCGAGAGCCCGGTCGAGGAACGCCGGAGCGGCCGAGATCGGCGCTCCGGCCTGGAGCGGCGAACGGAGTTCGGTCGCCCCGCGCACGGCCATCACCTCGCGCACCCACCGATCTGGGGTGGCGACGCGGCACGGCGCGTGGGTGCGGCGACGGCGCGCACCGGGCTCTCGCTGCGGCGACTGTTCCCGCATAGGCCTTTCAGCGAGCGCGAAGCGGCGGATCACACCGCAGCGATCGAAGCGCACCGTCGGGAGCTCAGCTCCCAACTGGGACGCAATGCGGGTTTTTCGGTGGCGGGGCTCGACTACTTGCTCAACATCAGCCACGAGCTGGTCGCTCCCGCCGTCGTCGAGCGGGAAACGCTCGAGGTCTTGGAACACCGGTCCGTGACCGATCCGCTGACCGGGCTCTTCAACCGGTATCATTTCGACGCGGCCCTCAAGCGCGAACTCGCGCGCTGCCTGCGCTACCAGGCCCGGCTTTGCTTGGTACTGCTGGACGTCGATCAGCTCAAGGTGGTGAATGATCGGTGGGGCCACCAGGCGGGGGACCGCGTGCTCAGCCGCGTGGCGGACGCGATCCAACATAGCCTGCGCCAGACTGACATCCCTTCCCGCCACGGCGGAGACGAGTTTGCCGTCATCCTCCCCGACACCAACGCGGAGGCGGGACGCCTGGTCGCCGAGCGAATTCGCACGAACGTGAGGGCGTCGGTCGGGGCAGGGATCCCGCCCGACGCCTCGACCACGGTTACAGTGAGCGCAGGCTTGGCGGAGCTGCCGCTCGCAGCGCCCCATCCTTCTGAAGCCCAACTCATTGTGGCAGCCGATCAGGCCCTGTACTTGGCTAAAGGCGAGGGCGGCAACTGCGTTGCCGAGGCGGCGCCGAACGCCGGGGGCTCGAGCGGCGAGTGATCCCGGCACGGGCGCCGGGCCCGGTCACCGAAGCCGGTGCGATGGCCCTGGGGTCCGCGGGATGCGCTTCAACGGTCCTCCCGCCTGACGATCCACCCGTTAGCGCTGCCCGCCCCTGTCAGACGACGGTATGGGACTGGCCAGGCTGCAGTATCACGACCCGGGCGCTACCGGCGACCTGGCGCTTGAACGCCTCGGGATCGGCCCGGATCACCTCGAACGTGTTGTAGTGCATCGGGATCGCGACGCGGGGCTGCACGAACGCGACCGCCCGCACCGCATCCTCGATCCCCATGGTGTAGTTGTCCCCGATCGCGACCAGCATCACGTCGACGCGGCCTGCAAGGAGCTGCATCTCGAGCGTCAAGGCCGTGTCGCCGCAGTGATACACCGTCCGCCCACCCAGGGTGACGACCACGCCGCAGGCGCTGGTGGTATAGCGACCCGCCTCATCGCCGTGGACCTGGCCGCGTGGAATGCGGGCACGAGCTTCACCTGCCGGAACACAAATCCGTGCGCTCCGCCAATGTGCATCGGGTGGGCCTGGGCGCCGTGGTCGATGCAGAACTGCGCCAGTTCGTGGGTGGCGACGATCATGGCGCCATCGCGCTTGGCGAGGGGAATGGCGTCGCCCAGATGATCGCCGTGCCCGTGCGACAGGAGCACGGCATCGACCCTGGGCACGCGGTCGATCGCGATGTCGGCCGCGGGATTGCCGGTCAGGAACGCATCGATGATTACGCGGCGACCGGCCGCGTCGAGGACGAAGCAGGCGTGGCCGTGGAAGGTGATGGTGAGCATGCGTCGTCGGTCGGGCTTGAGCGGCCGGCGGGCCGTGCGTGATGGACGCTACTGCCCGATATGCTTCTTGTACGCCGCACTCCCCAGCAGCTGATCGAGCTCCGCGGGGCTCTTCACCCGCAGCTTGACCATCCACCCGCCGCCGTAGGGATCCCGGTTGATGAGCGCGGGATCGGCCTCGAGTGCCGTGTTGACTGCGGTGATGGTGCCCGCGACCGGGGCGTAGAGCTCCGAGACGGCCTTCACGGCTTCGATCGTGCCGAACACGTCCCGGCGCGCGAAGTTCGCTCCCACCTTGGGTAGCTCGACGTAGACGACGTCGCCGAGCTCGCCCTGGGCGTAGTCGGTGATGCCCACCTGCACGACGCCGGGCTCCCCGGTGGGTTTGGCGTACTCGTGCTCCTCGGTGTAGCGGAGATCGGCCGGGATGTTGGCCATGGGGGGGCGGCCCGCGCAGGGCCGGTGTGAAGGTCGGCGCGAAGGTTACCGGCGCGCGAAACCCCTGTCAAGCCAACGGGTTGGACGCGGGGAACAGGTCGGGGCGGGGCGCCAGCCCCGCGCCGTCGGGCTCCACCAGCCGGAGCCGCTCGTAGCCCCAGGGACGGAGGTCGAGTCGCACCGCCACGGGGTCGGGGTCGTCGGACAGGAAGGCCAGCACGCCGGGCCGCCCCGCGCGCTGCCACGCCTGGGCCGCCACCCGGGCCGCCGCCGCCGTTGCCACGATGGCGTCGGGCCGCGCGTCCGGCGCGGCGAGGGCGTGGTTCAAGGTGGCCGCGTTCGCGGCCACGCGGTGCACGCTCAGCCCGGCGTCGGCGTAACGGGCGGCGATGGCGTTGAACGCGGGAACGTTCGTGGCTTGGGCGGCGGTGAGGAGGAGCGAGTGCGCCGGGCGACCGAGCGCCGCCACCGCGGCGCGGCGGCGCAGCTCCTCGAACACGCGGCGCGTCCGCTGTTCGAGTTCGACAAGAGAGCCGTCATTCTCGATGACGAAGTGACTGCGGGTGCGCTTGCGCTCGGCTGGCATCTGAGCGTCGATCATGCGGTCGGCGTCCTCGTTCGAGAGCCCGCGCATCGCGCGCAGCCGGGTGCGGCGCACCGCGGCGGGCGCGTCCACCAACATCACCGCGTCGAACTGCGTCGGGTCGAGCACCTCGAAGAGCAGGGGGATATCGTTCACCACGAGCACGTCGCCGCGCTCGCGGGCTTCGTGGAGCAACTCGTCTCGGCGCCGGCCCACGGCAGGATGGACGATCTGATTGAGCGCCTCGAGGGCCGCCGTGTCACCCATCACCTTGCCGCGGAGCGCCACGCGGTCAAGCGCCCCGTCGGGTGCCAGCACGTCGGCGCCGAAGCGCCGGACCACGGCGGCGAGCACCTCGCCCCCCGGGGCCTGGGCTTCCCGGGCCAGCACGTCCGCGTCGACGATGGTCGCCCCCCAGCGCTGCAAGAGGTCGACCACGGTGGACTTCCCCGCGGCGATGTTCCCCGTCAGGCCGACGCTGTACACGACGCGGGGCCACACCGCGGGCGTCGGCCGCCGGGGCCGGATGCCGTCGGGAGCGCCTCAGAGGAGCGCGGTTTGATCCTCATCTGCCCTCGGGACCCGGTGGCAGTGGCGACACCGAGCTTCGTAGGATTCCCGGCCCCCCACCATGATCGTGGGGCTGTTCCATACGGCGGGCTTGCCGTTCACGAGCCGCTGGTTGCGGCTCGCAGGGCCGCCACACACCACGCAGATCGCCTGCAACTTGTCCACGATCTCGGCGATCGCGAGGAG
>WNFJ01240928.1_pt1 | contig 11167 bp, 12 predicted proteins | sample 5400461 | NCBI WGS metagenome assembly WNFJ01 (sample SAMN13153349, study PRJNA577476) | soil metagenome | isolation source: 115 cm saprolite on Douglas fir-dominated hillslope | place: USA:California | collected 2013-09-17 | reverse complement strand
GCAGTCGCAAACCTTTCAGTGCACGTTTAACGTGGCGGATGGACCGCAGTCCCTGATTGTGATGCCGGAAGACACCGGGAAAGTGAAGCACAAGAAAGCCGAGATCGAGTTCTTCGCCTCCAAGTGCGTGGAGCATTGCGCGCTACCGGCGGCAAATCCGAACAGTTCGGCGGAGAAGGTAAACCCGTGAAGGCAGCAGAGTCGATCAGCCAAAGCTGAAAGGCTAGGCAGCTTCGATGGCTTCGTGACGCAAGACCAAGAGCTTGTCGGCGGGTGCAGCCAACGTCGCGTAGGTTCGGCCGCTGTTGTCACTGAACTCCACCTCAAACACGCCTGGAGCAAGTATTTCAATAACAGTGCCCACCTGACCGCGCACTAATCCGCGTGTCGGTACGTCTTCCAACAGCGCAACTACGGCTAGAGGTTTGATCTCCATCAGTAGCGAAAGTTTATCACCGGAATGGTCCAGGCCAGACAGGCCTGCTGGAGTTCCGATACAATGGAGGTTCCTGGCTGGGAAAAGGCGGATATGTTTGAGAATTTGACGGAAAAGCTGCAACGAACATTCAAGAATTTGCGCGGGCAGGGGAAGCTGACCGAGGAGCACCTGGATGCGGCGCTGGCGGAGATTCGCGAGGCGCTGCTGGAAGGCGACGTCAACGTTGGCGTAGCCGATGAGCTGCTGGCGAACATCCGGCAGAAGGCGATTGGCAGCGAGGTGATGCTGCAGCTTTCGCCGGACCAGCAAGTGGTCAAGACGGTGCGCGACGAGTTGACGGCGATGCTGGGGAAGCATGCGAAACCGCTGTTTGCTTCGCGGCCGCCCTCGGTCTGGATGATTGTGGGCTTGCAGGGGTCGGGCAAGACGACCACGACAGGCAAGCTGGCGAAATGGCTGACGCAGCATGGGCACCGGCCGATTGTGGTATCCACCGACGTGTACCGGCCGGCGGCGCGCGAGCAGCTTGCACAAGTGGCGAAGGCGGTGGGAACGCAGGTGTGGCCGGGGGCGGGAACGGACAAGCCGCTCGAAATCGTGCGCGGGGCGATCAAGGAGGCGAAGCTTTCGGCGAGCGATGTGATTCTGGTGGACACGGCGGGGCGTTTGCACATCGATGATGAATTGATGAATGAGCTGAGCACGCTGAAGAAGGAATTGCAGCCGGCGGAAATGCTTTTCATTGCGGACGCGATGATTGGTCAGGATGCGGTGCGTTCGGCGGGAGAGTTTCACAAGCGGCTGGGGCTTACCGGTGTGATTCTGACGAAGCTGGACGGCGATGCGCGCGGAGGCGCGGCGCTTTCGATTGCGAAAGTTTCCGGAGCGCCGGTGAAGTTTGTGGGCTTGGGCGAGAAATATGACGCGTTGGAGGGATTTTATCCGGAGCGCATTGTCTCGCGCGTACTGGGCATGGGCGACATCATGTCGCTCATCGAGCGGGCGGAGCTGGCGGTCGACAAAAAAGCGGCGATGGAGCTGGAACGGAAGCTGCGGAAGGATGACTTCACGTTGGAAGATTTCCGGGATCAGTTGAAGCAGGTGCGAAAGATGGGGCCGCTGGAGCAGATCGTAGACATGCTGCCGAAGATTGGTCCGCTGGCGAATTTGCCGAAGGACGCGAAGGTGGATGAGAGCATGTTGAAGCGCGTGGAGGCGATCATCAACTCCATGACGAACCAGGAGCGGCGCGACCACAACGTGATCGACGGGAAGCGGCGGAAGCGGATTGCGAAGGGCAGCGGGACTTCGGTGCAGGAAGTGAATCAGGTTTTGAAGCAGTACATGCAGATGCGCCAGATGATGAAGCAGTACGGGGCGATGGCGGCGCGGGCGAAGATGAAGGGGCTGGGGAAGCTGGCGGGATTGGGATGAGTCTAGTTCAGAATTGACGCGCTACTTGTTTCCCGAGAAATATACGTCGGCGACCTTGGCGGCGAGGGATTCGGGATCGAGGTCGGTGCCATTGCAGAGGACGATTATGGTGAGGCGGTCGGCGGGGAAACGCTGGATGTAGGTGTGGAAGCCGATGGTGTCGCCGTAGTGCCACATGCGGACGTGGTTGCGATAGGAGTCCAGGAACCAGCCGAAGCCGTAGGAGACGGGGGTGCCTTCGGGACGGTCGGAGTTGGCGGGCCACTTGGGTTGGGCGCTATTGGTGAGCTGCGCGGGAGTCAGCGCGGGCAGCATCTCTTTTTCGCTTAGAAGCGTGTGTTTCGCGAGCGCTTCATCCCACTTTGCAAGATCGGTTAGAGAGGAATAGATTCCGCCGTCGCCCAGGGTGGCGGAGGTGGGGCTTTGGTCGGTTTCTCTCCACGCGGTGTTTTCTTTCGAATGACCGTAGGCGCGATGCGCAACTTCGTTTTTCCCTTCTTGGTAGGCGATCGTTTGCGACATTTTTAGAGGAGCGAAGATTCGTTCGCGGAGGAATTCGCGGAACGGCTTGCCGGAGATTTTTGCTACTACTAATCCGAGGACGACGTAGCCGGAATTGCTGTAGCTCCATTGCGTAGCGGGTGCGAATTTGGCGGCGGCTTCTTGTTTGAGGAGGTCGAGAACTTCGGCGTCTTGAATCTGGTAGGTGCGCGTCCAGATCCGGGCTCCTTTGCGTTTTTCTGCAGCGGCCATCAGATCTTCGTAATCAGGCAGGCCCGAAGTGTGGTTCAAGAGATTGCGGATGGTGATGGCCTTGCCGTAGGCGGGAAAATCGGAGAAGACGTCGGTGAGTTTGTCGTCGTAGCGCAGCTTGCCGTCGTGGACGAGCAACATGATGGACATAGCGGTGAATTGCTTGGAGCAGGAAGCCAGGCGGAAATTGGTTTGCGGGTCGATTTTGGCGAAGGAGTGGAGTTCGCGCGCGCCATAGCCGCGTTCGAATACGGTGCGGCCATCTTTGCGGACGAGGACGGCGAGACCTGGTGAGTTTGCATCGGCAAGCGGGGAGAAAATCGCGTCGAAAGCCGGTGCTATTGGATCTTGAGAGGATCGAGCGGCGAATGAAGGAAAGTGGACGAGGATAAAGAGAATAGAGAGCGAGCAGAGCCGGAGTTTTCGGAACACGCAGCGGCCTCCCGACGCAGCATACCAACCTCGGTGCATTTCTTTTTGTCGAGCGTGACAGGGTGGCGCACGCCCACGAGCCTGCTTCCCCGGAGATACGGAGCCGCACAATTTCGGTGATCAGATCTCTTTATCCAAGGACATTATTACGCTTTCACTGCTGCGCGACAAAGCAAGAAAGGTCTGCAGTTTAGCGGTGAGCAATTTTTGCGGTCCTTCCGAACAACAACTGAGGATCGTTTGTTCCAGGCGCTCGAACGAATGTTCCAAGCTATCTTTTCTCTCTGATACTTTTCCCGCCGTCCTGTCTGCCATGCCGTCCAGAACGTTGGCCAGGTCCTCGTCGAACTCCTGTTGGGCCCGTTCTACGGGTTCCGGTAAATCAAAACCTGAGAGACGCAAGCGATACTTCAGCAATGCAACTCGTATCAGAAAAAGCGTGCGCAGTTGCGGTTGCCACCGCCGGATGCGGTCGCGCAAAGCAAGATCCTGCTGGCGCGAAGGACCGAATTCGAAAAGAACGCCATCGGCAAGAGCCCTCACCTGGTCGAAATATGTGTTGATCGTTTCGCGAAGAGAATAGGCGCGCTGGATTGCAACCCTTTTCTCTCCTGGAAGCGGCTCCCTTTCGAGTTGAGCCAGCGATCGCAGGCTGGAAACGAATGTCTCCTTCATCTCCACTGCAGCACGAGACCCCCATAGATGATCAAAGACGAGCCACATCATGAACAGCCCCAGCAGGATGCCGACGACGCGGTCCCTTGCAATGGAGAGCGATGTCTGTGCCGCGAAGTTCTGCAGGTTGATGAGGTAGAAGGCCAGCGCAGCCTGCAATCCGAAGTATGACAACCGAGGGCTGGAGGTCATGAACCAGGAAGAGAAAACCGTAACGAGTATAAAAAGAATGGTGAATCCAGTAATCGAATCGAGGTAGGGCAGAATGAACACCTGCGAGCCCATCCCGATAAGACAGCCACCAATCAGGGCGCCCGCGATACGCAGGATCCCTTTCTGTCGAGAGGAACCGATCGTGGAAAGCCCTGTCAGCAGGCACGTGGTCACCGCGGTGCTGATGCCGGGCCAGGCGATGGCATTGTAGATGATGTAACAGAGGCTCGCCGCAAGACAGCCTTTCAGCGCGAATTTAAGGTGTTCGGGATTGGTGAGCGCGTCTGCGACGACAAGCTTCGATCGCGGTATCTCGTCTGCAGGCGGCCGATACTCATCCATTGACTTAGAACCCGCGACCACCTGAGAGATGAGCGTAACGGTTTTCTCCATCTCGAGCAGCAATGGAACACCGCGCCAGGGTTGGTCATTGGGATTGAACTGAATCGAGGCCGGAATTCTCCGGTTCATTAGATCGGTGCGAATGCTCGCGATGGTAGCTGCCAGGTTCCGCAATTGCTTCTGATCAGTGCTAGACAGCTCGAAGCGGAACTGCGTCAGGGTTGCGGCAACGTCCACCAGCCCACCGACGAGCGCTACAACACCGCTCATCTGCGCGCGGTCCAGCGGCGAGTAGTCAGAGCGGCGCAGGACGCGCCGCAACGTTGATGTTCCGAGCATGCCCAGCCTGGTGATTTTCTTTTCGGCCGCTTGATCTACCGGGCGGTCCTCGATGTAGCAAGCCAGCACACTCTCGACCGCCGCTAGACGTTCCGCAATGGGCAGAACGATATCGTCTCCAGGCTTCATGCGCGCAAACGCCATTTCTACCCCCGCAGTGACGACGACTCCGATCGATGACACCAACACAACCCGAAGGGTATCTTCCACATTGGTTTCGGCTGATACATGGCGATCCCACAAGGGGACTGCGAGGGCGATCATGAAGGAGAAGATAGCAGCCGCACCGTAGTTGGTCAGCGTGCTAAATGCATAGAAGGCGGCGAAGAACGAAACAATGATCCAGAAAAAATGCAGCACGGGAACACTGATCACAAACCACACTGAGATCAAAATATAAGCCGCGCCGACGGCGGTAACGAGAAGCATTGTTCCGGCTGATTGCAGAGTGGCTCGAATATTTTCGCGAGAAATTATAAGTGCATAAACCGCGCCTTGGAACGAACGGGGAATACGAAAGGTCATGCAGATGATCATGACGAGGGTCGCTGCAATGACCATTCGCGCGACCGTTCCGGCGCGGCCCGGGTACGGAGCGAGTTCCTCTTTTAGAAACTCCCAGAACCAGGGCAACGGTGGGGGCGGCACGCTGACGCTTTGTGCAAGAGTGGCCATCTTCAACGTCCGCGAATGATCACAACGGCTGACTCGCCAATTCGAAACAGATCCGCCGGCGGGTCCTTGACACGGACTCGGACCGGGTATCGCGATGCCAGATGCACCCAGTTCAGCGTTCGCTGTGCGTCAGGCAGGCCGGGACTTAAAGTGCCAAAAACGTCGGCATCAGGCGTTACTCCAAAGCCGACGCTATCCACTACTCCGGAGAAGCGCACTTCGGGTCTCGACAGCACGTAGACATCAGCCCGCATCCCTGGCGCGATGTGTCGGAGGGTGCCTTCACGAAAATTACCAATCGCCCACCACGTGCGCGCGTCAATCAGTATGAAAACCTGCTGGCCTATATGCGCGTACGCCCCTTCCGAAATAGTGAGATTCGTGACCCGCGCATCGAACGGTGCGTAGACCTTACAGTTGTTGAGGTTATATTGTGCCGTCTGGACCGCGGACGTTCTGGCCCCACGCTGGTTAGTTAGCGGTTCAAGCGTAGTTACGGCATGTACGGATTGTTCGTGTTGTGCCTTGCTCTGATCCAGGGCAGCCTTCGAGCGTTCGTACTGCGCCAATGCCGACTTCAATCCTGCCTGCGAAAGCTGCAGTTGCGACGATGCCTGCTTGAGGGCTTCTGCCTGAGCGGTTTCCAGCGTTCTCGCTCTGTCCACCTGATCCGCCGTTACAAACTGTTTTGCGAGCAGTGGCTCAATGCGATGCAGATTATTATTCGAATAGGTCCACTCCGCTTTGGCCCGGTTGATGCCCTGCTCTGCGTTCGCCACGTCAGCACGCGCCTGGTCGACGGCCGCTGCCCATCGCACTACGTCAGCTTGCGCGGCCTGGATATTAGCTTGCGCAACCGAAACGCCGCTTACCAGTGCCGCAATCCTCCGCCGCTCGTCTCCTATTTGCCCTTCGAGCGCAGCCTGCTGGGAAAGGCCGTTTTCGAGAGCGTATTGATACGGCCGTTCATCGATCTCAAACAGCAGTTCGCCCTTCTTTACAAACTGGTTGTCGTGGACGTTCAAGCGAACTATCGGTCCTTCCACCTGCGGTGCGATTCCAATGAAATTGGCGGTTACTTCCGCGTCGTCCGTGCGTGGCTGCCGATGCGCTTCGAAAAGCACAACGAGACCCAGAACAACAGCTCCCGAGATAATGGCAATGCGAAGCTTGCGAATCGCTTCGGGTCGGGAGTCTTGCGAGAATTCCAGTTTCATAGGGCCTCCTCAGGGGAAAAAAAGGAGCCAAAGTCCGAATGTAAACAAGGCCGCCAGGCAGGGATACATGACTATTGGCGGAGAGAGCGCTTCTTCCAGGTGAACCGCCAACAGTAGAAAGCGAGTTCCCGTGCTCAGCAGGATTCCCAGGGTCAAACAGAGGAGCCAAGCCGGAAAAAAGGATCCTAGCACGTCGATCGATGGAGCGTGCTGACAACCTGCAAGCGGAAGCATGCCAACCAGAAGCAGCACTCCCGCAGCTGCACGATTTGCCGGCTGTCTCATGGGTGGTCCTTGGAACCGCCGATCCGCATCAGGTCGCCAGTTCGAAAAGCCAAATCGGCCAGGGTGTCGAGAACCGACGTGCGTGCCGCGACATCCGTAGATCGGGCCTGTGCTAGCACTCGTTGCGCCGCCGTAACATCGAGCAAACTGCGAACGCCGTAGCCGTACGCCTCGACGGCCGCGGTGTAGGATTGGCTGGCCGCCTCCAGAAGTGCGGTGGCCGCCTGCCGCTGCCGCAATGCCGTTTTGACGTTCGAATAGCTCCGCCACACCTCGTCCGCAATTTGATCCATGGTGGCTTGGGTTTGCGCCGCAGCCTCGTTTCGGCTTGCCTCGGCCTTCAGCAGATTGTTCTTTCGAGCTCCTCCGTCAAAAATGGTCCAATCGATTCGCACGGCTGCCCCGCCCGTCAGTCCCGTCATCCGAGTTACCGGAAACTGCTGCTGCCATCCATATTGAAACGGCACACCCACCCTCGTCTCGAACTTCACCGACGGGTAGTAAGCCGCGCGCGCCTCTCGAATCGTTCCCTCCGCCGCCTTGACCCCCTCTAACTGCTGCAGCAGATCGGGACGTTGTTCCAGCGCGCGATTTAGTAACTGCTCGATGGAATCGTCGTGCATCTCGGGAGCCGGCAGTTCGTCGAGTGGCTGCACTGGGATGCGAACGGTCGGCGCAATTCCAAGCACCGTCGCCAGGTCGCCACGCGCGATTTCCTCGAACCCACGCGCCGACTGCAGTTCGTACTCCGCCTGCGCCGTGGCGCTCCGCGCCTCAAGAACATCTGGAAGGGTGGCAAGTCCATATTCCAACCTGTTTTCCGCTGCGTCCTGCACGGTCTTCGCATTCATCAAGCTGGCTTCGGCCGCGTCGACTTGCCCGACGGCGTTCAGCAGCCGGTAGTAAGTGTCCGCGACTTGGAAGATGATCCTCCGGTGCGTGTCGTTGAAAGCAAAGTTGGCTGCGGCAAGTTCGGCTTGGGCAAACGCGATACGCCCCGCGCGCGCGCCAAAGTCGAACATGGTGTAACCCAACTGCAACGCCGGTCCAAACGCTGCGACCGTCTGACGCACAAAACTGCTGCCGAACAACACGTCATCGCGGTTCACTCGCGAGAGCGCAACGGCGGCTAGGGCCGGATACAATTCGCTCTGCGCGATGTGCAATGCGGCTCCTCGGGCCTTAGCGCCTTCCCACGCCACGCGCGTCTCTGGATTGTTGCGCTCCGCGAAATCCACGAGCTCCGCCAGGGGATACACCTTTGTGGGATCGACCGCGAGTCGCGAAACTCGCAAAGCCCTCGCCTCCTGTTGGATTTCGCGTTCGGTGGGAAAATGCCAAGGTCGATCCGGCGAAGGAGGTACCTGCGCACTCTGCCCCGATGCGATTTTGGAAATCGCCGCAGTTACTGCCAGAAGGACAAGCCATCGACAGGTCATGTTCTTCACCGCTGTTTCTCACTTCGATCAGCCTTTTCCCCAGTTGTCAATGCGATCCACCACGGCACCGGAGTCGCCCACGTAGTGTCTCGGATCGATTCCGGAAATCACCGCGGTTACCATCAGAAGGACAGGCCATCGCCAGCAGGGATTGAGGGCGGTGACCAGCATGTCAAGGCGTGTTCAGCACAGCGAGGTTCTGCCTCAGGCGCTCGATCTCCGACTGCAGGTATTCGATTTGCTGCTCCTCGGCGTCGAGCTGGGCTTTGCCCTCGGCGTCTTCGGCGTAATCGGGATTGGAGTAGTAAGTGTCTTGGTCCAGGGCAAACTCGCGCTGCAGAAGGTTGAGCTCTTGTTCTGCCTGATCGAGCTCCCACTGAACTCTCGCGGCTTCCGGCGGCTCACAAGCAATGCGCACCGCTTTCTCCAGAGACGCAATCCTCTCCTCGAGTTCGGCCCCGGCCACTCGCGCAGGTACCGGTGGTTCCACTTCCAGCAGCGGTGGAGAGCCAACATCAAGACCCGAGTAGCCAGGTTTGAAATACTCCAAATCAAGATCGCCGTTGGAGATGACCTCGGGCTGGTAGGAAAGCTCGTAGCGAATCTGCTCCAGCTCCTGCTGGGCGTCCTGCAGTTCCATCGCGAGGCTCGCGGCTCGAGGATTGTCGCAGTCTGCCATCGGTGGATAGGATTCTTCGTCCGCGTAGCTGGACGAGGAGTGTAGGTCAAAGGCTGAGACGGTCGGTGCGGAATACGGCACACCAAGGTCTGTGTTGGTGATGATTTTCGGATGTTTCGTGGAATTCGCTTTCCGTTCGCGAGCGTTGCGAGCAGCCTCGACTACCGATTGCGGCGGTTCTTGCGATCGCGCGGGCGCGGCAAAGGCAAACGCCAGATATGTGGCGAATAGTGCGATCGCCGAAGGTGAAGGCACCGACGTAAGCGATCCTAGGTGTCCCCACAGCTTGCTGTTATCCGTCCACATAGCAACACCGCCCTCCCGAAACCCAACGGGCGGGGGGCTACGACTTGAGATGATTGTCCGGGCAGCAAAGTTAGGGTGAAACCCAGCCTCAAGGATTGCCGGGAGGTGGCTGGACAGGCTAGAATAGTACGCGGAGGAATGGCTTAGTGCTGACGATTCGACTGTCAAGGATTGGCAAGAAGAAGAGACCGTTTTATCGAGTGGTGGTGATTGAGAGGACGCGGCCCCGCGATGGTCGTGTTCGCGAACTAGTGGGGACGTACGATCCGCTCAAGAAGCCCGCAGAGATCAAGCTGGATGCGGAACGCATCAAGTATTGGCTCGGAGTCGGCGCACAGCCCAGCGATACCGTGCGCAGCTTCATCCGTTTGCAAAAGATAGCGTAAAGCCCTAAAGTCCCAGTTAGTTGGTTGGTGCACCCTCTTCCTAGTCAGGGCGCCTTTCCCAGGTTCATGTACGTAGTCGATGAAAGTCGCGTTCCTAGAGGTGCCCCTATGAAGGAACTGGTTGAATCCATCGCCAGGGCTCTCGTGGACCATCCCGAAGAAGTGCAGGTAAGATCGGTAGAGGGTTCGCAGGCCACAATTTTAGAATTGCGCGTGCATCCGGAAGATCTTGGCAAGGTGATCGGCCGGCAAGGCCGCACGGCCAAGGCGGTGCGCACGCTGCTTGGCGCGGCGGGAATGAAAGTGCGCAAGCGATTTACGCTTGAAATACTCGAAGAGTGAGCGGCGAATCGGAACGTTGGGTAGCGGTCGCGCACATACTTCGCCCGCGCGGGAACAAGGGCGAAGTGGCCGCGGAGTTGTTGACCGATTTCGCGCAGCGGCTCACAGAGTTGCGCGAAGTTTTTGTTGGTGATGCGAGGAAGGCCGAGCCGCGCCGGCTTTCGCTGCAATCGTGCTGGTTGAGCCAGAATCATCGCGGTCAAGCGGTGTTTCACTTCGCGGGTTGTTCTTCGATTTCCGACGCTGAAAAGTTTCGCGGTCTGGATGTCCTCCTTCCTATCGAACAGCGCGTTACGCTCCCTGCGGGACAGTATTTTATTTCTGATCTGATTGGCTGCTCCGTATTTGAGTGCGCTCGCGAGGCTTCGCCTGTTGCTTCTTCGCCGTGCTCCATGTCCACGGCGCCGTTGTTGCTCGGCAGCGTCACGGATGTTCAGTTTACCGGCGAAGGTGTGTCCGGAACACCGGTGCTGGCGGTAAATGCGCGAGAGGGTGAATTGCTGATTCCGCTCGCCGAAGACATCTGCACGAGAATTGATACGGTGGCGCGGCGAATCGAGGTCCTGCTGCCCGAAGGGTTGCGTGAGCTCAACCGCCGGTAATGCAATCGTTGTACGCTACCCGAAATGTCTCCAGTTCTGCGCACTGTCGTGTTCACGATTTTTGTGCCGGGCTTTTGGACCATACTTGTGCCCTATTGGGTGGTAGGCCGTGGCGTACGGCTGGATTTGCGTGACGGAGCGGTCGCCGGCTGGCTTCTCGTTGCGGCTGGCGCCGCGCTCTACTTGACCTGTGCTTTCTGGGGCTTTGCGTTACGTGGCAAAGGAACTCCAGCGCCTATCGATCCGCCAAAAAGGTTGGTCGTGGAGGCCCGTATCGCATCGTGCGGAATCCCATGTATTGGAGCGTCGCATGCGTGATGCTGGGAGAGGCGCTGGCCTTTCGCTCAGTTGCGCTCGCGGAGATCGGCTGCGTATTCTTCGTGTGCGCGGCGCTATTTGTGATGGTCTATGAAGAGCCGATGCTGCGCAACAAGTTCGGCGCCGAATATGAAGCCTACCGCCGGCAGGTGCCGCGCTGGATTCCTCGCTTTAGGAATAAGCTAGACTGAACGGCGCATGCGATTCGACCTGATCACGATTTTCCCGGAGTTTTTTACTGGTCCGCTGGAACACGGGATTGTGCGGCGGGCGCGCGAGGCGGGCTTAATT
>WNFJ01719920.1_pt1 | contig 11168 bp, 12 predicted proteins | sample 5400461 | NCBI WGS metagenome assembly WNFJ01 (sample SAMN13153349, study PRJNA577476) | soil metagenome | isolation source: 115 cm saprolite on Douglas fir-dominated hillslope | place: USA:California | collected 2013-09-17 | reverse complement strand
GCGCCGGCGCGCCGCCCCAAGCACGTGCACGAGGCTAACATTTTAGTTAGTTATTTACAATAAGTGCTCGATATGGGAGGACTAGGACATGGACGAGTTGACGCTGTCCACGCACATCCTCGCGGGCGCCGCAGCTCACGACGGTTGCCCGGTAATTTTCGCGACCGGCGGCAGTGAGCACGGGACGACACTCGGCGCCCTGACATGCGACGCGGAGAAGGTCGCCGGCGCGCTCCAGGCCCGGGGTATCGGCCCCGGGGACGTGGTCGCTGTTCAGCTGCCCGGGTCCTACGAGGGCGTGGTCGTGCAGGCGGCCGTGGGCCTGTGCGGGGCGGTCCTGCTGCCGGTCGTGATGATCTACGGCCCCCGTGAGATGGACTTCGTGCTGAGGCGGTCGGGTGCCACGGCGGTCATCCTCCCCGGGGAGTACCGGGGGCGCCAGCATGCTGACGTCGCACTCGGCGGGCTCTCCGGCCTGCCCGCGCTGAAGTTCGCCGTGGTCGTGGGGGACAGCACACCCGGCCACGGAGCGATCGGATACGCCGAGCTTCTCGGCCGTCCAGGAGGCCCGTACCGCAAGCCCAGCTCTGACCCGGACGCTCGTGCGGTGCTCATGTACACCTCGGGCACCACCGCCGATCCCAAGGGCGTGCAGCATTCTCACCGGACCCTGCTGGCCGAGGCGACGTCCAAGGTCTACACGCACAACGGTCCGGGCGCACAGCATCTCGGGCTGTTCCCGCCCGGTCACATGGCAGGGCTGCTCAGTCTGCTGCGCGTTCTGTTGCTTGGCACGCCCACTGTGATCATGCAGGCCTGGGATGCCGCGCTCGCGGCCAGCTTGATCGACCGGCACGCGGTCACGTCCTCGGGAGGAGCGCCCGTCCAGCTGTCCGGCCTGCTCGACCAGCAGGCCAAGGGTACGGCGGCGCTGGCCACGCTGCGTGAGTTCCTGACCGGTGCGGCCCCGGTCCCGCCGAGCCTAATCCGGCGCGCAGATGCCGCCGGGATCACGGCCTTCCGCTCCTACGGCAGCAGCGAGCACCCGACGGTCAGTGCCGGGACCCTCGGCGACTCGCTCGACAAGCGCGCCGCCACGGACGGCCGGCTGCTCGCGGGCAATCAGATGCGCCTTATGGACTCCGAGGGCCGCGACGTGCCGGCGGGCCGGGACGGCGAGATCCTCACCCGCGGCCCTGAGCTCTTCACCGGCTACACCGACGCCGCCCTGAACGCCGCGGCGTTCCTCCCGGGCGGGTGGTTCCGGACCGGAGACGTCGGACGGCTCGACGCCGACGGGTACCTCACGGTCACCGACAGGCTGAAGGACATCATTATCCGCGGCGGGGAGAACATCTCGTCCAAGGAGGTCGAGGACCTGCTCATCACTCACCCCTCCGTCGCGGACGTCGCGGTCATCCCCGCGCCGGACCCGGCGATGGGCGAGCGAGTCTGCGCTGTCGTCGTCCCCCGGCCGGGGTTCTCGTTCAGCATCGACGAGGCCAGGGCCCACTTCGCCGCGGCGGGGGTGGCACGGCAGAAGACACCCGAGATCATCGTGCTCGCGGACGAGCTGCCGCGGACCCCCTCGGGTAAAGTCCGGAAGGACGTTCTCCGGGCCCGGGCCGGCACTACGCATCCCGGCTGAGCTGACGCAGACACGAGTAGCACATCTATTGACGTGCTCCTATTCCCTGAGGGAATGGGATTCAGTCTGCCGCGTGAACCAGACGATGCCGTCCTAGCCGACTGGCAGTTCCCGTCTCGGCCCGCTTGCCCAGGTCGACCTGCGCGATCCCTCCGTAGGATTGGGGCATGTCGTCATCTGGAGCTCCGGCGGTGCGTCCCGGGTCACGGGCGATCGCGCGAGCGGCCGTGCAGGCCGAGCTGAGCCTGACCGCCTATGAGCTGGTCGTGGAGAAGGGGTACGGGAACGTCACGGTCGACGACATGGCTGCGGCGGGCGGAGTTTCCCGCAGCACGTTCCTGCGTTATTTCCGCACCAAGGACCAGGCGATCATGGTCGCGTTGGAGGCGCACGTCGAACGAATGGCGGACGCGTTGCGGGCCCGGCCCCGCGACGAGGACGACTGGTCCGCTCTGCGCAGCGCCATCGAGGCCTTCGTCGTGCCCATTTACGTGAAGCACCCGGCCGGGGCTCAAGCGCTGTCCCGGCTGTCGATGTTCACTCAGGCGCTGTCCGGGGCCCAGCTGGAACGGCAAGACTGGAGCACGCCGCTGACCCGCGCGCTGGCCGAACGGCACGGTGTCTCCGGGCCGGTTCCGATCAGCCTTGCGGTGAAGGTTGCCGCCGCGCTGGAGTGCATGGGCCTGGCCGTCTCGTACTGGGCGGCCGCCGACGGCGGGGTCGACCTGGTGGCCCTGCTCAGGGAAGCCTTCGCCGCGATCAGCGGCGAGGACACGTAGGCCCGGGCCTTTCCTGACCCGGGCCTGCATCCTCGGTCAGCTCAGGCGGGAGCGGGAACCTTCGGCGGCGCCGGCGGGTTCACCGGGGCCAGCTTCTTGGAGTCGTCAAAGCCGACGATCTTGGCGAGGTTGCCGCCGAGTATCTTGGCGCGGTCCGCCTCGGGGACGCTCGCGAACTGCTCCGCGATGACCGCCTGGCTGCCGAGGAAGGTGCCCTCGGCGTGCGGGTAGTCGTTGCCCCAGTAGATGGTGTCGACGCCGGTGATGTGCCGGGACAGGACGGCGACCTGGTCGTCGGCGAACTGCACGCGGAAGTTGCGCCTGACGTACTCGCTCGGCTTGAGCGGCAGCGGCCAGCGGTCGTTGATCTTGAACATCCGGCCCATGAGCTTCTGGTCGCGGGGGTCGACCCCGTCGTCCCAGAAGCCAAGCCACCAGTGCGGGTCCTGCCCGGTGCCGGTGCGCCAGGCCTTGTCCATCGAGCCCATGTAGTTCGCCAGCCAGCCGGCGTTGAACTCGATCACGTTGAACATCAGGTTGGGGTGCCGCTCGCACGCGCCCGAGCTGACCAGGTCGGCGATGATCCGCATGGGGCTGGCGGCGGCGGTGCTGCCGCCGCCCATGGTGCGCGCGGCCAGCAGGGGGCCGTCCAGCTCCTGCTTGCCCATGGTCATCGCGGTGAGGATGCCTTTGACCTGGCTGCCGGTGGCCGAGGTGCCGGCCTTGGAGTCGACGCCGCCGGAGGCCACGTGGAAGAAGATGGGCAGGCCGTTCGCCTCGGCGGCCGCCCACAGGGGCTCGTACTCCGGGGCCCAGTACGGCAGCGGCTGCGGGATCTCGGGCAGGATGAGCGCGGTCATCCCGAGCCGGACGGCGCGCTCGATCTCCTTGACTCCGTCGGCCACGCTGGTGGTCGGGATGGCCGCGGCGGGCCGCATCCGGTTCGAGTACGGCAGGTAAGTTTCGGCGAGCCAGTCGTTGTAGACGCGGGCGTGCGCGATCGAGCGCTCGTGGTCATCGGTGTACAGGGCGAAGAACGACAGGTTCGGGAACAGCATCGTCGCGTCGACGCCGTCGCGGTCCAGGTCACGCAGGATGCTCGCCGGAAGACCATCGGGCGTCGGACCAGGGAACTGGCGGTAGCGGGACACGGTCCATCCCTCGAACCCGGGCGTGTGCACGGTGCGGAACTCCGTGTGGCCCCCGGGCACGAGCGGCTCGTCGAGAATCGTGTCTTCTTCCCATAGCGCCTGGTCGCGCAGGTTCTTGGGGAGACGTGTCTTGTAGAGGTCGACTGGCTCGATGACGTGACTGTCGCCGGAAACGATGAATTCTCTTGCCATGCTGGTCCCCAGACTCTCCGACGGAATGTGAAACTTCAGTGTCAGATATGACTCTGCAGTCCGGACATTACGGCGAGCCCTCTGACGCGTCAACGGTTTCTGCCGCGGAGGGTCCGCTGAGCGGGACAGCTAATTATGCTCGCTGGGATGGCTAAAAAATGAAGTCCTCGATCAGCTGGGTTAGCAGCAGCGGCTGGTCGCTCTGGATTGCGTGCCCGGCGTCCGGCACGACCTCGACGCGGGCCGCGGGGAGCAGGCGCCGGAATTCGGCGAGGTCATCCCCGGGGACGAATGGCGAGTCGCCGCCGAGCACCAGCATGACCGGCGCGGTGATCGCCGCCACGTCCGCCCACAGCGCCGTGTGGCCGGCGACCGCCGCCGGGCGGTCGTCGAACAGGTCGTACCGCCACGGCTCGGTTTCGCCCCAGGTCAGCGCGGATACGGTCTGGTCCTCGGCGACCGTGAAGGAGGACCGGGTGACCTTCGGAGAGCGGCCCAGACTCAGGCCCGCCTCAGCGGCGTTGTCGCCGAGCATCCCGAACTCGTCGTAGTCGTCAGCTTCGCCGCTGCTCATAGCCGCCTGCCTTCGCCAGACCTCAGTCGGTCAGCCGCAGAGCGAGGCGGATCGCGTCGCGACCGGGGCGTTCGCGCGCCAGCAGGGCCAGCGCCTCGCCGAGGCCGTCGACAGTGACGGCCTCTCCCAGCAGGCCGGCCGTCGGCACCTTGCCCTGCCTGATCAGCTCGACCGAGGTCTTGACGTGATCGCCGGGGAAGCCCGCGTGCAGGTGGAGCTGGCGCATCGGGATCCAGTCGCTGATGAAGCCCTCGACCGGCTTGCGGTCTTTCAGGCCGCCGATCACGACCGTCCCGCCCCGCTTGGCCATCTGCATGCCCTGGGTGACGGTGCTGGTCGAGGCCGACGCGGCGTCTATCACAACGTCGACGCCGTCGCCGGTGAGCTCTCGGATGCGCTCCACCGGGTCGGCGGCGCTGATGTCGAGGGCCTGTTCGACGCCGAGCCCGCGCGCCGCGTCGAGCCGGAGCGCGTCGGACGCGGTGCCGGTGATGAAGATCCGTTCGGCCCCGGCGGCGCGCGCCGCGACGATGGAGGCCAGGCCGAGGTGCCCGGGCCCGAGGATCGCCACCGAGTCGCCGGGCTTTACCGCCGTCGCCCACCGGACGGCTATCGCCAGCGGTTCCCACACGGTGAGCTCCTCGGCTGGAACATCGTCCGGGAGGGGCTCGACCAGCGTCTCCGGCAGCAGCTCCATGTAGTCCGCGAAGCCGCCGAACAGGCCCGACCGCTCGTCGATCCCGAAATCGTGGCCGTAGACGCGGATGCCGCCAGGCAGCGGCACAGACTCACGGACGGCGACGCGCTGGCCTTCCTCGACGCCCCACCGGGCGCCGGTCCCGGCGGCCAGGGAGTCGATGCGGCCGACGATCTCATGTCCGGGGATTGAGGGGTAGGCACCGCCCCACGGGGTGTGCACGATGCCGTGCATGTGGTCGATGTCGCTGTGGCACATGCCGACAGCCTCGACACGCAGCACCGCGCCGCCAGGCGGCGGGTCCGGCACCCGCAGTTCGCGCAGTTCCCATGTGCCGTCGCCGGGCATCACGACAGCCCTGCTGGTTCGTGTCATCGCGGGTTCCTCTCTCAGGTTCCTATAGGCCGGTTTCGCGCAGCATCGTTTCGGCCGCGGCGACGCCGCGGCGGATCGTCGGCCCGTAGCCCTCGCTGTCGCCGAGCGGCCCGATCAGCTCCAGCTCAAAGGGTCCGGCGTAGCCGGTGTCCTTGATGTCGCTCAGGATCCGCGCTATCGGCAGGTCGCCCTCGCCGAACGGCACGCGGCCGCCCGACGGCGGGTCATCAGGGCTGCGCACCGTGCCGATGGAGACGTCGGTCAGCTGCACCAGGGCGATATGCGGTGCCGCGTCCAGCAGGGTGGTGCGCAGGTCGCGCTCCATCCAGAAGTTGCCGATGTCGGCGACGATCCCCAGTCCGGTCCGCTCCGCGACGTCGACCGCATCCCGCAGCGTGTTCACGAAGGACACCTCGGTTCGCCTCGACGGCTCGAACGCCAGCGGCACGCCCTTGCCGCGCGCGTACTCGACGCTCGGCGCGATCGCCTCGGCCAGGGTATCCAGCACGTGTTCCCAGACAGCCCCGGTGGGGCGCCCGGGAGTCAGGTACATCGACCAGCCGTCGTACTTCGCGAGAGCGTCGGTCCACCGGCGGAGCGTCGCGCGCGTCGCGTCCCAGGTAGTGGGCGCGCTCAGGTCGAACCGGGGCACGACCACGGTCGACGCCCGGATGCCCGCCTCGGCGAGTACCATAAGGCGGTCCTCGATGCCGTCGCCCAGCTTCGCGCCCATGAGGCCAGCCCAGCCGACCCCGAGGTCCCGCCACAGGGCCAGGTCCTCCTCGAAGGACCAGCGGACGGAACTCAGTGCGCTGACGGAAATGCGCGGATGGGTCATGACAGCGAGGCGGCCGGCGTTGAGCTGAGCGGAGGTGAGGTCCGTTCGGCCTGATTGAACGCCTGGAGGAGCAGGTCGTGACGGTCGATGACCTCCTGCCGCCCCGCGCGGTGAGGAAAGATGTGCAACCGGTTCTCCGTGATGCCCGCGATCGTCTCTTCGGCCACCTGGCCCGGCGACAAGATGTTGCCGGAGTACCAGTCGGCGCTCGGCAGCGGGAAGGTGGTGACGTTCCGCGGATCGGCCCGGGTGAACCCGGGGCAGAGCACGGACACCCCGATGTTGTGCTCCGCCAGCGCCGGGCGCATGACCTCGCTCAGTCCGGTGACGGCGAATTTCGCCGTGACGTACGGCGCGTTGAAGGTCCGCAGGTCAGCGCGCCCGACGCCGGACATCGACGACGTGTTGACAATGTGGCTGCGCTCCGGCTGCGCGATGAGCCGGGGAAGGAAGGCATAGGTGCCGTTCAAGACCCCCAGGAGCTGGACACCGAGAACCCGGTTCCAGTCCTCCGGACCGAGCTGGGCGAACGGTTTGAGGATGGCGAGGCCGGCGTTGTTGCACAGCACGCCGACCGCGCCGAAGGCGTCGTAGGCGGTATCGGCCAGCGCGTCCATGCTCGCCCGGTCCGAACCCGCGCGCGCCCGGCAGCGCGGCGACCTCAGCGGCGACGGCCTGCGCGGCCGCGGTGTTCACGTCCGCGACGACGACGCTGGCACCCCGCTCGGCGAACGCCAGCGCGAGGCCCCGGCCAAGCAGGCCGCCACCGCCGGTGATGACCACGCAGCCACTATCGAACGACAGCATCAGCCCTCTCCGCTCACGCGGTGCTTGTCAGTCTGCGGATCAGGCAGGAATGCTGCCCGTGTGCACCCGGGCGAGGTGCAGGCCCTGCGCCTCGGTTGGCGCCTCGATCAGCCACTCCCCGCAGGAGCACCAGCACTTATAGTGGTCACCTTCGGGAACGATCGCCTGTCCGTCGTGGTAGCCACCGGTGCTCGCGACGCTGGTGAAGAACTCGGCTGGCTTCTCGTCGAGCGGGCTTTCCTCGTCTACGTCGCTCATGCTGGCTGCTCCTTCGCGGTGTGGCTCGCCACCCGGAATACGGGCAGCAGCCAGCCGTCCGAGATCGGGTGGAAGTCAACGGTCAGTTCGGTGCCGATCTGGATCTCGGCGGGGTCGACGTCGATGACGTTGGTGACCAGCCGGGTGCCGGGTGCGTCCGGCAAGTCGACGACCACCGGGACCAACGTGATGTCCGGCAGCCCGGGGAACCCGTTGACCACCGTGAACGTGTACACCGTCCCCCGGCCGGAAAGCTCGGTCCAGTCCACCGCGGCCGACTGGCACCGCCAGCAGAAGGGCGTGGGCGGCAGCCGGAACGTGCCGCAGTCCGCGCACTTTGGCGCGACCAGCCGGCGCTCCCTGGCCGCCTGCCAGAACGGCTCCGTGCTCGGGTCGGTGGAGATCTTGACGACGTCTGCGGGCAGGGCCGTCGCGACCCTCGCGCCGGTCACCGGTCACGCCCCAAGATCAGCCCGCTCGTCGGGAGCGCGGCCGGGCCGCCGGTGATGAGCGCTAGCTCGGCATCGGCGACCTGGTTGACAGCGGTGCCGCGCAGCTGCTCGACGCCCTCCATGATGTGCGTGGCGCCGATGATGTAGGCCTCGGAGAGCTGCCCGCCGTGCGGGTTCACCGAGATGGTGCCGGGCTTAGGTTCCGCCGCGTATCTGATCGCGCCGCTCAGCACGAACGGCCCCCCTTCGCCCTTCTCGCAGAAGCCGTAGTCCTCGAGCTGCATGAGCACCATCGGCGTGAAGTGGTCGTAGATCAGCGCCACGTCGATGTCCTGCGGCGTCACCCCGGCCTTCTGGTAGAGCCGGTCGGCGACGGACTTGTGCCCTGAGGACGCGAAGGTCGCGTCGTCGGGCATGCCGAACCAGGAGAACCCGCGGCCCCATTCGCGGGTGCCCCCGTGGGCGGCCGCCACCACCGGTACCGGCTGCTGCCGAAGGTCACGGGCCCGCTCGAGCGAAGTCGTGACGATCGCGACCGCGCCCTCGCTCTCCATACAGAAGTCGTAGAGGCATAGCGGGTCGGCGATCATCCGCGAACTGAAATACTGCTCGCGGGTCAGCGGCTCACGGTATCTCGCCTTCGGCCGGTTAAGGGCGTTGAGCCTGGTGGAGATGGCGATCTCGGCGAAGGCGTCCCTGGTCGTGCCGTACATGTGCATGTGCCGCCTCGTCAGCAGCGACATCAGGTGGCCGGGTCCCGCCAGACCGGAAGGCTGCACGAACGAGCTGATAGGCGTCGCCGTCTTGGACGCGACTACCGTCCCGAGCCGCGTCCGCTGCTGGAGCGCCATCACGGTCACCACCACCGAGGCGTCGCCCGCGACGATCGCAGCGCGGGCCAGGCCGATGGCGCCCGCCGAACCGCCACCGCCGCCGGTCAGCGCGGCGGTGAACTTGAGCTCGCGGATGCCGAGCATCTCCACGAATTCGCCGGCTTCCAGCTGGTCCCCGTACCCGGCCCGGGCGAGGGAGTAGAACGCCAGGCCGTCGACGTCCGCGACGGAGACTCCAGCATCCTCGCACGCGGCCAGGATGGCCTCGCCCGCCAGCTGGTTGATGCTCTTGTCCGCGCTCTCGCCGCGCTTGTAGTACGGGGTCGCGCCGACGCCGGTGATGGCGACGTCGCGGGCGCCCGAATCGGCCGACACCGCTCAGGCCTCGTCCGCGGGAATCGGCGGCACGTGCGGGAACAGCTCGAAGAACGCTTCCTTGGTAATCCGGTTCCGGGTCTCGTCGGACACGCCGTCGAACAGGGCCTTCAGGGTGTCCTGGGTGTGACCGTAGGTGCCCTCCATGTGCGGGTAGTCAGACCCGAACATGACGTTCCGGTAGCCCATCGCGTCGTACGCCGCCACCGCGGTCTCGTCATGCTGGAAGGAGGCGTAGACCTGCGTCATCAGGATTTCCTTGGGGTCGCGTGTCAGCTTCGGGCGCACCGCCGCGTGGTGCTGCCGGTACCCTTCCCGCATCCGGTCGCCGAGGAACGGGATCCAGGTGGCGCCGCCCTCGGAGATCAGCACCTTCAGGTCGGGGTGCCGGTCTAGCGCACCCGACGCCACCAGCTTCATCGCCGCGCGCTGCCCGGAGAACGTCGTCTCCGTGTAGTTCATGATGGCGCCACCCGGGCCTCGGTACATGACCCCGACCTTCCCCTGGGACAGGTCGACTGGGTCGGTCCCGATGTGGATGGCGAGCACTATGCCCGCCCGCTCCGCGGCCGTCCAGAACGGCTCCCAGTCATCCCGGTGCCAGTCCGGGCCGCTCGGGTGCGGCGTGGTCGGCAGGAACACCGCCCGGAATCCCTGCCCGGCCGCCCACTCCAGCTCTGACACCGCGTCCTCGACGGTCAGCGTGGAGACCTGGGCGGTGACGACGTAGCGGTCCGACACAGCCGCGATTTCCTCGAGCGACCACTCGTTACTGGCCCGCATGCAGGCCTTGAGCAGTTCGGGTGTCCGGAACGTGGAGGCCCACATGCCCAGCGACGGGAAGATCACCTCGCCCCAGACGCCCTCCTGGTCGAGGTCCCGCAGCCGCAGACGAGCGTCCCGGATGCCCACGGCCTTGCGGCTGTCCTCTAGGAACTTCACCGCGGCGGAGGTGGGCAGCTTGCGGCGGAACGCCTGCCCGTCGACGCGCACGGTCTCGTACTCGCCGTCGGGGTCCTTCTCGGCCTTCGGAGTGAGGTCGGCCAGCCGCTTGGGCAGCCGCGACTCCCAGAGGTCGGCCGGCTCGAGGAAGTGCGAGTCGCCGGAATTGGTCCAGATCTTCGGCATGAGTGGTCCTTCGAAGCGCGGGCGGCGGACGCCGCTCCTGATATGTCGCTGTGACAACAGCATTTCACTAACTGATTCAACTGTCTAGAGTTTTTTAAGAGAAGTTCATTATCTTTCTGGCTTGGCCGGGATGCCCGCTGATACCATGAACCATGCCTGCGCAAGCGGAGATCACGCGTCCCAGGCGCCGCCACTCCACCGGAGAAGCCACCCGTGAGCTGCTCATGGTGACCGCGGAACGCCTGTTCGCCATGAACGGCGTCGAGGGCGTCACGCTGCGCGAGATCCAGGCCGCGGCCGGACAGTCGAACTCCTCCGTCATCACGTACCACTTCGGATCCCAGGCCGGCCTGGTGCGCGCGCTGCTGGAATTCCGCTACCAGAAGATCAACGCCCGGCGAGCGGAACTCCTGCAGCAGGCCCGCGACCGGGGGGTGGCCGGCGACCCTCGCGAGACGGTGTGGATCATCGTGCGCCCGCTGATCGAGAGCATCGACGCGGGCGAAATGTTCGTGCCTTTCCTGGCGCGGGTCAGCGCGAACTCGCGCGCCTTCGCGGAGTACCTGCCGCGCCGGTTGGACGACAGCACCGTCGACGTACTGCGGGAGACCGTGTCCGGCCAGCTGTCGGCCATGCCTGAGCGGGCCCGGCTGGGCCGGGAGGTGCAGCTCTACAACAGCGTGCTTAACCTGCTCGCCGAGCTCGCCCGAGGCCACCAGCGGATCAGCGAGGCCCAGCTGAGCAACTACGTCGACGGCTGGGTTGGCATGCTCACGGCTCCGCTGTCTCCCGCCACCTCCGAGCTGATGCGGGATGAATAGACCGCGGCGCTACCGGGGACCAGCGGCGGCGGCTCACGAGTTAGCGTCGGCCGGGAGTTGGCCGGCGAGTCCCGGCACGTCGGCAAGCGCCCGCATCATGTCGTTGAGGTGGGTGCAGCCAAGCGGTCCCCGCAGGCGCTCGACCGTCGAGGAGTCCTGGAAGAAGGCGTCGATGTGAAGGACCGGGCCGGTCACCGACACGTCGATCCGGCGTGCACGGCGCATGGTCACGTCCGCGGG
>WNFJ01677854.1_pt1 | contig 11169 bp, 10 predicted proteins | sample 5400461 | NCBI WGS metagenome assembly WNFJ01 (sample SAMN13153349, study PRJNA577476) | soil metagenome | isolation source: 115 cm saprolite on Douglas fir-dominated hillslope | place: USA:California | collected 2013-09-17 | reverse complement strand
AACACGATGGAGGCATTGATAGCTGCATCCTCAGAAAGCGGGCCGGCGAGCATTGTTCGAGAGACGAGCAATGCGCGAGCAACCAATGCGCAGACGCGGGATGTTCGAATGCGCCGAATCCCTGCTAGGGCTGCCCAATCGACGTCTTTCACCGATCGCTCACAGTTTGCCGCCAGTCGGCTGGTCGATACCAACAATCGGATGACATTCGTGCTACAAGCCGTTTCACCGTGACGAAGGCGTCGCCGATGCGTAAGCCCTGAGCGAGCCATGAGCTGGCTGCTGGCGACCCGCGCTCGAGTCCTCCTGCTCTCCGTGCTCGTGCTCGCGGCACTGGATGTCGCGCGGTCGATCTATGCGCGAATTGCGTATTCGGAGCCCACGTCGAGATGGGAGCCGGACCCTTCCGATTATGCGAATTTGACATGGCCCCCGGGCAGCGACGTGAAAGCCGATGCCTCGCCGGGCGAGAAGGTGTTTGCGAAGTATTGCGCCGTCTGCCACGGGCCGGACGGGAAGGGGAACGGACCGGCCGCGCCATCGATGAAGCCGCGCCCGCGCGACTTCACGGCGGGCGAATACAAGTACAAAACGACCGCGCAGGGCTCGCCTCCGACTGATGACGATCTGGCGCGCGTGGTGAAGGAGGGGTTGATCGCGAGCGGAATGCCGTACTTTTCGGATGTGCTCAGCGATGGCGAGATCCGCGACGTGGTGCGGCACATCAAGGGCCTTGGAAATCTAGGCAGCGCGCCGATGCCGGTTCCGATTGCGCGTCGGGTCGCAGGCGATGCCGCGAGCATCGCGCGAGGCAAGCAGCTGTACGTCTCGAAGGGCTGCGTGGAATGTCACGGCTCGAACTATCGCGGGGTGAACAAGTACCAGGACGCCAAAGGTGCCGAGGTGCCCATCCGAGATCTCACCGCGCCCTGGACCTTTCGCGGCGGCGCCGAGCCCGAGCAGCTCTGGCTTCGCCTCACCGCTGGAATGACGCCAGGACCAATGCCCTCGTACGAGGGCGCGACGACGCCGGAGGAGCGCTGGGACCTGGTCAACTTCGTGGGTTCGGTGGCGCGGATTCCGCCGTGGGAGCCGGGCGGGAAGCTCGGAGGGCCGGGACAGGATCCGGATCCGGTCAAGCGAGGCGATTACCTCGCGCACATGGAGATGTGCGGCCTCTGTCACACGCAGATCAATCACACCGGGATCTATCGCGACGATGACGCGTTTCTCGCCGGCGGCATGCGCGTCGGCGCTTATCCCCACGCGACGTTCATCTCGCGCAATCTGACCTCGGATCCAGAGACGGGGATCGGCAGTTTCTCTGCCGAGCAGATCGCCAACATCATCCGCAATGGGCGCAGACCGGATCGGACGCTGAATCCGTGGGGAATGCCCTGGTTCATCCTGCACGCTTTCACCGAGCAGGATGCGATCGCGCTCGCTTCGTACCTGAAAACCACTCCACCGGTTAAGCATCGCGTCCCGCTGCCGATCACTTATGGCGTGATCGAGACGGTGATCGCCAAGCTGACCGGTCCGTTGCCCGGTGCGTTGCCGGTACTTCTGAGCTATGCGGACGGCGACTTCGCGCGGTTCGACACCAATGTGAAAGACGACCGCGACCTACCTCAACGAATCCTCTTGGACGCGCAATACATCGCGCTTCTGCTCGGCGCGATCGCCTTCTTATTCGCCGGGCGCAACGCGGTGGGGCGCCACGCGAAGAGCAGGATTAGGCGCACGCTCGAGGTCGTTGCCATCCTGGCCCTCATCCTCGCGATCTGGGTCATCGATGGGCTGCCGACAATCGTTCCCCCGGACCAACTATCGAAGGCTGTGCTTCAAGGGGTGCCGGTGCCGGATCCGAAATTCCTGGCCACTCCGGAGCAGGCCGCGCTCGTAGAGCGGGGTCGATACCTTTTCCAGGTGACCTCCTGCGTGTTTTGCCACGGCAACGATGGACGCGGAGGAAACAAGATCAGTTGGAAGCCCTTCGGGACGCTGTGGACGAAGAACATCACCTCGGATTCTGAGACAGGAATCGGCGCGTGGAGCGACAAACAGATAGCCCGTGCCATTCGCAGCGGCGTCAGCCACCGCGGAGGCCAGCTGCATTGGCAGGGAATGATCTGGGACCTGCTATCGAATATGGACGAGGAGGACGTTCGAGCCGTGATTGCGTATCTGAAAACGCTGCCGCCGGTGAAGAAGAAAATTCCCTCAGCGCGTCCACCGGCAGCGGATGACTGCGCTATCTACAGCTTCTTCGTTCGGCTCGACCAGACGCGGCCGGGTTGCCAGTGAGAGCCAGGTGAAGCTCAACAGCCGCAGACCTCAGTCTCGTTCGGATCGGGCGAATTCTCATGCGGCGGGTCTGCCGTTGGCGAGTCGTCGCAGCCCTCCCACCCATCGGACGCGAACGATGTTTCAAATCTCATAACGTCTACATCCTGAGTGTCGGGGCCACCGCATCCAACGGTTGACAGCACAACCAGAAATGCGGCCGATCGTACGCACCTCAAACACCGCGAACAATACGAATCTGCCCAGCGAGCCATCAGAGTTTCCTTCTGTGAGTCAATCCGTTCACAGCTGGGTTCCTCTCGCAAAAGACGTGCCGCGGGTAACGGGCCGCAGGGCATGTGGGCCTTCTTACAATTCCAATGGGATGCGGCTTGGAATGCGGCTTGCTCTTGTCGTTGTGCACCATGAAAAACTTCCTCGCGATCGGCTTCATCTGGATCTGCTGCGCTTTGGCGTGGGTTGTTTTGGGATCGACGCTGGTTTACCGGAGTGGAGAGGCTTCAGGTGAGTTGAACACGGCGGTTCGAGAGCTTTGGGGCCCCCCTCGCAGGCAGCAGCCGCCTTCTGCGCTCTGGCACGAGAGCAAAAAAGTAAAAGAGCGGATCACCAACTACGACGCGCAAGGCAGGCCGGTGATCGGCAACGTCGAGCGCGACTACGTGGTCGAGCATCCGGTCCCACTGCGCCTTTCGGAAATCTCGGTCGGACTCCGCCTCGAACATCGTCGCAAGGGGCTGCTCTGGTTCCCTACCTACGAAGTCGACTTCAAAGGCCGCTATGCTTTTCAGAACGATACGCCGGAGACAAAGCAGATCGGATTGAGCTTCCCACTGGAGAAAGGGAACGTGGTGCACGATGGCTTCAAGGTGCTCGACGCAAACGGCAGATGGGTTGAGACGTCGCTGGAAAACAGCCAAGCGACTTGGACCGAGCCATTCGCCCCGAACCAGATCCGGGAGTACGCGATCAGCTATCGATCGCGAGGAATGTCGGTGTGGCACTACGGGCTGCCCAACCTGGGCCTGGCTGGAGGTGCAGGCCGTGCGCGCAACTTTTCGCTCGCGGTCGAAACCAACTTCGCGGATGTCAACTTTCCGCCGGGCTCGTTGTCGCCTTCAAGTCACGGCCGCATCGATGGTGGCTGGAGAGGAGTTTGGAAGTTCGACAGCATCGTCACGACGTCGAGCATCGGAATCGAGCTGCCTCAGAAGTTGAACCCCGGTCCACTCGCTTCCCGGATCACCTTCTTCGCGCCGGTCGGCCTGCTGTTCTTCTTTTTCGTGGTGGCGCTCTTCTCGCGCGTGCGCGGTCAGAGCATCCACCCAATGAACTACTTCTTCTTCGGGTGCGCGTTCTTCGCCTTCCACCTGCTGTTCGCCTATTTGCTCGACCACGTTCCGCTCTTTCCCGCGTTCGCGGTGTCCTCCGCCGTTTCACTGTTCCTGGTGATCACCTATGCCCGGCTGTTCGTTGGTTGGAGGTTTGCGCTCGTTGAGATGGCGCTCCCGCAGCTCGTTTACCTGGTGGCCTTCTCGTTCACCTTTTTCTGGCAGGGGTTCACCGGGCTGGCGATCACCGTTGGAGCGATCCTGACCTTGTTCATCATGATGCAGGTCACCGGGCGCTACGAGTGGAGCAAGGGAGCCCCACCACTCGCCGCGAGGGCGTAGCAGTCAACGTCACCCAGCCGACGTTTCGCTTGGCAGCCAAGCGCCGCAGATTCTTGATCGAGTTTCGCCCTCTTGCACAGAGGGTCAGCGTGTGGGAGACGTCTCTCGCCTTAAACGTCCCGGTAGCCGTTCGTGATGTGCTTTCCATCGCATGTCTCTCTAGTGAGGTGATACATGGAAACCAGGAATGATTCCGTCCAGTTTGCTGAAGGCAGTTTCCCCGGGAAACGTCATATTTGCGCTTTCTTCAACACCGCTGACGAGGAGTACCGGGTGCTTCGCTCGTTCATTAAAGATGGCTTCGACCGGGGGGATAGAGCTTTCCATCTCGTTAATCCCGAGCTACGGAAAGAACATCTCAGACGGCTCGGCGAAGCAGGTATCAATGTGCAAGACGCGATGCACACCGGGCAATTGGAGGTGCGGCCGTGGCAAGACGCTCCGCTTCGCGGAGGCCGGTTTGATCAGGACGCCTGGCTGGTGTCGTTCGAACAAGTGCTCCAGTCCGGGCCGGCGGCAGGGTACGCGCAGACAAGATTCCTGGCGGACATGGAATGGGCGCTTGTCGACTTACCAGGCGTCGAAGACCTGATCGAGTTCGAGACGCGAGTCAACTACGTGGTTCCCAAGTACAACGATATAGTGATCTGCGCGTATCAGCTGTCGAAATTTGGCGCGAGCGTGGTGATGGACGCCTTGCGGACGCATCCAGTCGTGATTGTCGGTGGGTTAGTGCAGGAGAACCCGTTCTTCGTTCCACCGGACCAGTTCCTCCTCGAGATAAGGGAGCGACGGCCGGTTCGCAAGAGCGCAGGCACGGCGAACTAAATGCGATACGTCGAGCCCAGTTCCTGCGAATGAGACGAAAAAAATCTGTGCGCTCAGCGGTAGGTTGTCAGTTACCGCCGCGACGATCGCGCGATCAAACCCCGGCGGGCGGGCTGGCGTATTTGCGCCCATAGTAGATCAACCTAAGAGGAGGAGCCCGACATGCCCAACCCAACAGAAGGCTCGGTAGTTTCGCTGTGGCGATACCCGGTCAAGTCGATGCTGGGCGAGGAGCTCAGCGCAACCGAAGTGACGCAACACGGCCTCCTCGGCGATCGGGCATACGCCCTGATAGACGGCGCCGATGGGAAGGCCGCCACCGCCAAAAATCCCAGAAAATGGCCGATGCTCTTCGGCTTTCGCGCAGCATTTATCGAGCCGCCACGCCCGGGTACGAATCTACCGCCAGTCCGGATCACCCTGCCGGATGGCACTACTGCCACGAGCCAGCAGCGGGATCTCAATCAGGTTCTCTCAAATGCTCTGAATCGCACGGTGACGCTGAATGCCGCTCGGCGCGAAGATGCGGCGCCGATGAATGCCGAGGAGTATTGGCCCGACATCGAGGGCCTCGACTTCAGGGACACCGTCACTGACTTCACTCTTCCCCAGGGGACGTTCTTCGACTGTGCCACCGTGCATCTACTGACGACAGCTACGCTCGGGAGGCTCCACCAACTCTATCCGCAAGGGCGCTTCGAGGTCCCGCGGTTTCGTCCCAACATCGTTGTAGCGACTGCCTCGCGTGAACCGGATTTCATCGAGAATGGTTGGAATGGCCATACAATCGCTATCGGTGATTCTGTTCGCCTGAGCGTCACCGGGCCCTGCGGCCGCTGTGTGATGACGACCCTTGCTCAAGGGGACCTACCACGTGATCCGGGCATCTTGCGCACGGCCGCCCAACACAACAAAGTCAGCGTCGGCGTTTACGCAAGGGTTGAACGTGGAGGCACGATCCATCGCGGTGATGCGGTCAGGGTGGAGTAGGTGATCGCACTTTTCCTGAGGCGGTGCGAATCACCGATCCGTGGCTGGCGAAACCCAAGGGCTTCCCCCGCACGAGACGGATCAGATCTTCAATGCCTTCTTTACCACCAAGCCTCAGGGCACCGGCATGGGACTTCGCATCAGCCGGTCCATTCTTGAATTGCATGGTGGCCGCTTGTGGGCTGCCGACAACTCTCCGCGCGGCGCAAGCTTTTATTTCACTCTACCCCCCAAATTCGAGGATAGGAATGACGCCCGCGGGCGCTCCCATGGTGTCGTCATTGATGACAATGCCGCTGTAGATCGGAGATCGTGATCGTAATCACGGCTTCCATCGCTTGGAAGTCGGTTCAGTCTTCGTGATCCTCGTGATCGTCATCGCCGCGCTGACCACAGGTGAAGTTCCTGGCGTCGTTCGGGTCGCCCGTTCCCCGATAGCGCGCAACCTGCGGATACGGACAGAGCGGACGTGTGAGTCGTACGGTGCGGGTAGCCGGGGCATCATCTGTGTATTTCGTGGCGGTGATCCGGTCAGGCGCGACTCCGCGTTCGACCCATCGCTCGAGCGCTGTTTGCACATCGTGAGCCGGATCGCGTGCCGGTGGGATCTGCTGGCCCACGCCGCCGAAACTCGTTGCTCCCGGTCCGAAGTAGCAATGTCTCATTCCGGGAACCATGAAGAGCCGGTAAAACCGTTGCGTCCGTTCCAACCCGCCCATCGCCGCGACGACGGAGTTGTAATATTCGGGGCTGTAAGCGGGTTGGAGCGTCTGGTCGTTCCATCCGTGATACTGGATGATCTTCACGCCCCTTCTTCTTGCCGCGGAAAGGTCGGTCGCAATCGAGTTGCCGTACGCTCCAACCCTTTGGTCGGCGTATGCCATGTCGCGGTCGAAGTCGAAGGTCCTGTAATCCCAGTCTCGATCTTCAAATACCAGATTGGCGAAGTAACCCTGCCCCAGGCCTGACGCATTGAAGTTAGTTACGATGCCGGTCCATCCATCCTCGCCACCTAGAGCGAAGCCGGGAAAAATTTCCTCGCCGGTCCGGGGATTCGACGGCCCTTGGTAGATCTTGATCAAGGCATCCAGCTGCCTCTGGGTGAGGCATTGGTCGGTCTCCGGGCCCGGGCAAAGCAAGACGCCCGGATCGAAGTTACATGCCGCAGGATTGGCAATCACTCCGTCGACAAGGCCATCATCGGCATCGCAAGCGGCGAGAACCGCGGAGTTGATCGCTGGCAGCTTGGCCACCGGTATCGCTCCACCCGGGGCGCTGATTGCCTGAGCGTTCCAGACAAAGCCGGCGTTTGAGTGAGACTGAAAGTTCCACGGTGCTCCGACGACGGCTCCGTCGTAGTCTTCAGGGTAGCGCTGGATTTCCATCAACGCTTGCCGCCCGCCGTTCGAACAAGAATTGTAATACGAATGCGTGGGAGGCCTTCCGTAGAAGGACCTGATCAAGCCCTTGGCAGCGACGGTCACGAGGTGCTTGGAGCGATAAAGATAGTCGAACGCCCTTTCACGGTGCCCGATTGCCCACCACATGTCTGTTGAAACATGTCCCGTATCAGTCGAGGCTGTGGCGTAACCCCGTCTCAGTAGCTCGTCCAGGCCTCCATCCAGGCCCAGCCGCGTGTAGTTGAGCGCTCCGGCGTAGCCGCCTTCACCCGACGACAAAAACTTCCGGTTCCAGGTGTGCAGAGGCAACCACACTTCGAAGTAAATGTTGGAATCGCCCGTCGGTCGACTCAGCCCCTGGACGCGACAAAACGGCGGCAAACCCGTAATGACTTGGCCGGTGGGTGTCGTGATCGTGCCCGAGGTGACCTCCGTGGCTTCGCTGACGGTAGTGTTTCCCTCGAAACGAAGCCGGGTCAATTGGGCGCAGGCGAGTCTGCGGCCCTCCTCGTCGTCATCAGCTCGAGCGGTTGGAACGGCAAGCCCGACGGCGATCAGCACAGTGAAACACGAAAGTCGGCGGTTGGTTAGTGAGATCATGGCAGAGTCTCCTTCAGACGGCGCTTGCTGGTTGGAAATGCCCCCGGGCGCTTCCCAAGCTCCCTATACATCAATTTCCGCCGAGAGGCTCCGCCTAAATGCGTGACACGGTTTCAAGATCAATTGCTCGCCGTGCAACGGCGGAAGGACTGCCGCGGGCCGCTGCGTTGGTCCTGGGCGATGAGGAATGCACGGTGTGTCACAAAAACGGTCGCCGGCAGCCGATTTTGTGACAATCATCGACTACGGCACGCGGCCACGATCCGGCCGAAATCGTCGGGATCACATTCAGGGCCGCTACTTCGTCTTCTGGTTATGGACTTTGTAATGAACGGAAACTCCATCGGCCGGCATCATTAGCACTCAGCACAACGTTCACGTCGAAAGGCCTGTCCGTGACTGAGCACCCGCGTCGTAGAACCGGTATCCCGCCTCTCTCCTTTGTTGCCGCAATTGCCTTCGTGGCGATGGCGATGGTCGCCGGCTATCGCGCCATCGGTTTACCGCCGCTGATCATCGTCGGAGGCTCCGGGTTGATCGGATTGGTCATGTGGTCCCGCACTTACCGCCTCGGACCGATCGAGCCAGACGTCATTCTCCCGCCCTTTCTGGTCACCGTGGCGTGCCTGGAAGTCCACATGATCGAGGAGTACGAAGCGCGCTTCGGGCCGGCGATGAGCCGCTTGTTCGATATCAGCTGGACAGAGCATGGCTTTTTGCTGGTGTTCGCCTTTATCGGGCCAATTCTCTACTCCTTGACCGCCCTCGGACTGTATCGACGGATCCCACTGGCCGGGTTCATTGCCTGGTTCATCTTCATCGGCCCCGGGACCGCTGAGTTCACTCACTTCATCTTTCCTCTCCTCAGGCCGGCGATCGAACCGAATAACCTGGCCACGATTTCGCGAACCGTTTCCAACGGGCGCTGGGTGGAGGCGATGCCGAACTATTACTTCCAGGCGACCGGGCGATACTACTTCGCTGGTCTCTACACCGCGGTGCTGCCGATGATCCCGGGCATCTACGGAATCTACAGGGTGGTGCGAGCGTCCAAAGCGCGCGCGGCTCAACTGTCTTCGCCAGCGTCGGCGTTTCGGGACTGACGAGGATCTCGTCTCGTTTGGTTCGTTTCTGTCGCTCGGGATCACGTTCCGGGCCGCTAGGTCGTCTTCTGGGTATGGCCAGTGATCGCCGGGTTAAGGACAGGATCATTTATTGGACGACAACGGGCATCGTCAGCGCCGTCATGGTGTTCAGCATCATCAACTTCGTTTTCAATGATCGCTTCCCATTCCCCGACGGAAAAGAAAGTGCCTTCGCGCACCTGGGCTTGCCCCACTATTTCAAGATAGAGCTTACGACGGCCAAAATCTTTGGCGTGCTGGCGTTGTTGGTGCCAGGTGTGCCGCTAAAAATAAAGGAGTTCGCTTACTTCGGATTCGGGATCACCCTGATTTCAGCGGCCATCGCTCACTTTTCCGTGGGTGACGCCTCGAATCTCAGCGTTATCTATGTCCTCGATCCGCTGCTCTTCTTTGGAGCGCTGGTCGTGTCCTATGTGTATTTCAACAAGCTGAGCCGGGCGAGACATGAATAATGAAGCCGAGGTCTTCGAAACCCATCGCTCCGCGCTACTCGCGCTTGCGTATCGCATGCTCGGTGACATGGCTCGTGCCGAGGACATGGTGCAGGAGGCCTGGGTGCGTTGGCAGGTCCGCCAGGTGGAGGTCGAGGCGCCGAAAGCCTTCCTGTTGACGACGGTGACTCGCCTCTGCCTCGACGAGCTCGGGTCGGCGCGTGCGCGACGCGAGGAGAGCCGGAGCGATCGCTTGCCGGAGCCCGTCGATCTCGACGAGAGCGGCATCGGGCGCGCCGAAATGCTGGATCAAATCTCGATGGCGTTTCTCGTGGTGCTCCAGCGACTCACGCCCGCGGAGCGCGCCGTCCTTCTTCTTCATGACGTTTTCGACATGAGCCACGCGGAAATCGCCGCCATCCTCGGAAAGAACGACGCGGCCTGTCGGCAGCTTCTGAGCCGGGCGCGCGAGAACGTGGCCACCGAGAAGCGAGTGTTCAAGACGTCTCCCGAGGAGCACCGTCGGCTGCTCACGGCATTCGTCGGCGCGATTATGGGCGGCGAGCAGGAGCGGCTGCTCGAGATGCTTGCGGAGGACGCCGTGCTTATCGCGGATGCGGGCCCAAGCGGCGGACGCTACGGCCGGCTTCGTTACATCGGCCGCCCCGTCGTCGGGCGGATGAAGATCGCCGCGCTGATGAAAGCCTTCGCTAACCAAAAAGTCTTTCCGCCGCCGCCGCCGTTGTCGGCTTTCGGGGCGGGCGCGCGTTCGGGGCGATTCTCGTTTCGATTGCGGACGGTAAGGTCCGGCATGTCTTCCTGCAGACCGATCCCGAGCGTCTCAAGCACATCGGACTCTCGAACTGAGCGCAACAGGAGCGTGCCTTGCCAATGCGTCCGGCGTTGCGTACCAGCGCTGGGCTCGTTACGAGTGCGACGTGCTGGAGCAATGTTTCGCGCCATTGGCAGGAGTGGGCGAGCTCATTCTGCGCTTGACGATAGCCCTAGCCTTCTGGCCCCACGGACGGGAGAAGCTGAAGGGGCCCGCTGGCTTCGGCGGGTTCCTCGCAAAGCTCGGAGTGCCTGCGCCTGTGGTCACTGCCTGGATGGTCGCGCTCCTGGAAAGCGTCGGGGCCGGGTTCCTGGTGCTGGGGCTCGCGACGCGCCTCGTAGCCCTGGGCCTGGTGGTCGACATGTTCGTGGCGATCGTGGCCGTCAGGATCGGGAGGGCGAAGGCGCCGTTCGCGTCGACTCCGCAGGTACAGGGCTGGGAATTCGAGTTCGTGCTGATGGGCGCCGCGATCGCGCTCTTCTTCATCGGCGCGGGCCGGTTCTCGATCGATGCCCTGCTCGGCCTCTGAGCCGCGGCAACGGACGATGGTCAAGGCGGCCGCCAGACTTTGGCCCGAGGGCGGTCATCACGAAGTCAATGAAGCCACGCATGATTTGGTGTCACGAATCATATGCCTCGGAGTCATTCCAATGGCCCTCTACGAAAGGGAAAGTACTCATGTATGCAATCACCGGTATTACGGGCAAAGTCAGCGGTGCCGTCGCGCGTGCCTTGCTGTCCGCGGGCCAAGGAGTCCGCGCGGTCGTCCGCAATCCGAACAAGGGCAGGTCCTGGTCCGATCTCGGCTGCGAAGTCGCGATTGCCGAAATGGAGGATGCCGAGGCGCTCACCCGTGCTTTCACGGACGTCACGGGAGTCTTCATTCTGCCTCCTTCGAACTTCGATCCGGGCCCCGGGTTCCCGGAGGCCAAGGCCGTCATCTCCGCGGTCCGTCGAGCGCTCGCT
>WNFJ01279461.1_pt2 | contig 11170 bp, 15 predicted proteins | sample 5400461 | NCBI WGS metagenome assembly WNFJ01 (sample SAMN13153349, study PRJNA577476) | soil metagenome | isolation source: 115 cm saprolite on Douglas fir-dominated hillslope | place: USA:California | collected 2013-09-17 | reverse complement strand
CCCTGATTCGCATGGGAGAACCTTTATGGACGCGGATCTTCGAGAACGAGCACAGCACGAACTCCAGACCCTTCGTCTTTATTACGGAACCATTCTTGAGACACTGGAACCTGGCGTACTGGTCTTGAATGCTTCTGACATTGTTATCACCGAGAACGACAAGATCCAGAAGTTGTGGGAATTGAGTGAAAAGCTGGCAGGCAAGAAGCTGCACGATTCACAGTTGTGGGAGCGGTGTCCTGAGCTGCGGCAGCACCTTGAGACCAGCAAAGCGACCCAGCCCAAGACCGTACGGTTCGACTGCCAGGCCACGCCTTCCACGGTAGTCACGGTCACGATCAGACCGATCATGTCTGAATCGGGGACGGGCAGAGTGGGCACGCTTATCTACGCGGAGAACATTACGCCGCGGGTGACGCTGCAAAACACCATCGAAGAACTGGAGACCACCGGAGAGGAACTGCAATCTACCAATGAGGAGCTCCAATCCACGAATGAAGAGCTCGAAACCACCAATGAGGAATTGCAGTCTACCAACGAAGAACTGGAAACCACCAACGAAGAGCTGCAATCACTGAACGAAGAGCTGGAGACCACCAATGAAGAGCTCTCTTCCCGCACTCGCGAGCTTGACGAGGTAAATGCCCGCTACTCCGAGATGCTGGAACGCATGCCCTGGCCGGTCTTACTGGTGGACGATGACGTGCGCATCCATATGTTCAATTCGGCGGCGCAAAAGTTTTTTGGTTTCGCCCAGCCGTCCGCAAAAGGCATGAGCCTGTCACAGCTTCCGCTCGATGGACGCACCCGGCAGGTCATGGCCCGCCGCCTCCGCGAGGTGGTGCGGACCCGCAAGCAATCGGCCATTCGCGACTGCCCGCTGGTTACCAATAGATTCAGCGGCATCGCGGATATTTACTTCACTCCCCTGGTGACGGAGGATGTCGGCCACGCGGTGATTGTCATGTTCCAGGTTAATCGCCAGATCCTGAAACGGGCCGCACCCAAGCCACGAGGCGGAACAAAAAAGAAAACAATCTCAAACAGAAAAAAGAAGCACTAAGTTTTTCCACAATTGTGTTTGAGTAAAATGCGCCGGATTTCATTGTTTAATCTGGAATAATCCCTGTCAGTGTTACTCTTCCAGTTTGCTGTCCGCTCCGCCTTCCAGGGTTCGGTGGGGGGAGGGCGATTCGGGCTTGAAGTGCCTGGTGTTGAAAAAGTGGCTGATCCCGTTGTCTACCTCACCGAAACCAAACTGCCGGGCGCGCAGAACGGAAGTGAGCTGCCGCATATGATTGACCTGCAACCAAAGCCGGCGCGAACGGGAGAGCAATTCGTCAGTCCTCGCGAGTAAGATGCCGGTATTTTTTTGCAATTGGGCGCGGCCCATTGGATTGAAGTCCGGATGCAGGGCTTTTTTGTTGTTGGACGATTGGAGAAGCCAGTCGTCGAGTTCCTGCTGAATCGCCATTACCGCGCTGCGATCTTTGCCGCGTGGCCGGCGAACCGGAAGTCCAAGCTCCCGTTCCCACCGCTGCACCGTTCTAACCCCACGCCCCAGGTAGTTGGCAATCTCTTTCCAGGAGTTGAGAACTACTATCTTGATTGGCAAACGGTCATGCATATTGGGACACTACCTTTGATGCAGAGCTCCGGGCGGAAGTTGACGCGTTTTGGCCGAACCCGGCGCTTCACTAGATTCTAGCGCTCAAGTAGGGTCGCCGCAGCAACAAAATTATGGATCGCATTACCACGGCCTCTACGCCCGCCGCCGGCCTGATCTTGCCTTTACCATGTTGATCAACTGCTCCAGATCATTGCCAACCACATAGGTGTCGGCCCTGAGTTTTCGTCAATGCGCACGGCGACAACACGGCCTTTGCCATTTCTTTGCCGGAACAATTCGGCATACTCCATTCGGCTGCGCTGAGCCAGGGCTTCGCAGCCTGCCCGCCGCAGCGCCCTTGGTGCAGAGATTCGTCGTCTCTTCGCTGGTCGCAACCATACACACGGCGCCGGTTGCGGGGTGCTGGAAAACCATAAGGGAACGATCAATGCTTTTCAGTGGATAGGCGGAGGAGTCGCCGCGATGGTCTGCAACAACTGCCGCGAATGGACGGGCTTAGCCACAACCTCGACCTGCCCGGAGAACGGACGGTTCAGCAGGAGAAACCTTGCGGCCGCGACCTCGGCCGTGATCAGCAGTACCCGGCATTGTGGAGAATAGCCACGGACCCGCGATGCGGTTTCCACTCCATCGATTCCGGGCATCGTCACGTCGCTGATCAACACATCCGGCCTGAACGTACGGGCGATGAGCAGGGCGGCGGCGCCGGAGTACGATTTCTGCACGATGTGTCCATGCAGCGTAAGCAGGTCCGCCAGCAGGTCGGCAATCAAAGGCTCGTCGTCAACCACCAGGATTTTTCTGGCACACAGGTAAGCAGGAACTACATTGTCCGTGAGCGCCTGACTGCCCATAGGCACGTCAAACTGCCCGTATGGGTCCAGCAGCCGGGAGCATATCGCGGACAGCGGCCAGGATCTGCTCTGAGTAGCAGCGCACGGTACGCGTCCCGTAAGGATATTTGCGGCCCTCGAGATCAGAGATGATGACAACCGGCGTGGACGGGCTGTAATTCCGCACAATGCCGGCAAAGCGTTGCCGCTCCTCATTGGTCAGCGAGTGGCAGAGAAGCACGAGGTCGAAGTCGCCATTGAACATGTCTTCAATGGCCTGCCGCGGGTCTGTGGCGGCAACAACGGTGAAACCCGCGTTGTTCAGGGCTGTCGTCCTTTTTTTTAGTAACTGAAGATCGCGTCCGACGGAGAGAATAAGTTTGGGCATAGCAGTCTCGTTATTGCTTGAGCTTATGCCCAGCATGAGACGGGCGAAAGCGCCAACTTCCGCCAGTAATGAATCGCTCTCGAATTCGACCAGTGATCCTACAACCTTGGAACTATCTCAGCCGCTCCGCAGGGGGAAAATCTTTCAATCGCGTAGCGCGGCGTTGTGCGTGGCACGGGTCAAATAACGTTTTTCAGAAATCGGCTTGAGTTTTCGCCCAGCATCCAGCCGACCGCTTTGTGGATGAGATCTTCTTTGTCGCTCAGCAGCATTTCCGCCACTTGCAGAGTGGGCTGATCTCGCCTTTGCGGATAAACCGCCAGGTGGAAACAAATGGCGATACGGCGGTCCCAAACGCCGTCAGCGCGCGAGCCGGTAGAACCTTTTTTTTCTCGCGCGAACTTGAAGTGCGCCGCCTTCACAAAAGGAAGCCGGCAATTACGGCTTGAGCGTCTTCATCTTCAAGACCTTGACGCAGGCGGAGAGTACCTGTCCGGGATCGTCGTTATATTCCAGCACTGCCATTTTGAGTATGAGCGCCAGGGTGCGCTTGTGCAATCTCATGCTGATGCGTACAAAATCCGGCGCCTTCAGGCGACAAAACGGTTCCACCTCAGGAGGTCTTTCCATGCGGATCAACACTTCCGCCGCAACCTGGAGTGCCCGGCCCTGGGAACCATAAATCGGCCCGACCTTTCTGATCTCCTCGGCAGTTTCCGTTAAGACCCGGCATTTTGTGACAACCACGCTTCCCGAGTCGCGTGTCTTGCTGACTTGCCTTTGTTGTGTCCAACTTTTCATTTGAGGATCTTGAAAATTTTATCATCTCTCTTCCGAAACACTGACATGCCAAAGCTTCCATTAAGGAACTTTCAGGTTTCATGTTCCTTGTGGACAGAGACCGGTCGCATCCTCCAGCGTGCGAACCGGTTCTGGGTCTCCGACGGGGCGTGGGTCCATTCTAAAATGTCAGGAGTGCAACTAACCTAAGGTGCGGCTGCTCTCATCTACCTAACTTGGCAGGAGGCAGGAATGACGATAGTACGGACCGCGAGCGTTCTGGTTGCGCTCAGCTTGAGTATGGCCGCGCAGAGTGCGCCGGCTCCCCAAACGAGGCCAGCAAACTCGCAGCCGGCGCCGGCCGCAAACGTGAACTCGATCCTGACCGAGCTGCAACGCGTCTCCATTGCCGCCAACGGAGACATTGGCCGCCTGCGCATTGATAAATGGAAGACCGAGGGCGCGCAGCGCCAGCAGATGCAGCAGGTGGCGGACTCATTGCAGCGCAATCTGACCACAGCTATTCCTGGCCTGATCAGCGACGTGCAGGCCGCTCCGGGCAGCGTTTCCCGCACATTCAAGCTCTACCATGACACCAACGTGGTGTATGAGTTTCTAAGTTCGCTGGCCGAGGCTACCGGGGCGTTCGGCAAGAAGGAAGAATATGATCCGCTCGCCGCTGACGCTTCCGCGCTGGATAACGTCCGGCAAAAGCTGTCTTCTTACATTGAGCAAAGCGCCGCGGCCCTGGAGAACCAGGTGCGCCAGGCAACGGCCATGCAGGTGCAGCCCAAGGCCCCGCCGAAAAAGGTGATCATTGACGACACCACCTCCTCCAAGACCCGTAAATCCACGAAAAAGAAGACCACTACGCCACCCCCGAACCCTCAATAAATGACTGAGTTGCTGGAACCTTTTTCCCTCTACGGGGTCTATACAGATAGGTAACGGCGCGAGTACGTGCGTTACCGCCGTAATCTCGGGAGAAGGTTGTAGCTGTGGCCCGAACTTGATACTGTTGAGGTGACGCCATGAAGAGAATGGCGGGAGCAGCAACATTGGGCAACATAGCCAGCGCAATCGCCGTCAGGGCCGAAGAAGCCTCCGTTATTGAGGAGCTTAAGTCGGGCTCTGAGGAAGCGTATAGCTGGCTCATTGCGCACTACCATCAGCCTGTCTACAGCCTGGTCTACCGCATTCTGGGTGATCCGGCAGACGCCGCGGACACCACGCAGGAAGTCTTCCTGAAAGTCTTCCGCGGTATGAAACGTTTCAATGGCGAGTCCAGCCTGAAGACATGGCTGTACCGGATCGCCGTACACGAAGCCTCAAACCAGAGGCGCTGGTGGTTCCGGCACAAGAGCCGCGAGACCTCCATGGAGGCGTAGCCGGATACTGACGGCAACTCCTTCGGGCTGTGTGACATTTTGGTCGACCAGGGTGAATCACCTCTGGAGGCCTGCGCGCATGAAGAAGTACGCGCGCGCGTGGAGCAGGAGTTGAAACAGGTTCCCGAACCGTACCGCACCACGGTGGTGCTGCGCGACATTGAAGGACTGTCGTACGAAGAGGTTGCGGAGGTTCTGCAGATTTCGCTGGGAACGGTCAAGTCCCGTCTGATCCGCGGACGGGAGGCTTTGCGAAAGAGACTGGAAGGTTTTGTCCGCGAGCTGGGCCAGGAGGCCCCGGAGAAAGGTCCCTCGCAAGAGGGTTGAAGTGGAGGCACAGCAATTTATGAAATGCCAAGATGCTCGTCCCTTGTTTTCGCCCTGTCTGGACGGCGCAGCTACGGGTTCGGAAATGCATGAGCTCTCCGCGCATTTGCTTCACTGTGCGGAATGCCAATCGCAATACCAGATGCTGGAGAAGACCCGGGCGGCGGTTTCGTCACTCGGGCGCGTACAACCGCCTGCTGACCTGGCGCTGAGGATCCGTGTTGCCATTTCCCAGGAACGTTCCCGCAACCTGAACGGCTTGCTGCAGAGCTATGGCGTCCACTTTCAAAATGCATTCAATGCATTCATGATCCCGGCCACCGCTGGTCTGGTGGCCGCGGTCCTGTTGTTTGGTGTTCTCATGGGCGCGTTTGTGCGCGCACAAGCCCAGGGTTCTGACGACGTTCCCATCAGTTTCTATACGCCCCCGCGGCTTGAGCCTTCCACCTACGCCAATGCCATGCTTAATCTGGACAGTTCCATCGTCATTGAAACTGACGTGGATGCGAATGGACAGGTACAGGACTTCCGCGTGCTGTCCGGGCGCGACGACGAGGAAACGCGCCAGCAGCTCAACCGCGCTCTTCTGTTCACCAAATTCGTGCCCGCACAGGCTTTTGGACATCGAGTCCCCGGAAAGGCCGTGATCTCCTTCTCCCACGTCAGCGTAAGAGGTTAGCCCGGGCGCCAAAGTGCATTTCGCAGTGCTCGCGGCATGCGCATTGACCCTGCGGTTTCATTGGCCTAAACTTGAGTTTTCCCGCCAACCTGGAGGGTCTCTGAAGGCCAAACAGCACTTATTTCTCTTCTTGATGCTCACGTTTGCGTTGGGCGCCGCGCTCCCTGTGTGCGCTCAAAGTACCAAGGCGCAGCTTGAGGTCAGCGAAACCATTTTCTCCCTGGCAACCGCTCTCAATGCATGCGGCTACAATGCCGGACTCGATAATTCCCTTCCGGTGCGGCAGGTGGTCCGCTCGGAGGTTCTGCAGACTACCAGACGATCACCCGAAGCTGCCGCATCTCTCAGCGCTATTTGTCAGTTTCAGCGCGAACACCGGCCCGCCGAAGCAGGACGTGATATTCCCCAGTACGTTTCATTGGCTTTGGAGCTGGGTGATCCGCCCGCATTCACGCCTGCTATTCCCGAGTCCGATCTTCCGCCAGACGCGGCGCACGTTCAGGGCGTGGTCCCGCTGCTGCAAAAGTTCTATCAGGCGGCCGACCTTCACGAAATCTGGCTGAAACACCAGGCCGAGTATGAGGCCCAGGTCGCGCGCTTCCATGGTCCCGTGGCCGGAGCGATCACCGGCACCGATCTCTACCTGAAAATGCCGTTCACCAGTTATGCGGGCCGGCGATTCATCGTCTTTCTGGAGCCCATGCTCGCGCCCGGCCAGGTCAACTCCCGTAACTATGCCGACAATTACTTTCTTGTGGTCTCTCCCGGCGCAGGAAATCTGGAAGATGCGTTGCGGCTGGAAGAGATTTGCCACACTTACCTGCACTACGTCACCGACCCTCTGGCGCTGAAGCACACGCGAAGCTTGAAACGCCTGGAGCCGCTCTCGGAATTCATACAGAAGGCGCCTTTGGAGCAATCGTATCGCTACGATTTCGCGTTGCTGGTGAATGAATCACTGATTCGGGCCATTGAAGCGCGCACCTTGCTGGCCGGCAAAAGTAACTCCGATGCCCGCAGCGAATACGTAGATCGCTATATGCGCCAAGGCTTCATCCTTACGCGCTACTTTTATGACGCCCTTATAGATTTCGAGAAAGAATCAACCGGGCTGAAGGACGCATATGGGACCCTGCTCTACAACATCAGCCTGGAGCAGGAAACAAAACGCGCGCGCAGTATCAAGTTCGCGTCTGAAGCCGCTCCCGAGGTGGTGGTGCGGGCCAGCCTGGCCCACAATGAACGCCTGCTCCTCGACGAAGCCGAGGCACAGCTCGCCCTGGGAGACAAAGCCGGCGCGCAGAAGCTCGCGCTCCAGGTAGTGAACGATCCCAAGAGCAATGAAGATCAGGGCCGCGCGCTTTTCATCCTGGCGCGCAGCGCCCCTGACATCCGCAGCGCTCAAACTTATTTCGAGCGGGCTGTGCAGGGGGCCCATGATCCCCGGACGCTCGCGTGGAGCCATATCTATCTGGGAAGAATTCTCGATATCCAGGAGGCCCGTGAGGAAGCGCTGACTCACTATCGTGCGGCGCTGCAAGCAGGCGATCCAACGCCGGACACAAAAACGGCGGCCGAGAAGGGCCTGGCTGCTCCCTATCAGCTACCGGGCAGGCCCAAATAGGGATCGAGAAATCATGCGTACAGCGTTTTTCAGGAATATCGGAATGATGCCGGTGGACCTGACCCATGGCGTAGAGACGTGGCATGCCACGTCTCAGTGCGCGCACAACGACAATGTTAGCCTCTGGCGTAAGCGAAGACACTGGAACAGACTGTTTGTCACTTCGGCCATTTTGATTATCGGACTGGCCGGTGTGCTTCCAGCGCAGCAGACGACAACGACCACTACGCAGCGCACATCGCCGCCCCAGGCCAAGACACAAAAAGAATTCGCCGACTATAACGCCGCCTACGCCACCACTGGCGGCGCTGCCGTGGAGAAAGCCGCGGACAGTTTTGCGGCAGCGTATCCGCAAAGCGAGTTGCGGTCCTATCTCTACGCCAAAGCCATGCACGAGTATCAGAACGAGAACAATTCCGACAAGATGCTGGCCATGGGCAACAAAGTAATCGGGCTGGACCCCGATAATTCGGTCGCCCTGGTGCTTACCGCCACCCTCTTGGCCGATAGTCTGGCGGATTCGAAAGACGAGACACTCGAGAAAGACCGGGCACAGAAGATCGCAGCCATCCAGAAAAATGCAACTCACGCGCTCGACGCCGTAGATGGCTCCTTCACGCCGCCCCAGAATGCTACACCGGAACAGATTGCCGCTTACAAAAGCACGCTTCGCTCCATGGCCAGATCGGCTCTCGGGATCATGGAATTGAAAAACGGCAATGACGCCCAAGCGGAGAAAGACTTGCAGGAGGCCGCGAGTTTGAACAAAGTAGCTCCCGACCCGTATATCTGGTACCACCTCGCTCTGGCCCAGGACCATCAAAGGAAATACGCAGAAGCTCTGGCCTCAATTAATCAAGCGTTGCAATACACTGCTTCCAATCCGGACCTGGAGAAACTGGCGAAAGGAGAGCGCCAGCGCCTGGTGGACCTTGCAGGCTCTGCTCCCGAGTCTCCGCAGAAACCTCCGCGGCAGTAAGGAGCCGACCAACAATTGTGATCAAGCGATACATATTGACGATGCTGGTGGCGCTGGCCTGTCGCGCATTACCGGCGCAGTCCCAGGCCGCGTTCCGCCATGTTCCCCAGGCAAAAACGCAACAGGAAGTTAACGATTACAACGCCGCTTACGCCTCCGCGGGTGGCGCTGTCCTCGAAGCGGCTGCCAACGCTTTTGCCGCCAAATATCCTGAGAGCGAATTGCGCTCTTATTTGTATTCGCGGGCCATGCATGGATACCAGAATGAAAATAATCCCGGCAAAATTCTGGCCACGGGAGAAAAGATCCTGGCGCTTGATCCCGACAACTCCGTCGCGCTGGCTTTGACCGCCACGGTGCTGGCGGACGGCCTGACGGAAAAAGATCCCGATCGCGACCAGAAAGCGGCCCTCATCAAACGGGATTGCAATCGCGCTTTGGATACACTGGAGTCGTCCATGGTGCTGGCGCCCGGCGTAACGCCGGAAGAAATTACTGCGTATAAAACGTCGCTGGGAGTGATGGTTCACTCGGCATTGGGAATCATGGAATTGAAAACAGGGAATGATTCCGGCGCGGAAAAAGACCTGAAGGCGGCGCTGAAGCTCAACCGTCTCGCTGGGGATGCTGCTGTTTATTATCATCTCGCGCTGGCCCAGGACCATCAAAAGAAGTATTCCGACGCGCTGGGTTCGGTGGAGCAGGCGCTACAACTCGCCAGTTCCACGCCTGAGCTGCAAAAACTTGCGGAAGCGGAACACGAGCGCCTGCAAAAGCTGACCGGCCGCCGGCCAAGCTCAGGACAGTCTTCGTCGCAGTGAATGATAATGAATGATGAGTGATCTTACGGCCCTGGAAAACACGCTAGGACACGATTTCAACCGTCCTGAATTGCTGGAGCGCGCGCTCACTCACAGCTCCCACGCCCACGAGGAGTCCAAAGCCAGCGGACAAAACGGCTCGGGACCAGAAATTCTCGATAACGAACAGTTCGAGTTTCTCGGCGACGCCGTGCTCGGCCTGGTCACCAGCCAACTATTGTTTGAACGATTTCCTGATTTTCACGAGGGCCAGCTTTCGAAACTCAAGGCACATCTGGTGAGCGCAGGACATCTTGTCGGCGTGGGCGAGCGGCTCAACCTCGGCCAATACCTGCGCTTGGGACGCGGAGAAGAACGCAGCGGCGGCCGTACCAAATCAACCTTGCTGTCAGACGCAGCGGAAGCCGTGATCGCCGCGCTCTATCTTGACGCCGGCATGGAGAAGGCCCGGACTTTCATCATCACGCAGATCCTGGAACCGGAACTGGATCGCATTCGCAGTGAGAACGACGGCGACTTCAGCCTCACCGACTACAAATCCGCACTGCAGGAGCTTCTGCAAGCCACCGGACGCGCGCAGCCGGTTTACGCCACAGTGCGGGAAGAGGGTCCGGACCATCGCAAGACGTTTACGGTGGAAGCTCGCATCTATCCTCAAGGGCAGAGCAAGCCTGAATATGTTGGCCGGGCGGAAGGCGCGACCAAGAAAAAAGCGGAACAGCTTGCGGCCCAGCAGGCGCTCGACCATCTGCGAGCGAATCCGGGGACCCCATGACCGCGCCCTTGCAACCACCGGAAACGAACAGGAAAAGCGGCGCAAGTTTGCGTCACCGCTCGCACGCAAAGTCGTTCGTGGGAATTGTGATCATCGTGCTGTTTGCCATCACGTTCATCGTGCAGGCCGCTGAGGTCCCGACCGAGTCGATGGAAAACACTCTCATGACCGGCGATTACGTGCTGGCGGACAAACTGCACTTCGGCATTGGCGGATTCGGAAGCTGGCTGCTGCCCTACCGCGCTATTTGCCGTGGCGACATTGTTGTCTTCCATTTTCCCCTGGACCCTTCGCAGTATCTGGTGAAGCGCGTAGTGGGCGCTCCCGGAGACCACATTCGACTGCACGACGGCACTGTCTACGTGAACGGCACACCGCTGCGCGAAGAGTACGCCACCCACAAGCCCCAGCTTTGGGGCGGGACGGTGACCGTAAGCTGGCGCTCCCGGCTGGCCAGCTACGTCTCGCAAGGGGAGGTGGTCGTTCCCGAGGGACAATACTTTGTAATGGGCGACAACCGCGACCACAGTTGGGACAGCCGCTACTGGGGATTCGTGCCGCGAGAAAACATTGTGGGACGTCCACTGGTGGTCTATCTTTCAGTGGCTGACGACCGGACAGCGCTGGCCGACGGGGCAAATGATAAACTCTTCCATTCGGGAAACATGTTCACGCATGTGCTGCAGTCGGCGCGATGGAAGCGTATGTTCCTGCTGGTACGCTAAGTCCGGGGAAAACTAGTGGATAAAAAAGAGAAGAAAAAAAAAGAAGAACATAAAGAGACTCCGTCTGAGTCCATCTCCAGCTTTGCCGCGACCTTCGTTTCCGGCCTGTTCATCATTACCTTTGTCATCCAGTTATTTAACATTCCTTCCGCGTCCATGGAGAAGACGCTGCTCGTCGGCGACTACGTCTTCGTGGACCGGCTCACGCCTGCCGCTAAAGC
>WNFJ01662916.1_pt1 | contig 11171 bp, 9 predicted proteins | sample 5400461 | NCBI WGS metagenome assembly WNFJ01 (sample SAMN13153349, study PRJNA577476) | soil metagenome | isolation source: 115 cm saprolite on Douglas fir-dominated hillslope | place: USA:California | collected 2013-09-17 | reverse complement strand
AAACGTAAGCCATGGGCAAAAGTCCTCCGGAAGAATTGACGACGCGGAAACTGTACAGGAAAGTGGTGGGAAGGGCAAAAGGCGGGCTTCGGGCTTTAGGCTTCGGGCTTCAGGATTCACTGCTTGGCGTCCGTTGCCGAGCGGTTGGTTTCCCCTACACTGCTAGCGAAAGCAGGTTCCCTTCGACTTCGCTCGGGGCAGGCTCTCTTCGCCTCCGGCGGTTCGGAATGACATGGCTTAATTTTGTTTTGTGGCGGGAAGCTGCAAGGCTAGGGCTAGAGCCCAGCGCCTGATCTACTTCAACGCATTCAAGCGGGCGCTCAGGCGGGACTTGTAGCGTGCGGCGGTGTTTTTGTGGAGCACGCCTTTTTGAATAGCTTTGTCGAGGGCTGAAACTGTCTTGCGAAAAATCTGCTGGGCGGACGCCTTGTCGCCTTTGGCCAGCGCTTCGCGCAGGCCGCGAAGTTCGGAGCGCAGACGCGAGCTGTTGCTGCGGTTCCGCGTGGTGCGGGTTTCGGTTTGACGAGCGCGCTTCAACGCAGAAAAATGGTTTGCCATCGCAGGTAAATGCCTTTAACGAAAGATTTCCAGCAGAGAAGTGTCCCCGGTGGGGAATGTCCCGGCAGGTCTCGAATAACCTATTTTACGAGAATGAGTTGCCGCTGGTCAACGGCCTAGGGCGGCGGCGGCATAATGGCTTGGCAAATCGGCGGCCGATCGGGCAGGATGACAATATGACCACGATCGTGCTGCTGACCATCTCGAACATCTTCATGACGTTTGCCTGGTACGGCCACCTGAAGTACCGGAGCACGCCTCTGCCGAAGGTGATCTTCGTCAGTTGGCTCATTGCCTCAATGGAGTACTTTTTTCAGGTGCCAGCGAACCGGATCGGTTCTTACGAATTCACGACGGCGCAGCGGAAGACCATTCAGGAAGTGTAACCCTTACGGTGTTTTCCGTCCTCTCGATAATGTATCTGAAGGAATCGCTGAAGTGGAACTACGTGGTGGGATTCGCGATGATGGTGGGCGGGGTTTTCGTGATTTTCAAGAAATGGTAGCAAGGAATGGTGCGTCGCGGGTTCCGGTTGACTGTCACCTTCCCTGAGGGGTACGCTTTTAACAGAACTGTTATCTGCCCACTCCATGCGGCGAAGTACAATCCGAAGAGGAACGCTAAACAACGGCAACTCCTCGGGCTTCCTAATGACATCTAAAGACGGTGGCAAAAGCTGCTTTTTTGCGGCCAGGAGTATTTGCGAATCTGAATGAAGAAAAGTATTGAAATCAGCCCGAACATCGAAACCCTATTTGGCACGCGGGATGAGAATCTGCATGTGCTTGAAGACGGTCTGAACCTTAACATTGACCTCCGCTCCAACGCGGTCGAACTCGAAGGGACGCCCCGCGACGTAGCCCGTGCCGAGCAAGTATTTTCCGATTACGACCAACTGCAGCGCTCCGGACACACTTTCAACAATGGCGACTTGAACAGCATGTTGCGCGTGCTGGTGGCGGATCCGAAGACGACTTTGCGGGGACTGGCCGAAGCCGGGCGCCAGCGCTCGTTTGGACGGCGCACGGTGCAACCGAAGAGTGTAAATCAGCGGCGCTATCTGGATGCCATCGAGAGCCACGACATGGTTTTCGGCATCGGCCCGGCTGGGACTGGCAAGACTTATCTGGCGGTGGCGATGGCGATTTCCGCGCTGCTTTCGAAGCGGGTGAACCGCATCATTCTGGCGCGCCCGGCAGTGGAGGCCGGCGAGCGGCTCGGGTTTTTGCCGGGAACTTTGCAGGAAAAAATTGATCCCTATCTGCGGCCTCTCTATGACGCGCTTTATGACATGCTCGAGCCGGAGAAAGTGGACCGCTATCTGGAAAAGAATGTCATCGAGATCGCGCCTATTGCCTTCATGCGCGGACGTACGCTGAATGATTCGTTTGTGATTCTGGACGAAGCGCAGAACACGACCTCAGAGCAGATGAAAATGTTTGTGACTCGCCTGGGATTCAATTCCAAGGCGGTGATCACCGGAGACGTCACGCAGATTGACTTGCCCAGCGCGCGCCGCAGCGGACTGCTGGAAGCGATGGACGTGCTCAAGAATGTGCAGGGGCTGTCGTTTGTGTATTTCGACGAGACCGACGTGGTGCGACATCATCTGGTGCAGAGGATTGTTCGCGCATACGATGAGCACAAGAATCGGCTCGCCGAGGAGCAACTGTCGCTGCTCGACTCGAAAAGCGCCGCCAATGGGAATGGCTCTCCCCCGATTGAACATCACAGCGGTGTGCCGATGAACGAAGAAGCATCAGAATAAGGCTGGTAGGTTGGGAGGGCGGTGAAATGGCCCTCCCTTTTGCTATTTGGTCGGAAGAGTAGAGTTCAACGAAATGGAGCCGACCATCATTTTAAAGCGGCCGGTAAGCGGGTTGAGCCGGCGGGCGCTGACGGTGTTCGTGGCGCAGGCTTGCCGCGCGGCTGGGTTGAAAGGCGCGGTGACGGTGATGGTGACGCACAGCCGCGAGATGCGTTCGCTGAACTCGCGTTTCCGCGGCAAGAACCAGGCCACGGACGTGCTCTCGTTCCCGCCGCCCACTCTTGACAATGGTTTTGCGGGGGATATTGCGGTCTCGTTCGACATTGCGGCCCGTAACGCGCGCTCCCTGGGGCATTCGCTTGGGCAGGAAGTTGAGATCCTTGTGCTGCACGGGATTCTGCATCTCGCGGGGTATGATCATGAAGACGATGAGGGAGAAATGGCGCAGAGGGAAACACGCTTGCGGCGGCGATTGAAGCTTCCCCAGGGACTGATTGAGCGAGGTCAAAGAAACAGGTGATTGGGCGATCGGGTCATCCGGTGATCCCAAAATCTCGCGATCTTTCCATCGTTCCGTCATCTGGACGACGAATTACATGAATTATGCGATTACATTCACGTTGTTGGCGCTGTTGGCGCTGCTGACATTGTCGTCTTACGTTGAACGGGTCTATGCCGAGATCGGCAAATTTTTGTCGCGTGAATTTCAGGATAATATCGACGCCTTTGAGCAGCAGGTTGAGCCCAAGCTGAAAGTCAGCCGGTCGCGTGCATCGTTATCTATGTCGGTGTTGACGCCGCTGCTGATGGCGGCGATTGCGATGGTGGTTGGTTTCGGAGTCTTTCGCGCGGGCGCATGGGCAGCAGAGGAGATTCTAGAAGCCGCGCTTGGACTGATTCTTATTGTTATCGTTTTCAATCGCTTCTTGCCTTTCGTTTTCTTCTCGCGCACCAGAGGGGAATGGCTGGTGCGGTGGGTGCTGGTGTTGCGGGGGCTCATCTATCTGGTGCTTCCGGTCACCCTCATTCTGGGTTTTCTGCAATCAGTGACGGCTCTAACTCGGGAACACTCGGACGAACAGCCGGAAACCCAGGCCGAAGCCGTGGATGCGCTAATCGAGGCCGGACGGGAAGAAGGGATTCTGGACGAGAGTAACCGCGATTTGATTCAGTCGGTAGTGCAGTTCAGTGAGAAAACGGTGCGTGAGGCCATGAAGCCGCGTCCGGAGATGGTGACGGTGGCTGCGGACACCAGCGTGGAACGGTTCATCGAGCTCTTGCGAGTGAAGCCATTTTCCCGCGTGCCGGTATTCGAAGGCAGCATTGACAACATTGTGGGCATCGTCTTCGCGCAGGATGTCCTGCAAGTGCCGGATTCGGAGGCCCACAGCCGGACAGTTGGCTCGCTGATGCGGAAGGACGTTTACTTTGTCCCAGAGACCAAACTGGGCAGTGACTTGCTGCGGGAGATGCAGAAGAACAAGGTCCGCATCGCTATTGTGATTGACGAATACGGAGGCGTTGCAGGACTGGTGACCATCGAAGACCTGGTGGAGGAGATCGTTGGCGAGATCAGCGATGAGCATGAACCGGCGCAGGTGGTGCGCGAGAACGACACGTCTTATGTTGTGCCCGGCAGCATGGATGTCGACCGGCTGGAAGAATTATTCGGCGTGCGACCGGACCGCAAAGGCGCAGCCACAGTCGCTGGCCTGGTGAGTGAACTGGCTGGCCGCATCCCGAAAAAGGGTGAAGTCATTGAAGAAGACGGGCTACGTCTGGAGGTATTGCAGGCGAGTGACCGGCGGGTGGAGCGCGTACGAGTTTCTGTCGCGCACCCCGAACAAATGAAACTGATTTAACTTTTATGTCCTTCCGCTCAGGTTTTGTGTGTATCCTCGGACGTCCTAACGCAGGCAAATCCACGCTGCTGAACGCGCTCGCAGGGGAGAAGCTGGCAATTGTTAGTCCCAAGCCACAGACTACGCGTACACGAGTGCTGGGAGTCATCCACGTCCCCAAGAAACAGGGCAGAGGGGGGGCACAGGTGGTACTGATAGACACTCCAGGAGTTCATCGAGCCGATAGTTCGTTGGGGCGGAAGATGATGGGCGACGTCCGCGAGGCTTTGAATGGATGCGACCTGGTGATGATGATCGTGGATGCGGCCAGGAAGGCTGATCCCGCAGACCAGTTGCTGGTGAGTCTAGTTAAACAGAGCAAGACTCCGGCTTTTCTCCTTCCCAACAAGATTGATCTGCTGGGCGCGGAGAAACATAAATTGCTGCCGATTATTGAGCAGTATTCGAAACAGTATGAATTCCGGGAGATCATTCCTATTTCAGCCCGCAAACGTGAAGGACTGGATGTGCTGCTGGACAAGCTGATTGCGGCGCTGCCGGAGGGCCCGCGCTATTTTCCGGAGGACCAGATTACCGACCAGCCGGTGCGGTTTATGGCGGCAGAACTGATTCGCGAGCAACTGCTGATGGCTACCAGCGAAGAGGTGCCGCATTCGGTAACGGTGGTAGTCGAGCAATTCGAGGAAGGCAAGAAACTCACGCGGATTGCGGCAGCGATATTCTGCGAGCGAGAGAGCCAGAAAGGGATATTGATTGGGCGGCAGGGCCAGATGCTGAAGAAGATTGGGACTGCGGCGCGGTTGGAGATCGAGCGCATGGTGGGGACGAAGGTGTTTCTTGAATTATTTGTGAAGGTGCAGCCGAAGTGGCGGGAGTCGCGCGCGTTTGTGGAAGAGATGGATTGGCGGAGGCAGTTGGAGCATTTGGTCACGGCGGAGCCCCGGTCGTGACGTGCCGTCCCTTCGGAACCCGAGCGCTTACGCGCTGGGCTAATTAAATGCCGTCGCTTCGCGACTGGGGTTGTCCGGCGGCTGTGGTGGCGCAAGCAGAAAGCAGGTTCCTCTCCGCCTGCGGCGGTTCGGAATGACATCCGGATGAGAATTGCGGCCTATTCCTTCACGGCAATTCCCAGAGCTTTCATTTTCCGATACAGGTGACTACGCTCAAGTCCGAGGACTTCGGCGGTGCGGCTGATGTTGCCGTGATTGTCGTCGAGCTTTTTTAGGATGTAGTCGCGCTCATAGGCGGTCCGGGCCTGGTGCAGAGTCAAAAAGTCGCCTCCGGCACGGCGGCTGCCGTCGCGATAAACCAACGGGGGCAGGTGTTTGCGATCGAAGCGGGTGGTAGTGGGATTCATGATTACGATGCGCTCGATAACGTTGCGCAACTCGCGCACGTTGCCCGGCCAGGAGTAGCGCATCAAAGTTTCAATTGCGTCGTCGGTGATTTCGCGCGGGCGGCGGCCGTATTGACCGGAAAATTCCTTCAGGAAATGGCGGGCCAGCAGCGGGATATCTTCTTTACGTTCGCGCAGGGGCGGAACGGAAAAAGGAATCACGTTCAGGCGGTAGAAGAGGTCTTCCCGAAAATTCCCGCGCGAGATTTCTTCTTCCAAATCTTTGTTGGTGGAAGCGATCACGCGCGTATCCACGGTTACCGGTTCGTCGCTACCCACAGGAGTGAAATTTTGCTCCTCAAGCGTGCGCAGGACTTTGGATTGGGTCTTCAGGCTCATGTCCCCGACTTCGTCGAGGAAAAGCGTTCCCCCATGTGCTTTTAGAAACTTACCTTCTTTGTCCGCGGCGGCGGGGAAAGAGCCCCGGCGATGGCCGAATAGCTCACTCTCGATCAAGTCTTCAGGGATCGCGGCACAATTCACCTCGACGAACATTTCGTCTTTGCGCGGGCTTTGCGAGTGAATGGCCTGCGCGACGAGTTCCTTGCCCGTCCCCGATTCGCCGAAGATGAGGACCCGGCCGTTGGTCGGCGCCATGAGCTGAATTTGTTGCCGGAGGGCCTTCATGGGAATGCTCTCGCCGACGATCACGCTTTTCGGCGCAAGTTGCCTTTTCAGGTCGCGGTTTTCCAGACGGAGCTTTTTGGCGTCGGCTGCGTGCTTGACCAGGGTGAGGGTCCTGTCGACGGAGAGGGGTTTTTCGAGAAAATCGAAGGCACCGAGTTTGGTGGCACGGACGGCGGTTTCGATGGTGGCGTGGCCGGAGATGATGATGACCTCGGGGGCATCGGCAAGGGCGCGAATGTTTTGTAGAGTGTCGAGTCCATCCATGCCGGGCAGCCAGATATCGAGCAAGATTACATCGAAGGATTGTTTGCCCAAACATTCCAGGCAGGCTTCACCGCTGGCGGCGGCGGCAGTTTTGTAACCTTCGTCTTCAAGCACGCCTTTCAGAGATTCCCGGATGGCGGACTCGTCGTCAACGATCAATACATTAGGCATAGGTAGAAGTGGCTGGCGCAGCAACAGCGTCCATGGCGATGGGCAATTCAATCACAAAGCGGGCGCCGACCGGCTGGTTTTCCTCGACCCGGATGGATCCGTGATGGTCTTCAACGATTCGGCTGACGATGGCGAGGCCCAGCCCGGTGCCGCGCTCCTTGGTGGAAAAATAGGGTAGGAATAGGCGCTCTTTCGATTCCTGGGTTACTCCATGGCCGCTGTCGGCCACGCTGATTTCAATCGCGTCCCGGCTGGCAACCAGCGTCGTCGAAATCGCGATCTCCTTCAACATGGAACCTTGCAGAGCTTCGGCAGCGTTGTCGATGAGATTGGCGATCGCACGCCTGATGGCCTGCGGATCAGCCATAACTTTGGGCAGACTCTCGGAGAGGAGCGTGCGCACGCGAATTCCATCCAGCCGCCCGTTGAACATTGAGAGAGCGCTTTCGGCGATGGCATTGATGTCGGCAGGCTGGGGTTGGGACGCAGGGAAGCTAGCCAAAGTCGAGAATTCGTTGACCAGGGTGCGGACAGTTTCTACCGCGCTACCGATGGTTTCCGCGCAACTCCGTACAACCTCGATGGAAGCGGGGTCCGGTTGGGCGCCGCGATCCAGATGGCGGAGAATGCGGTCCGCCGAGAGCGCGATGGGGGTGAGCGGATTCTTGATTTCGTGGGCCACACGGCGGGCAACTTCGCGCCATGCCGCCTGCTTTTGCGCGCGCAGCAGGTCCGACAAGTCTTCGAAGACCAACACGTAACCCAGGCGTTGCGTCTGGTGCTGAAGGGTGGCTACGGTCGCAGCCACATTCAGCTGCGCGCGATGCAGAGCGAAGCGCATCTGGGTGGTGGTTGTACCCATACGATCAGCGCGGCGCAGCAGCGGTTCAAGCTCGGCGAGAATTTCGGAAGGGAAGAGGTCACGCAGTGACGCGGTGAGGAGGCCGGAAGTCAATCGCACCGGTTCGTCGGAAGGCCGAAACATTCGGATGAATGCCTGGTTGACGTGGGTGACATGCAGTCCGGCGTCGAGGGAAAGGACTCCGGTAGGTATACTTTCGAGAATCGTCTCGATGTGCTTTCGCCGCTGATCAAGTTCTGAGTTGGCGGCGCTCAGCTCGCGGCTGGAGGCTTCGATCTGGTGGCGGCTGGTTTGGAGTTCGTCCGCCATCTGATTGAAGGAGCGAACCAAGTCGCCGAGTTCATCGGCGGCAGGGACCTCGACGCGGTGGTCCAAGTTTCCGCGGGAGATTTCCTGGGTGGCCTCGGCCAGGGCGACTACGGGGCGAGTCACCAGTCGCGAGAGGTACAGCGCGAGCCACATGCTCGCAAACAGGACCATTCCGGTAAGTAGCCACAAGAACGCCATGTAAGTCCTGCGCACCAGGCGACGGTTGCGCGCCAGGTCGAGATAACGCTGTTGACTGGCCTCAAGCTGCTTTTGGGTTTCCGCAAAGCTCCTGGGCAACGGCATCGCAACTACGATTTCGCCATGACTACCTACAGAAGCATTGCCGAAGACGTAGTCGACACCGTTCCACGAAAAGTGCTGCGGACGATCCGGATTCAGTGGTTGGGAGGGGATACTGGGCTTCAGCAGCGGCCAGGCGGCGGGCGCGCCAAAACTGGCTTCGGCGTTTCCCGACTCAATGGCGATAGCGAATCCGCTCTGTAGTGTGGCTTCGTGGATGCGGAATTGGGTGAGCACGCCGGAAAAGCTGTGTCCCTCAAACGCGCGCTGGGTTTCGGGAGCGGACGCAATCGAAAGGGCTTCGGCGCGGGCATTTGCGGCTGCGTATTTGGAGAGCAGCGTGGCCATGATTGCGGTGTCTTGGCGGACCTCTTCCACCGGAGTGGAAAACCATTTGTCGATGGAGCGGTTCATCAATACATAGGAAAAATAGAACATCACAATCACAGGGATGAAAGAGAGCAGCAGGCTGCCTACCACCAAGCGAGTGCGGAACTTAGACCCCAGCACCCCGAGTCGTCGCTCTGCGAACAGCTTGATCAAGTTGCGCGCCAGGACAAACGTCAAAGTGACGAACAGGAGAAAAACAACCGCCGACAGCGCAACCAAAAACACGATCTGCTGATTGTTAGCGGGATTGATGAACGGCAAATCGAAGGACGTTTGCGCCAGCAAGAGACCGAACAACAACACGCTCACAACTGTCAAAAGGATGGCTAGCCTTTTTCGGCGGGCGGCGGGCGGGATTGGATTGCCGGAAGTCATGGTTCAAGAATGTTATGTGCGCGATAAGCGCGTTGCTGAAGCTCAATTATAAGGGGGATTGGCCAGGGCCTGGGGCAGGAGGGGTCGGAGTGGGCACTGCTGGCATCGCGCAGCAGATTTCAAGCAATGGTTTTTTGCCACGCCGACCAGGAGTCCATGCATTTCATTGAAGACTTGCGCCAGCGGCGAGCGGGAAGACAGGCTCATGCGGGAAGGCGGGTGCGCGGCGCCTCCCGTGGAATTCGCCGCACGGGCGGCGGGCGGTGCCGGGGCCAGACTCTTTTCGAACAAGATCCGGAACTCTTCGTAGCTTGCATTTTCCGGAAGGATGCCATGACGAGCGGCGATTCGCCTGGTATAGGCGTCCACTACGAAGATTGGGTGTTGGCCGGCGTAGAGCAGGATGGAGTCCGCGGTCTCCGGACCGACGCCAGTCAACGAAAGAAGCTCCTCCCGCAATTCGGCAGTTGGCTGGCGGAACATCCTGGTAAGCGAGCCATCATAGTTCCGGTCAAGAAAGTTCACGAAAATCTTCAGCCGCCGGGCCTTCTGGCGGAAGTATCCGGAGGAGCGGATTAGCTTCTCCAGTCTGCGAACTGGAGTATTGCGGATTCCGGATACGGTCAGCACTCGCGCTTTGCGGAGTTTTTCCAGCGCAAGTTCCACGTTAGTCCAACTGGTGTTTTGGGTCAGGTAGGCGCCCACGATCACTTCAAAGCGGGTCCGTGCAGGCCACCAATGTTGGCGTCCCCAGGCCTGAGAGAGGGCGGAATAGATTTCCGCGATTTGCGCCTCCGGAGAGAGTCTCTGCATTCGCCATCAGTTTAATCCGACTTGTCTCCAAGTGCCGAAGGTACATGACCTCGGAAGCAAATGGCTGGAAAATAGCGGACTTCGGCCCGTATTCGCGGAGAGCCCCGAGACAGCGTGGGTACAAGTACTTACGTTACTTTTGCAGTTACTCAATCAAGGTGACAATTTGTGTCACGGCGAAATTGTGTCACTTCGGTCGCGAATTGGGCGCATTTCCGCGTAGCGGGTTCGAAGCTCGACCGTGGTTTTCATCGGTACCAGACAGGAGATCGAGGCATGTCGCAGAGACTGGGCGACCTTCTTGTAAAAGAGAAGATCATCACCCCAGAGCAGTTGCAGCAGGCGATGAAGGTGCAGAAGGAGAACAACTGCCGCCTGGGCAGCGCATTGGTGAAACTCAGCCTTCTCAGCGATGAGGACGTCACCAATTTCCTTTCCCGCCAGTACGGAGTTCCAGCCATCAATCTTTCTTACTTCGAGATTGATGCTTCCGTGGTCAAACTGATTCCTTACGAGACCGCCAAGCGTTATCAGATTCTGCCGCTAAGCCGGGTGGGAGCTTCGCTCACCATCGCCATGGTTGATCCCACGAACGTGTTCGCCATGGACGACATCAAGTTCATGACCGGCTTCAACATTGAGCCGGTAGTGGCATCGGAAAGCTCGATTCTTGAAGGGATTGAAAAGGCATACGGCACCAGTAAAGAAGAGGACCTTGAGCAGGTCATGCAGTCCATGTCGGACATGGACGAGGCCGACGTTGAGCTGCAAGCCGATGCCGAAGAGCTGGCGCTTGCTGATCTCGAGAAAGCCGCCGACGAAGCTCCGATCGTAAAGCTGGTGAACCTGGTCCTAACCGACGCGGTCAAGCGGGGCGCCAGTGACATTCACATTGAACCGTATGAAAAAGAATTCCGGGTGCGTTTCCGTATTGACGGCGTATTGCAGTCCATCATGTCGCCTCCAGTCAAGCTGAAGGACGCGATCACATCGCGCCTGAAGATCATGGCCAAGCTGGACATCAGCGAGAAGCGGTTGCCGCAAGACGGCCGCATCATGCTGAAGATGCACATCGGCGGGAGAAAGAAGCAACTCGATTTCCGCGTGAGCACGCTGCCGACGTTGTGGGGTGAGAAGATCGTGCTCCGGCTGCTGGACAAAGAGAACCTGCGGCTGGACATGACCAAGCTGGGTTTTGAGCAGGAGTCGCTGACCAAATTTGAGAAGGCGATTCTGAAGCCGTACGGAATGGTGCTGGTCACGGGCCCGACTGGTTCCGGCAAAACCAACACGTTGTATTCGTCCATTGCCCGGCTGAACACTCCCGACACCAACATTATGACCGCGGAAGATCCCGTCGAGTTTCAGTTGGGTGGAGTCAACCAGGTACAGATGAAAGAGCAGATCGGGCTGAATTTTGCCGCGGCTCTGCGCGCGTTTTTGAGGCAGGACCCGAACATTATTCTGGTGGGCGAA
>WNFJ01260223.1_pt1 | contig 11172 bp, 10 predicted proteins | sample 5400461 | NCBI WGS metagenome assembly WNFJ01 (sample SAMN13153349, study PRJNA577476) | soil metagenome | isolation source: 115 cm saprolite on Douglas fir-dominated hillslope | place: USA:California | collected 2013-09-17 | reverse complement strand
CAGGTGATCTCGGGGTGCGGAAAGGGTTCGGGCTGGCGTACGGCTGCGCGGGGCGATCGGCCGGTTTGAGGCCGGGCCAGCCCCCGTGAACGCGGTCATGCGGCGCGGGGAGGCGATCCGCGCCCGGCGCCGCACCATCGCCGCATCCGGCACGGCGGCGCTCGCGGCCGTGCTGGCGGTGGCAGTGTGGGTGCAGACCGCGGACCGCTTACGTGATCGTCAGTTTCGCGGACGGCACGACCCGCAGGCTGACACCCGCGTTGCTGAGTGGCTGGCCGTTCCCCACGGTGCCCGGCTGGTCCGGCTGATCTCCTACGATGCCGCCGGGCACCCGTTCGCCAGCACGACATCGCTGCCGCCAGCCAAGTGACCCCGCTCCCGTCCCCTTCCAGAACGCCGGCGAGCGGGACAGGTCAGCTGCTGCGGTTCGTTAGGCCTGCCGGAGGGCTTTTAGGGCAGGTCCGGGTGGCTTATGGTCAGCTGTATGACCGTGCAACCCTCACCCGCTGGCGGCCAAGACCTCGCCCAGGAGCGCCGCATCGTCACCGAGATTCCCGGGCCCGCCTCGCGGGCGCTGCTCACCCGGCGCGAGGCCAGCGTGGCCCGCGGGGTCAGCCACGTGCTGCCGGTGTTCATCACGGCCGCGGGCGGCGGCGTGCTGGTGGACGCCGACGGCAACTCGCTCATCGATTTCGGGTCGGGCATCGCCGTGGCCTCCGTGGGCAACAGCGCGCCGCGGGTGGCCGCCCGGGTCCGCGAGCAGGCCACCCGGTTCACCCACACCTGCTTCATGGTCACGCCGTATGAGGAGTACGTAGCCGTGTGCGAGGAACTCGCCCGGCGCACCCCCGGCGACTACGACAAGCGGTCAGCGCTGTTCAACTCGGGCGCCGAGGCGGTGGAGAACGCGGTCAAGATCGCCCGCCACGCCACCCGGCGACAGGCGATCGTCGCGTTCGACCACGCCTATCACGGCCGGACCAACCTGACCATGGCGCTGACCGCGAAGAACATGCCCTACAAGGACAAGTTCGGGCCATTCGCCGGGGAGATCTACCGGATGCCGATGGCCTACCCGCTGCGCTGGCCGGGCGGCCCGGAGCGGTGCTCGGCGGAGGCCCTGGACGTCATCACCGGGCTGATCCACACCCAGGTCGGCGAGAGCAACGTCGCTGCGGTGATCATCGAGCCGATCCAGGGCGAGGGCGGTTTTGTCGTGCCGCCCGAAGGGTTCCTGCCGGGACTGGCGGAATTCTGCGCCGCCCACGGCATCCTGCTTATCGCCGATGAGATCCAGACCGGGTTCTGCCGCACCGGCGACTGGTTCGCGTGCGACCACGAGGGCGTCGTGCCGGACCTGGTCACGACCGCGAAGGGGATCGCGGGCGGGCTGCCGCTGGCCGGGGTCACCGGGCGGGCGGAGATCATGGATTCCGTGCACACCGGCGGCCTCGGCGGCACCTACGGCGGGAACCCGGTGGCCTGCGCGGCGGCGCTCGGCGCCATGGAGACCATGGCGGCCGAGGACCTCCCCGGCCGGGCCCGGCGGATCGGCGAGATCATGCTGCCGAGGCTGCACAAGCTCGCGGAGACCCACCCGGTCATCGGCGACGTGCGCGGCCGGGGCGCGATGCTCGCGATCGAGCTGGTCCGGCCCGGCGGCATCGAGCCCGACGCCGCAGCCGCCTCGAAGGTTGCGAAGGCCTGTCATGCGGCGGGCCTGGTCGTGCTCACCTGCGGGACTTACGGGAACGTGCTGCGCTTCCTGCCGCCGCTGGTGATCGGCGAGCACCTGCTGGAGGAGGGGCTGTCCATCCTGGAGGACGCCTTCGGCGGCCTGTAGCCAAGGGTCATGACGCCACTATGGCGCCAAGTTGAGCCACTTGACTTGCTTTGGCGCCATAGTGGTGCCATGATGGCGTCATGGATCTCACGTTGTATGTCAACACCCTCCGCCAGGAGCTTGCGGTGGCCGCCGAGGCCGGCGGGGAAGATGCGCGTGCACTGGCCGAGCGACTCACCGCGCCGCTGGAGTCGGCGGTGCGGCTGGCCCTGTTGGACGCGCTGTCGGCCGCGGCGGATGAGATCACCCGTGACCTCGCGCCGGGCTCGGTGGATCTCCGCCTTCGCGGGCGCGAGCCTAGTTTCGTCGTGACGCCCCCACCCACCGATCACTCGTTCGACGAGCCTGACCCGTCGGCGGCGGGGGTCCCACCGCCGGTTTCACCGGACGACGAAGAGGGCGCGATGGCGCGGATCAACTTCCGCCTGGCCGAGCACCTCAAGGGCAGAATCGAGGAGGCCGCCGGACAGGCCGGGCTCTCGGTCAACGCCTGGCTCGTCCGGGCGGCGGCGGCCGCGCTGGAGTCCGGCGACGGCGGCAACCGCTCCGATCGGCGCGCCCCGCGGGGCGCGCGGCGCTACACCGGCTGGGTGCGCTAGCGCACCTAACCAGCAGGGTGCGCTAGCGCACTCAACTGGCCGGGTGCGCTAGCGCACCTGCGGCCCGACACCACATCCCATTACCCGTCCCACCAACGGGACGCCCCCAGCTAACGCCATCCGGAGGGATTGCCATGCCCGCTTTCGATACCCCCGAGCCGATTTCAGTCGCGATTGACCTGGTCGTCGGTGACGCCCGTATCACCGCGAGCGACCGCGACGACACGGTCGTGGAGATACGCCCGAGCGACGGCTCCCACGAGCCCGACGTGCGGGCCGCAGACCAGACCCTGGTCGAGTACACGGCCGGCCGACTGCTGGTCAAGGGGCCGAAGCAGCGCGGTCTCGGCCTGTTCGGCAAGGTCGGGTCGATCGACGTGACGATCGGGCTGCCCGCGGGCTCGCACCTGCAGGGCGACGCCTCGGTAGCGGCGTTCCGGTGCGTGGGGCGCCTCGGCGAGTGCCGGGTCAAGACCGCGGCGGGCGACATCCAGTTCGACCACACGGGCACGCTCGACCTGAACACTGGTGCTGGCGCCATCGCCGTGGACCACGTGGCGGGCCACGCCGAGGTCAGCACCGGGTCCGGCCGGGTACGCCTGCGCGAGATCGACGGCACCGCGGTGATAAAGAACTCCAACGGCGACAGCTGGGTCGGCGAGGTCGCCGGCGACCTGCGGGTGAACGCGGCCAACGGCGACATCTCGGTCGATCACGCGAATGCCGGTGTCACCGCCAGCACGGCCAACGGTGACGTCCGGATCGGCGAAGTCGCGCGCGGCTCGGCCTCGCTCAAGACGGCCATGGGTGAGATCGAGATCGGCATCCGCGCGGGCACCGCCGCCCGGCTCGACGTGTCCACCCAGTTCGGCAGCGTGCGCAACGACCTGGACACCGCCGAGGGCCCCGAGCCGTCCGACGAGACCGTCGAGGTACGGGCCCGCACCAGTTACGGCGACATCGTGATCCGCCGTTCCTAGGCGTGTCCCGCGGGACACGCCTTAATCCCTGAATGAACTCTTGGAAAGGAGAGGGATAACAATGATCCCCACCCGGCTGGCGATTTCGGCAACCGGACTACGGAAGTCGTTCGGCGACAACGTTGTACTCGACGGCATCGACCTCACCGTTGCCGAAGGGACGATCTTCTCGCTGCTCGGCCCCAACGGCGCCGGCAAGACCACCATGGTGCAGATCCTGTCCACCCTGATCGCCGCCGATGGTGGCGAGATGCACGTCGCCGGTCACGACCTGGCGAAAGATCCCGATGCGGTGCGGGCCGCGATCGGCGTCACCGGTCAGTTCTCGGCCGTGGACAACCTCCTCACCGGTACGGAGAACCTGCTCCTGATGGCGGACCTGCACCACCTGGACCGGCGCGAGGGCCGACGGCGCGCCGCCGCGCTGCTCGACCAATTCGACCTGGTCGATGCGGCGAAGAAGCCGGCAGCGACCTACTCGGGGGGTATGCGGCGCCGACTCGACCTCGCGATGACCTTGATTGCCAACCCGCGCCTTATCTTCCTCGACGAGCCGACCGCCGGACTCGATCCGCGCAGCCGCCGCACCATGTGGCAGATCATCCGCGACCTCGTCGCTGGCGGAGTCACGATCTTCCTTACCACGCAGTATCTGGACGAGGCCGATCAGCTCGCCGACCGGATCGCAGTACTGGACCATGGCCGGTTCGTCGCCGAGGGCACCGCCGAGGAGCTCAAGCGCCGAATCCCCGGTGGACACATCCGCCTGCAGTTCGCCGGACCACGCGAACTGGAATCGGCGGCCCGCATCATGGGCGCGGTATCGCGCGATGACGAGACGCTCACCCTGCAGGTGCCCAGCGACGGCAATGTCCCGGCGCTGCGGGCCCTGCTCGACCAGCTCGACGCCGAGTCGATCGAGGTCGAAGGACTGTCGGTGCACACCCCCGACCTCGATGACGTGTTCCTCGCCCTCACCGGCCAGCCCGGCCAAGAGAAAGAGAAGGAGACCCTCCGATGACCACCGTTTCCTATGCCGTCAGCGACTCAGCGACGATGCTGCGCCGCAACCTCCGGCACATGCTGCGCTACCCGTCCATGACGGTGATGCTTGTCGGCTTGCCGGTCATCTTCCTGCTGCTGTTCGTCTATGTCTTTGGCGGCACGCTGGGGGCCGGGCTGGGTGGCGTGTCAGGCGGCCGCGGCGCCTACGTCAACTACGTCGCTCCCGGAATCATCCTGCTGACCGTGGCCGCCGTAGCGCAGGGGACGGCGATTTCGGTCGCCATGGACATGACCGAGGGCATCATCGCCCGGTTCCGCACCATGGCCATCTCCCGCGCCTCGGTGCTGACCGGCCACGTCCTCGGCAGCATGATCCAGGCCATGCTCAGCATCGCCGTGGTCATCGGCGTCGCGCTGCTCACCGGGTTCCGGCCCACCGCGGCCCTGCTGGCCTGGATGGCTGCCATCGGTGTCCTCGCGATGATCACCTTCGCGCTCACCTGGCTGTGCGTCGCGTTCGGCCTGGCCGCCAAGACCGTCGAGACCGCCAGCAACTCCCCCATGTTCCTGATACTGCTGCCGTTCCTCGGCAGTGGCTTCGTCCCTACCCACTCGATGCCCACCGGCCTGCGCTGGTTCGCCGAGTACCAGCCCTTCACCCCCGCCACCGAAACGCTGCGGGGACTGCTCATGGGTACCGCGATCGGCAACAGCGCGATCATCACCATCGCCTGGTCGGCCGGCATCGCGCTGCTCGCCTACCTCTGGGCGAAAAAACTGTTCAACCGCGACCCCGTACGGTAATCGCGCTTGGGATCAGCGGGTCACCGTGATGTCCCCGGACTGATCGGCCACGATGATCACGTGCTTAGACGACGAGTTTCTCGGCACGGCGATGGCGGTGTTACCCGAAGAGTTGCTGGGGATGACGTCGTAGGCCGTCGCGCCGGGCGGGAGCACCAGCGTGATGTTGCCGGAGCTGTCGGTGACCTGGACCCTCCCCGGGATCTTCGTGAAGGTCAAGGTGATGTCGCCGGACGAGTTGCCGCCGACCACGTCGGTCCCGGCCAGGCCATTGACCACTACATTGCCCGAGTTGTCCCGGAACTGGAGGTCGCCCGTCAGGCCGGACGCGGTGATATCACCGGAGCTGTTGTCCAGCCGGATGCCGCCTGTCAGGCCGGATGCGGTGATATTGCCGGAGCTGTCATCCAGCCGGATATTTCCCGCCAGGCCAGACGCCCCGAGGTCACCTGAGCTGTCCGAGAGCGTGACCGTGCCGCGCATACCACTGGCGTTCAGGTTCCCGGACGAGTCGGTGACAGCGACGGGCAGCCCGACTGGAGCGGTGATGGCGTACCGCAGGGAGCAGACCCCGGCCGGCACCCGGCACTGGGAGTGGAGGGCCAGGCCCGCCGCCGTCGAATGCCAGCTGAACGTGGGCCGGACGAGGCTGCCACGGAGTGTCCCGCGCACCCGGATCTGGTCGCCAGTGCCGCTGCGCAGGCTGACGTCAGCGTTATCAGCGGTCACGCTGACGTGGCCGCCTTTGACCGGAGCGTTCACAGCGACCCGGTAACTGACCTGGTGGGTAAAGACGGTGACGGCCCCGCTGGCCCAGCCGGCGGCGCCGGTCACGATGACGGCGAGCACGATGGGGACGCCGATCACCAGGATGGCCCGGCGCGCGGGCGTCATGGGCAGGGGGACGTTCACTGTTATCCCGCTCCTAGGTAACGCAAGACCGCGAGGACCCGCCGGTGATCATGGTCGGCGGGCGCCAAGCCGAGCTTGGCGAAAATGCTGTTGATGTGCTTCTCCACCGCGCCTCCGCCGATGACCATCGCGGCCGCGATCGCCGCGTTGGATCGGCCCTCGGCCATCAGCCCGAGCACCTCGCGCTCGCGGGCGGTGAGGCTGACCAGCGGGTGACTACTGCGGGCCAGCAGTTGGGCGACGACCTCCGGGTCGAGGGCGCTCCCCCCGGCGGCCACCCGGTCCAGCGCGTCCAGGAATTCGGCCAGGTCGGCCACCCGGTCCTTGAGCAGGTACCCAACACCCTGCGGCCGGTTGGACAGCAGCTCGGTGGCATATCGCTCCTCTACGTACTGCGACAGCACCAGCACGCCGATCCCGGGCCAGCGGACGCGCACGACCAGGGCGGCCCGCAGCCCCTCGTCGGTGAAGGTCGGCGGCATCCGGACGTCGACCACCACGGCGTCCGGCTCGTGCTCGCCGACGGCCCGGAGGAACCCCTCGCCGTCCCCAGCCGCCGCCACGACGTCGTGGCCGGCCTCCGCGAGCAGCCGGGTCAGCCCCTCGCGCAACAGCACCGAGTCCTCGGCGATCACGATGCGCATGGCAGATCAACCTCGATCACGGTCGGTCCCCCGGCCGGGCTGCGCACCGACAGCCGCCCATCCACCCCGGCGACCCGGTCGGCCAGGCCGGACAGGCCCTGCCCGCGCGGGTCGGCGCCGCCGATACCGTCGTCGCGGACCACGATGCGCAGCACGTTCGCGTGGCGGTCGGCCGACACCTCGGCGCGGGTCGCGCGGGAGTGCTTCGCGACGTTGGTGAGCGCCTCCGCGACGACGAAGTAGGCGATGGCCTCGACCGACGCTGTCGGCCTGACGTTCAGGTCGGCTCGCACGGCGACCGGCACCGGGCAGAGCGCGGCCAGACCGGACAGCGCGGCGTCCAGACCCCGGTCGGCCAGCACCGGCGGATGCACGCCCCGGACCAGGTTGCGCAGCTCGGTCAGGGCCTCCTTGGCCTCCACGTGCGCCTGGTCGATGATGGCCTTGGCCCCCTCGGGGTCGTCGGCGAACCTGGCCTTGGCCCGCCCCAGGTCCATGGCCAGCGCCACCAGGCGCTGCTGGGCACCGTCATGCAGGTCGCGCTCCATCCGGCGGCGTTCGGCCTCTGCGGCGTCCACCACCCGGGCCCGGCTGTGCTCAAGCTCGCCGATCCGGGCGGTCATGTCCGCGCCGCTACCCGGGCCGATCAGGTACCGGGCGATCGCGATGTCGGCGGTCGCCAGAGCCCGGGTCAGCTGCGGCGCTGCGAGCAGGAGGAGGAGTCCGAGCGCGCCCGCGCCCGCCAGTTCCGCGGGGCGGCTCAGCACGGACCCGCTGAGGTCCGCGCCAGCCCAGATGCGGGGCACCAGCCAGCTGAGGACGGGCAGCCCGAGCAGGGCCAGGGGCAGCGACCACACGACGATGACAATGACGAACTGAACCAGGCTGAGCGGGAACCGGAGCAGCGCATACCCGAACTGCCGCAGCGTGGCGGGCGAGGCCAGGAACCGCCAGGTGCGCCGCCACCAGCTGGCCTCCGAACTCAGATTCCGCGGCGGGGCGGGCATTCTCGCGCCGAGCATGACGGCGAATCTGGCCCGCTCGAAGCGGGCGAACTGCACGCACAGCCAGAGGGTGGCCGCGAGCACCGGGATCCCCGAGAGGGCGGCCGCCAGCAAACCGACGCCGACCACCGCTCCGGTCACGAAGAAGATGAAGGCGGCCAGGCCGATGACCATCCCGGTCAGCAGGTGAATCACGGCCAGCCAGGTGCGGCCGGACACGATCGCGCGGACGGCTCGCAGCGCCGCACTGGCCGGCGGCGCCTCCGCGGCGGGCCCGGACGACGCCCGTGCGGCAGGCCCGGACGCAGCCACGTGCCCGGCCCCAGCGCCGCCTTCGGCCATCCGCTCCTCCTGCTTTCCCCGCGTGCCCCTGGACGCGGGGCTGAACCTTCCCATGACGCTAGAGGAAAGGCGGGCGCGGCGCCCATCCCACCGGCCCCCGGATCCGCACGGGGGCTAGCACCACCCCGGATTCGGCGGCTTGCAGGATGTCGGCCGGGCGGCCCGATCCCGGAAGCTGCCAGGTAAGGCCTGCCCAGGCCACGTCCCAACGGAGGTAGCCCTTGAATACCACATCGCTGTCTGCCGAAGAGCTTCGCGCTGCCGCGGAGATTCACCGCGAGCTCGGGCCCGATTATCAGAGCGCGGTCATCGACTCGTTCCTCGATCGCGTCGGCCGGGAGATCGACGCCCGGGTGGACGCCCGGGTCGCTGCCGGGCTGCGGATGTCCGGGTCACCAGCGGAGCCGCGATCAGCCCGTGCACCGAAACATATGCAGCCAGCCGTGATCGCACTGGGCTCGATGGTGCTCGGCATCCCGCTCAGTGCCGTCTCTGCCGCCGCCGGGGCGCACCCCGCCGGGTTCTGGGGGTTGCTGGTGGTCTGGGTCGCGATCGCCACGATCAACATTGCCTACGCGATCCGCTGGCGCCCGCCGGACGGCCGGCGCTAGCCGGCCGGCATCCGGCCGTGGGCCCCGGATGGGCACGGGGGCTAGCCCCACCCCGGATTCGGCGGCCAGCAGGATGCCCTCGGCATACCCGGCTGAACGAGGCTGTCCTCGCAGGCAGCGCATCCCACGACACCGGCAGTGCATCCCACGACCCCGGCAGTGCATCCCACCGCCAGATTGAGGTTTTCCATGGAACGCTCGTCCGTTTTCGCGCCGCCCGAGCAGGCCCCCCTGCATCCGCCCCATCCTCGCTCCCGGCCACCGGTGGTCGAGCGGATCGCGGGCTGGAGTGCCCGGCACCGCAAGACGGCGGTGTTCGGCTGGCTGCTCCTGGTTGTCGGAGCCGTGATGGTCGGCAGCATGCTCGGCACCAAGAACTTGAACAGCTACGATCCGGGCCAGGCGGGCCAGGCCGAGCGGGTGCTGAGCCGGCCCGGCGTGGTCCAGCGGCCGACCGAAAGCGTCTTGATTCAGGCCCGGTTCAGCGGGCGCACCGCCCGGAATGACCCGGAGATGACACAGGCCGTCCGGGAGGTCGTCACCGCGCTGCAGGGCCTGCCGCGGGCAGCCATCGATATCCGCTCACCGTTGAGCACTAGCGGAGGCGCCAGCGGGCTGACCTCGGCCAGCGGCCGGTCGGAACTGGTCACGTTCACCGTCGCGGGAAACCCGGACAACGCCGACAAGACTGTGGTCGCCGCCCAGCGCGCGGTGGCCGCCGTGCAGGCGCGGCACCCCAGCCTGCTGGTGGGCGAGGCCGGCGACGCCAGCGTCAGCCAGGTCGCCAATGACACGGTCAGCAAGGACTTCCGGCATGCCGAGGTGACCTCGGTGCCGATCAGCCTGGTGCTGTTGCTGCTGGTGTTCGGGGCGCTGATCGCCGCCGGGATCCCGCTGCTGCTCGCCGGGACCGCGGTCATCAGCGCCATCTCGCTGCTCGCGATCCCGAGCCGGTGGCTGCCGGTCGGCAACACCACGTCGTCGGTCGTTCTGCTTATCGGGATGGCCGTGGGTATCGACTACTCGCTGTTCTATCTACGCCGGGAGCGGGAGGAACGGGCGGCAGGCCGGAGCAAGGACGCAGCGCTCCGGATCGCCGCGGCCACATCCGGGCGGGCCATCGTGGTATCCGGGCTGACCGTCATGATCTCACTCGCTGGGCTGTTCCTGACCGGCATCGACGTCTTCTCCGGGCTCGCGGTGGGTGCGATCACCGTGGTCGGCGTCGCCGTGGTCGGCTCGCTCACCGTGCTGCCCGCGCTGTTGTCCTGGCTGGGCACCTGGGTGGACCGGGGCAGGATCCCGTTCCTCGGGCGGCGGCGCACCGCCGCGCGCCGGTCCTGGCTGTGGGAGTCGCTGGTCCGCCGGGTCGTGGCCAGGCCGGTCCTGTGGGGCGGTGCCGCCGCGATCGCCCTGTTCGCCCTCGCCCTGCCCGCGTCCGGTATGCGCCTGGCCGACCCCGGAGTCCACGACCTGCCCACGAACGTCCCGGTGATCCACACCCTGCTCGCCATCGACAAGGCGTTCCCGGGTAGCCCGGCGCCCGCCGAGGTGGTGGTCACCGGCCAGAACCTGGACGGGCTGCCGGTCCGCCAGGCGATCTCTGCCCTGCAGGCCCGCGCGTCAAACGGCGGGCCGATCCGCGCGCCGGTCACCGGCACGCTCCTCGACCACGGCCAGGTCCTTGTCGTTTCCGTGCCGCTCGCCGGTGACGGGACCGACACCAGGTCAGGCAGGGCCCTGACCACCCTGCGCGATCAGGCGCTGCCGGCCACCCTGGGCCGGGTCAGTGGCGTCAGTTACGCGGTCACTGGCCGGACAGCCGGCAACCACGACTTCACCGCGCAACTGCACAGCCGCGCGCCGGTCGTGTTCATCTTCGTGCTCGGGCTGGCGTTCCTGCTGCTGCTGATGGCGTTCCGGTCGGTCACCATCCCGCTGCTGTCGATCGGGCTGAACCTGCTGTCCGTCGGCGCCGCGTACGGGCTGCTGACGCTGATCTTCCAGGATGGTCATCTACAGGGCCTGCTTGGCTTCAGCGCCTACGGCGGGATCGTGGGCTGGATGCCGCTCTTCCTGTTCGTGCTCCTGTTCGGGCTCAGCATGGATTACCACGTCTTCATCCTCAGCCGCATCCGCGAACTGCGCAGCCGCGGAGCCACCACACACGACGCGATCATCGGTGGCATCGGTATCAGCGCGGGCGTCGTCACCAGTGCCGCGGTGATCATGGTCGCGGTGTTCTCGATCTTCGCGACGCTCTCGTTGATCGAGTTCAAGATGTTCGGCGTGGGCATGGCGTCGGCCGTGCTCATCGACGCCACCTTGCTGCGCGGGGTGCTGATGCCCGCGGCCATGGCCCTGCTCGGCGAGCGCACCTGGTACCTGCGGGGCTGGCTGCCCTGGCTGCCTGGCAGGCGCAGCGAAG
>WNFJ01724157.1_pt1 | contig 11174 bp, 14 predicted proteins | sample 5400461 | NCBI WGS metagenome assembly WNFJ01 (sample SAMN13153349, study PRJNA577476) | soil metagenome | isolation source: 115 cm saprolite on Douglas fir-dominated hillslope | place: USA:California | collected 2013-09-17 | reverse complement strand
GGGGGTATACATGGCCATGCCGTTATAGCGGGTACGGCCTGCCAGGGCATCTTTCATGCCCCGGGGATCATCATCGCCCTCGCGCCAGTTCGAGCTGAACTGGCGGTTGACCCAGTGGTGATAGGGACGGTCCGCGCCCTTGCCTGTCTTCGCTTCCCCGTGCATCCGGCGCAGGCCCTGCGGATCGTTCAGGATGCCATGGAACTCATGCAGAGAATGCAGGATATGACCGGCCAGCTTATGGTCGGTAGTAAAAGAAATGGTATCGTCTTCACCGCCACCGAGGCCGTGACCTCTCTGCTGGCCCAGTTCGTCCCGGGTCTTCAGGCCGTGCTGGTGCACGCCGGGCTCATCGGTGGTGACGTGGTAGAGGTTATCCGGGAGCTTCTGCCAGCCGCCGCCGTGATAGGGATCAGCAGTAGCATGCCCTGATGGATGCCAGCCAGCCTTGCTGGCCTTCCCTCTGATCGCGCTCCCGGTCCATATAGGCGCTGCCCTCGCGCTCATATGCCTCATGATCCCACTCCGGCTTCATGCCCGGATGCTGCCAGGATGGCATAGCGGCATCATGCAGCATGCGGGGCTTCGGCCGGTGCGACATACCATAATCATCGACGCCAGCCATGGCCTCGCGCCGCTGGCGGATCATCGCTTCTTTCCCTCCCCTCCACCGGCCGCTGCGCTCAAGGTTGTAGACGTCGCCGAACTCCTGCTCGGTAGCAGGACGGCGACCGGTCATCGGGGGCGGATCGCCGGGGCGGTGCCTGACCACTACCGGAACATCATGGACCTGAGCCCGCTCGGCAGCGTCCAGGCGGTGCAGGCCGTTGAAGACAGTGGGGCCTCCGTGCACCGGGAAATGCTCGACGGCCAGCGGCTGCTGAACGCCGTTGCGCCTGATATCAGCGGCTAGCTCGCGCTGGGTGTATTCCCGCTCTGACAAGCGCCCCTCGCCAGGGCGGCGCAGATCACTGACGCGCATGCGCCCGGCAGAATACTCGCTGCTCGCTGCCGCCACCGACCCCTGACGCCAGTGCTTCCGGCGCGGCTGGCGCTGGCCCGGGCAGTACGAGGGGGGCTCGTCCTTGGGAAGGGAACCCGATCCGCCGCAGGGATCGCACTCGCCGCCGCCGTGCTCGCCTTTGCCCTTGCAGCAAGGGCAGGTCTTCTCGTCCGAGCCCGGGCGAGGGGGACGGATAGCGGCCTCGAAATGCTCAAGAAGATCAGCCATCAGCGTGCCGCCCCCTCTGGTTCATATCGGCGATCTTGCGCAGGAGAACGTGCCGGCCGGCGTCGAGGCGGACGGCAACGACAGCCAGGATGGCGCTCAGTACGAAGAAGAAGACCGCTGCGGCACACGCCAGGGCAAACATGTGCCTCCTTCCCGGGCCTCTATCCTTCCCGGGGTCGGCACCCCGGGGAATAAGAGGCTACTCAGCGGGTAGCGGCTCCGGCGGCGGCAGGCACTCCCGGTGGAACGGAAGCGATGCCTGCGAGTTCCACTTGTTGGGCCAGCCGGGGAACAGCCATACCGTGGCCTTCGGCTTCCCGCACTCGGCGCACGCGGTCACCTGAGCAAGCCCAGGAGACGCCGCAGCCTGCTGACAGGAAGCAAGCTCAGCACGCGCCAGTCACTGATGTGCGTGCCCGGGGCCATCAGGATCCACTTCGACCCGCAGTCCGGGCATTTCCAGATCGTTCCCGGGAGCCCGGCTATCAGCGGGATGGCGCAGCGGTGCACAGCCCTCTCGCCTTCAGCCTGCTCTCCAGTTCAGCGGCAACTTCCCTGGCCCGGGCGATGTCCTGCTCGGCGGGAGCACCAAAGTCAAGCTCGCCAGGCAGCCAGCCACGGTCAAGCGCGTCGAGGAACGCCTTGTTCTGGCGGTAGACGCGCGCAGTCCGGTTGCTGCGGAGCTTGGGGTGCCGCAGGGAACTGCGGAGCTTGCGCTGCAGGCGCTGATGACGGCTCATGATCTCATGAAATCATGGATCCGCTGCCCAGCACGGGGGATCGGGGATCCCCGTCGGCGGGGGCTTCCCCGAAATCCGGGCACGGCCCGTTCTCCCCGGCCCGGCACCCCATCGCCCGGCATGCGGTCATGCCCTTGCCGTGCAGCGACCAGGAGTGCCCGCACCGGCAGCACTGCCTGAGCAGGAGAGCCAGACGGGGCGAGATCATGATCGATTCTAAGGGATGGCAGGGAGATGACGCTAGGAGCGATGACCGCGCCTCATGCCCGTCACGCGCCCCGTGCGGGGAACGCCGGGAGGAAGGGGGCGGCCAGGGTGCATGCCCCGGGCGAGGGCTCCCTGAGCGGGATTGCCCAGCAGTCCGGCATAGGGATTGCCGTCCTGCTGTCCCGGGCTGAATCTATTGTACGGGTCTGTGGTACCAGGGGACATGGCCACGCCCAGCCGGGCATTCTGCAGTTCCTTGCTGAGGTAGATGTTCATCTGCTCCCCGAGCAGGGAGAACACCACATGCGAGAACGCATCGGCGATGTCGATGGTAACGCACGGGCCGCTATCCGGCGGGACCACCTTGTTGATGCCCTCGGGCTTGCGGGCGAATTTCAGCTCCGAGGCCAGCTCTGGATATGAATACGAATGCACGAATGCCATGTTGATAGCAGCCTTAGTGCATTCCCAGCGGGCCCAGTTGATGATATTGGTGGCCGGGGACTCGAATATCATGACGTTCTTCTGGAGGTGCGCCTCGTGCACGTCCTTGCGGAGCCGGTGCACGGTGGACACGACATTGAACTGATCGAATGACATTTCCGTTGGCTGGAACATCATGATGACGTTCTCGAATATCCATTTCACGACTATGTCATAATCTATAGTGTGATCTGGAAAGTCGACCGGATCCCAGTGCTTGATCAGATCGATCACAGCGTGCTGCATGCCATCGGGTCCGGGTTCGGCATGCCCGACGCAGAAACCGAAACGGTGATTTACTGTCGCCGGGTCCCCGTGAGCTACGTAGGCGATCGACAGCGGGCCCCGCACCTGCTCGGTCAGCTCCGGGCGTCCCCATTCAGGCCGGCGCCCCGCCCAGGGCTTGAAGACATCCAGCACTCTAGCGGAGTTAAGATACGAATCAAGACTTGTCGCCCATTGTGACCTCCTCTCAACTCCAAATGTATCCGGATTTGCTCTCTCTTCCTTCTCCATTTCCTCATCGTAATCCTGGATGGCGCCCTTGATCGGCGGCAGCACAGGCAGTTCCTGACCCTTGTACTCGCCGAGATCGCCCTCGTAACCGGCGGGAAACAGCGGCAGCAGATGGGCGCGCTGCCAGTCCTGGTACGGATGCCAGCTCGACAGCTGGAGCATGAGCTTGCTGGGGAACATAGGCTCGCCAGGGGCACGGGGATCATCGCGGAGGGACAGCACCCACAGCTCGTAGAACATGCCCGTCATCTCCCAGGTCGAGCTGGGCAGACATGTAAACGAATCAGGACCGAACTGGTCCAATGCCGGTTTAGCGGCATTGTAGACCTCACCGAACGAACGCGTCATACCGGTAGTTTTCACGTGAGCTGCCTCATCAAACCCGAAAATGAACCCAGCGCCACCTCTGGCGGCCAATGGGTTGGATTCCTTCGGCATGATCTGGAATGTCGCCATATCCTGGCCGGAGTAGATACCCTTGGCAGCCTGCTTGCGCATCCGGATCTCGTCGTACGGGGCATAGACGCTCAGCATCAGGACATCATCCTTGGACACGAAGTTGCGCCCCATGCTGCCGGTGAAGCACTCGCTCTCCACGATGACATCGTGCAGGTCACGCCACAGGTGAGCCTTCGCCTGATCGCGCTTGCCGGCGAAGATCATTACTTCCATCGGCTTGGACTGGGCAATTCCATAATGATCCTGCGGATTGCCTAGCGAGTTTCCAGTGAGAAGATAACCTTCTAGAACGAAGGAACCAGTTGTTGAAATCTCAGGACAATATACTGGTTCTTCTCTTTCTGTAATCTCTACAGAAACTACTTTCCAGCGCCGCAAACGCTTATCCCGTGCAGGATAGCTCTCTATCTTTGCAAAATACTTATCAGCTCTCCGACGATGCTCTTTAATCAGGAAAAAATCAGGAGTAAGAGTCTTAACGCTCAAAGACAGCCAGTACTTAGTCGCTGGTTTCACCTCGCGCCCGTTGATGGGGCCAGGAGTATCAAGCCCTTCTCCTATGCTTCCGCATCGAAGTCCCAGCCGAGAGCAGATAAGTTGTACAAATTCAAGAGGTGCGCGATTATGACTGGATATAGAAGCAGCCATCGGCAGCAAAATAACCAGCTAGCCAGCCATAAAGATAAGAAGGAGCCTCATCACGATCAGGAAGACGCTTAAAAAAACGAGGAAGATCTGTTACGCGGATCGCCTTATCCTCAGAATAACGCTCATCAAGCTCTATCTCAGAATGGAAGCTCCCATTAAAGAAGCGGATCAGGTCAATATTCTTCGATCCATACAGCGTAATACAACAGGTGCCATGGCTCTCACTGCGATACTCGGTACCATCACCATAGACGATGCCATGAGCTATACCAAAAGTAGAAGGCCTGATACCAGAGCCCTGCTTAACACAATTGTGCGGAGTAATGACACGAAGCTGCTGTCCAGGCACAAGATCAATAGTCCGGATTTCCTGAAGAGGAGCCGCATTAAGATCTATATTCGGCTGAACGAACCAACGATGCTGGGCCGTAGCATAGATCGTCTTCTGCCTACCAGAGTTCATCAGATTAACCGCATACAACTTTTGAACGCCAAACTGACGAATTGGAGCATCCACCCACTTACCATCTGCATCCATCAAACGAGCCGTCGTTCCCGCCAGATCTTCTATGCGCTTTATGCCGTCCCAGGTAAGCACCTCGGTCTCACCGGCAACACACATATAGTGCCACAAAACGTATGCCATTGCCAGGGCACAGACATACCCCTTGGAACCACGGCGCCCGATGGCCAGAATCAGCTCGCGGAACCACTTGTAACCGCGTTCCTGGCACCAGGCCATGCGCTCGTAGATATCGGGCTGAATGCCGAGGGTCTTGGCATCGAACTGATCCTCGCGGTTCTCGTCCTCGGGATTAGTATCCCGGAACATCTGGATCCACTCGGCTATGACTTCATGGTCATAGCCGGTCATGATATCCGTGCGCAAAAACAATATTTTAAGAAATGTGGCTTGACGCGGATACAAATACGGCTTATTCAGCCATTTTTCTCCGATCACAAAGGTAATCGGGTCTGGCACCTCCGGGCCGTTGTACCAGTCGAGCACCTCGAAAGGATCGATGCTCACCCTCTCGGGAACGTTCCTCCTGCTGCGGACCGCCATATCAGTGCGGGTGGCCGTGCCCGGGATCCGTGCCGCCGCCCGCCCGGAAGTCCCTGAACACACCGACCGCGTCAGTCTTGATGACCTCGCCCTTTTCCTGCCCGGGAAGATCGAGGATGTTCTGGGTTACCTCGTGGACCTGCTTATCTGGGTCGAACGGGGTAAAGCGTCCGGTCACAGAAATCTCTGGCATGGCGCCCTCCTGACGGATGCCGCCGATCGCGAATTCATTCCAGCTCACCGCTACCCGCAGGCCGATCTTGCCGAACAAGTCGGTCGCCTCGCGCTCGAAAGCCAGGAAATTCCGGGGTGATCCCTGGTAACGACGCGACAGGTGCTCCATGATCCCGTCGATCTTGATCACCTCGGAATCATGGACCTCGGGCATCATCTCAGTCACTGGCCAGACCCCGTAAGATCATAATGCTTCGGCGGCTGGCCGTCGCCTGGATCAAGCCAGTAATCCTGGCCCGGGTTATAGAACAGCCAGTCCTTAGCATCGGCGACCGAACGGAAAATCTTTGTCTTCTTCTCCTGCCAGATAACACTAACTTCTGGCTTCTCATCTGCCATCAGACTGCCTCTTTACTCGTTATCGCCCGGCGCGGCTCCATCAGCAGCACAAGAGCATCAGAGTTATAGATGTCCCGGGTAAAAGCTTCCCAGGCGGGGCCGGAAAGGTGCCTGCGGGCTATCTCGAAGATCTCCATCAAGGCAGCCTGCATCGCTTCCTGGCTTGCCAGTCCGGCTGAATCAGCGGCGATCTGCTGGCGCAGGCGCATAGCGGAGACCACGTCGCGCAGCGGCGGCACGATAGCACCCGAGGCCATGCCGCTCATCACCTTCTGCAAGGCAATTTCAGCTACGTTCCCCAGGTCGGGCACGGGAACGCCATCGTCAAGCTCGACCCCACGGGAACGCTCGGCCTGAACTCGCTGCTCGTAATGCGGCTGGGCCAGGTGAGGAACATGAGCGGTGATCACCGGAGCGCGCGGAGGCTGCGGACGGCGGCTCCGCAGGTGGCTCACGATCGAGCTGGCGCTCCAGCCGGCAGCGAGCAGGTTATCTATCTGGCCGAGCCACATCGATGTGCATGCCCCGCATGAAGGCACCCACGGCTTCTCGTAGTCCTGGTCCCCGATCCTGATGGTGACCGAGCCGGTACCCTGGCTAGCGGCCTGCGCCGGCATAACTCCTCCGAATCCGAGTACTCGCCATCGCCCGGGGAACCGTCGATGGAGCCGAGGATCCGGCGGGCCGGAAAATTACCGTCCCGGCTGTTCAGGTGGGGGTATCTTGAATTCCAGGCGCGGGTGAACATTCCCCGCCGGACTGCCGGGTCAGCGAATCCTGTCGAGGTATAGACCTCGCGTCCCCTGCGGTCTTCCTCTTTCCACGGGGTAAGAATGTCGGATTTTGCCGCCCGGCTCGTGACCCCTGCCAGCGATTCGGCGATAAGCCTGTTGGCCTCGTCTTCAAGCGACTGACATATCCCGAATCTCATCCTGCTCATAGGATTCCTCCACTCCAGGGATTATGCCGGTCTCATACATGTCGCAGAGGCGCCGCAGCCCCTGTGTCGCATAAATAGCCACCGGATTCACTTCCGAAACGCCGAGGCCTCCCGCGACATCCTTCTCCCGGATATCATCTACCAGGAACATCGATATGGCCTGGGACTGGCGAAGGGAAAGGAAAACCCTGGCACCGTATATGCGTTGAATGTCATGAAGGCAGTACTCGGTTCCGTCTGGACCAGTTATGGTATCTATGCCTTCGCTCTCGAAAAGAGCCTCAAATTGGCGCAGATTCCTAAATAGTTCCCGAAGAACCTTGTATTCCACAGATCACCCCGGCACCTTTGCTGATTCCTCGATCTCGGCACGGAAAGAAACCGCGAACCCCTCCAGGTGACGCAGGTGCCCGGCGAGATAGAACCGGGCCTCGGGAGGGATGTCCTCCGGATTCGCCCGGAGCGCATCGCGAAGACGCGGCAGCTCGCCTTCGGTAATGATGCGGTGGATATGCGAGGCAGCGCGTCGGGCAACTGAATCCAGGTACGCACCGGACTGCTTCTGGGGCTGGGCACTGCCCTTGACTTCCTCCGCCGCAGCACGCGCTCCGCGCGTGCCGATCGCACCGGAGCGGAGCTGCTCCCCGACATGCCGGCCTGTAACGGCAGCCTGACCGTCAGCAGCGTTACGGGCTTCGTCAGCCGCAGCCTGGTTAGCCTGCTGGCGGGCCAGTGCCGCATCGCGCTTGGCCTCGGCAGCCTTCCAGTGCTCCTCCTCCTCGGCGGCCCGCCGCGCTGCCAGCTCCCGGGCACGCTCGTCCTGGACGCGGATGGCCTCGGCCTGCTCGGCCTCACGCTCGCGCCTGGCCTGCTCGGCCTGGGCCCGGCGTATCTCAGCGGCGGCGGCTTCCTCGGCGTCGAGACGAGCCTGCTCTTCCAGGCGACGGGCCTCTGCCTCCTGCTCTCGCCGCGCCTGGCGGGCCTGCTGGGTAAGGGCAGCGGCCTGAGCTGAGGTGAGCCCCTCGTAATCAGACTCGGCAAGGATCCCGGCCTCGATTAGCTCCAGGGCCCCCAGTGCGTCGAGCACGCGGCGCTGCGGATCACCTGAGGGCTGGAGCCAGCCGAGGAATTCAGCGACGCTGCGAGACGTGTAAGGAAAGGAGAGACCTTCCGCATGCGCCTGCGGAAGGTTCTGGATGAAAGACGGGGCAAAACGCACCGTACTGCCAGGAGTATCGGCCGTCGGAAGTTCAAGCCTGATGCGTTCTGCGGCATATGCCTCGACGACGACCCGGACGGTCTCCATCTCGACGGCGGCCGAGGTGCCCCACTCCTGCATGTTCTCGGCGGCCATGATCTTGATCATCAGCTCGTCGCTGAGATCGCGGACGATGAGATCGATCTGGTAATCCGGGCCCAGCTCCTGGATCGCCGCCTCCAGGCGGTGATGCCCGTAAGCGATCTCAGGGCCATCGAGACTGCCATGGCGGCCGACCACGTTATCCCAGAACCCGGTCGACCTGATGGATTCCCGGAGGGCCGTGATCTTCTCGGGCTTGTACGGGTACCGGTCCATACGGCGGAACGGATTCTGCCGGATATCGGCAAGCCGGTATTTCAAGCGCTCTCCCCCGATGATCACATCATTTAAGAGGGAGCATAATCCAGGTTCCGGGGAAACACCACACCGGGGACAGCAGCCCAGATCCAAACGTAAGTGGCCTTGCTAAACTTGACTCATGGCATATGAAGTTCGTCTGAGCGGAGTCAGAGCAGCAGGCCGGGTAGCCCTAGTCGACGACGAAGATTACGGGCTAGTCATGAAATACCGGTGGTACGTGCAAGAAAAGATTGAACCTGGAAGGCGCCCCTATGGTCCTTATGCCAGAGCAAGCTTCAGACGCGAAGGGAAGCACTTCATGCCGCTGATGCATACCCTGATAACTGGATATTCTCTGGTTGATCATATAAATCACAATGGACTTGACAACCAGCGGTCAAATCTAAGGTCAGCTACCGATCAGGAGAGCGCTCGTAATCAAAGGCCATGGGCAAACGGAACTTCGTCCTACATGGGCGTTAGCTGGAAGAAAAAGAACAAAAAATGGGTAGCACAAATCACCATATCCGGGTATGTCAGATATCTTGGCTTGTTTACTTCAGAAGTAGAGGCAGCGCTCGCCTATGACACAGCCGCACGAGAATCACACGGAGAGTTCGCTTGTCTGAATTTTCCTGATTAAATACTAGCTGTGTCCTTAAGTCGCTGACATATCCGTTCCATGCTGCGCACTACGGCATCAGAGCGACGAGATATCAGAGACGAGAAAATAGCGAAATAACGATCTTCCATGCTCGCAAGGTGACCGGCCTGAGTACGGTCATCAATAGTGCCCTTTGGCGGGGCAACATAAGCACGGGCAAAGATCTCCTGCCAGATCCCCTTGGCGAACATAGCGTCGCCCCAGAGGATCGCCGCGTCCTGCTCCCACTCGAACAGGTGGACGGTGATCTCGTGAATCCAGCTGAACCGGTCCGCGTCCGTGACCCGGGTCCAGTCCTCCCGGGGGAAGCCGATCTCGTTCACTTCCCACACCTGGTGCCCGCGCCTGTCTTTCAGGGGCTCGCCGTCCGAGTCAGCAGCCCGGAAGCGCACGCACTGATAGATCCGGTCCATCAGCTCGAACGCGGCAACGAACCGGCGGAAGATCAGGTCCTCTGACTGCCTGCGGATCTCCTCGATAATGATCAGGTCGTTGCCGGCCCAGGCTGTCCGCATCCGCGAGAAGTTCACGTGCGTGAACATCCTGGTGCGATCAGGTTTCGGATCCAGCTCGTCAGGCTGCTCGCCAGGGGTGGAAGCCAGCCGGTCCTGCTCGTCCAGTACCCGCTCGACCTGGCGTTCGGTGCGCTCGTCTGCCGTCACGGATCTATCTTGCCGCATGAGTACGACACCGGGATGCCCCTGTGGTCATCCCACCAGGCAGCACTCTGGACAACGCGCGGATTGATGTCGCCCCCGATGACTCCCTTGGTGTGAGCCCGGAACACCCGGGAAGAATGCACGCCGAGCATGGTGCGCTTCGTCGGCAGCGAGTAGCCCAGCTCAGGATGAAACTTCATCATCCAGCAGCGGCGCCCGGGACTTGCCCAGCACTTTCCGCAGCTCGACTGCCGGATGCGCCGCAGGATCACGAGGATATTGTCCAGTTCCGCCTTGGTTGTCACGACGCAAGGTTACTTGCTAATTACGGGATGGGCAAGGTCCCAGAGGCACGCCAGGCCAACCGCCAGCGCATCCCTTTGGCCGACGTTCCACTTCCTCGTTGCGGCCTCAGGCACGTACCGGGCCACGGCGTCGCAGATCTCGCGCTTGTCGTGCCGGGGGTTGCCGCACAAAACCGAGGAAGCGTGCCTGGCTGCGATAGCTGAAAGATGGTCAGTAAAAACCAGGTAAGCAAGAGTTCCTGCTATCTCTGACGACTCCTTGCGAAGACCGGCTCCGACCAGGGGAGCCTCGCAGGCGACAAGAGAAACCGAGGTGTACTTGTAATGAAGACGCCATAGCTCACCGTTGATAACCTCGGCTTTCCGCCACATCTGCCAGTACCCGGTCGCTTCGGGAGCAGGCCGGATCGATCCCTTTTCCTTAATGCGGATACCTGACGGATGAGCCTCGAACATGACCCACCCGAAATCACTCAGCGACGGATCGAGAGCCAGCACGCTGAGCCCCAGCTTGAAATCCCGGAGGACCGGCGGCTGCCACACTGCCTTCTGCTTCGGGGGCTTACGCCCTGACAAGCGTATGCGAAGCTGGTCCAGATCCGCGTTTATATCTTTCATTATGATACCGGTAGATTCAGGCAAACATATTCGCCCCAGACAGCATGAGCTGCCATGTCATCCGTCATATTATAATTTTCCTCCCCTCTTTAACAGCAGCCAGGACTTCAAGATATTTGCTCTCTATCTCATAAGCCGTTACAGAATCAAATGGAATCTGAAACTCTTTAAAATCCCACGGCGATCCCATAGACATAAACAAAACGATGAATTGACGCAAACCCGTAAGCCGCATATATTCGATCGCCTGGTAATAATACTTCGGCCATTTCTGGCGAAAAAACTCCAGATCCATATCAGGAACCTTGCTCAGTCCAAGGGAATAAATAGTCTTAAGATCAAACCCCCAGATTCCAGCAGCCCCTATATCCAAAATGCCATCCAGGTGGCCTCGGGATCGTGTCTTCCGATCAATCGCTCCATGCTCCTTACACATCCTGGGCTGAGGAAGGCCACAAGCCGGGC
>WNFJ01742253.1_pt1 | contig 11175 bp, 11 predicted proteins | sample 5400461 | NCBI WGS metagenome assembly WNFJ01 (sample SAMN13153349, study PRJNA577476) | soil metagenome | isolation source: 115 cm saprolite on Douglas fir-dominated hillslope | place: USA:California | collected 2013-09-17 | reverse complement strand
GGCCGCTGCGCATGCCGGGTTGATAGACACTATCCGCCCGCTTGGCAACGATGCCTTCCAAGCCCTGTTTCTTGACAAAGGCGAGCATTTCCTTGGCGCTCCTGTCCGAAACCGCCGAGAGGTCGACGTGGTCGCTCTGTTTCACGACTGAATGAAGGATTTCCCGCCGTTTTGAGAGAGGGAGCTGGGTCAGGTTTTTGTTTTTGTGAATGAGGATGTCGAAGGCGTAATAGTGAATGTGGGCCTGGGCGGACTTGAAATTCTGGAGGAGATTGAAGTTCGGTTTACCGTCCGGCGCCAGCGCGACAAGCTCGCCATCGAGCACCGTGCCGGCAGGGAGGTAGTCGAGGGCTTTTGCGATGTAGTGGAATTTAGGGTTCAGGACGTTTTGACGGCGAGAATAAAGTGTTGTTTCGCCGCGCGCGCGCACCACCTCAAGCCGGTAGCCATCGAGCTTAATTTCATATGTCCATTCGGGGCCTTCCGGAATCTTCGTAACCGGCAGACATTCCATGGATTCAATGAAGCCAGCTTCCACTTTTTTCATAAACTTTGATGCAATCAGGCCAGAATCCAGCGAGGCCTCGTAATGGATTCAAATGATACGCTTTAGCTATGGAAAGCTGATGTGACCTACCGTATTGCTCCCCAGAACCGTATTACCCGGCTACGTGTACGCCTCAAGGTCGAGGATGGGCCGCTTTTTTGAAAAGGGCTGAAACTGTAGATGCGGAATTGGCAGAAATTTTCCATGAAGATCTGAACGTTCTTGCTGGCCTGGAGAAACAAGTACATTATCGACTCGACCTCGATATCAGCGCGTCGGCAATGAAGGAAATGGGATTTCCAGAGTTGGGTGAGCCATGCGATTTCGAAATCAGCTTTACCAAAGTGCCGGATGAACCACATCCGAATCAACTTGTGGCTCGGGAAGTGAATTCTCCGGTATTCCCTTTGATCATTAAGCAGAATTTCACTCAACAGGGACTCGCCGAACGGGTTGGACGAATTGGCTTTGCTGCGAGTGAGGTGCGCGATGCGGGCATGAACGGCTCTGCCAGCAAGCGCAGAATTACCGAAGATGAGGTCGAGATCCTTTTCGACCCGACGAAGACAGTCGAAAAAGAGGAAGCGGAAGACCTTGGGTTTTCAATGGACCTGTAAATCGATGAGGTGATCCTGGGCACAGCTACCGAGGTTCTACCGGCGATCCTGGGGACATGATGCTTAGGCTCCCGGGTTTAATTCAGTGACGAACGATTTCGCAATCGATCTTGAAAGGTCGTAGAGGACGCGATGCAAACGACGATCAAAGACATTGGACAATTTCTCGAACAGCAAGCCAAGCTTGGTACGCCGATCACCTACACCGACGTCATCAAGAAGTTTCCTGACCTGCCGCCGCTTGGCCCTCATTGGAAGAGCCATCCGCTGTGTTCGATCTTTGGGGAGCTGGACGACGAGGACCACGTCAAGGGGCGACCGTTTCGTACCGCGCTTGTCTACGCCAAAGAGACCACGCGCCCAGGTCAGGGCTTCTTCGATACGATCACGAGCCTTCGCAACAAAACTATTCTCAAATCCGAGCAGGAAAAGGTTTGGACCGACGAGCTAAAGGCGCTTAGGCAACGATTGAACCCGCTCCTAACTGGGGCGGAGCAGCGTCTGCGATGGAAAGGGCTCAGCGGAAGTTGCCGATGAGAACAAACGGCGCCCAGTAATATGGGTGAGCGTAAGCCGAGAGTCGTCTCATGCATGGTGCAGGTCTCCGCTCGATGGGGCGACTGATGGACAGGCGTTCGTTCAAACTGAAACACAAGCGCATCAAGAACCCGGTGTCATATCGACGGCCTCGAGATGAGAGTCGCGAAGGATCCTGCCTGTTAAGCGAAGTGTTGTAGGTTCGAGTCCCACTTCATGGGCCCTTCGTAATCCAAACACACACTGTCACAAAGACGATCAGGAAACGAAGTAGGCTCTCAGTATCGTCATCGAATCGTCAGGCGAAAGCGGCCTTATGCCGCTTGGAGTGCGAGATTCAACGCGCGCTTCCGCAGAAGCACTTTTGTCTCTGGCAAAGACAACGATTTTTCGGACGGCTCACCGAGCGCGACAATCCCTATTACCTTCGATGTCAGGTCATCGTAAATCAGCCAGCGATACCAATCCGCCCCGTTCGGACGATGGTCGGCTCTCAGATTGGGGAAGGATTCCGTCACCACCTTCACTGTATCCGTGAGTTCGTCTGTGCGTGCGACGATTTCTTGATTGCTCATGGTGAGTACTCCTGAAATCAGGGTATGCGGCGCGCGCGAACTGGGCAAGGACATCGCTTCAAAATCGGATGCCATTTTTGGCACATCCCGGACTTTGCCACATGGGAATAGATTCCTGGAAGGCGCTCGTTTCTCGCCCAACCCGATTACGCAGAGCAACTCCAATGCAGTACCAATCAAGGAGATTTGGAGAGACTTGGGCTGATCCCGCACGGCCAGCCCAGTGGCCCACTTAGTTGATAGTTGAACACGTTGGTAGCAATTTGGTAGCAAATAGCGCCGATTGCGCCGGTTTTGCCGACTATTCCGGCTTATAAACCCTGTACCGTCAATAATTTGCCCGTAGAGTGCCACCTTCACACGGTGGAAGTCGTAGGTTCGAATCCTGCTGTGCCCACCATATAAATCAATAGGTTACAGAAAGCGGTTCGACAAGTTGGTGCAAATGCTGTGTGTGTGCCCGCGTTGCCACGGTTCGTCGGAGCTACTGGAACGTCAGCTTTGGGAACGCTGGCCTCCTGCCGATCGACGCCGATTTCAACAAAGGTCCCGGGAACGATCTGCTGGATTGCAAGTGCAAGCGTTGTTTAGCGTGCGTGATACTGCTCAAAGTGATGGGCGACTCCTGAGGAGTAATTGAGGAACTGCCTGTTCCGGTGGGCCTTGGTCTGTCGACTTTAGTTGTATTCTAGCTGCTGCTAGTTACGGGTAGCGAGACAGTCGGTTCCAGGAGAAGAAGGTGGCCAGGAAAAAAGCCCTCGTCGTGAAATTTGGTCAGATCGGGGACGTGATCATGGCCATACCAGCCGTGCGATCCCTTTACGAGCAGGGATTTGAGATTCATTGGGTATGCGGTCGAGCTGTTCAGCCATTGCTTGAGTGCTACTCATGGATCACGCTGATACCAGTAAATGACAGGGCGATACTTCTGGGCGGCCTTTTTGAGCGGGCAAAGCATATCGCAAGTTTATGGGTAAAAGTCGCCTTCGCTGGATATGATCTTTGTGCAACCCTGTACTACGATCGCCGCTACCATTTGTTGACCCTGCCAATTCGAGCGCGGAAGAAATTTGCACTCTCGGAGCACTCCAGGGCAACCTCATTGCTCGCAGGACGTCACCATACCGACGAGTACCTTCGCGTACTTTTGGGAACGGAAGACAGCTGCCGAGAGCAGAGTTGCCTACCTGTTCGTCCTGATTGCTTGCCGCCGTCTCCTTGGAAGCTCAGGGATGCATCACGCCGAATTGCGATCGTTCCGGGCGGTACGAGCAATGTGCTTGGGCAACAGGTCTTGCGTCGGTGGCCTGTGGAGCGATATGTGACTCTCGCGCACCAACTACTGAATCGGGGATGGGAGGTTGTTTTGTTGGGTGGGCCGGAGGACGCGTGGGTCAAGCCATATTTTGATCAACTCACAATCACAGATTGCATCGGTACGCTATCGTTGCCAGAGGTGATTCGTGCCTGCGATGCCTGCGATGCAGTCATTTCGCATGATACTGGTCCACTCCATCTGGCAGGCTTGAGCGGCACATGCCTGGTGGGAGTATTTGGACCAACCGATCCTGCTACCCGTGTTCCTCGGAGACCGTTTGTCGTGGGCATATGGGGCGGCCAGGGGTTTGCTTGCCGCCCTTGCTACGACGGTCGCAACTTCGCGCCCTGCCAATTTAACGGATGCATGCATCAGGTAACGACCGAGCTGGTACTTCGTGAACTGGACAAGCTACTTAGCGACCGATCGTTGGGGACATCGAGTCCGTGGCGGATCGTCTATCCAGACGAAACCACATTAGTGGTAAAACCCTTTGCTGTCTTAAACTAGAAGTAGATCAGCGATTCTACTGTAACCTTGTATGAAATCCGGTTCACTCGCATGCGACTTTGTCTGCATGGTCGGGTCTCTATTCGAGAGACTGTCAGCCTAATACAACAAAATAGAGGAAGGAAGAATGCACGATGCAAACCTTCCTGGTGTCTCTTTCATAAAGGTGCAGGAGGTTTCCAGATAGATATAATGGAGTTGTGATCTAATCAAGATCGACGGAGGCTCTTCTTAATGCGCGTTCTCTTCCTCAACCCCCCTTTTCACCCTCGATTTTCCCGAGAACAGCGCAGCCCTGCAGTAACAAAGAGCGGAATTACCCGAAGTGGTTGGCGACCGCCGCTGGAGTTGCCATTAAAAATGGACATGAGGTGGATCTGGTTGATGCTCCTGCTGGCGGCTTCTCCGTCAAAGCGGTGATCGACCGGATTGCGTCGAAAAACATCGAAGCTGTCGTGTGCGACACCTCCACTCCTAGCATTCTCAACGACATAAGCGTTGTCGGGGCCATGGTCGCGGCGAACCCTTCTTTGCATGTTCTGATGGTCGGACGTCATGTGTCGTCCCTTCCCAAGGAAACACTCGCCATGTCGCCCTCCCTGGAGGCAGTCGCCATTCGCGAGTATGAATACACAGTGCGTGATTGGCTGGCCGCGAAGGCGTGCGGTGCGGATCTGTCCACAGTCGACGGTCTGGTTTGGCGCAGTAGGACGGGAGAGATCATCAGCAACAAACAGCGCGAAGCCATCAAGGACCTTGATGAGCTGCCCTTTGTCTCCGAGGTATACAAGCGCTTCCTGCACACGCCAGACTATTTCTACGGTCACTCGTTGTGGCCGCTGGTGGTCTTTGACACCAGCCGCGGCTGCCCGTATCACTGCTCCTTCTGTGTCTATCCGCAGACCTTCAGCGGACACACCATGCGCTACCGGTCTGTGGCGAATGTGGCCGATGAGTTCGAGTTCGTCGCCCGCGAGATGCCCGAGATCAAGACCGTGATGCTTGAAGACGACACATTCATTGTCAACAAGCCGCGCACGCTCGAACTGGCTAATGAACTGATCCGCCGCGGCAACAAGCTTCCCTTTGATGCCAACTGCCGCGCCGATATCGGTGCCGAAGGTGAACTGCTTTCGACGCTGCACAAGGCCGGCGCCCGGCTGTTCTGCGTTGGCTTCGAGAGCGGTGATGTTGAAGTCATCAATGGCATGAAGAAGAACAACGATGACCGCCGCGATGCCAAATACCACGAAGAGGCGCACAAGTTTGTCCGCCGCTGCCAGGATGCGGGCATCATGGTACACGGCTGCTTCATGGTCGGCAATCTGAACGAAACGCCGGCCAGCATGGAAAAGACATTGAGCTTCGCCAAGAAGCTTCGGCCCGATACGGCGCAGTTCTTTCCCATCATGGTCTACCCGGGTACGGTCGCGTATCAGGAGGCCAAGAAGCGGGAGTACATCCAGATTGAGGATTGGGGCGCCTGGTTGACCAAGGACGGTCTGCATAACAGTGTCGTCACCCTGCCGAACATCACGCACGAGCAGCTGGTCAGCTTTTGCGACCGGGCTCGGCGGAGTTTCTATCTCGCACCGTCCTACCTGGCGTACAAGCTGAAGCAATCCCTGATGGATCGTCGCGAACTGCAACGTAATGTCAAAGGCTTCGTCACGCTCTCGAAATATCTGCTGCGCGGGAGCGAACATGATAAAACTGCGACGCCAGCCAAGACAGCTACTCCGGCCAAAACTCAGGGAGCAACGGTATAACTCGATTCATGAGTGACTCAAGGCAGTATCCAGTGCCCGAGACGCAAGGCGGAGTTTCCATCGAAGCCAGATCGGCATCGATCATCATTCCGACCTTTAATGGTGCCTCTCGCATTGGAAACTGCCTTGACTCCTTGATGAAGCAGACTGTAGGCCAGAATGTAGAGATTCTGGTCGTCGACGATGGCTCTACCGATAACACAGCGAACGTGGTCAGGGGACATTCCTCCGTTCGTCTTATTACCCAGGCAAATGCGGGACCTGCATCTGCCCGGAATCGTGGGGCGCTGGAGGCGCAGGGAAAGATCCTCCTGTTCACTGACGACGACTGTGTGCCGATGCCGGACTGGCTGGAGGCGATGCTCGGACCCTTCAAGGATCCAGAGGTGGTTGGGGCGAAGGGTGTCTACCGTACCCATCAAAGGAGCCTGGCTGCTCGCTTTGTGCAGATTGAGTATGAAGATAAATACCGCTTGATGGCCGGTCTGCCGAGTATCGACTTTATTGACACCTACTCCGCAGGATTTCGCCGCGATCGTTTCCTGGAGATGACCGGTTATGACACCTCCTTTCCAGTGGCATGCGCCGAGGACATTGAGCTCTCCTGCCGCATGTCGGCACGCGGCTGGAAGATGAAGTTTGTACCTGCGGCGATCGTCTACCACACGCACCCTGACACGCTCTCGCGTTATCTGAAGAAGAAGTACAAGTTCGCTTTTTGGCGTATGCTCGCTGTGCGTAAAAATCCCGGCAAAGGCGTCAAGGACAGTCACACACCGCAGACCATGAAGGTCCAACTTCTGTTTGCGCCGGCACTGTTGCTTGCGGTGATCTTCGATCTGGCTGCGCGACGGACGGTGCCTGTGTCGGCGCTTGTGCTCGTCGGCTTTTTGCTGACAACGCTGCCTTTTACGCTGCGGGCGATCAGGAAAGATGCGATCGTCGGAATACTCTCACCCATCCTGCTCGCCGCGCGGGCGTGCGCGCAGGTACTGGGCGTTGCCGCTGGCTTGATGTATGCCCGCCGCAAGCCTGCCGAGGCCAATTCAAAGCCAACTGCGGATTGCGGAACCTGAGACCTTTTTTTGTGATACCGCGAGGATATCTCGCCCCTCTCGCCCTATCAATCACACGTCTGAGTTTCAGTAGCTTTTCATTGCCTGGCCCGTGAACCTGTATTTACTCCTCACACTCGATATTATCCAGCAGATATTCTTGAACTCCGGTGGTATCGGCCCATCCAACGATGCGTTTTCGGTGTCCTTCTGGCTAAGTATTGTCGGTGCTGGTAAATCGTCGATGATCTCGGTTGAAGGCGTCGGCGCGGAGACAGTAGAGGATGATGACGAGGCATTTGCGGAGAAGATAGATCGACTTACCGCTTTGCTATTGCCGCTCACTTCGAAGAGAAGCGATCGCACCAATTTCCTCCGTTCACTGAAACGATTTGGATCTCTTTTTCACTATCCCCAAAGTACGTCGCAAGACATTTGAAGGAGCCTTCCGATGCCAGTAGAAACTACTGTCGCTCATGATGCAATTAATAACAAAAGCGCTATCGACAAGAGAAGCCCAGTTGGAAGTTGGGAAATACATTCTTGGGGGGATGGTAAATTTTCGGCATGGCCGCAATCGCGCGATTACGACGCTACAAATAGGCGCAACCCTCACGCCTATTCCGGCAGATCAGATCGCTCTGAACAAAGCAGCGGAATATCTATTGGATGCGCTGGCATCCCAACTTAAGTCTTTTCAGCAAGCATTAGCCGTAGACTGTTCGAACAAAATTTGCCTGGAATCAAGTTAAGGCCACCAAGCGCGAACGGGCTGAGCTCCTTGTGCTGACTTGGCGCACCTCGAGATCAATTACCGGTTCGGCTATGCAACAATCCTCTGAAATAAAGTGAAACGTCTGTTGATCAAGTCACACTATCTCTTTGTAGCGAATGCTGCTGCGCGGAGCTGTATCAGCGGCGGATTTTGTGGTCTGAACGGGAGTCAGGCCAGTGAGATCTCAATCGCTGCTTCTTCGCTTACCCGACCTCCGCCGAAGATTGGCGGATGGTGGGCTGAGGTATCTTTTGTTGGTTCTCGCTCTAAGACCCGACGTCCTGAAGCGTCGGGTCTTTCATGCTATGCGACGAGAAATTCAGATACACGGTTCGCCCGTGAGAGGGATATGTTCTAGGCACCGGAATAGAGCTGGAACGGAGCCCAGTATAGCGGCTTTCGGAAGACGCCGTCGGAGTGAATCATGGAGAGCTTTGCAGACCTGAGTGCGGCGTCTGGTTGGCTACCCTTCGCAAGTTCGCCGTAGAGATGATCCATCAGCAGTGGTGTAGAGACATCGCTGACCTCCCACATGGCCCCTATGACATGATGCGAGCCGGCGCGGAGAAATGCCCAGGCTAACCCTACCAGTCCCTCGCCCGAATAGTTTCGCACCCCGGAGCCGTTACAGGCCGATACTGTTACCAGTTCGGCATTTAGATTTTGCTTCAGTATGTCCCGTGCGTAGAGCTTGTAGACAGTTGCATCTTCGCGGTTGCTCGAAAGCACCACGGCTGAATCGAGCGGGACAGTCATGTTTGCGGTGCCGTGGGCGACAAAGTGGATGTAGGAAAACCGGCCCGCATTGCTGAGCTGATACGCCTCCGGGGATGCCTGTGCGCCTGTCAATACCACGCGATGATCGGAAGAAAAATGACTTGCGACGTCCTTGATCTCGCTAGAGGCATTGGGGAGTTCCGCATATTCGTCCTTTCGGTAGACGGGGTCGCCCATCAAAAGAATGCGCCTGTTTGCATATTGTGGCCCCTCAGCCTGCTTCACGGAGAGAAGCTGCAACGACTTCGCGTTCGTTATGGTGACGTCTTCGATCCAGTAGTGCGAATCTTCTCCGGGCGTCTGCAGCGTCTCGAAGTTAAGCCCACTCAGAGCCTCGTCGCCGACGATAAATACCCTACAGCCCTTCTTGATCAGACTTTGAGCCGGTTCGACGAGCTCGTTATAAAGTCTTCTCCCCGGAGCAGTCGGCTGCGATAGTAAATCTTTCGACGCTAGAATCATTTTTGTGTGAAGTTGGATCAATGGAAGGATAGTTTCGCTCCCGGCGAGTTGATAGAACCGTTGGCGCTGCGGAGAGATCACCCAGAGATATGAGGTTTTTGGCCGCAAAGAGTACACAAGAATGGTAGCTTGCAGTCGAGTGGCGATCGATCGCGCATTCAAACCTTGTGACGACCGTCTCTTTCGCTCCTGCAGCGACAGGTGAAGGCCGTCCGCGAGAGATTCCGCGCGGCTTTCGTCGATCAAGTTCAATGCCTCCTCTGGCCTGTGCTCATCGATCAGGTGTTTCATGTAGTTGAAGTAGAGATCGGTTCCGTTCTCTAGAAAAGGCAGGGTCGACTCAACACTGGTGAGGGACGACCTCTGATGCTGAAAGGTGTTGATAGAACGCTGAAACCAATGGTCGGCATCTGTCGGTTGCCCTGTCTCCGAGTAGATACGAGCTAGGTTGCTTTCTGCCTCCCACTTGAGGGACGGTACCTCTCCTGCTCGCTCTTCAAGGTCAATCAGCCGTTTCATCGCACCCTGTCTGTCCCCTCTTGCATCAAGAAGAAGAGCATTCAGCAGCATGGGTTCGAGTGCTGCCCTGTCGTTCTTAATGAGCGCGGCGCTCCGGGCCGCCTCGCGCACATAGATCTCTGCCGCATTCGGATTACCCAGCCGCAGAAGGAGAAACCCCAGACCCACGCGGGCGTCCAAGATCAGCTCTTGATTCTGAATGGATTGGGCGAGAGTTAAAGACCGTTCATAGAACTGACGGGCTGCCTCAAAATCTCCAAGCTCGTACTCGCTTAATCCCGCGTTGTCCAGCCAATGCACTTGGTCGATCGGCGAGCCCAGTTCCGCTGCCTGCCTTTGCGCTTCTTTACAGTTGACAAGCGATCGTTGGAAATCGCCTGTCTTGTAGTAGATCCAGCCAATGTTCCCGACTGCTTTTTCGAGTAACAGTCGTGCACCGATAGACCGCGCGAGATTAGATGCGTTCCCGAAGCGCACAAGCGCATCTTCGTAGTGTTCCTCATGCGACGAGACGACGCCGAGGTTTACAAATGCCTGGGTCTGAAAAAATTGGTTGCCAATTCGATTCGCGTCCGCAAGCGCCGACTGAAATGCTCGCTCAGCGTCGTCGAAATTCCCGGTCAACAGGTCTACAGTTCCTCTGGCGGTGTCGGTTTCTATGCGTAAAGAACCCTCAGGGCTTTGCTTCTCGGCATCCAGAACGGTCTGTTCCGCTTGATCGGGATGTCCACTCCGGGCCTGTGCAATCGAAAGAAGGCCCTTTTGTCTTACTTGCGACTCGATGCTGGAGTGAGTGGGGAGCGGTTGTTGCAAGAGGGTCAACGCATCGCCGTTCTCCCCCTGCCAGATCAAAACCTTACCTAGTTCAAGACGAAAGGATGACGCCCAATTCGGGTCTTTAGACGCGAAACCTTGGTATGCTTCTTCTGCATCTTTCCTCGCCTTCTGAAGGTTACCTGCAACGAATTCTTTCTCTATTTTGATGTAGATCGCGTCAGGTGTCGGCTGAGATTCGCGCCTGCAACTGGTGGAAAGCACCAGTGCAATACTTCCGATCGTTATGGCGCAGAACTGCCGTTTGAGTCTCCGGTCCCGATGCTCACGGTCCCCTCGTTGGCACAGCCCATCTCCAGCCGAATCATGGTCAATCGGAAGGCATGATGACTGGTCAGCAACTCGCCCAAAAATATGTTGCCAAAGTCTGGTACGTGCATCACGTGCCCAAAGGAACTTCCCGGCTTCGCCCCCTGAAGCTTGTCCACCAGGGAACATTGAACGTACCCCTTCCGCTTACGTACTCCTTTGGATTGTACCCAACCATACCTCGCTTTGAGCCAGTCGGGAGCACGCTTTGCATTTGTAACCTTGTGGCTCTGACTGATGGCTCTCGCAAGGAAATTTTCGTCCTCAATGATAGCCCTGTCAGGAAACGTCCCCCTTTTATGGGCTGGAACCACATTCTTACCCAAAACGGGATTTATCTTCACGTCATTAATAATCAGATTTGTGAATTCTGAGCCGACGATAGAAGCCTTGGGATGACCGCCATCGCTGGGATGCTCGACTGTAAGGCTTGCGATTACCCGGTCGGCCTTTACCATGTCCAGGACGTTCAACCCTTCGACTACAGAGGTCACCACGGTCGTCCACGAACCTGTCTCCGAGACCATACCGTGGATCTCGGAATAGGCCTTCTTGAAGGAGACTAGCTTAT
>WNFJ01720064.1_pt1 | contig 11176 bp, 16 predicted proteins | sample 5400461 | NCBI WGS metagenome assembly WNFJ01 (sample SAMN13153349, study PRJNA577476) | soil metagenome | isolation source: 115 cm saprolite on Douglas fir-dominated hillslope | place: USA:California | collected 2013-09-17 | reverse complement strand
ATAAAGATTCCGTTCGTGTCTCGCTCTAACCGCACGCATTGCAAGGGACCCGATCTTGCGAGGTATGTGTTTTGTCACCTACCGTTAGCGAAGCTTTCTTCGCGGACGTCCGAGATGGTTTGGCAAATTGCTTCAGCCTCTCGCGCAATTTCCGTCGTCCATGAAACATCCGGCCCTTTAACGCCGAAATGGAAATCCCCATAATTCCAGCGGTCTCTTCCGATGACCGCTCGTCGAGTTCACGCAACTGGATTACCCTCCGTGTTCCGTGCGGCAACTCGTTGATGGCCGCGGACAGCATTTGCACCTGCTCTTGCTGTGAATACATTGCTTCGGGATCCGGACTTGCGTCACGGACCTCCAGTCTGCTTGTGGTCTCCTCATTCCCGTTTAAATCGTCGATCCGCACTTCGCGCAAGCCGCGATTTCTGCGCAGGAACATGAGGGATTCGGTTATGGCGATGCGCGTCAACCAGGTGGAAAAGGCAGAGCGCCCTTCAAATCTGCGCAGATGGATGAAAGCTTTTTGGAAGGTTTGCTGCACGACGTCCTCGGCGTCTTCTCGCGTGCGAGTAATGCGCTGCGCAACGAAGAAAATCCTTTGCTCGTGACGTTTGACGAGAACCTCGAAGGACTTTCTATCACCGTTCTTGGCGGCAGCGACGAGGGTGATGTCCGCGTCGCTAGGAAGGCCATTTATAGAAGCGATGGCTATTGCATCTGTGTCGATGTTGGCCATGACTTTTGTCGGCATAGTTCGGCTCCTTGGTCGTTTCATCTTGCGCATCGCTCTTGAAGTAGGTGCTTGATGTAGATACCGGTGGCGATGAATTGCACGCCCTGCTTTGACATGGTTCGCAGGAGCGTTTCACCCTCCTTATCGATAAACGTGACTTCATTGAGATCGACAACGCACCTCCGGTTGTCGCCGGCTCGATGGGTCTTCTTCCAGTTTCTTCTCAGTTCGCCAACCCACAGGCCGACCAAGCGGCCTTGCAGAACCCATTTCTCTTCTGCCGGCGTTTCGGTTCGGGTGATCTTCAACACGTCAATCTCTCTCGTTTGGCTCGTCTCATTCACCTGGCTGACAACAGCGGGCCGTCGTCGGCTCTGCTTGCGAACAGAGTGAAACTATCTGGTGGGTGGCTTGCAGTGCATTCCTGCCCCGCCTGCCGGTGCCTTCCACATCCGGACTTCGGTGCCGCCGCGTCTAAAAGAAACCTCGTCCATCAGGGATTTCATCAGCCAGATGCCACGCCCGTGCTCGCCGCCGATGTTTTCGGGAACCGTGGGGTCGGGCACCGCGCTCGGGTCAAATCCCTGTCCCTGATCGTTGACGACGATGCAGATCCCCTTCCCCGGTTCACAGCGGCAAAAAACTTTAACCAACTTTTGGCGGTCCATGCGATTGCCGTGAACGACTGCGTTGTCTAGGGCTTCATCAAGTGCGAGTTCAATTGCGGGTTCCTCACCAGCAACGCAGCAGGATCCCTTGATCAGTCGCATCAACCGATCCACCAGGGAGGAGATAGCTTTGATTTCACTCGGCATCCAGGCCTCGATCTCGAAGAAAGGACCCGCGTGTCTCCCAGGAGACTGCGGTCGCAGATCCGACGCTCCGTTCCGGCTTGGCATTCCAGCCATGGCAAATGCCTACGCCCAGGAGAAATGCACCGCGGGTACCAAAGCTTATTGTGTTAGTAAAACTGCGGAACTTGTTGAGCTGTGGTGAGATCTCTAAGGAAGGGCACGCTGATTCAGATCACGGTGCTAGCCTGTTACTGCCAAGGATTTAGCAGATTGCTAAGTTCTTAGCACACCCAAAGAGCGGTATCAGAAATGGGAGCTTTTCGACGAAGGAGCTGAAGCAAGAAATAAAAAGTGCGATTATGCAGAACCGCGCGAGATTCCGAGTTTACGTATTCGCACTTGGAGGGTGGATCGATTCATTCCAAGATGTGCCGCTGCTCCATTGGGACCTGCCACAATCCAATTGCTCTGCTTGAGCGCTTTCAGAATCTGTTGACGTTCCGTTTCCTCCAAAACGTTGTGAAGTCCGCTATTTGTTGATTTCGGAGAAGCCGGTTTTTTTGCCGGTGGTGGGCCAGCCTTGGCAAATTTTAGATCAGCCACGTCGACGCTAAGCGCGGGACCTGTCGAAATAATTACGGCGCGTTCGATCACATTCTGGAGTTCTCGTATGTTCCCCGGCCAATGATACCGGCACAGCGCATCCATTGCCACTGAGGGGATCGTTTCTACGACCTTTTTCATACGTCTGGAAAACTGCTGCGTGAAGTGCCGCGCGAGAAGCGGGATATCCCCATCGCGTTCCCGCAATGGCGGAACGTGGACAGGAAAGACATCCAAGCGAAAGAAGAGATCGGATCGGAACTTCTGCTCGCTCACCATCGCTTCTAAATCGCGGTTCGTTGCGGCAATCAAACGCGCATCGGTCCGAATCGTGCGCGAGCTTCCCAGCCGCTCGAACTCCCTCTCTTGCAGTACTCGGAGCAGTTTGGTCTGCAGTTCGAGAGGAATTTCTCCTATCTCATCCAGGAAAATCGTTCCGCCATCGGCCACCTCGAAGCGCCCAATGCGTTGCGCAATCGCCCCTGTAAATGCGCCTTTCTCGTGTCCAAACAGCTCGCTCTCAAGCAAACCTGTCGGAATGGCCGCGCAGTTGAGCTTGACGAAGGGCTTGGGGCGTCGCGGGCTCAAATCATGGATGCCGCGCGCGATCAGTTCCTTCCCCGTGCCCGTCTCTCCATAAATCAGCACCGTCGAATCGGTCGGCGCTACGGTTTCCACGCGCTTCAGGGCTCTGCGCAGAGAAACGCTACTCCCGATGATCTGAGCGAAATTCATTTCCGTCCGGATTTCATCTTCCAGATAGAGCTTTTCCTTCGAGAGTTGTTCTTTCAGTTCCCGAATCTCGCGGTATGCAAGCGCGTTCTCGACGGCGAGAGCAACTTGGTTTGCAACCTGGCTGAGAAAATCGACATCCGCCTGACTGAACGCATCGTCTCGGAGTCGGGCGAAAACCAGGGTGCCAATCGCCCGGTTCCGGCTGATCAATGGCAAAAAACTGAAGGACTTCAAACCTTCACGAACCGCGATCTGAACGATTGGGTAATGGAGCCAACCGGTGAAAGGACTCTGGAGCGTCAGGGGCTTCATCGTTCGAAATGCCGTGCCGGAAGGCGATCCCTCGATGGAATAGACCAAGTCTTCTTGCAGGAACCCTTTTCCCTCCGGAAAGTCAACTGCGTAAAGCCGCAGCTGCTGGCCTTCCGCATCCGGGAGCGACAAGCCAGCGTAGTCGCACTGCATCACACGCCGGACGTCTTGCGATATGGCGCGCAGCAGATCGCGGAGTTCCAGATTCGAGACAACCTGATTGGTGACGTCAAGGAGCAGCCGGAGCCGATCGTTCTTACCCTGTAGTTCCTCGGAGGCCACCCGCAACGCCGCGAAATTCGATGCGTCGTCAAATGCCAACGCAATGTAGCCCGCCACTTGAGACGCGAATCGCACTTCGCTTAGCGAGTAGGTATCGACCTGCTTGCTTCCGAAAGTGATTGCCCCCAGTTTGCGGTGCGCTGTCGTCAACGGGAGAGCGCAGATCGAGCGAATAGAGAGCCTTTTCAAGATCGCTTGCAGCCGGCCATAGCGCGGCTCCATTTCGTTAGTCGACCTGAACAGCGGTTCTTGCCGCTTGTAAACGCATAACGTGAGCGTCTCCTCGGGCGTTAGCGTCTCTTCGGGAAGGAGCTCTGATCCAGTCGCCATATCGATGAAGTAATTTCGGAACGTATCGGAGTTTTTCTCCCGGAGAGACACTCCGATGAAGTCAAATTGCACTACTCGCTGCAGTTCGTTGGCTAGCACGCCAAAAAGCTCTTTGAGATCTCCGCGCGCTCCGATGGCCTGGGACACGCGGACAAGCGTTTCGTAACACACAGCAAGGGACGGTGCTGTCAGGCTTTCCGAGTGAACGTTTACGACCCTGCCTTCGCTAAGCATGTCCTTACCACCGTGTGAGACCGTTAGGTCTCATCTGGTTTCTAGCATCTGACGGTGAGCTTGCTGTGCTCGTGGCGCATCATATTTCGCTATTGATTATAATGCTTACGATTAAGTGATGCCGCGCATTGATGCTCGGTTATATTCGCGCCCCCAGCTGTGGCGGATACAAAGTCGTGGGTTGGAATTGTCCAGTCGGTCGCTTCTCCGGCACCCACGACCTTCGATGTTGTTTGAGCGCGCTTTCGCATCCGAACGGCTCTACCACCTTCTTCAAAGCGAACTTCATCGATGTAAGCTCTCATCAGATAAATTCCTCGGCCATGAGTGTTGAATGTTTTCTGGTGCCATTGGGTCTGGCACTCTATCAACGTCAAATCCTTGGCCTTCGTCTCTCACCAGGATCGAGATCTCGTCAGGGTTCACAGCGGCAATCAACATGGACGTGCTTCCGCGGGTCCTCATGATTGCCATGAACGACGGCATTTATCAAAGCCTCGCTCAATGCGATTTCGACGTAAGCTTCATTACCACTAACGCATCGGTGATTGGCGATCAACTGCGTGGAACTTTTCTATAAAAGAGGAGACGACAGAAACGTCACTAGGCAGAGAGTACTCAAATGTGAAGACGACGCGGAGTGAACCAAGATTACGCGAGCCCGTGTAGTGAGCACGTGTAGTGCGAGCGGTCCTTCAGTCTCGGAGACCGCTCGAACTGGATTTCTCCTCGATTCACGCGGTCCACTCGGCGGGCCGGCTTTGATCACTGTCGTTGCATGGGGCCATGTTCTCGTCTCCTCTCGTTCTGCCAGGCGAACCAGAACTTCGAGGGAGACAACCGCGTTGTACTTCTTCGACATTCGTCCACGACTTTTTATTCTGGCGCTTGCTTGGCGCTTTCCTGATGAGTGCGATCACGACCTGATCCGAGCCGCGTCCCGTGTTTTTGTGGTAGGCTGCCCGCAACCGGACCCATAGACTATCCGACCTCAAGTAACAGATAGGTTACTGCTAAGAAACGGCGCTCGGAAAGAGAAAGACTTGAAGAGACTGTCCCAATCACAATTTATCGAGCCAGACAACAACAACTCGATTCAGGAAGAAGCTCTGGTCATCCATCACAGAGAAGGCACGAACCATAATCAGCTAATCATTTTCGTCCACGGCCTAGGCGGCAGCCGCTACGGCAAAACCGCAACGTGGGGGGAATTCCCGACGTATATTTTCGCCGATTTCCCGGAAGTCGATGTGGGTCTGTACCAATATCGGACTCTTCTTGCCAGATTGAAATTCTGGAAGTCTATCGATCTAGAAACGGAGGCGCAGGTTTTCGCCGATTTACTCCGCGATGAACTCTCACGTTACGTAGATATCGTACTCGTTGGGCACAGTCTGGGAGGGCTGCTCTGTAAAGCCGCAATTTCTCGTCTTGTTAAAAACACCGAAAAAGATACACTGTCCCGCATCAGCGGCCTAATTTTGATGGCAACCCCGCAGCTTGGCTCAATGCGTGTCCCAAGATTGCTATCCTGGCTCTCGGCGGACTTCCAAGCGCTTAAGCCACACGGCGCGTTCATCGCGGAGATAAATAGAACCTTTGAAAATAATCTGTACTCCGACGAACGCATCGCCCGACTTGATGGCGTAACGATTCCTACGTGGGCGGTCCTCGGAGCATCGGATTTCTGGGTTGATCAGATCAGTGCTGGGATCGGCTTGCCGTCCAATAGAAAGAAAATCGCTCGGGGTTCTCATACAGAGATCGTCAAGCCAAAGGATAAGGACAGCGGAATTTATTCCTGGGTACGCGACCGCATCAAGGTCTCTGTCAGTCGCTTTAAGTATGATGTCTTCATCGCTTCCGTCATGGCGAGCCTAAAGACTGAGAAGGAATACCAAGAAAGCCGAAAAGCAGTCCTGGAATTGGAACTGCATTTGAAGGAGGCATGCAACTTTCAGTCGATCTTTTTTGCAGGCCGCAAACTTAAGTCCATGGCTCAGTTCGAAGCTCAAGATGTTGCGTTGGAAGATGACGTAAGCGCTTTGAGTGAGAGCAAATATTTCTTCCTGCTTTATCCTCAAAAAGTTCTTTCTAGTGTCATTTTTGAAGCAGGGTTAGCACTCGCGCTTGGCAAACCCTCTGTCTACTTTGTCCGTGATCGCAGTCATCTGCCATTTTTGATGCGCAAAGCAGAACAGGCTTCGTTAACAGCCCGAGTTAAAATTTATGAATACAACACTTCCGAGGACATAGCTAACTTGATTAAACATCATGGCGTGAGGTTATGGTTTCGTCGTTAATTCGACGGATGGGTTAGGTTTCGGCCTGCACTCCGAAGTTCGGGCCAGCCGGGGCTGACGCCTCCCTCATTGTTTCCATTATTGTGTGCAGGCTATCACTTTCGCTCGTATGGAGGACCGTCATGGTGATTGGGAATCGCTTGAAAGAATTGCGCGAATCGAAGGAACTTTCACAGGGCGACATTGAAAAGCGGACGGGCTTGCTCAGGTGCTACATCTCACGCGTTGAGAACGGCCATACAGTCCCGGCGGTTTCGACCCTTGAAAAGATGGCACGCGCCTTGGAAGTGCCGATGTACCGCTTGTTTCATGATGGTGAAGCGCCAGCATCGTTGCGCAAGATGAAACCCGCAAAGGATGACGAATGGGGAAGCACAGGCGAGGACGCCATCTATCTTTCCAAACTGTGCAAACTTCTTGCGAAAATGAAACCTGACGACCAGAAATTCTTGCTGCACATGGCGCAAAAGGCCGCAAGAGGCTAGATAAGGACGGCGGATCAGTCAGGTGAGTTAGTCCCGCGTGTGGATTCATGGTCACGGGGTCGCATGGCGAGAAAGGTGATTCCGCAGAGACGGTCCAAGATGTTGCGCCAAGTAGTTGCGCCAAGTAGATCGTGAGGCCTCGCGAGCCGGGCGTATACGTCCCGCACCTTTTTCGTGCTCGGAGGATTACAATTCACGGAGGCACCCCATGGCCCAGAAGACATTCCTGCTCATTGCCAGCATCATCTTCTCGCTTATCGCACTTGGCCATTTGTCCCGGCTGGTTTTCAAGTGGTTAGTGTTGCTCGGAGCGTGGCAAGTTCCGTTGTGGGTCAACGGAGTGGCGCTCGTCATCTTCGCGTACCTGGCGTACGAGGGATTCAGGCTGGCGAGAAAGCCTTAGTGCAACTTCCGAGCGGTGGGCGGCGATAAGCTCCGTTCCGCGCTGTCCGTGCAATCTCCTCGCTCACGTTTCCGGCGAGATATAATCTTTTGTGTGAGTACCGATTTCCTCGACCAGTTGGCGAGGCAACTTAGAGTCAATAAAAGTGCCGCCTGCCGTCGCGCAATTCAGCGAATTCTTGCCTTGATGAAGAAAGACTACGAAGCGGGCCGATACAAAACCCACACTGAAGCTGAAAACGAGTTCAGGAAACTGGTAGAACGCGAAGAGAGCTGTAGGTAGTGTTCTTTCCGACGAATCTAATATAAGGTTCCGCGACCCGTTCGCAGCGGTTCATTTGAAGGAAGCATAAGCTGTGCAAAATTAGCGGTTTTATTGTTTCCCTTTCGCCTTCGCTGCTCTAAACTTTGCCCACCGCTCTTTCGATGCCTTCGAAACCTTCGCCCTCGCAGCGGCAGACATCACTTTCTTCCCGCCAGTCGTTTTACCACCGCTACTGCCAGTCGCTTTGCTGCTGCTCATACCGCTTAATAGCTTGATTGCTGCTCGCACGGTGTCCAACTGTTGCTGCGCCGCACTTACCTCCTTCTCCCATTTCGCTGCTTCCTGTTTCAATGCTGCCAAGATATCCATGAATCCTCCGGGCGGATATCCTCTGACGGTACGAAGAAAAGCAGAAACAGGTGCTGCCTGGAGGGCTTTCCGCCCTGGATCGCAGTGATTGGATGAGTGGGAGAAAATTATCTCTTCATAGCAGCTTCCTGTGAGTTACGAGACCATTTAACGGTTCTCGTGGCGCTCCGTGAGGATACCTTCCGCTCGACACAATTCTCAGCGCGGGGTACGAACCCGGAACGGTAGCAGCAGAGCTTCGGAGCCGTGGACTTCAGACCCAAATCTGTGCAGAAGAGGAATGCAGCATCGAGAGCGGTGCCCTGTATGCGTGGGATCGTGGGGCGCTGACAACGCTTCTCGAAACTAATAGGAAGATGCAGGCTGGCCGTCCGAGGCAGATGAGTTCGTTGGACGGGTCATCCGCCAGATCAAGAAGCAATTTCACGAGTGCTGGCGGCACAGCGCGACTGGCTGGCTGCTGTCCGACCCAAAATTGTAGATTCATTCTGGCGGCGCGTTTGACTCGCTAGGTACCGCTAATATAGCTTGTGGTTCTCCCTGCCGCGTTCCAAAATGAATCGATACCGACTGCGCTGACCATTACTTCTAAACAGGGCCGAACGATGCCCTTTCCTGTTCCCGAAGGCCGTCGCTTCAAGCGCATCTTCTCCAAAGCGCCCCGCGCCAGCTTGGTCATCAACCTCGACCGAAACCCGGAAAGGCTGCCCTGTCTTGTTCTCGATTCCTCAAAAGACGGGTTCCGGGTGCGCGGCAGTTCCCATCTGAGGCGCGGACAGATTGTCGAAGTCATTCTGGATGAGGACCCGCTCAACGCCGTGCGCTGCAGCGTGGTCTGGATCGGCAAAACTGGCTCTCGGAACGAAGGCGAAGTCGGTGGAAACCGTTTAGTTCGTCGTGGTGTCCATCGTGCTATAACTCTCCGATGTCAAAACGCGCGAATGCCCGATGGGTTGTGTACGAGCACCGCAAGGGGGAATTCCTCTTTGTGTCGCGGCTTTTCACAACGAGAGCACAGGCTGAAAGGGAACGCGACAAACTGGAAGCGATGTTCACCTACAAACGGGTCTCTCTTGGCGTGGGGGTTGTTAAGGAATAGCAGCCTTCTCTTCAATCCGTAATTTCAGAGCTTCAAGGTCCTGCTTGGTCATACCTTGCAGAGCCATCGCCGTGGCTAGATACAAAGCGGGAACGTGTTTCATTTTGTTGCCGTGTTCTACCTTGCGACGGAGTTTCTGTACTTCAGGGTCAGCGCCCACTTTCAAAAACACTTTATACGCATCGGGGATGGACAGTGTCTTTTCAATCAGGCCATGCTTAACCAGGATTCGGTGATACGAAGGTACAGCCAACGCAGGGGGATGTGTCTGCGGAGCGCGCTTGCTGTGTTTGGGATGTTTCATTTGCACTATGCTGACACGTTTTCTGAATGCGGTCATTTCTTTGGTGCGCACGCGGGGATATATAATTCGTTGTGGACCTTCAAATATCAATCCGGGAATCCGGCGATGTCACTATTCTGGACCTTCAGGGAAGAGCGACGATTGGCGATGACAGCGATCTGCTGAGCGGCTATCTACAAGGGCTGGTCGGCGACGGCGTGCAAAAGCTGTTGCTGAATCTTACTAACGTGACATGGTTGGATAGTTGGGGCATCAGCGCCATCATCGGAACGCATGTTTCCCTTGACCGTCAGGGCGGCAGTCTGAAATTGCTCTGTCCGCGTGGTCGGGTCCAGGATGTGCTGCGGGTGATCCGCCTGCCAGACATTATTCCCACCTTTGAGGATGAGGCCAAAGCGCTGGCCAGCTTCTGACCGCAGGGTTTCTCTGCTCGGCGCTGAGGTCCCCGAAAGCTCAATCACACTTCACGGAACTACCGTCGTTTCCCCAATCCGGGTAGTCCGAAACGATAAGGACCCGGTATTGGCTCCCCTTTCCTTCGGTCCTTCTTGCGTTTTTTTTGCCCTTCTTGCCCTTGCGCTTGTACCTGCTTTCAATGGACCCGGCTTGCAGCGGGTGCGACGGCATAGGGACGATCTCTGCATCAAATACTATCCGATTGTATGCATTTCCCAATTTTACGAACCTTCTATTTTGCAGGCTTGTTTCGAGCACGGGCGGTTCGTTTGCTACGGTGCGAAAGCGTCAGAATGAGTAAAGGTCTCTCAATATCGGCAACGAGCACAAGTACCTCGCGCAAGAAACGAATAGAGAATCCTCTGCTCTATGCGCGTTACTGGTTTGTAGACGTTGCCTTCGCCTTGTTCGAGCAACTGCCACTCATACGCATAGAGAGAAGCCGGAAGCTGGTTCTCAAGCTCGTGGATTACTTTGAATTTCACGGAATTTAGGTTTCGATAGTTCTCAACCAGTGAGAGCCATGCCATGCAGACCAAGATTCCAGCAAAAGGAACGAGAAGATGCCAAGCTGCGGCACCAGATGGTTTGAGGGGTGTCGTAGTCCATAGGGAGTTACAAGAGAAGCATTTACGGTCAACAGGAAACTGTTTGTTGAGGACCTGCGCTGGCTGATCCGGTCGGCGGAATCGACGTACAGCTTGTATTGTTCGAACAGGTGTTCTCGATGGCGATCCCCGTAGTCTGCTGGAGCGACCGAGAGAAGTGCAGTCACTGCTCACATTGCCGAGACGGCGAAGGAACTTTTCCTTCCAGTCGCCAAGTGGGTGTACTCGCCGCAAACAAGTTCCTTAGGTGTTCATCATGGTCATAATCAAAGCTGATGAATACGCGACAACTTTGCCATTGGCTTGCTCTCTTTCTGTCCGCCGAACAGTCTGCCAAACACTGAGCGGCTTCGAATTTGTGCTTCCAACTCAGCTTCGCGCCGCCGCAGCCCATCTTTTAGTTGGGGGGGTGTTTGCCTACTGCGAAGCGCACCCCCGTACCCCTTCCAACTGTTCTTCGAATACGCGAAGGCAGCGGGCTTTGAGGACGCAATGACCGTGAAAAACTGAGGAAAATTCACGGATAAACCGCGACGCCGCGGAGGGTCACAATTGCGCTGGAGTTCATTTCCTTATTTCCGGCGATGGCCTCGAAAATCAGCAGCCGCGTTTTGCTAGCTAACGCCTTGGAAATTCTTTCGATGTTGGCGCTGTCCATAAAATGTCTAGTGACGGTCCGGCAACCTGAGCGTGTATCCGTGGTCGTTAAAACTTGAACAGGATCTTGCCGCTGCGATTCGATTTCAAAGATTGCCTGAATGCTTCCTTGAACTGGTCGAGCGGGTACACATGCTCCACTGCGGCGGAGAGCGATCCATCAGCTACGAGGTCTCCCAGCTTCTGGTAAATCTCTTCGATC
>WNFJ01240814.1_pt1 | contig 11176 bp, 13 predicted proteins | sample 5400461 | NCBI WGS metagenome assembly WNFJ01 (sample SAMN13153349, study PRJNA577476) | soil metagenome | isolation source: 115 cm saprolite on Douglas fir-dominated hillslope | place: USA:California | collected 2013-09-17 | reverse complement strand
ACATTACGACATTTCACCACAATTAATAACAAAGACTGATCTGTATATATTCCCGTGGAGGCTGAGAAGAATATTCTCCTGGATAGAAACATCTTTAGAGAAAGTTTCCAGAATAAGACTTGGATGCTGCTGGTGAGTGTGCTACAATACACTCAACGCCGTTTGAGATGGAAAGTCAAAGCCAGGAGGCAGAGAAACAACATGAAAACATTACGCTGGACTTCACATGACTTAGAACTATTGCCAGAAGACAAGCGGTATGAGATCGTTAGTGGAGAATTGTACGTGTCAAAGCAACCGCATTTACACCACCAAATTGTTTGTGGGAACGTGCACGCCTTATTAAAAAGTTGGAGCGACCAAACACAAACAGGTCTGCCGATTTTCACACCAGGAGTGATTTTTGCTGATGATGATGATGTTGTACCGGATGTGGTTTGGATTAGCTATGAGCGGTTAACAACTGCACTCCATTCAGACGGAAAACTCCATAGCTCGCCTGAACTTGTCATTGAAGTCCTTTCACCAGGTTCAGAGAATGCACGCCGTGACCGTGAAGTCAAGTTAAAGCTGTACTCACGCCGTGGCGCGGATGAATACTGGGTTATCAACTGGCAAGAGCGACGCCTTGAAGTCTATCAACGTGATGAAGGTATACTCACTCTTGACAACACATTTAGCGAAACTGAGACATTGCGCTCACCACTTTTACCAGGATTTTCCTGTAGAGTAGGCCAACTTTTCACGAGTATCTTAAGAAATGACTTAGAAAGGAACAATCATGGTAGCTAAAAGACACGAACAAATGACGGTAGAGGACTTCCTAGCTCTTGACCGTGAAAACTTAGACCAGAAGTATGAATTTATCAATGGTCAAATGGTAGCTATGGCAGGGGGTTCTAATAACCATACCCTTATAATAGTAAACCTTTCTGGTATGTTGTATACACATTTAAGAAAAAGTCCATGTGCTACTTTTTCAGAAGGTACCCTTAAAATCGAAGAAGAATGTTATCTCCCTGACATCATGGTCACGTGCAATGAAAAAGATTTAACAGAAAATAAAACCTATATTGAACACCCAAAGCTTGTTATAGAAGTACTTTCGCCTTCCACTGAGTTAAATAATAGAAGAAATAAACTCTTAGCATACACACAATGTCCTTCTATTCAAGAATACATTCTTGTTAATTGGGATTGCATGCTTATAGAGAAGATGACTAGGAAAGCTACTGAAGAGCTTGATACTATTCAATGGATAACACAATGGTATGGAAAAGATGAAACACTAACATTAGAAACAATTGGACTTACTATCCTTGTAGATGACGCATATGAAAGAGCTATCCTTCCTCCCTCTAATCCTCTTAAAATCTCTAGGAAGAGAAGGAATATGCTACACTGAGATCTCCCCTGCAGAAATGCAGAGGGTTCCGGCTCAGCTCCCCATAGGCATTAGAGTGTGTGCAAGAAGGGAATTAAAGCCCCCTCTTGCATTTTGTGTTATCTAGGCGCTGATCCCTCGTGCCAGTACCACTTGGGCGCTCATGAGGAACTCCTCGTAAGCTTGGCGCAATTTCGGGTAACGGAGCAGGAATATGCCTGCATATTCCTGTGACAATGGACGGGGAGGTCGCAATAGACGCATATTCACCTCTTTGAGCAGGCGATTGCCTTTCTTACCATTGCAGGATCGGCAGGAAGCAACCAGATTCTCCCAGGTGCTTTGTCCGCCACGGGACCTTGGAATGATATGATCCAATGTCAGGTCGCGACTACGCTTCCCACAATATTGGCAAGTTTCATCGTCGCGAAGCAGAATATTTGATCTTGTCGGTTGCAGGGCAACACGTGGTACCCGCACATTGGCTAACAACTGCACAATAACGGGACGTTCTAGCTCAAGACGTCGAGCGCGTATACTCTCTTCGATCAATTCGCGCACATTCTCATCTATAAATGTGACTTTATGCTTTGATAATAATACGATGAGACGTCGCTCAGGAATGACCGAGAGAGGCTGTAGTGAGGAATTCAATACAAGAACAGGCATGAATAGCTTCCTTTCCTCTCTGTCAGAGCCGATAGCAAGTGCAGACAGCGAGGAGGATAGCCATTCTATTACAGGAAAAAGGAGAAGAGCCTAATCCCTGTGGCCTCTACCGCCGCCTGCGACGACTAGGTGGATAAGAATGGAGGCGTCTTACATGTCCAGGAGGAACAGGCACAGCAGGACAACCTCCGCCCGCTGTTTCTCCGCGCCTACACAGTTGCGGAGATGGGCGCAGGTGGATCACATCACCACCAGTATGGGTAGTTGTATGGATCTGATGTTCCTGCATTACTAATGCTCCCTATGTACCTGTTGCTAAAATGTATGACACATACTACTATCAAGCTGCATTGCTTATCCTGTATGGATCGATGCTCCTGACCTCCCGAATGGGAGAAGTCTGTGTCATCCTGGTCGGGGTGAGAGGACTTGAACCTCCGACCTCAGCGTCCCGAACGCTGCGCGCTAGCCGACTGCGCTACACCCCGGTGACATCCACGTAAGTCATTCGCCAAACTTACCCGTGAGTCGAGCCTTGTGCTTGTTTATCCAAGATGTACTGGATAAAGGCTATAAAGACTAACTCTACTCAAGGTTAGTATAACATAGCTCACCTACATTTGACAATAGGCGTGCATCATCTTGGGTGTCCGTCATTTTATTGTGTCGAGCTTTCAATGGAGCCCGGGAGGTGACATGCTCAGGAGGCGGACGCAATAGAATTGCCGTCCCTACCCATGGCGATAAATCGCGTGTCATGCGCTCACATCTGAGATGGGATTGAGCCTGTTGCTGTTCGTCTAAGACAGTGGACCTGCACGCCATTCATGGCCATCCGTAGGGGCGGCAATTCTATTGCGCCCGTTGTCCCCCAATACCATCATATTGCCTGCATCACATCGACGCAAAAAAATGACGCCCACCCCGTCATCTTTTTGCGCCATATCTTCTGCGGAGCACGTGAGGTGGAATGCTACTGATTATTGCCCATCTCCTTTTCGACTTTGGGGAAAGTAGTAGCCAACCATACTGATAACTGCAATAGAGATGATTGATCCTCCTGCGAGAAACCAAGCGTTGTTTTTAATGAAGGCGAATACAAGAGCCGTTGTCATGAGTAGAACGATAGATACCACGAGGAACCAGCGTACCAAGTCATCATTGCAAAGGGTCCCTTTTTCCGTCTTCCGTGAGAGCTTTTTGTGCTTTTTCGTGTGCGTCGCATGGGTTTGTTGGCATGCCAGTGTATTGGCCTGCTTGGTTATGGTATGATCTGACTGATCAGAAGATTGATGTATATTAGCATCAGTATCCATTTTGGATCTCCTAAAAAGGACAAAAGGCACAATAGGAGTCAGAGGGCCTGCAAGCAAGCTGCCTCCTAGATCGGAACGAAGTACCTACAACTTTTTCGTGCACTCTCAAAGGGCCCTTGCGCGAATAACGTGATCATCCAATTTTGGGTTTAATGGTATGGCTCCATTCAAGTTATTCCTGTAAGACCCCTTGGGGTCTGGTACACTATACCAGATCTTGGCCTCGCTGCAATTCTGCATACGACCAAAGGCTATGTCTACCCAATCTCGCACTAAGCGATAGAAGGGATGATGGCGATGAGGATGTAGGTAATTGGCAAGGCTTTGACGAATAGATACATCATTTGCTCGGGCCTGACGATATCCGACAAGGCATACGACCATCTTCGTTGGCATTTTTTTACCACTTGGCTCTTGTTCTCTCTGAGGAAGATCGCAGGATAATATCAAGGTTTCGGCCCATGAACGCTCCAGAAGGCGTTCATGAATTTTGCTCGCAATAAAACGTATCTCTGCATTAGTATCGCTGAGTGCACTATCTACACTGTCAATACGGACACTTGGACCAAGTGGAGTTAGTAATGCATCAGAGATCCTATGTTCATCATCATTTTGGTAATAGAAGTTGAGCACTAATGTCTGTTCATTACAGGTATTAGCGTCAATAAATCCTTTCTTTCCTTCTATAAAGTTGAGTAAGGACGTGAGAAGCGTTTTTGCAAGCATTCCCTGATTAGTAGCAGGTACATGTTGCAAGACGGTATCATCCGCTTCCTCGAGTGGTTGAGTTTCTAGTTCCTGATAGTTTGCAGCATCGTCACGTTGAATCCGTTGACCTAGCACTTGTTCTGCTGCTGCTTGCACCTTGAGGTCCTTATCTTCTGTGAGCTGAAGGAGCGTTTCAAGGGAATCATGCTTACCTTGTTCCCTTATCTCTCCAAGCGTTAAGATAGCAGCGATGCGCATATGTGGATTGGGATCATAGAGTGCAACCTGTGTCAATGCTTCCTGTGCCGCCTGCTCATGATACTTTCCAAGGGTACAGGTAGCGGCAATTCGTACATCCTGGCTAGAATCATGGGTGATCAAATGTGTCAACGTAGAGCATAGCGCGTGTGATCCAAGCGAAGAGATAGCAGCGATGCGCATATGTGGATTGGGATCATAGAGTGCAACCTGTGTCAATGCTTCCTGCGCTGTCTGCTCATGATACTTTCCAAGAGCGCAAATAGCGGCAATTCGGACATTCTGGCTAGAATCACGAGCAATCAGGTGCGTCAAAGCAGGAAGCGCAGCTGTTTCTTTACATTCTCCAAAAATCCAAATTCCGATACATCGTATCTGTTCATGTTCGTGCAAGAGCGCTCTTAGGAGGAAGGTGCTCGATAGCTGTCGATAGCTTTGTAAGGTAAGTTTTCCTAATGCTATCGATATCTCTTCTTGAACAATCTCATCGTCATCTTCTAGGCCAAGAATGAGTGTCTCGATGCAGATTGGTTCTTCCCGTTCTCCCAGAATACGCACTGCTGCGGTTCTCACCACGCTATCCTCATCATGGAAGGTCTGGAGAAAGAACCTAGTAGGGACATCATTCCCAAATTGCCCAAGAACCTGAACTGCTGCTGCACGTACCAGGGCATCTTTATCCTTTGAAGCTGCTGTGAGGACCTGAATAAGCGGTTCCTGTAGAAGTTGGTGTCTGATTGTTCCTAGTGCTTCGACTGCTGTAGCACGTACAAGCTCACTCTCATCTTTCAACAATGCAATAAGTTTCAGAGTAGGCACGTGCTCTTCCAAACCTGCTATCGCCCAGATGGCTGCTTCTCGTACCTGCTCATCTGAATCTTCGAGTGCTTTTTCAAGCAGAGCTTGAGGCGTAGCCTTCCCAAAGGTTCCTAAGGCTTGAATAACGGATGCACGTACATGTGGTTCTGGATCATTTACCCTACAAATTAACACTTCCATCAGTGTCTTCTCACCCACTTCACCAATAGCCTGTGCTGCTGCTGCTCGTACAAATGATGATGCATCAAGCAGCGCTGCTTCAAGAAGAGGAAATACTCGTGGAGGAGCTTGTTTTCCAAGCGTTGTCACCGCCCGTATTGCATCGAGACGTTGCTGCCATGCAGAGCAGCTAAATGCTGCTGTTAATGCTTCTGTTGAAACAAGGAGTGCTTGTACAAATGAAGAAGAGATGTAAGGTCTTTCCTCCTCCCTGTTTGCATATACGGATTTGAGATTTGATGTTGATAGGGGCACTCCATTTGCTTGGATTTGGCTGAACTGGCATCCATAGGACACTTCTTGTGCAACCTGAGTATTTGGCATACTTTGTTCATGTTGGCCATTATCCGTATGAGTTCTGCCTCTGAAATTGCCTCTCATTGTTTTTCTCCCTCTGGTGTGGATGATCTATCTGTAGATAAGCCCTCATAGGAGGAATGTTGACGGAGCAATGCTCTCCCTCGACTGATATTCTTTCGTGTTGTCTTAGGAGATTTGTTTAGTTGCTGAGCAATCTCTTGGACATCGCTTCCTTGTTTTTCTCCCTCTGATGTGAATGATCTATCTGTAGATAAGCCCTCGTAGGGTGACTGTTGACGAAGGTATTCTCTCCCTTCACTGATATTGTTTTGCGTTGTCTTGGCGGATTTGTCTAGTTGCTGAGCAATCTCTTGGACATCGCTTCCTTGTGATAATAACTCCATTACATCTCTCACGGATTTCCGGGGAATTGCATGAATCTGTTCGGTGACGGTTTCAAGACGTTCTTTCAGTTCATACCTGACATCTGGCCTGTAATAGTTGTCTGGGATCTCCTTTGGGGCGGTCTGTCCATCACCGATGCTCTCTTTATCTAATGATACACAGAAGCTTTTTCCTCCACTAATGGCCTCTTTGTACAGGTTTTCTGCAACTTGGCGAAGCCAGGGATGAGGGTAGTCTAGTGGAAGGCGTCTACTTCGTATAGAGGTACATAGCTTCAGGAAGGTGGTCTGCACAATGTCGTTTGCTTCTTCCTCATTCTTCTCGTCCATGAGATTTAGTATGTAGCGGTAAAGGCGCTTGCGATATTTATGATCAAGCTCAGTAGTATAGGCATCAGCTTGCGCAAATGTAAACTTCTCCATGGATGTTCTCCAGTAACATTTTCCATTTTATCCATCTATCCATCTGTTCTGGTATCGGGTTATGACGTGGCAGCAGAGCAGACATGTCAGGATATTACCGAGGGTAAGTATTGAGGGTCGTCCACACATCTCTGTGTATCTTTACTACCTCTACCGCTCTTAGAAATATAGAGGCGAAAATAACGGAAAATTCCCTAAAGAATAGAGGATATATGACCTTTGGGTAGAGCCGCATTAAGATGTTGTTGACGAGTACCCGGACGGCTCTACAATTCTATGAGAGAACCTGCTTGACGAGCTTGTCTGCCAGGGCAAGCGAGTAGTTTTGTCCACGATCGTGTGGATAGATTTGGAACATGTTAGCGACCCAGAGCCCTTCTAGTGGCGTCTCCAGTGGGGGAATGTGCTGGCGATAGTCTGTCGTGACAATCGGCTGGGCAAATGGGGCCTTGAATATCCAGCTTTCTTGTATCCATGTAGGGTCAAAGGAGGGCACGATGCGTCTGAGATGTGGAAGAAATTCGGTTATGACCTCTTCTTTGCTCATTTTGAAGAGTGGATCGTCCATGGGTCGGTAATTTCCGAGGTAGACAAGGTGCCGTCCGCCATATTCCGCAGGTGCGCGGAAATTGGTATGTTCAAACAAACCAACAAAGGGATAGCCACGATCGCAGATGTTGATCCAGTAACTATCTGTGAGCTGGCGGTCAAGAGAGAGGATGAGGCAATGAGCTCCATAGGCCTGACCCCAATCGTATTGGGCGCGATACTCATCGGGTAGCGCTGGAATCAATCGACAGGTCAGTTGTGTGGGCAATGTTGAGATGACGCGGTCAAACTTCCAAGTCCCCCTGCTAGTCGTAATCTGCCAGTCATTCTCTGCTTGTTCAACTTTCTCGACGCGGGTACCAAGTAGTACTTTGCCTTGAGACTGGATAATGCGCTCCACGAGACGTTCGTATAAGAGCTGGAAGCCGCCACGCAGGTATCCAAGCTCGGTCGTGCGATCATGAATACGTGCCCAGAACCAAGGTAGCGCGATCTGATCGTATAACTCGCCGAACTTGCCCAGAAGGAGCGACTCAAAAACCATCTCATACGGGTGTTTGCCCATCCATTTGCGTAGCCAAGAATGGGCAGTTTTGCCCTCCAGCCATGCCGGATTGGTGAGCTTGAGATATGCCAAAATGGCCCCAACACGCAGCCGTTCGTCCAGACGCCAAGGTTTGAAGTGCAGAAGCGATAATGGTGAATCGAGCTGGTGGATCTGGCCTTCGATAAAACTTACAGTTCGTGGCCGCAGCCATTCCAGACGATCTCCCAGCCCAAGCTCTTCAATGATCCGGATAGCTGTTTTGTCTGAACGGAAGAGGTGATGGAAGTATTTTTCTAGCCAGGTATCGCCAACGCGAAAGCCTGCAGCTAATCCGCCAGCGATATTCTCTTGTTCGAAAACCATCACTGTCTGACCCGCCTGGGCGAGTCGGTAAGCTGCCATCAGTCCCAGTGCACCGCCACCAAGTACTGCGTATTTCATGTTGTTCTTCTCTCGTCACTTTTGCTTTTACTTTTGATACACTATTTATTGCTTTTGCAGGCCATTCTGGCACGATAGCATAGTGGTGTTTATTCTAGCATAGCTGGCTCATAAACTCAAAGTTTTCTACTTCTTTACGGTACTGCGAACCATCTCGCCTCGCGGCGCCTGAATTTTGAACCATCGTCGAAAGGCAACGATGGCCCACACGCCTTCGACGACTCCGAAGGGCCAAGTGCCTGCAAGCCATCCATAGAGAGAGGATGCAGCACAAGCTAGAGTAAAGACAAGCACCCACCAGGATGAGCGATGTTCAAATGCATAGGATAGCAGCATGACGGTGACCGCACATGCTCCAAAAAGCGTGAGACTATTCATGCGGCGAGTATATCACAATGTCTAGCTGGTAGTACTTAAAAGTTGCAACCATTGGGAAAATTGGGGATTCGTATCTTCACCAGCTTTGCGTTCCCTGTTCGGTATGATATACTAAACCCGTTGTCCCAATAATGCTTACAGGAGACAGGGTAGAAAATCCTATACCATATGTCAGTGCAGAGATGATTTGCAAATCTTCATCTAGAGCTCATCTTCCAATGGGGAAGGCGAGAAGCGGTGAGCTAATATTTGATGCCGTTACTTTAGCAATACAGGACCGTATCATTGCATAATCTTGAGAGGCTTCCAGTGGATACAGGCCGGGTCATTCATAGACGTTACCTGCTGCAACGTCTGATCCAGCGAGGGGCAGTCTGTGCTGTCTATCAGGCCTTCGACCAGATATTGCAGCGTCCCGTTGCTGTCAAGGTAGCCCCTGCTGAACATATGCCTGCATATCGAGCGGCACTCCGATCTACTGCGCAATTTACTCACCCCAATATTATTGGCATCTATGATCTGATTGTTGAGTCTGATACTTTATATATTGTCCAGGAATATGTAGACGGTGCTGATTTCAAGACATTGCTGCGAACTCAGCTGGCTCCTCACCAGATAGCCGATATAGGAGCACAGATTTGTCAGGCCTTGGTCTATAGCGGAACTCCCTCACGTAAAGTGTGCCATGGGGATTTAACTCCCTCGGCAATTTTACGGGATCGACATGGCCTTGTCCGCGTAAATAATTTTGCCCTGCCAAGCGATATGCCTTATTTTAACGCTTGGAGTATCGTCGGTGGTGGTGATTCCGTGCTCTCCGACCCTAATTTGCCCTGGGGACAGATGAGTGATGGGCGCAAGGAAGACGATACGCGGGCTGTTGGTCTGCTACTCTATCAACTGCTGGCCGGACGTAACGCGGAAGCTGTCTCTGTCGAACCTCCTGCCGACGGGCGCTTGCGCTTCATGCGCAATGTGCCAGCGGAGTTATGTGAGCTGACTGCTCGTGCTATGCTGCCGATGCATCCCCAGCATATCAAGACGCCAGAAGAGTTCCGTGCAGAATTGAAAGTGCTTGCAGAAGCTCTTGAACAGGCTTCTCTGCCTGCTGTTGCTCCCGAGCTTGTCTATCCTGCAGAAGATATCGCCAGGGCCAAACAACATTCGCCGATACCCTCAAGTGGTCCGCTTTCACCGATGCCTTCTGTCTCTCCGATACCGATGCGCGAAAATACGACGGAAGAGGAGCTTGGGCTTCGCAAAGCTGTAGCGGGTCACATGATAGCCACAGAGGCTGTGCCTCCGTCTTCACCCCCCATTGCCAGTGTGCCTACAAAGCTGGCAGCTGCACGCCAGGCTGCCTATGCAACTTTACCCGGCATCGATGAGCAGTCGCGCCATTTAAATATCCCAGTACTTTTGTTGATCGGTTTTGTGCTGTTTGCTTTATTTTTCGGATTTGGCTGGATGCTGGCCCATCTAATTTTCCCCTGAGATTTTATAACGGCTCGGCTGTGGTCTCATCCGGTTTCCACCGTTGCGCGTCCCGTTGGCGATACTTGTTCATAACCTGATTAAATGCCGCATCCAGGTCGACATCGATGGAGTTTGCCAGTGTAGCTAAAATATAGAGGATGTCTCCCAGTTCAGCGGCAATATCACCATCTTCCTCGCTTGCTTTTTTCGGTTTTTCCCCATAGCGATGGTTGATCTCACGAGCCAGTTCGCCCACTTCTTCTGTAAGGCGGGCCAGACTGGAGAGCGGAGCCCAGTAATGGTTGTGCCATTCTTCTCTGATCAAGTGGTCAACATCTTGCTGTACGTCATGTAATGTTCTCAATTATCCTACTCCTTCTAAGCATTTCTACCCTTGCTATCTTTTGCATACCTCTGCGTGGATCATAGATGTTGGGAGCATACCAGAAGCCGTATTTACTGTCAATGAATATTTTTCAAACGGAAAGCCGTTTACCTGTGTTCTGTAAAATAAATAGTAGCTATCCAGGTCGCCTCGCCACCTGTGGTGGCTCGCCTAGATTGTTGGTGGGAGGTGGATGTGGCAGCCCGCGGGCTGCCACATCCATCTCCCATCCTCTGGCTTGCGAACTGCCTCCGGCAGTTCGCAAGCCGAAAGAGACCTGAGTAGCTACTAATATCATTACCATTTTCTCGTTATCAGTGTGGAATAGTAAGATGAGTTGATGGTTACAGGTGTCACAGCCGCTATGATACACGAACGAGAGAGGATAACTATGAATATCGACGAGCAGTTTGACAATTTTCTGGCAGAGCTAGGAGTAGAAATGGAACGTCCAGAGGAGAGGCAATATAATGGTAACTCCTTACCAGAAATCACTATTCACCAGGCCTCGCGTGATCATTATGGTGTCTTCTATCGCCTGGATCTTATCGACCAGAAGCCAGAACTGCGCATTTTGATCCCGGTGGATAGAGGTGACATCAAGACAGACATGTACCTCGTACGCCTGAGTGATCTTACGCCTCTCAACGCCAGCTTTATTGAAATGTCTGCCTACCAGGGTAGTGAGGCCTACGAACATGGACGAGAGGCCACATTGCAACATCTATTGTATGCCGTTGCAGAAATGATGAAGCAACTCTTCTGGTCTGGCGACATCCAGACCCTGACCTTCCCACCTGAGATTGAGGTCTATCCACTTCTCCAGCACGAAGACAGGCGCACAGGTCGAAAAAGGTTCCACTAAGCCAACAGACCCCGGACGCAAAGAGAGCACCGAAC
>WNFJ01197080.1_pt2 | contig 11176 bp, 10 predicted proteins | sample 5400461 | NCBI WGS metagenome assembly WNFJ01 (sample SAMN13153349, study PRJNA577476) | soil metagenome | isolation source: 115 cm saprolite on Douglas fir-dominated hillslope | place: USA:California | collected 2013-09-17 | reverse complement strand
CGCGCGGTTCTTCCACGCGACGGTGCGGCCCGCCCTCTGGGTCGTCTTCGTCTGGATGGGCATGGGCTTTCTCTTCGTCGCTTTCCTCGGCCTCGCCGATGCCGGGCGCTTCGTCGGCACGCTGGTGCAGCGGCTGCGCAGTCCGCTGCCGATCGATCCGGAGAAGCGCGTCTTCCTCGCGCGCACCCTGGCGGCGGGCGTCGGCGGCGTGGTGGCGGGGCTGTCGGCGATCGGCGTCCGCAGCGCGCTCGGGCCGGTGCAGATCAAGGAGCTGGAGGTCCGGCTGCGCGGGCTTCCACAGGAGCTGGCCGGCTTCAGGCTGGTGCAGATCTCCGACGTGCACATCGGGGCGCTGCTCCGCAAGGACTGGGTTTCGCACGTCGTCGATCGCATCCGCGCGCTCTCGCCCGACCTGGTCGCCATCACCGGCGACCTCGTCGACGGCAGCGTCGCCGAGCTGCGCGACCACGTCGCTCCCCTCTCGCGCATCGAGGCGAAGCACGGCGTGTACTTCACCACCGGCAACCATGAGTACTACTCTGGCGTCGAGGACTGGTACGCGCACCTGCCGACGCTGGGCGTGCGGCCGCTGCGCAACGAGCGGGTGGAGATCGCGCCGGGGCTCGACCTCGCGGGCATCGAGGATCCGACGGGCGCGCCCGACCTTTCGCGCGCGTTGAAGGGCCGCGATCCGTCGCGGGCGCTGGTGCTGCTCGCGCACCAGCCGCGGCAGTTCATCGAGGCGGCGAAGCACGGCGTGTCGCTGACCTTGTCGGGGCATACGCACGGCGGGCAGATCTGGCCGTATCTGGCGGGGCTGCACTTGCGGGGGGAAGCGCAGCTGTATGTGTCGCGGGGGACGGGATTCTGGGGACCGCCGATGCGGGTGTTTGCGCCGGCGGAGATTACGCTGCTCAGGTTGATGCCGGCGTGAGCGGTTGCGAAACGAAACCCACAAACACAAACCAAAACCACAAACGCAAACGCAAACACAAACGCGTTTGTGTTTGTGTTTGTGGGGCAGAAGCGTTTGTGTTTGTGTTTGTGGGGCAGGCTCGCGCCAGCCCTTCGGGCTGTCACTGCGCCTGCAAGGTTTGTGGTTTTGGTAGCTCGCTGCGCTCGCGATTGGCGCCGGATCGTACGTCCGGCGCTTGACGAAAACTCGTTTGGGTTTTGGTTTTCGTTTTGGAGCAGGCTCGCGCCAGCCCTTCGGGCTGTCACTCCGCCTGCAAGGTTTGTGGTTTTTGGGTAGCTCGCTACGCTCGCCCTTGGCGCGGATCGTCGTCCGTTCGTCATCGTCGGCCTCCCCGCTGCGCTTTTTGTGAGGGAGGCCGACGATGACGAACTGGACGACTTTGCCGCACGAAAAGCTGGTGGCGTATCAGGTGGCGCGCGAGTTGCTCGCTGCCGTCAAGCGGGCGGAAATTGCCGAGCCGAAGCTTCGCGATCAGGCCATGCGGGCGGCGATGAGCGCGTGCCTCAATATCGCGGAGGCAGCCGGACGGCAGAGTCCCGCGGATCAGAAGCGGGTCTATGCGATTGCTCGCGGTGAGGCTAGCGAAGCTGCCGCGGCGCTCGACATCGGGGCCATCGCCGGTGTGTGCAGCGCGGAACCCGCTCGGACAGGAGGTGCGCTTGCGCGACGCGCGTATGCGCTCCTCACCGGCTTCATTCGCAGTTGATTGGGAATATGTCAGTCGCGGGCGGCGGCGAACCAGGGCAGCGATTCGCGCGGCAGGTTCAGCGAGCGGTAGAAGAACTCGGAGGCGCCAATGGCCGCCTTGTAGATCTCGCGGTCGACCGGCTTCTGCAGCACCGCGCCCATCGCGGCGGCGAAGCGCAGCGAGGTCCCGTACATGTGCACGACGCAGTCCGCGGCCTCGCGCAGTTCCCCCTGGCCCTTGACCATCGGCGTCGCGAAGCGGTGCGCGAGCCAGCGCGAGGCCAAGGGGCGCAGCGCGTCCTCGTGCGGCGCCAGCCACCGGGCGAAGGCCGGCTGCCAGTTCTGCAGATGCTCGGGCAGCGCCGGGCTCTCCACCAGCGGCTTGGGATCGATCGACCAGATGAACCGCTTGTAACGGATCAGATTCGCGGTCAGAAGCTCCGCCCCGTGCGCCGCGATGCAGTCGGAGAGGAAGACCACGAACGGCTGCACGTCCTCGGGCTCCACCACCTCGAACGCGGCCTCGTTGCCGATCTGCAGCCTCCGATACGCGTGCATGAGCGCGGCGAGCGTGCGCCACGGTGCGCGGTCGGCAGCGAACGCTTCCACTCCGGCGAAGCGAATCTTGTCGAGCGCAGCGGATTCCACCGCGTGCTTGCCGAGGCGGCCGCCGATCTTGTCCGAGGCGTGCGAGACGCGCAGGTCGAGCCCGGGGTCGCCGAAGAAGCCCTGCTGCTGAAACAAGCGCAGCGGCTCGTCCGACTCGTCGAGCTGCTCGAGGACCTCCGGGCATACCGGGTCGAACCACAGCTCGACGCGCCCGTCGGTCTGCCGGTAGCCGAAGGCCGGAAAATCGACGCACAGATCCGGCAGCGCCTCGAGCCCGAAGCGCGCGTGGACGCTGCAGCCGCCGTCGCCGGCGAGGAAGCGGCAGGCGCGGTCGTCGCCGACGCCGTCGAGCTTGAGCGAATGCAGGATCTGGTCGCCCTCCTTCGTCTCCCCTTGCTCGAGGATCAGCTTGAGGCCGTGGGTCAGCGAGCCGCGCTCGCTCTCCGGCAGGTGATCGTGCAGCCGCAGGAAATCCTCGAGCCGGAAAGGAATGTCCCAGCCGCTGCAGCAGCAGCCCTTCTGGTTGCACTTGAACCGTCGCATCGGCTCGGAGAGCTGCACCGACGAGGGCGGCGAGAGGCCGACCTGCTCGTCCCGCGGCGGCGGCACCACGTTGAGGGACACCTTCACACCACCAGCTTACCGCAGTTCATCACCCAGACCGGCCGGGCCAGGCTCTCGGGCTCGAGGCCTCGCACCGCGAGCAGGCTGGCGGCCGAGCCAACCGATAGCCGCCCGAGCTCATGGAGGCCGAGCAGCTCGGCGGCGTCGCGGGTGGCGGCGAGCAGCGGATCGACGCCCGCCGCCCTGAGCAGCGCCAGCTCGCGCGCGTCGATCCCCGGCTCGGTGCGCTCGTTGCCGAGGTCGGTGCCGTAGGCGACGCGCGCTCCGGCCTCGCGCAGCGCCGCCAGCCGCGCGGGATCGACGCCGAAGGCCCACAGCGTCGAGATCACCCACTTGCCCTTCATCTTCTCCAGCAGATCCGCGGGCAGCGGTTCGCGCGGCGTGTGCGCCAGCACGTCCGTGCCCGCCTCCAGCGCGCGCCGCACCGAATCTGCTTCCAACGCGTGCGCCGCCACGCGCAGCCCGAGGCGGTGCGCCTCGTCGGCCACCGCCTTCGCCAGCTCGGGCGCGAGCAGGGGATGGCGCGGATCGAACGCCAGCTTGATGAAGCGCGCCTGCGCCGCCGCCAGCCGCCCGACCGCCGCGCGCCCTTCGACCGCCGTGGACAGCTCGAGGCCGTGACCGTTTTTTCCCCACGTCTGCGTCGGATAGCCGCCCGGCGCGGTGAAGAGCGGCCCCGCGAAGCGCACGCGCAGCGGCTGCGCGTCGAGCGCCGGCAGCATCCGCTCCGGCGCCCCGAGGTCGAGCACGCCCGCCACCCCGCGCCGCAGTTCCTCGCGCGCGATCAGGCTCACCTCGCCCGCGATCGACAAGTGCACGTGCGCGTCGACGATCGCCGGGACCAGGGTCAGCCCGCCCGCTTCCATCGCCGGCACCTTCACCGCCAGCCGCGAGGTGCGGCCGGTGATGAACTGCCCTTCGATGCGCAGCGCTCCTGCGCGCGGCTTCGGGTCCGCGATCTGCCCGCCGTTGATCCACAGCACCGGCGGACTTTACCAGTGTATGCTCGGCGGATGCCGGACGATGCCGACGAGCTGATCCTCAAGATGCAGCACCTCGAGGCGCAGGCGCGCGAGCAGGGGCAGGCGCGGACCGGGCAGGTCCGCGCGGAGCAGCTCAAGACCCGGGCGCAGAAGATGGCTTTCGAGGCCCAGCAGGAAGTCGCGGCAGCCGAGGAGGCCCAGCGCCTCGCCGAGCAGAAGCAGGAGAAGGCGCGCGATCCGGCGACGCCGCCGCTCGAGGCCGCCGACCTGCTCATCCAGGGGAAGTCCGAGGCGCAGGACGCGCACGCGCGGACGGTGAAGGCGCGCGCGCGGCTCAACTTCGCGCTCGACAAGATGGACGAGGCCGAGCGGCGCGAGTGGGAGGCGCTGCAAGCCGACGCCCGCGCAGAGGCGCACGGCCAGCTCGCCGAGGACCCGCTCTTCAACAAGCCGCCGACCTGAGATGCCGCTGCGCAAGGCCGCGCGCATCGCGGCGGGCCTGGTTCTCCTCTTCCTCCTCTACGCGTTGGTGCGGCAGCTTCCGGTGCTGCGCTGGATCGTCGCCGGCGCGAAGTTGGTGCACGGCGCGGGGCTGCCGGGAGCGCTCGCGGCCGTGTTCGCCATCTATCTCCTCACGCTCCTGCTCCTCCCCATCATTCCGCTCATCGTCGCCTGCGGCTGGCTCTACGGCGTGCAAGGAGCGGTGCTCTCGCTCCTGGCCGCGGTGGCGAGCGCCGCGACCTCTTTTTCCCTCGCGCGGGCGCTGGCGGGAAACGCGGTTGCGCAGGCGCTGCTCGAACGGCCGCGGACGCGCGCGCTCGCGGACCTCGCAGCCGAGGGCGGCATGGTGACGGTGGTCCTGGTGCGGCTTTCGCCGATCCTGCCCTACACGCCGAGCAACGCGGTGATGGGGCTGACGCCGATGCGGCTGCGCGACATCGTGCTGGGGACGGCGCTGGGGATGGCGCCGGGCGTCGTCCTCTATTCGTGGGCGGGGTCGCTGTTGCCGAGCGCGGAGGCGATCGAGCAAGGCGCGCCGCTGCACCCGGGCGCGGTGTGGATCCTGCTCGCTGTCGCCTTTGCCGCGGCGGCCGTTCTCGGCATCGCCGCTGCGCGACGGTTGAAGAAGCGCTCTACCCGCTGACGCGTTCGGCGCGGAGCTTGATGGTGACGCGCTTTCCGCCCAGCGGCCCTTGGCCGGTGAGCAGATAGCCGCCGAACGAGCGCACCACGCTGCGGCAGATCCACAGGGGCGAGTGGGGCCGGTCGGCCAGCGACTCCGGAGCGATCGGAGACGGCCCCTCGTCGTCGATATGGGCGACGACGAACCCGCCCTCGTGCCGCAGCGTCAGCCCGATGCGGCCGCGCACCGGCGTCGAGTCGGCCGCCTCGAAGAGCGCCGACACCAGCGTCTGCAACAAGGCGCCGCGCTCGGCCACGGCGAAGGGCACCGGCTCCAGCTGGTGCAGCACGGTGTAGTTCGCCAGCCGGGCGTCGAGATCGAAGAGCGCTGCCCCGATCACTTCCTTCACGTCGATCGGCCCCACCGCGCCTTCGCGCGCCCGCGCCAGGCTGATCACCGCCGCGATGCGCGACACCGCCCGCGAGATGGCCACCCGCGCGTCCTCGGCGGCCTCGCACAGGTCGCGCCGCCGGTCGGGCTGATCGGAGAGCTCGCAGAGAAACCCGAGGTCGGTCTGCGCCACTCCCAGTGCGCTGAGGAGATCCTGGGACAACGCCGACGCCAGCCTGCCTGCGTTGACGAAGCGCTGCAGCTCCGCCGCGCCGTCGCGGGGGGACTCGCGTGCGGCTGGAGGCGCCTTCGTACGCGCCACCTTCACGCCGTTTTCCGCGCCAAAAGGAGGCTATCGATCACGTCGCGCAACAGCTCGAGGACCGCCTCCGGGTTGGGTCCGTCGACGATGGGCGTGTCCTGCGCGCTCAGCTCGAGAAGTGGACAGGAATCAGGCGCCCGCCAGCCCGCAGGTGTCGCACCGCGATGATGTTTTTTGGGTTCACGAAACAAAAGCATGAGCAAGACGCGCGCCAGCCTACCGGCCACGGATCTGGCCTCGGGGGCCAGATCGCTGGCTACACTTCAACTCGCGGTCACGATGCCGATTCCGCCGCCGCGGAAGGCTTCGTCTTGCCGTCTGCTCCACCGCGAGGCTGGAACGCAAGCCTCGGAGTCACGGCCAGAAAGCTGGCCCGGAGCCAGAAAACTGGCTCTTCTCCTCTGAACGGCGGGGAGCCACGCCTTGCTGGCATCGCAGTTGCGATAGGGAGTGTTCAAAATGCAGATGTCCCGCTTCGTCGTTTCCTACAAGGACGTCCGGCCGGGCGAGTCCTCTACAACGTGCTCGAGGATCGCTACGCCGGCGTCGACGACCTGACGCTGCGCGCGGTGGCGCGCTGGGCAGAAGGCGCGGCGCCCGCCGATGCAACCGAGCTTGAGACGCAGGAGATCCTCTTCGACGACGGCTTTCTCGTCCACGCCCGCGAGGAGGACGACGCCCGGCTGCGCGCGCACCTGGAAGCCGCCAGCGAGGGAGTGCCCGGCATGCTCTACGTCACGCTCATGCCGACCCTGCAGTGCAACCTCGCCTGCAGCTACTGCTTCCAGAAGGAGAACCCGGCCTTCACCAAGATGTCCTCGCCCACAGAGGACGCGACGCTGGAGTGGATCCTGCGCCAGATCGACGCGCGGGCGCTGCGCCACCTCAAGATCCACTACTTCGGCGGCGAGCCCACCACCCGCAAGGACTACTGCCTGCGCACCGCAGAGGTGCTCTCCGCCTCGATGTCCGCGCGCGGCGGCACCTTCGAGTGGCAGATGACCACCAACGGCGTGCTGCTCGACGTGCAGTTCGCCAAGGCGATGGAGCGGTTCGGCAAGGGCCAGTTCAAGATCACGCTCGACGGCGACAAGGAGACGCACGACAAGGAGCGCGTCTACCGCGACGGGCGCGGCAGCTTCGACGTCATCTTCGAGAACGTGGTGGCGCTGGCCGAGGCGGGCTGCAAGGTGCGCATCGGCGGCAACTTCTTTCCCGACCAGGCGGCCTCGTTCGAGAAGCTGCTCGACCGCATCGAGCGCTCCGGCGTCGCCCAGAAGCTGCAGGGCGTGCGGTTCAAACCCATCGTCGACACGCAGCAGATGGGCACCGGCACCTGCACCAACTGCTCGTCCAACCAGGAGACGACGACGCTGGTGCAGCTCAACAAGTCGATCGAGCGGCGCAAGATGGCGCCCGCCGTCTTCCAGGGCGAGCTGCTCGAGTCGATGCTCGGCCCCTGCGAGCTGCACTCGAAGAACAACTACACCATCGACCCCGAGGGCAACGTCTACAAATGCCCGGCCGTCGCCGGGCTGCCGGACCTCGCGGTGACCAGCGTGAGGTCGGGCGCGGCCGAGAAGATCGCGCCGCTCGTCGAGCTGCGGCCGTGGGAGCAGTGCGGCGACTGCCCGTACATGCCTGTCTGCGTCGGCGGGTGCCTGGGCGGGCAGTACCTCAAGACCCACAGGCGCGATCAGGTCGCCTGCAAGAAGGACATGTTCGAGCAGAGCTTCCGCGAGACGGTGGTCCATCGCTACCTCGCGGAGTTTTCGCAAGACGAAGCGCAGACGGAAGCAGCCTGACCCCAACCGGAACGGAGACCCAGATGAAGATCAAACGGAGCAAGCGGAAGAGCACCCGCAAGGCGAGCGGCTGTACGGTGATGGTTGACATGATTCCATAACGCACTGAAGCTCACGCCACGTTGCGTGCGCTTTGCCTCGTCCTTTTCCTCGCCGCGTGCCGGCCGGAAACCCAGGCACCACCGTTCACGCTGCGGATCGCGGTGTCGGGTCCGCTCGACAGGGTGGAGCCGCGCGGCGAAGGCCGGAGCTGGACGGTGGTGGCGAGGGCGCTGGTCTTCGAGCCTCTTCTCAGCATCGGGCAGACCGGAGAAGTCGTTCCGGTCCTCGCTGCCAAGATCGAGGCGGCCGGGCCGCGGGCGTTTCGAGTGTGGCTTCGGCCCGACGCCCGCTTCAGCGACGGCTCGCCGGTCACCGTGGCGGAGGTTACCCAATCAATCGCGGGCAGCGGGCTGCAGGCGAGAACCGAGGGCGAGAGCATCGTCTTCCGCTCCGAGGACGCCTCGGCCCACACCGAGCTGCTCCTGTCGCAGACGTTCGTTTTCCGGCGCGAGGGTCAACGGACGATGGGCACCGGCGCGTTCGTGGTGGACGAAGAAGATCCGAATCACATCCTGCTCAGAAGGCTGCGGCCGGCGCCCGGCTTCATCGACCGCGTGCTGGTGAAATCGTATCCCACGCCGCAGGATGCCTTCGCGCGGACGCTCAAGGGTGACGCGGACATGCTGGTCGAGGTTGAGCCCCGTTGGATCGAGTTCTTCGAGGGCGTGCCACGCATCCGGATCCTTCGAGCGCGCGCGAACCACGCCTACATGGTTGCTTTCAACCCGCGCCGGCTTTCGCGGACCGAGCGTATCGCGCTGGCAGGGCTGCTCGCCAAGGACGAGGTCCGGCAGCTCGCTTTTGGAAGCGACTGTGCGGCGCCTCCCCGGAGGCCAGAAATTGAGCCTCTTCCGGCCGGGCGCCTCCTCGAGGTGCTGACGGTTCCGTTTCTCGAACGATTCGCCGCTGCGGCGCGACGTGAGCTCGGCCCGCGCGGAGGACCGATTCGCGAGTCGGAAATCCAAGAGTTCATCAGCGCCATCCGAGCCGGCAACTTCGATTTGGCGACCGTCCGACCCCCGGTGTGGCCCCCGCTGATGGCAACTTTGATCTGGCGAACGGGAGCCTCGGCCAACATGTTCGGCTACTCGAACCCAGCGGTAGACGCTGCGCTGGACGCCCGCGACTGGAAGGCAGCGCAGCGCGCGCTCGACGCAGACCCACCGGCGGCTTACGTCTGCACTCCACAGAGCGTGATCGTCCTCGACTCGCGAATCCGGACGCCGAATCTCGAGGCCGGCCGGTTCATTGAAAGCCTGCCACAGTGGGAGGTGCAGCAATGACCCGGCGGCGCATCTCCCTCATGCTAGCCGCGATGGTGGCGTTCTCCGGCGTCCTGCCGGTGACGCTGCTCGCCTTCGCGGGCCTGCAGATCGTCCGCCAGCGCGGCGAGCGGTCGTCGCAGGAAGCGCTGCAGGCCATCGCCGAGCAGGCGGCGGCGCGCGTCCAGGCGTACGTCGCCCAGCAGCGCGAGATGCTCCGCACGCTGGCGATGGCGGTGGGCAGCGAACCCGACGTCGCGCGCCGCCTGGTCGACGCCACGCTCGACGCGCCCAGCCTCGGCAAGCTGCGGCTGATCACGCCGCAGACGCCGCCCGCATCGCTGCCGCACGCGCTCGACGCGGCCCGCATCGCCAAGGCGCTCTCCGGCGCGGAGGTCGCCTCGGAGACCTACCTCGCCGACCTCTCTCCGGCGATGGACGTCTGCGTGCCCTCCGGCCAGCCGGCGCGCTCGGTCTGCGCCACTCTCGACCTGCTCGAGCTGCAGCGGCAGGTGCAGCGCATCCACGTCGGCGCATCGGGATATGCGCTGGCCTTCGATCGCGCCGGACGCCTGCTGGCGGCGGGCGCCGGTTCGATGCGCGCGGCGGTGATGAGCGGAGAGCCGGTAGCGGAGTCGCCGGCGGCCGTGCAGGTCGCCGCCGGCGGACCGGCGCCGCAGCGGCTGCGCTCGGATCAGGGCGACGTGATCGCGGGCTGGGCCGCGCTGCCCGACCTGCGCTGGAGCATCGCCGTCGAGCAGCCGCGCGACGAGGCGCTGCGCGGCGCGCGGACGGCGCTCCTCTGGCTCGCCCTCGGCGCATTGCTGACCCTGCTGCTCTCCATCGCGCTGGGGACTGCGCTCGCCCGCCGCATGCTGGCCTCGCTGGAGCTGGGGGAGCGCTTCCGCACCGCCGGACGGATCGCGGCCGGCATCACCCACGACCTGGGACACCGTCTCGCCATCCTCCAGCAGACCAAGGCGCTGGCGGAGACCAACGACCCCGCCTACCTGCCGCGCATCCGCGACTCGCTGGGCGCCGAGGTGGAGACGCTGCAGCGCTTCGTCTCCGACTTCGCCGATCTCACCCGCGAGCCGAAACCGGCCGACTTCCTGCCCCTCGAGCTGAACGCCTTCGCCGACAGCGTGCGCGCCAGCGCAGAACCGTACGCGGCGCAGACGGGCGTGCGCATCGAGCTGACGCGGACGCCCGGCGACCTGTGGGTACGCGGCGACCGCTACATGCTCGAGCGCGCGGCGCTGAACCTGGTGCACAACGCCATCGAAGCGTCGCCGCAAGGCGGGCGTGTGCTGCTCAACGTCAAGGGCGAAGGCGAGCGCGCGGCCTTGCAAGTCGAGGATCAAGGCGCGGGCATCTCGGCGTCGCGGCTGCCGGCGCTCTTCGACTCGTTTTCCTCGACCAAGCGCACCGGCGCGCACGTCGGCATGGGCCTCCCCAACGCGCGCCGCATCGCGCTCGCACACGGCGGCTCCGTCTCGGCGAGGAGCATCGAAGGCAAGGGCAGCACCTTCACTCTGGCGCTGCCCCGACGGCCGGCTTCATGATTTGGCCTCAGTCGTCCTCGTCGGTCTCGTGCCCCAGGCCGTAGGCCTTGAGCTTCGCCTTGAGCGTCGAGTAGCCGATCCCGAGCTGCTGCGCGGTGAGCTTGCGCTGCCAGCCGTTCTTCTTCAGCGCCTTGCGCAGGTAGCTCTTCTCGAAGGCGAGCATGGCCGCCTCCAGGCTCTGCTCCTCGTTCTGCGGCGCCTGCGCCGAAGGCGCCACCGCGAAGTCGTAAGGCAGGTCCGACTCCTCGATCAGATCGGAGTCGCACACCACCGCCATCCGCGACATCACGTTCTCCAGCTCGCGGATGTTGCCCGGCCAGCGGTAGCGCTCGAGCAGCTGCAGCGCGCCGCCTGAGAGCGACTGCGGCGTGCGCCCGTGTTCGGCGGCGGCGCGCGCGAGGAAGTGCTGCGCCAGATCGCCGATGTCGTCGCACCGCTCCCGCAGCGGCGGCAGCTCGATGGGCACCACCTTGAGCCGCCAGTAGAGGTCCTCGCGGAACTTGCCCTCCTTCACGCGCGCCTGCAGGTCGCGATTGGTGGCGCAGATCACGCGCAGGTCGAGCTGGATGGGCTTCTCGCCGCCCACCCGCTCGATCTCGTGCTCCTGCAGGGCGCGCAGGATCTTCGACTGCAGATCCATCGCCAGGTCGCCGATCTCGTCGAGGAACAGCGTGCCGCCGTTGGCCAGCTCGAACTTGCCCAGCTTCTGCTTGTCGGCGCCGGTGAAG
>WNFJ01025714.1_pt1 | contig 11176 bp, 9 predicted proteins | sample 5400461 | NCBI WGS metagenome assembly WNFJ01 (sample SAMN13153349, study PRJNA577476) | soil metagenome | isolation source: 115 cm saprolite on Douglas fir-dominated hillslope | place: USA:California | collected 2013-09-17 | reverse complement strand
GTCGCAGACCGCCTGACCTGGCTTCCAGCGTCGGCGCCAATGCCTGCAGTGGCCTGACGCCGTGCTGACGCACGGTGAAGGTGAGCGCGACGGGTTTGCGGGCGACGATGTAGTCGGGGAGGTCTTCCACGGTGATGACTGCCCATCCTCCGAAGAACGCGGCGATCCCGGCGAGTAACACCAGAGCCTTCGTGGTCATCGTCCTCTCCTTGGCGTGACGGGGCGGGCGCGGCGGCCGGCACCGGACGCCCGAGGTTCCCTTGCGGCGCGAGCGACTTCGGCCGGTTCTGGGATGCCGCGCGTCACGCCGGCGTTTACTTCCGTCCCGCCCCCGTCACGAGCCCCGGGGCCCCCGTTAGGGTCTGCGCCCCGTCGTCGCCCGGATCTCGACGTGCTCGGCCGGCTCGAGCGCCGGCCGAAGCGGCGCCAGGCCCCGTAACGCGAGCCGGGTGTTGAGCGACGCGAGATCGCGGGTGGCGAGCTCTTGCCAGCGTGTCTGCTCCGCGGCGAGCCGGCGGCTCAGCTCGTCAAACGCGACGCGGGACTGCGTCGTGGGTGCTCGGTCCGCGCTCGTGACGGCGGTTTCGAGCCCGCGCAGGTCGGCGGCGCGCGAGCCACGGCCGAACCGCTGCAATTCTTGCTCGAGCGCGGCGGCTGCCGACCGCGTCTCGGCGTCGAGGTCGCGTCCCAGCAGTCCGCGTACCTGGTCCGCCAGGGCCTCGGCTGTTCGGTGCAGCGCGTACTCCTGCGCGTTTGCGTTCCAGATTTCGAGCGCCAGCCGCAACTGGTCCGCCAGCGCGGTCACGGTCACGTGGACTCGCGGATCGAGCTCGACCTGGAGTCGCTCGGAATACGTCTGGCCCGCGACCGTCAGCGTGACGCGGTACTCGCCCGGCAGCACGAGCGGGCCCTCCGGCTCCTCGACGGTCCCCTGGCCGGCGATTGCCGCCATGCTGTAGCCGTGCCGCTCCGCCGGCGGCGGTGGGTAACGCAGGTTCCATACGAATCGGTTCAGCCCGGCCCGGCGGGGAAGCGGTTCGGGATGCGGCAACCACTCAGCGGCGATCTGCGGTGGCGGTTCCTGGGGCGCCGGCGGCCCGGCGTCGCTCGAAAAGCGCCGCACGAGATGGCCGCCACCATCGCGGACCTCGAGCGTGATGGGGCCGGCGGGCACCGTCCCGAGGTAGTAGTCGATGATGGCGCCCGCGGGGGGGTTCGTGCCGTGCGGCTCCTCCGGGGGGAGTGGCGTGTCGCGGTTCTCGCTACGGCGGATGCGGATCGCCCGCGCGGGGCGGAATAGATGCGCGCTCGATCGCAGGACCGTGTCGTTCAGCTGCTCGAGCGGCGTGACATCGTCGAGGATCCAAAACGCGCGGCCGTGGGTGGCGGCGACGAGGTCGTGGTCATGCACGGCCAAGTCACGCACCGACACGGTGGGCAGGTTGAGTTGCAGCGGCTGCCAGTCGTCGCCGTCGTTGAACGAGACGTAGACGCCCAGCTCCGTGCCGGCGTAGAGGAGGCCGGCCCGGGCCGGGTCGGCGCGCACCACCTGGACATAGGCGTGTGGGGCGATCCCACGGCCGAGCGTCGTCCAGTGTTGCCCGTAGTCGCGCGTCCGATAGATGTACGGCGCGAAGTCGTCCAGCCGGTGCCGGTCCACGGCGGCGTAGGCGGCACCGGCCGCGACGGGCGAGGCCTCGATGAGGCTGATCTTGCTCCACGGCTCGAGCCCCGGGGGCGTCACGTTGCGCCAGGTTTGTCCGGCATCGGTGGTGAGCTGGATCAGTCCGTCGTCCGTGCCGACCCAGATGAGCCCTTTCTGCAGGGGCGACGGAGCGACTGAGTAAATCACCCCGTAGCCGCGCGCCCGGGCGTTGGCCACGCTCACCGGTCCACTTTGCGACCGCCCTTCCGGCTGGGCGCCCGCCAGGTCAGGGCTGATGGCGTCCCAATGCAGCCCGCCGTCGCGGGTGCGAAACAACACCTGCGCGCCGAGGTAGAGCGTCGCCGGGTCGAGGCGGTCGAACACCAGCGGTGAGGTCCAGGTGAACCGGTACTTGCGCTCCGGCATCGGTTGGCCGAAGAACGACAGCGGCCACGGCGCGATGTCCTGCGACTGGCCCGTGGTGCGGTCGAAGCGCCACGCGCCGCCGGAGGCGTCGCCGCCGTACACGATCTCGGGGTGCAGCGGGTCGGGCGCGATGTACCCGCTCTCCCCGGCCCCCACCGGCTGCCAGTCGCGGAACGTGATCTCGCCGTAGTCGCTGCGACTGAGGGTGGCAGCGGTGCCCGCATCCTGCTGCGCGCCGTACACCCGATAGGGGAACTGGCCGTCGGTGGCGACGTGGTAGAACTGCGCGGTGGGCTGGTTATACCAACTGCTCCAGGTTCGCCCGCCATCCAGGCTCACCGTGGCGCCTTGGTCCGAGCCCACGATCATGCGCGTGCCGACTTGGGGATCCACCCACAGCTCGTGGTAGTCGTCTCCCCCGGGAGCGCCCTTGATCGCCTCGAACGTCGCGCCGCCGTCCGTCGAGCGCAGCAGCGCGACGTTGGGGACGTAGACGACGGCCGGGTTCCGGGGGTCGACGGTGACGCGGCAGAAGTACCAGTTGCGGCTCGTGATCCGGGGATCGGCGCCCACGAGCCGCCAGGTTGCCCCGGCGTCATCGGAGCGGTACAACCCGGCGCCCTCGCGCGCTCCCACGAGGGCGTACACTCGGGCGCCTTCCGGGCCGCGCGCCGTCGCCAGGCCTATGCGACCGAGCGGGCCCGCCGGCAGGCCGCGCCCCCCGACGGGAGCCCACGTCTTACCACCGTCGCCCGACCGATAGAGCCCGCTGCCCGGTCCCTCGTCCGGCGGGTACTGGCTCCACGGAGTCCGCCGGGCTTGCCACAGCGCGGCGTACATCTGCTCCGGATCGCCCGGATCGAGGGCCAGATCAATCGCCCCGGTCTCGGCATCCTTGTACAACACGCGGTCCCATGTCCGGCCGCCGTCAGCCGACCGAAACACCCCGCGTTCGGTGTTGGGCCCGTAGGCGTGGCCCAATGCCGCCACGAGCACGACACTGGGATTGCGGGGATCGACGACGATCTTCCCGATGTGACGCGTGTCGTCGAGCCCGAGGTGCGCCCAGTGCGCTCCTCCGTCGCTCGACTTGTAGACGCCCGCGCCGAACGTGATGTTCGAACGCATGTCGGGCTCCCCCGTCCCCACGTAGATCACGCTTGGATCGGACGGCGCCAGCGCCAAGGCGCCGATCGAGGCCACCGGCTCGTGGTCGAACAGCGGTTCCCACGTGACCCCGGCGTTCGGCGTCTTCCAGACGCCGCCGTCAACGGAGCCGAAGTAAAACGTCGTCGGGTCGCCAGGGATGCCGGCCACCGTGAGGACGCGGCCGCCGCGGAACGGGCCAATGAGCCGCCAGCGCAGCGCGGCGTAGCTGCTCTCTGGTACGCTCTGAGCGAGCGCGGCCCGCCCGCCGCCCTGCGCCACGGCGGCCACGAGCAACGCCGCCTGCGCCACGACGACCGCCCAGCGCGCGAACGATTGACCTGTCATGACGGTGTTCTCCAGTAGGGATGGCAGTGGGGCTCCCGGAACGGGGGTGGCGCTGTGGGTGCGACCGCAGGAGGGCGCCAGACCGCTGGCCCCGCTCGGCGCGGGGCCGGAGTAAACTACCCCGCCCTCCCCCGGGAGCGAAACGCGATAGGGCTCGCTCGAGCCCCGGGCGGGGAGCGCGCCATCGCGCGTGGCTTGTGCCCGAGCCCGCTGGCGAGCAGACTCCTGAGCGGGATCTCTGCGGCCGCCAACAGGCGCGCTCGGCGCACCGCGCGAGCGCGGGGGCAGTCGTGATCTACGGTGGGACTCGCCTTGGGAGGCGCTCGTGTTCGGGGATCGGCCGGGGGCTCAGGTGGCGGGACGCGGGCGGAGGAGGAGAGTTCCATGAGGTGGTACGCCGGGGTGGCGGGCGTCCTGCTCCTGGTCGTGGTGCTGTGGGATGCGTTCGAGACGATTGTGCTGCCCCGGCGTATCACGCGGCGCGTACGGCTGACCCGGATCTTCTACCGCACGACCTGGCGCCCCTTCCGGGCCAGCGCGCGCTTTGTCCGGGCCGGCGGCCGACGCGAATCCTATCTCAGCTACTTCGGCCCGCTCTCTCTATTGTTGTTGCTCGCGCTCTGGGCGGCCGCGCTGGTGGTCGGATTTGGGTTGCTGCAGTACGCCGGCGGCTCCGCGGTGCAGATGGCCAACGAGCCGGCCGGCCTCGGGATGGACCTCTACCTGAGCGGCACCACGTTCTTTACCCTGGGGCTCGGCGACGTCGTCCCCCGCGGCACGTTCGCTCGGGCGCTGACCGTGGTGGAGGCCGGACTCGGTTTCGGGTTTCTGGCGATCGTGATCGGTTACTTCCCGGTGCTGTACCAGGCGTTCTCGCGGCGCGAGACCAACATCTCCTTGCTCGACGCCCGGGCCGGCTCGCCGCCCAGCGCGGCGGAATTACTGCGCCGCCACCACGGCACCGGCGGAGCGGCCGCTCTGGAGCGGCTACTGCGGGACTGGGAGTACTGGGCGGCCGAACTGCTCGAGACGCACCTCTCCTATCCGCTGCTGGCGTACTTCCGGTCCCAGCACACGAACCAGTCGTGGCTCGCCGCCCTCACGACGATGTTGGACGCGAGCGCGCTCATCATGGTGAGCGTGCAGGGAGCCTGTGCCCGCCAAGCGCGGCTGTCGTCGATCTCGCCCAGGTGTTCGGGACGCCCCCCGGGCCGGCGCCGGAAGCTCGCTTGCCGCCGTCACTCGAGGGCCTGCGCCCGGTGCTCGCGGCCGTGGGCCTGCCGCTCGCCGAGAGCGGGGCGCTGGACGCGAGACTGGCGGAGGTGCGCCAGCTGTACGAACCCTATGTGACGGCCCTGTCGCGCTTTCTCCTACAGCCGCTGCCCGCGTGGCGGTACGAGCCCCCCCCCCACGATAACTGGGAGGCGAGCCCCTGGGAGCGCGCGCAGCAGCCCCCCAAACCCGAGGACTCGTGATGGGGCCGTCCTGAATGAGCGGTGCGACATGCGGCGTCGCCGAATCGTGCGTGCTGCTGCGCCGTCGCGGCGGGCCCCCAACCAGTGACCCCAAAGGAGGCAACATGGCGATTTCGTGGCGCAAGGACGTGGACGCGGCGCTCGCCGAAGCGAAGGTGAGCGGGCGCGCCGTCCTGCTCGACTTCAACGCCGCGCCCCAGTGAGGGGCCTGTGCTCAGCTGGATGCTGAGGTGTATCCCAACGACCGCGTGGCGGCGTTCATCGACGAGAACTTCATCCCGGTGAAGATCCACATCAAGGAGCAGCCCGACACGTTCAAACGATTCCGCGCGCAGTGGACGCCCACGCTGGTGATCCTGGATCGCGACGGCGTGGAGCGGCACCGCTTTGAGGGGTTCCTGCCGGCGAGCGATTTCCTGGCCCAGCTGGCGCTGGGCCTGGCGCACGCCGCGTTCGGCCGCGAGCAGTGGCGCGAGGCCGAGGAGCGCTACCGTGCGGTGGTGCGCGATTTTCCGGCCAGCGACGCCGCGCCCGAGGCACTCTACTGGGCCGGGGTATCCCGCTACAAGGCGGGCGACCAGACGGCGCTCGCCGACACCGCTAAGCGGTTTCGGGCCGCCTACCCCGCGACCTCGTGGGCGAAGAAGGCCTCAGTCTGGGCCCACTGAAAAGCTGACGTCGGGCCCGACCTCCACGAGCACCTTGAGCACGCCCGACCGCTGCGCGTGCTCGAAGGCCGCGAGCGCCTCCGCCAACGGGTAGCGGGCCTGGATGAGGGGCTCGACGGCGACGCGCTGCGCCGCCAAGAGCTCGAGCGCCGGGGCGAACGGCCCGCAGCGCGAGCCGACGACGGTCAGCTCGTGGACCACCACGGCCGAGGCGTCGAGCGTCAGCGCGCCCGCGTAAGTGCTTTTCAAGACCAGGGTGCCGCGCGGCCGCAGCGCTCGCTGCGCGAGGGCGAAGCCCTCGGGGTTGCCGGTGCACTCCACCGCGATGTCGAACCCGCCGCGCTCGACGGCCTCGCCGCGCGCGGTCGCGACACCCCGGCCGGCGAGCAGGGCGAGCTTTGCGTCGTGGCGGCCGAGCACGAGGAGCCCGCAGCCCGTCAGCGCGACGGTCTGCGCCACGAGCTGGCCCAGCTTGCCGTCGCCGACGACCACCACGCGGTCGTCGGGGTGGATCGACACCTGCGCCTGGATCTCGAGCGCGGCGGCGAGGGGCTCCGTGAACAGCGCCGCGTCCGTGGACAGCGTGTCCGGCACCAGGTGGAGGTTGTCGAGCGGAAGCGCGAGGTACTCGGCGAACGCTCCGTCCCGGCCCGCGATCCCGAGCACCGTGCGGCGCTCGCAGTGGGCGCGGCGTCCGCGGCTGCACGCCCGACAGCGGCCGCACACCGCGTTGATTTCTCCCACGACCCGCCGACCTAACAGTCGCGCGGGCCCGCGCTCGACGACGCCGACGAATTCGTGGCCCGGCACGCCGGTGAACGGGTAATACCCGCGGGTGAGCTCGAGGTCGGTGTTGCAGATGCCGGCGCGAATTACCCGGATCAGCGCCTCGCTCGGCGGCGGCTCAGGCGTCGGGACGTCGTCGCGGAGGCTGAGCCGGCGGTCTGCCAACCAGAGGGCACGCACGAACCCCAATATGCCAGGGTCGCGACGGCGCGTGACCCCGCGGCGCGGCGGCGGGTCTTCTTGCATCCGCGGCGCTGTTCGGCCGCGGGCCCATCTCTGCGGAGGCACCAGCCGGTGTGGTTGCTCCCCTTCCTGATGCTCGTGGACAGCGCGCAGGTGTCGGGGAGTTTCGTCGTGCCGCTCACGCGGACCGAGTCGCTCGCCGTCGAAACTGCGGGGCAGGGAGAGCCCGTCGTGCTGATTCCGGGGCTATTCGGCTCCGCCTTCGGATTCCGCAAGCTCGTCCCGTTGCTCACGCAAGCAGGCTACCGCACGATCGTCGTCGAGCCGCTCGGGATTGGCTCCTCGGCGCGGCCCGCCAAGGCGAACTATTCGCTCACCGCGCAGGCGGACCGCATCGCCGCGGTGCTCGACTCGCTCGACGTCCGCGATGCGCTGCTCGTCGCCCACTCGCTGGGCGGGGCGGAGGCGTTCCGGCTGGCCTATCGACGGCCCGACCTGGTGAAGGGGTTGGTCTCGATCGAGGGCGGCCCGACCGAGTCGGCGATCACCCCGGAGTTCAAGCGGGCGCTCCAGTTGGCGCCCTGGATCAAACTGCTCGGGGGGATGAAGCTCATCCGCCGCAAGATCCGCAGCCTGCTGCTCGCCTCCTCAGGCGATTCGAGCTGGGTGACGGAGCAGATCGTCGATGGATACACGGCCGGTGCCTCTCGTAATCTCAACGGCACGCTCCGGGCGTATCTCGCGATGGCCGGCTCCCGGGAGCCGGAAAAGCTGGCCCCGCACCTCGCCGAGATCCGCTGTCCCGTGCTGTTGCTGGCCGGAGGCGCGCCGCACCAGGGCGGGGTTGGAGCCGCGGAAACAGCGCTGCTCGCGCGCTCGCTGCGCGCGTTTGCGCTCGATTCCGTGCCCGCGGCGGGTCACTTCATCTACGAAGAGCAGCCGGCCGCCGTAGCGGCCGCGGTGGCGCGCCTCCGCGCCACGCTGGCGCCCCCGCGACCCCGGCGCCCGCGTTGACGGCCGGAGGCGCGGGGAAGCACCCCAACCCAGCGACGGCTTCGCCTGCGCGCCGGGCCCGCGCGGCGGGAGGGCTTGGGTTACGGGCGCGCGCTAGGAGCCCGGTCGAGCGGTCGCAAGGCGAGCCGAGCGAGCAGGGCGGCGACCGAGCTCTTGTAGGTGCGGGCGCCGAGAAAGACATCGGTGATCGCGTCCACGAGCCGCTGACCCACCCGGTGAAATACCCAGCGACGGATACCCGGCGATCCATAGAGGAGGCGCGCCAGCGCGCGCGCTACCCGCAGCTCCCCGAGCAGGGGCCGCAGCTTGGCGTGGTAGAGGGCACGCACCCGGGCCTCGTGCAGCTCGCCGCCGACGATGGCCTCGGCCGCGAGCCCGCCGCTCTGCGCCGCCAGGCTGATGCCTTCCCCCGTGAGCGGATCGGCAAACCCCGCGGCGTCGCCCACCAGCAGCACGCGATTCCGCGCGAACGGTCCTGCCCGCGGACGCACCGGGATCACGAAACCGTGCCGCTCGACCGAGCGGGGGGTGATCTCGAGGTGCCGCAGGTATTGCGCGAGGTAGCCGTGCAGGTCCACTGAGCCGCGGCGCGTCGACAAGACGCCCACGGAGAGATGTGCGGCTTTGGGAAAGACCCAGGCGTAGCCGTAGGGGACGATCCCGACATCGAAGCGCGGCACGCGGGTACAACGCTCCAGGGCGCGGTCGTCCACTTGGATCTCGTGCTCGAGCGCTGGGATCAGGTGCCGGCCATCGCCCCACCCCGCCTTGCGGGCGATCTCGCTCGTCGCGCCGTCGGCGGCAATGACGAGCGTCGCGGTGAGCGGGCCGCGGTCGGTGGCGAGCCGTACGTGCCCGTTCTCGAGGCTCAGCCCGGTCACGCGGGAGGAGGTGCGCAGCTCGGCGCCGGCCGACGCGGCAGACGACGCGAGCAGGAAATCGAGCTGGGCTCGCATCGTCATCGAGACAATCGGGACGGGCCGCTCGGCTGTGAAGTGGAGATCGTCGTCGAGAAAGTGGAGCTCGGCGCTCCGATAGCGCTGCTGCACGGCCGCGCCCACGTCGGCCGGGAGCAGCTTGAGCCCGCGCTCGACCAGTCCGCCGCCGCAGGTCTTGTAGCGCGGCAACCGCTCCTTCTCGAGCATGACGACCTTGAGGCCCCGCTGCGCGAGGCTCAGCGCGGCGATCGCCCCGGCGGGGCCGCTGCCGATGATGGCGACGTCGAACATGCTGCCCCTAAATTACCCCCCGTGGCCAAACTTGCTGCCCTGACCTTTCTCGCTTTGCCCGTCGCCCTGGGGTGGGGGGGTGGGGGCGGCCGGCCAGCCCGGCAGTTCGCCCAGACGCCGATGGATATGGGCGCGATGGACTCGAGCGACCGGCGCGCCGTCGACGCGGTCCACACGGCCATGAGCGGCCCCATGGCGCCCGATGCCCACATGGTGCTGTCGCCGCCGCGGCCCCCCAGTGCCGCCGATTCGGCTCGCGCCGCCGACCTCGTCGCCCAGATACGGGTCGCGCTCGCCAAGTACCGTGACGTCCGGGTCGCCACAGCCGGCGGGTTCCGCCAATTCCTGCCGCGCTTGCGGCAGCCGGTGTACCACTTCACCAATTGGCGCTGGGCGCTGGAAGAGATGTTCCGGTTCAATCCGGCCAAGCCCACTTCGCTCCTGTACCGCGGGAATCCCGACGGGACCTTCACGTTGGTGGGGGCGATGTACGCGGCGCCGGCGCGCGCCTCGCTCGACGAGCTGGACCGGCGCATCCCGCTTGCCGTCACGCACTGGCACCAACACGTCAACTGGTGCGTGCCGCCCGAAGGCGCCCGCCAGCGCTGGCGAGAAACCCGCGATGGGCGGCCGCTGTTCGGCCCCCAGTCACCTATCGCCACCGCCGCCGTATGTGAGGCGGTGGGTGGGCGGTTCCGGCCTCGCGTCTTCGGTTGGATGGTGCACGTCATGGCGTTTGCGAGCGACGACCCACGCGTCATCTGGAGCGGGGGGCACCCGCCGCACTCTTGACGGGTTCCCGGCGCGCCGCGAGACTCGCGGGATGACCGCGGGCTCTCCCGGGCGACGAGCTGCCGCGCTCCGGCTCGGCCCGCTGGTGGCGGTGATGTTCTTCACCGTCTCCGGCGGGCCGTTTGGCTTGGAGGGGCTGGTCGGCGCGGTCGGCCCCGGGGTCGCGATCCTGCTGCTGCTCCTCACCCCCCTCATCTACAGCGTGCCCGAGACGCTGCTCATCGGTGAGTTGGCGTCGATGTTGCCCGTCGAGGGCGGCTATTACCAATGGGTGAAGCGGGCCTTCGGCCGGTTCTGGGGCTTTTGGAACGGCTGGCTCTCGTGGGTCTACTCGCTCATCGACATGGCGCTCTACCCCGTGCTCTTTACCCAGTACGTCCGCTTCTTCGTACCAGGCCTGGGCCGGCTCGGTGCGTGGCTCGTCGCGCTGGCGATGATTTGGGTCGCGACGGGGCTCAACCTGCGCGGCGCGCGGGTCGTGGGGACGGCGTCCGGCTGGTTCGTCGTCGCCGTGCTCACGCCGTTCGCGCTGCTCGCCGTCGTGGCGCTCACCCGCTGGCTTGCCGCGGGCTCCGAGGTCGGCTTTCCGGTGACGCCGTTTCGCGCGGCGGGGACGTCCTTTCTCGGAGCGCTCGGGATCGGCATATCGCAGAGCATCTGGAACTACAGCGGGTGGGACAACGCGTCGACGATCGGAGGGGAAATCGAGCACGGCTCGGCGACCTACCCCCGGGCGCTGGCGCGCGCGCTGCCCCTCGTCGCTCTCGTCTACCTGCTCGCCATCATCCCGACGCTCGCCCTCACCGACTGGCGGACCTGGACCGACGGCGCCTGGCCCAGGCTCGCGGCGACCGTGGTCGGTCCCTGGCTCGGCCGCTGGGTCGCGGCGGCGGGGATGCTGAGCGCCTTGGCCCTGTTTAACGCGCTGCTGCTTGTCTACTCGCGCATCCCACTCGTCCTCGCGCAGGACGGCCTGCTGCCCCCGGCACTCGCGGCGACCGACGCGCGCGGCACGCCGCGGCGTGCGGTGCTCATCTCGGCCGTGGCGTACTCGGGATTCACGTTGCTGTCGTTCGGGGGCCTCCTCGCCGCGGACGTGCTGCTCTACACCGCGGCCCTAGTGCTCGAGTTCGGCGCCCTGATCCAGCTGCGGCGCGCCGAGCCGCGGCTCCGGGGCGTTTTCCGCGTGCCGCTCGGGCCGCGCGGGCTGGCCCTGCTCGCGGCGCTGCCGATCCTGTTGCTCGTGGCCGCCGTGACGCTCGAGCTGCGGAGCCGGGCGCACGGGCTCCCCGGCGTGCTGGTGGCGCTGCTGCTTGCTGGTGCCGGTCCCCTCGCCTACCGGCTGCTGCTCGACCGCCGCCGGCGGGCCGGGGTCGCGCCCCTCGCGCCTTAGGCGCCACGCGATTTGTCGGCGCCACGCCGTCACTTCTTCGCCTCCTTGCGGAGCTTCCGAATCGCGCGCAA
>WNFJ01703534.1_pt1 | contig 11177 bp, 15 predicted proteins | sample 5400461 | NCBI WGS metagenome assembly WNFJ01 (sample SAMN13153349, study PRJNA577476) | soil metagenome | isolation source: 115 cm saprolite on Douglas fir-dominated hillslope | place: USA:California | collected 2013-09-17 | reverse complement strand
GGATGGCGACATCGTGTGTATGCCAAGTCCTTCCGGTCCTTGTGTCATCCTGAGCGGAGTCTGACGGAGTCGAAGGACCCCGGTGTCCACCTCTCCCGCGGCTTGCGACGACGTCGCTTCTCACCTTCAGATCCCCATCAGGACTGATCTGATTTGCGCGGCTGCTTTGGGGCTCAGGCCTTTGCCGTGGGAGTCGTCAAGCTTTTTTGCGGCTGCTGCTACTGCTGCGCGGGTGTGCTCGGCCCATTTGCGATTTTCGGATTCTGCTTTCGCCAGTCCCGAGACGCATCGCGCGAGCGCGGTGATGTTCACCGGCGCGATCGTTTCTTCGCCGCTCTCGCGCGTCGTGCTTCTTGTCTCTTGGTTGACCGCGCTCAGCACCTCGAACAAACGCGTCTGCACCAAGCGTAGCAACGCCGTTTGCATATCCGCGTCATCGTCCTTGAACTGCTCACAAACGATTCGCGCTTGTTCGGTCGCGAGGCGAATAGCATCCAGGCGCCGATCGAACTTCTTCCCATACTTCTGAAGGGTATCCTCCGATATCTGGTAGCCATTATCTCCGAGCCACTTCGCCAGCGTCCGGCAGCTCCGAAAAAGTCCCTCCGATAAGCGGCGGTCGAGCTCGCTCTTCAAATCGTCCGGCATGTTTTTCATTTCCGGATACGGAATCCGCGCCGGCTTATCGTCCTTCGCCCCTTTCGCCGAGTCTTTTTTTTCGGGCACCTTGGCGCTCACCAGTATTTCCGGGGGCGGGCGACGCCGGCTGGGGCCGGGAACGTGTACTCGACTACGTCGACGCCGCTTGCGGTCAGTTTGGCGAACCAGGTCTCGCTGTCTTCGCCTTCGAGCTCGACCAGGCCGAGGTCGCGCATGTAGGCGAGCTCGCGGCGGATGCCGTTCAGCGAGAGCGAGAGCTTGATATCGACCAGCACCCGCCAGATTATCTGCTCGGAGACCGCGATCGGCCGCCCCGCGTCGATCACCCGCAAAACCCTCCAGCGCGCTTCCTCGCGCCGCTTCTGTTCGAGGTCAATTCCTTCCGGCATACAATCTTTCCTTTACCTCAGCGATCTCTTCGCGCATTTCCTCGCGCATCGCATCGAGCTTGGCGTCGAGCGAGCCGCTGAATCTGATCCAGTCCTCGCGGCGCACGTATTCGAGCGGCATCGACGCGCGCAATTCGAACAGCGCCCGCTCTATTTCCTGCCATCGCTCAGAATCGTGCAGCGCCGCACTGCGATGACGATCCAGCATCGACTTGATCGTGCCGATGTTGATTCCAACCACCGTGACGAGGACCAAGGAGAAGGTGGCGATTGCTTCCCAGCTCATCGCGACGCACGCGCCGCGCGAGGCGCAGAGGGGGAAGCATCAAGAGAAGATCCGGATGCGAAACCCGCCGATGCGCCGGGGGCGATGGGTTTCGCGCTTCCTCGGTGATTTTTCCTGCCATGGGTGCAGGGGCTGGCCCCTGCTTTCGCGCTTCCTCGGCGGTCTACACAAAGAAAGGATGCGGCCTTACGGCCTGTTAGAAGTGTGAGGGAGGATAGCGCCTCTCCCGCGGCTGGCGATGAAATCGCCACGCGCACAGCGGGAGAGGTCGTCCGACGACATTGATGTCGTCGGACGGGTGAGGGCGATGGCATTGCGCTCGATGTCCGCGCCCTCACCCGACGCTCGCGGACTCGCGTCGACCTCTCCCGGGGGGAGAGGCGATTTTCGGGACAGGTCGGTTCGGGGAAGTTGTTTTCTACGTTCATCTCATTCCTTCGTTGCGGGTGCGTTCGCGCATCCGGTCGTCCGCTTCGTGCGGGTCCGGCTCGGTCGATTTTTTGAGCATCACTGCGCCTGCCATCGCCAGCAGGACGATTCCGAGGCCCTTTCCGTACGCATCGGCGTCCGCAGGCTCGAAACGACGCATATGCCAGACCTGCACGCACCAGAACGCGATGTAAGCCATCGCGCCGATCACGCCGACTACGCGCGCTGCGTCGAAAGTGAGATTGTCTTTGCCGGTCAGCATATCGGTTACAAATTTCATGTGCGGAATAGGTAGTATCCCCCGACTATACCCGCTAGGCAGAACATCAGAGGAAGGACTGAGGTAGTGAATGAGTATGTCATTTGATTACCATGAGAGGAGTTTGCGCAATGTACTGAGTATTCGATTCGGTCGGCTCGTCGGCGGTACTGTCGTCGTTTCGGGCTTGGATATTGGGCGCGGTGCGGGCGACGTGGTCGTTCCTTGTGGTGCGGCGCATCCGAGGAGGATTGTGTCGCGCTCGCGCACTGCGCTTTTCAGGATGTCTATCGACGCGGCGTAGGAGCGGACTGTGTCGGCGGGTGGAGAATCGGGCGTTAGCGCGGCGATCGCTAGGGTCGGGGGCTCTAGTGCGGGGACGTCGCAGTAGATTGGGGTTGGGACGGGGATTTCTACTATCACGGGGCGCGGTGCTGGGGGCGGAGTTATGCGGGCGCATCCGGCGATTGCGAGGGTTAGGAGGATAAAGCAGAAAAGATCCGGATGCGAAACCCACCGTGGGTTTCGCGCTTCCTCGGTGTTCAACACACAGAAGGACGTTATGAATGAGCGGCCCTTTCGCTTTACCATTTGCTTAGCTCTGGGGCCTCCGCGTTGGCCCATTTGATTGCGCCGGCGCAGTCGGTTGCGATCGGTGCGATCCGGATTGCGGCGGCTCGGCGGGCTTCGTCTGAGGCGGTCGCAGCTGCGGCGGCGGCGACGTTGGCCTCGCGCGTTTGGGCGGCGGACGATTCGCGTGCTGACGCGGACGCTAACGCATTGACGGCCGCGTTTTGCCGTGCGACTGCACCCTCGCATGCGGCTTCGGCGCTTTTCAGATCGGCGACTTGCATGCTTAAAGATGCGGTCTCCGACCGAGCCGCGTCGCGCTGATGGATCAGGAGAGCGCGGTAGGCGAACATCGCCGCCAGCGCAACGGCAATCGCGATCGGCTTCCAGTAGTTCGCGAGCATCAGTAACGGCATCGTGATCAGCTCTTGGCCGATACGGCTGCGCTCTCCGCACTCGCTGCAACTTGGGTCGCTGAATGCTTTGCGACTGCGACCGCGAGTTTTTCGGTGGCGGCTGCGTGATGCATTATCGCGGTGGTTGCGGAACTCGTGGCGACCGAGCTTTCGACCGATGACAGGCGCGCTTCGATCGCGTGGAGCATCGCTTCGATATCGGCGACCAGTCTTTGTCCGAAAATTGAACCGAGGATGAAACCGGCCAGGCCTACGATCGGGTACGCACCCGCTCCGATGACTTCAAGTACGCTCATGTTCAGTTACCTCTCGTGTTGGGGACGTTTGCGGGCGATGTAGTCGATAGACACTGTGCTTGTGCGGGGAACCCTAACCGCTAACCCCTTCCCCTAGTGGAAGGGGAACAATCGCGTGGGGGACGTTGGCTTCTGGAGCCGTTTTGCGCTCTCACTTTTCATTCGTAGGCTCTGTTTAGCCATCCGGCTAGAAACTTGCGGTCACCGTCTGCGCGTCGGCCGCGCGCGAGGGCTGCGTGGACTCGGTAGTGGGACGCGGCCTCGGAGCGAAGTGCGGATGTCAGTGCGGCAACGTCGGCGCGCGCTGCGGCGAGTGCGGTGGCACTGCCGAGGAGGCCGTCTTCGGGGACTCGATGGCCGCAGGCGCGGAGTGCGCGCTGAAGGCATTCGATCGCGTTTGCGGGTCCGATGTTGACCGCGAGATCGAAAGTCTTGGCCGCGGCGGCGGTGGGCAGCCGCGCGAATCCGAACTTGAGCCACCAATCGCGCCAGTAGATTTTCACCGCCCCAGCGCGGGTGAGAGTCGCGATGTCGAGGCCGGGATACTGGCGCGCGGAAATGAGGGATTCGACGAGTAGCCGCCCTCGTTGCTCAGAACGCGATCGACCGCGATCAAAAATTCCGGCGTGTACTTGTCAATGGCGGCGGTTGATGCTTCCACGTTTGAAGTGCTCCGCGACCGGTGCGGGCGGTGGAGCGCTGCGCTCGAGCGCGAGCACTTTGTAAACGTAACGCTCGGTGCATCGGACCTGATGAGCGATGCGCGAGATGCTCGCGTTGTTCGCGCGCATCGCGATAATTTGCGCACGGCGGCGCGCATGATAGCTGCTGTGCGGAATCATCAGGCGGTCGCCGCCGAACGTACGAGCCATCGCGATCGCGGCGCTCAGGCCAATCGAAGATGTGATGCGGTCGCCGGGCGCGGGCGCTATAGGGACGTACAATCGGCGGCCGCCGAAATCCGCGATCAGCTTGTCGGCCAGGTCGTCGCCAATCGAGCGCCCGATCTGATCGAAGAGCGACGAAGGCGCTGGGTCCGCAAAGGGATCGAGATCGAGCTGCAGGACGGAATGCGCGCGCCTGGGCGCCAGCCTCAGATTAGGCAGCGCGTTCATAGGCCGTACGCGACGCGGAGGTTTCGGGGAATCGATCCGATATTGAGGTCGCGATCATAAACCACGCGCCATGAAATCTCCGCGAGCTGCTCGACGCATGGCTGACATAGCCCATGATTGCGAATCACTACGCCGTGGGTGGACGGCTGATGACACCAAAGACATCCAACGACGCGGTTAGAAACGGGGGGACGAACGAGATAGGTCGCGGCTTCCATAAATCCTCCGCGGAGAAATCAAATCGGGCAGTGTCGAGGGCGGCGAGCGCGTGGGATCGATCGGTGGGACTTGAACACGGTGCAGAACTGTGAACCGGAAAGCGGGCGTGGACTCGCAAACTAGGCTAAAAGGTTGTGGGCAGGATGATCGACGAGGGGCGATGTGGGGTGGATGCGTGGGTGGGTGTTCAAGGGGAAGAGCGCGGGAATGCGTCGGGGGGAGCTTCGGTGTGAGTTGAGAATAGTTTGCTTGGATTGACAGCATGCGCTTTAAGGACTTTATTTCACACTAGGAGTTTTATGTCAACCACTATAGTTGACGCCGAGTTCCGGCTGCGGCTGACCCAGGTGATCCAGTCGTTCGACTCCGTGGTGGTGGCGGCGCAGGCGGTCGGAGTATCGGACAACGCTATTTACAAGTGGCTGGCGGGGCGCGGGCAGCCGAGTGTGAGCAACCTGGTGGCGCTGGCGCGGGCGGCGCGAGTATCGATCGAGTGGCTGGCGACGGGTGAGGAATCGAAGCAGTCGTCGGAGGCGATTACGCGCGCGGTCGAGCACGGCGATTTTATTTTCATGCCGCGGAATCGAATTCGATTTTCGGCGGGGCGCGACGGAATACTGCGCAGCGACCAGGTGGTCGATTCGATCGCGTTTCGCGCGGAGTGGGTAAAGCGGCGGCTCAGCACAGAGTCGCGCGACCTCTTACTTATAGAAGTGGTGGGCGATTCGATGGCGCCGACGGTGAAAGATTCGGACCTGATCCTCGCCGACCTGGCCGAGCCGCGATTCAAGCAGGACGGAATCTACCTGCTGCGGCATGACAGCGGGCTCGCAGTGAAGAGAATCCAGCGGCGGCCGGACGGGAAATTATTGGTGCGCAGCGACAATCCGAAATACGAAGCGATGGTGGTATCGACGGTGAGTATTATCGGGCGGGTGATCTGGATTGGGGGGCGGGTCTAGTGAGCTGCTATTTGACGTCGATGCTCATGACGATTCGATCGGAAGCCTTGAAGCCGAGCGCACGGTAGAACGAGCGGGCGGCGCGATTTCCTCGCGATACCTGCAACTCGATGGTTCCGATTCGTGCGAATCGGCAGAACTCGCGGACGGTCGCGATGATCCTCGCGCCGAGTCCGTCGCGGCGGTAGTTCGGAGCGATGTAGAACTCGGTGATGATACCTTCGATGCCGCCAAATTCGAGATCGTAGTTGTAAGTCAGAACGGCGTAGCCGGCGAGCAAGCCGCCGGCGTCGGCGACCCAGCTGCGGCCGAGAGAGTCGTCGCGCAATAATCGGCTGAGCGCACGCCTGATGGTGTGCTCGTCGAAGTCGATCGAATCAAACTTGTAGTAGGCTTTGATGAGGGGGAGCATCGGCGCGAGATCGGATTTCGTGGCGAGGCGAATCTCGGGCTGGCTGGTTTTGTGATTGGAGGGCATTAGTCAGTTGCGCATTCGCCGTAGTAGTTAGTCATTAGGAGTAAATACATACTCGAGCTTGAGGCCGTCGGGATCGAGGAAGAATACTGCATAGTAACCGGGCTCGTACTTAGGATACTCGCGCGGAGGATCGAGAATTTCGGCGTGAATCTCGAGCAGCTTGCGATAGAGGCGATCGACGTCGTCGCGAGTGTTCGCATTCAGGGCCAGGTGATGAAGGCCGGGGGCGTGCCGATCGTGGGCATGGGCGGGGTTTTTGGCTGCGTAGATTCCGATCGTCATGGAACGGCCCGCGCTGGGTGGTGCAGCCCAGTCGAATCCGGGCGGCTCGCCGACTGCGGAGAGGTCTATGCGGCGAAAGCCGATTTGGGTGAGGATCGAATCGTAGAAAGGGCCGGAGCGGTCGAGGTCAGACACGTTCAGGTCGAGATGATGAATCGCGGCGGGATTTTTCATGGCGGGCGACCTCGAATGCACAGCCTATGTTGAAGGCTGCGCATTCGAGAGCCAAGTGGCAATTGTGTGATCGCGGAAGCCGTCGCGACTATGGGTTCAGCTCCCTGGGGTGAGGGAGATGCCGCGTAGGACTTCGAGAGTGGCGGCGGATTTCACGGTTGTGAAGGTTTCTGTAGGTGGCAGCGTCGTGGCAGATATGCCGTCTGTAATCGCGACTAGTTTATTTGGATCTGCGCCCTGGTCGCCGTTGCCGCTTACTGTGGAGGTTATCGCGTAGATGGTCGCGGTGCCGTCGCCGTTTACGATGCCGGTTATATTGCGGAGACCGTCGGTCGCCGGGGACCAGGGAAGTCCGGTCTTTGGATTGTTCCCGGTCGGATAGTTAGCGACTGTGTATGGAATGCCTAGTTGCAGTCCGGCTTGCAAAGTGTAGGCTCGTTTCCAAATACTCAGTCCAGAATTGAATACCCACTTCTGTAGTCCGGCGGTCGTCTGCGCTGCGGCCTTGGTATAGGTACCGGCAACGAAAGTATTGTCGGCGTTGCCTTCGTCAGCGACATACAGAGTATTGGCGTCGGCGAACCATACACCGAATGGAAAAGAAGTTTTCGATTTGAGTGCGGTGGGGAAGCCCTTCAGGATGCACATGTTGTTGGGATCGAGGCCCTTAGTCTGCAGGACCGTCGGATCGAAAGCGAGCGGTGACGTCGGCAGAGTTGCGGAGGCTAGTGGAAGGCCGACGCCGTTCGCATCGGTGCAGACCGTGCCGGTGCTATCAACGAAGTAGACGGTGTTGACGCCGTTGCCGCCGCTGCCCTTGGTGAAATAGAGGACGTTGTTGAAAGCCGTTAGTCCGCGGAAGTTGTCGTCTTTGCCGATCTTATCCGCAGGGTCTCCCAGTTGGGTGATGTTGAAGCTTGCGACCGGCGTAGGATCTCCCGGATCTTGCGCGACTATCGCCTTGGTCTCGGCGTCCATAATCTGCGCGCCCGCTCCGATAATGATGCTGTCGGGCTGAGGATTGCCGCCGTTGCCGGCGTTGCCTGCGGTGTAGAAAACATTTGCGCTGGTATCGTTCAGGATCGCGGCGCGGCCGTTGTTACCGCTGTAGGCGTTGGTCTCGGTGAATTTGAACTTCCCTTTCTGATCGACTTGCGCGACGGCGCGGAGAACATTTTCGCCGACTGGATTGGTCGGATCGACAGCGCCAGGGGTGTTGGAGTTGGAGACGTCGATCGCGTCGATCGGCGCGACGTAGCCCATAAAGGTCAGGTAGTTGTGATCGGTGGAGAGATTCAGCGCCAGTTCCGACTTCGAGCTGAAGCTGGTGACCATTTGATCTTTGGTCGGCGGAACTCCCTTCTGAGAGCTGTTCGGCACTTCGAGCGAGGTCACCGGCGTGCCGGACGGAGTGATCTGATCGAGGAAGATTTTCGAGGTGATGCCGAAGCTGCTGTCGGAGAGATTGTTGTTCCAGACTGTGGGGTAGGTGCCGTCATTGACCGCGCCGGGGGAGCATCCGCCGAGAGTGCTCGCGCAGTTTGGCGGGAGCGTCGCGCCGGGCTGGATGGTGCTCGGATTGTTGTCGTACACGGTGCGACTGACTACCAAGTTGCCGGGGAGGAAATAGTCACTGTCTTTCTGTGCGTAGGCTACGGAGCCAGTTATCAGAGCAATAGTCAATGAAAGTAGAATAAACTTTCGCGTGTTGGTGTGAAGGCTGTTTCGGCCTTTTGGAATGTCGATGGTCATTGAATCGCTCCCCCTTGAGATGTGGGGACGTTAAGGAAGGATTGTTACCTGAGAATGAAGCGGGGGTTTTGATTTGGCGGAGCGGCAATCGCGTTGCCGCGGGAGCGTTGATGCTGGGTAGTTTCGTTGTTGAGGGTTCTTCGCGCTGAGAAGGATCCGGGATTCTTCGCTTCGCTCTAGAATGACACAAAGAAGAAGAAGGAGGTTGATCGCATCGCGTTGGGGTTGATCCGCAGAACCCTCACCTACCTCGTCGCTCTGCGACGAGGCCTCCTCTCCCGTAGAGTAACGGGCGAGGTATCAGAGTGCGCTGCTCCGGCAGATGTGTTTTTGTTTGGGCGGTGGACGCGGGCGTGAGGTGAGGAGGTGCTGTGGCGGAAGGCGGTTACTATTTTTCGCATCTTGGCTATTGAGTTGGACGCGGCTGCGGCGAGGAAGACGACGAGCCTGAGGTCTGGATTATCGACTACCGCGAACGTGGTGGTTTCTACGATCATTCGGCCGCCGATCGGATGATCGTAATCGTAGCGGCCCTCGGTCATCGGGCGGATGTCGTGGCGCGGCCACCATTCGGCGAAGTCCGGGCTCACCGAGTTGAGTCGTTCCACAAGCTGAACAAAATGCGCATCGCCAGCATGACGACCGTAATCGGCGCGGAATCTGGCGAGCGTGTCCTGGGCGCGCGCGCGCCAATCGACGATCAATGAGCGCAACGCTGAGTTGGTGAAGATGAGCCAAAGCATATTTCGTTCGTTTGCGAGCACTCGCTCGAAATCGAAAAGGAAGGCAAGCGCGGCCCGATTCCATCCAAGGATGTCCCATCGGCGGCCCAGAACAAGAAGCGGAATCGAATCCGTTTCATCGAGCAGGCGCCGAAGCAGCGGACTCACTCTTTCGGGTGTCGATGAGGAATCCAGGAACGGCTGACAAACCGCGAGCTGAAAGAGCTGTACTCGCTCGACGGGATCGAGGCGCAGCACGCGGGCCAGATTATCGAGGATGCCAGATGACACCTTGATCGGGCGTTTCTGCTCGAGCCACGTGTACCAAGTCGCGCTCATCCCGGCCAACTGTGCAACTTCCTCGCGTCGCAAGCCGGGTGTTCGGCGCCGATTGGTCGCGGGCAGGCCGACATCGGCGGGAGTGACGCGCCCGCGGCGGTTGCGGAGAAAATCGCTGAGTTCCTGCCGTCTGATTTCGTCCTTGGTCATTTTTTCAATTGACGTGCATCACATCGCGCACCTCTGGAGTAGACGCGCTACTAGGGCGGCTGGCACGACCTCCCTCACAGATTCGGTGGCAGTTTCTATACCAGGATAAAAGCTTCCTCTAGTACCGGTTTATCGTAGCATAATATTCATCAACCAACGTGACCGCCAGAGTTACAAGATCTCACCTCCGCACCTCCCCCGGCCAAGAGGCCTGGCGGTCACGTTTTTTTGAGCGACCCGGAATTAATCTGAAGGAGGAGAGAATCATGGAGCGCGTTACCCTGGTTCGCGGCCGGCAAGTGGGATTCCTCGTGGCGTTCGCGTCGCTCGCGTTGATGATGGCATGGCCGGTCGCCGCCCAGGTCAAACCGGGCGACTTCATCACGCCTGAGAATGGATCGAAAGTGAAGAACCTCGTGAGCCCGGGAGTGTACTACAAGGTTGAGCACGGCATGACGATGAAAATCGTGCCGACCGCGCGCATCGACTGGCCGCCTCCTTATAAGGATGCGACCGAAAAGTATTCGTCACAGGTGCGGCTCTCGAAGGATCATCGCACCGTGGTCGGCTATGTCGCTGGACAGCCGTTCCCTCTGATCGATTCGAACGATCCGGACGCGGCCACAAAAGTCGTCTGGAACAACGTGTTCCGGCCCATTCAGTCTGACGACTACGATTTGCGATATTTCGATTGCGATACGGTTTACACCGGTTACAAGAAGCCGTTCTTCGAAGTGGCGTACGGACAGCTCGGGCATTACGCCGGTTATAACCTGGTCGGCAGGACCGAAGTCGAGCCGCTTCCGATCGATCCGGACTTCAAGAAGACCAACCGGCTGTGGTTGTTCCTGCTAGGCCCCGAACTCGCGCCCGAGGACGCTCGTGGCACGAGCCTGTTGCGCTATCGTTACGCCGAACCGACTCATGGCGATGACACCTGGACCTGGCAGAGCGGCTCGCGGCGGCTCCGTCGTCTGAACGAGGCGCTCAATTCGAGCGCGACCGGCGCGCAGACCTTTGATCCCGATCACTATTCGGGGTTCAATCCCAAGACCGAAGAGTACAACTACAAATTCATTGGCGAGAAGGAGATGCTCGCGACCGTCGACGCTGAGCATTCACCGGAAGTGCGATGCCCCACGGACGGCGGCGCCAGCGCGTGCCCCGAACGTTGGCAGATGCGCCACATGTACATCGTGACCGCGGAGCCGCGGCGAAGTGTTAACAACGCCGAGGCGATCGATTCCAAGACGGTCATCTATATGGACTCCGAAATGTGGTTCGAGCCGTATATCGACACCTACGATCGCCGCGGCGAGTTGTTCCGCAACCACATCTATTGCATCTATTGGCTGGCGTATCGCGATCGGCCGGTGCCTGACGCGAAGGTCGCAATCTATCCCTTCAAGCGCGAATTCGTGGTGGGCGTTGCGTCCACCGATGAGCAGAGCACCGAGGCAACGATGTGCTACCTGCCGGGCCTCGAGACGCCCGAGCGTGAATGCTGGTACATCAATATGGGTGCGGTGGATCGAGCGTTCTTCACCACCGAGGCGATGGTGAAGATGTCCGAAGTTGGCCATATGTGACGAGTTAAGGGAAGCGGGCTTGGGTAGAAGCTTTTATACCAGGATAAAAGCTTCTCCTAGTACCGGTTTATCTACACACATAATCGTCAA
>WNFJ01743534.1_pt1 | contig 11178 bp, 9 predicted proteins | sample 5400461 | NCBI WGS metagenome assembly WNFJ01 (sample SAMN13153349, study PRJNA577476) | soil metagenome | isolation source: 115 cm saprolite on Douglas fir-dominated hillslope | place: USA:California | collected 2013-09-17 | reverse complement strand
CAAAGTCCTCCCCAACGGAAACCACGTGGTGAGAGTAGATGAAGGCTGGATTTACCTCTCCGGCGTCGGGGGCTCTCCGGACGGGGACCGACCGTTTCTCGATCGCTTCAACCTGAACACGCGCAAGTTCGAGCGGCTCTTCAGATCCGACAAATCGAGCTTGGAGCGGTTCATCGCCTGGGTCGATACCGCTCGAGGGCAGTTCGTCACCCGCCGGGAGTCTCCGGTTCTGCCTCCCAACTACTTCCTTCGCACGCTGACCAAGAACGCGCCGAAGCAGATCGAGGCCGGCGAGGCCTCGGTGATATCGAACCTTCGTCCGATCACCCAGTTCCCGGATCCGGCGCCACAGCTTCGGCGGATCAAGAAGCAGCTGGTCAAATACAAACGCCCCGACGGAGTGGACCTTTCGTTCACCTTGTATTTGCCGCCTGATTACAAACCCGGAACGCGGCTGCCCACGATGTTTTATGCCTACCCACTCGATTACACCGAGAAAGAAGTACCTTCGACATGTTTCGCGGCGCCAGCCACCTCTACTTCCTGCTCGCCGGCTACGCGGTGATGGACAACGTGGCGATGCCGATCGTCGGCCCGTCGCTCACCGCTTATGACACCTACCTCGAACAGCTGGTCGCCGACGCGAAAGCGGCAGTCGAAAAGGGAGTCGCGATGGGGGCGGTCGATCCGGAGCGGATTGGGGTGATGGGTCACAGTCACGGCGCGATGATGACCGCCAACCTGCTCGCGCACTCGAATATGTTCCGGGCGGGAATCGCTCGCAGCGGAGCGTACAACAAGTCCCTGACTGCGTTCGGTTTCCAGAACGAGCGTCGAACTCTCTGGGAGGCGCTCGAGACGTATATCAAAGTTTCGCCACTGTTCTACGCGAACAAGATCAAGGATCCGATCCTCCTCATCCACGGCGAGGCGGATTTCAATCCCGGCACCGTGCCCCTTCAATCCGAAAGGCTTTACGAAGCCATTCGCGGGACCGGCGGCACCGTGCGATTGGTGATGCTGCCGTTCGAGTCACACGGCTATCAGGCGCGCGAGTCCATCGAGCACACGCTCTACGAGATGCTCTCGTGGTTCGACCGCAACGTAAAGGGCGCCGCTCCTCGCGGGCCCAAGCTGACCAGCGTGCCGGCGAAGTAACGGGTGGGTATTGCCACGCGCGCCTGGCTATAGGTTCGACGTGAACTCGCTCCCCGACCGCGAGCCGAGGACGCGCCCAAGCGTCGATCGCCCAGGCCAGCGATGCGTGCTCCGCCTCGTCCACCGCGATGGCCCGCATTGCCCGTCGGAGCGATAAATTTCCGGCGCATTCACCTTGGAAAGCCGCTACCGCGGCGCCATAGCTTTCGCGAATACAACCCTCGACCGCATTTTCGATCGCGATTTCGACCAGGGTTCGAATCCCGCCGGGATCCACCTCAACCAGAGGCACGCGCGCACCGCAGCGGATTGCCAGCCCAGAGATCGCCGAATGGTGCCGCTTCTCGTCTCGCTGCGCCGACCGCGCCCGAGCGACGAGGTGGATTGGCGCTTGGTGCGCGATCAGCTCGCGTTCGAGGGCTTCGAAAGCGAAGACCGCTGCCCCTTCGAGGTGCGCCGCGGCCGCCAGCTGCTCGGCCACCACGGACGGTTGCGATCCCGTCGAGGCCCACTTCAGGCCTGCGGGTATCCGTCCGCAGGGCTCGTAGCAGCGGGTAATGCGCGTTTGGCACTGAATCACGGAGCCGGCGTCGGCGGGCACCACGCAGCCGATGGACTCAGAGCTACCGCACGCGTTGCGTCCGCTCGAGTTCCCACAGTACTGGCCGCACTCGATCGCCGAATGGTGTGAGCCGGGCGCCCAGGCGATACCGCCATCCACGAATCTCGTCTCTGTGTCTATTCTTTCGTGGCAGTCTCCCCAGCCGCAAAGGCCGGCAAGCGGGATCGCGGTAATGGCGGCACGGCGAAGCCACCGGTGCAGATCTCTGCCGGTCCTCCACACTCGAATGGGATCGCGCATCATCGCCAGTGGAACAGCAGCATCGTCCGTGCCAAGTCGGGTTCGCTCTGCGTTCGTCCGAGTCCGGACCGAGGAGGTCGGACATTGCTGAAATGAGCGAAACGAACGAAACAGACCAAGGTGGGAGAAGGTGGGATACTACGACTCGGCAATGAAGGCAGGCAAGCGAGGATTTTCATGCCAAGTGGGCACCCGGTCATCCGATATACAGGCCCCCCGCCGCCGGCAGGCCACACCGGACGGGGGTCGCGACATGCCGATCACGTTCTCGGTGCCTGAGGCACGCCGACTCGCCATCGCTTCGCAGGGATTCGGTCCGAAACCAACGACCGCCTCCGTGATGCACCTTCGCAAGCTGGCGGCGCGGCTGCACGCGTTCCAGATCGACTCGGTGAACGTGCTGGCGCGCGCTCATTACGTCCCGGCGTTCGCGAGGCTCGGCGCCTATCCGATGACCACGCTTGATTCGCTGGCCTACCGCAAGCGCGAGCTCTTCGAATACTGGGGACACGCGGCGTGCCTACTGCCGATCTCGCTCTATCCGCTGCTTCGGTATCGCATGCACAGCGAGCAGACGCAGGAATACATGCGTTCCGAGCGCGGGGTCTACATGACGAAGGTCTACGCCGAGGTCGCCGAGCGCGGACCCATCGCTGCCGCCGAGCTGTCCAATCCCGGCAAGCGTTCGGGGAATTGGTGGGGCTGGGGCGATGGGAAGATGACGCTCGAGCACCTCTACAACTCCGGTCTGGTCGCCATCGCCGGACGCCGCGGCTTCGAGCGACTCTATGACATCGCCGACCACGTCATCCCCCGGGCCGCGCTCGACGCGCCGGCGCCGCCGCGCGAGGATGCGATGAAGCAGCTCATCTGTCTTGGGGCGAGGGCCTGCGGCGTCGGGACGTTCGGCGACATCACCGATTATTTCAGGATTGACGGCTGGCGCGATCGAGTGGCCCCCTTGCGTTGGTGGGAGCGTCTAAAGGGCCCGGGTCGTACCAAGCCGATTGCCAAGCGCCTCGTGTCGGAGCTGGTCGAGGAGGGACGGCTGGTCATCGCCCGGGTGGAAGGGTGGAAAGAGCCAGCCTACGTCCTTCCCGGCGTCCGCGTGCCGCGGATGGTCCAGGCCCGGGCGCTCGTGACCCCTTTCGACTCTCTCGTCTGGGAACGCAGCCGCATCGAGCGGCTCTTCGGGATGAAGTACACCATCGAGCTCTACACGCCGCTGTCCAAGCGGGTCTACGGCTACTACGTGTTTCCGTTCCTGCTCGGCGAGACGCTCGTGGCCCGCTGCGACCTCAAAGCCGACCGCCAGCGCAAGGTACTGATGGTGCAGAGCGCGTTCCTGGAGCCGGGTCAGGAGGCGCGCCGCGTGGTCCCGGACCTGGCCGAGGAGTTCCGACAACTGCAGGCGTGGCTTGAGCTCGACCGGATCGAGGTGGCCGAGCGCGGCGATCTTGCGGCGAAGCTGCGCCGAAGTGTGAAGTAGGCGGGCTACAAATCGATTCGGTGCGTGGCTTTGTAATCGAAATCGGCGGAACAAGCGTCCGCGCGTTTCGGTCAGGCGCGTCGATATCGAATCTGTACGAGCCCTGAGGGATAGCTCTTCGATTCGACGAAACGCAGCGGAACCTCGGGGAGGCCGCTGGCGAAGAGCGGGCGTCCGCTGCCGAGGATCAGCGGGACGACGTCGATCGTGAGCTCGTCCACCAGGCCCTCCTTCAGGAAGCTGCGGATCAGCGCGCCACCGTCGAGGTAGACGCGGCGGATGCCTTCGCGCTCGAGCCGCTCGACGAGCTCGCGGGGTGCACCGGACCATAGCTCTTCGCCATGGCGAGGGTCGGCGGCGCGGCCGGTGAAGACGATCACCCGCTTACCGCTGTACGGCCACTCCGGGAAGCCGACCACGGTGTCGTAGGTGCCGCGGCCGATCACCAGCGCTTCGACGCCCGCGAAGAAGCCGCCATAGCCGTGGTCCTCGCCGTGGAAGGGATCGAGCCAATCGAGGCTGCCGTCGGGGCGGGCGATGAAGCCATCGAGGCTGACAGCGATGAAGACGGCGAACTGGATGGCCATGGCTCCTCCCGGGGCTCGGCGACAACGAGCTCAACGCGCTTTCCCGCATCGGCGAACCGCCCGAATCGACGGGCCGACCGCGGCTGACCAATCAGGACTACCCCAGTGCGCGGAGATTGGCGAGATCGGCGAAGAGGCCCCTTGGGCCGCGCGATCGCGTCGTCGGACGCAGTTGCCGCTTCTCTAAGACGCGGCAAACGTCGCAAAAGGCTGTCACGGATGAGAATCCGCCGCGGGCGCCGAACGGCAGCTTTGGTCTTCGCGCTGGGCCTCCCACGACCGCGAGGTGTGCGGCATTTGCGTGCCCGCGAGGGCCCGAAATGTCGCACAGTTGATCAAACCTGGCGCACCTGGCGGGCGATGCAGTGCTGCAGAACCCGAAGACTGGCGAGTCAGCGTTAGAGCAGCAGCGCCTGCAGCGATGTCGTCGGCGGCACGGCTCCATCGCTTTTGCCGCGCAATGGTTCTCTTAAGCGCAATAGGTGGGCCTCGGCGGCGGCGGCGAAACGCCGTGCGGCGTTGTCGAACGGGCGGTCGGCGAGTGTCCTGGAATCAACGGCCTGCTCCTGCAGGATGTGCAAACGCATCCGACGAGTCTCACCATCTCCGGGGCCGCTTCGCTTCCAGGGGAACCATTCGATGAAGATGTTTTTTAGAGGGTGGTCTGTGTTTTTTTCTGTTGTTTTGACGTGGGCCACTCCATCGCTCGCACAGTCCGGTTGGGTTTGGCAAAACCCTTTGCCACAGGGCAACACGCTCAATGCCGTGGCTGAGCTGGATTCGCAGACCGCGATTGCGGTGGGGGATGGCGGGACGATGCTGCGCACGACCGATGCCGGCTTGACCTGGACCGTCCAGACCAGTGGGACGACCAATACTCTGCGGGGCGTCTCATTCGCCGACGCGAGCACGGGCTGGGCGGTGGGTGACGCTGGAACGATTCTGCGCACCGGCGATGGGGGCCTGACCTGGACTGACCAATTCAGCGGGAGCTATCGGTTCTGGGCAGTCTCCTTCGTCGACGCCAACATCGGGACCGCGGTCAGTGGCGGAACCATTCTGCGCACCACCGACGGCGGCGATGCCTGGGTCGTGCAATATCGCGATGAGCACGCGGTCAGTCTTTTCGGGGTGGCTTTCGTAGATGCTAAAACCGGCGCTGCGGTCGGATACGACTTCGACGGGGGTGGTGCACTCATTCTGCGCACCACGGATGGTGGCGAAACGTGGACCCGGTGGACCGACCGGACGCTCTTGTATCTCTGGGGAGTCTCCTTCGCCGATTCCAACACTGCAATCGCAGTCGGCGACTCGGGAGTGATCCTCCGCACCACTGATGGCGGCGAGACCTGGACGCCGCGGCGCATAGAGATGGTCCCCGCTTTCCACAGCGTTTCGTTCTCGGGCCCGAAAACCGCCACCGCCATGGGTCCCGGTCGCGCTTATCGGACGACCGACGGCGGCATCACCTGGAACCTCGTTGCCAGCGCAAGGGATTGCTGCGAAAGCGTCTCCTTCATCGACGCCGACATCGGCACCGCGGTTGGCTATGGCGGAACGATTCTCCACACCACCAACGGTGGCGAGACCTGGAACCGCCAGTCCAGGGGAACGACGGATTGTTGCGGCAGTGTCTCTTTCGTCGATGCAGACAACGGGATTGCGGTAGGTTTCTTCGGAATCCTGCTTCGCACTACCGACGGCGGTGCCAACTGGACGCCCCAGGCGACTGGCACGGAGGTCCCTCTCTACGGGGTGTCCTTTGTGGACGCTAACCACGCCACCGCGGTGGGCTACCAAGGAACCATTCTACACACCACCGACGGCGGCGAGACCTGGACGCGCCAAACCAGCGGCACGCCGGTTCCGCTTCATGCCGTCTCTTTCGTCGACGCGAATAACGGACTTGTCGTAGGCGAAAGCGGAAGAATCTTGCGCACCACCGACGGCGGCGAGACCTGGACGCCCCAAACGAGCGGGACGAACCAACCGCTTTTCGGCGTCAGCATGGTGGATGGTCAAACGGCGACAGCCGTCGGGTGGGGCGGGACCATCCTGCGCACGAACGACGGCGGCGAGACGTGGGTGTTCCAGCCAGGTGCGCGTGACTCCTTGTCTGCTGTATCGTTTGTGGACGCCAACATCGGGACTGCCGTCGGTGGCTTTTCCGTTCTGCGCACTACCGACGGCGGCGCCACCTGGATGGAACAGACTCCCGCTTTGGACCATCTTCTCTACGGCGTCTCGTTCGTGGACGCCAATATCGGCATGGTGGTAGGCGTTCAAGGAATCATGCGCACCACCGACGGCGGTGCTCACTGGACTCGACAATCGAGCGGGGCGCACCATTGGCTTTACGGCGTCTCGATGGTGAACGCTGAGATCGCAACGGTGGTAGGCGAAGCGGGAACGATTCTTCGAACCACAACCGGGGGAGAGTAGTTTTCCTTGACGCGATGCTCGCCATGCGAGCGCGGGCATGCGACGGAAATCTCGAGCGCCCTCACGGCTGGGAACAAATCATCACGCGAGGCCGCCGATCCATCGGTCACCTGCGCCTGACGCTCGCCGCCGACCCCCTACTGCAGCGAGCAGAGATTGGCGAGATCGGTGGCGGAGGCGCCCTGGGGCCGTGCGATCGTGTGGTTCGGCGGCGGCGCGACGCCGGTCTCCACCCAGGCGACGATCGCGTCAAGCGCCGCGCGCACGCACGGGAGCATCGGCCGAAGCACCGTGTTGCCGTAGGAATCGACGCCGTAGTGGTCGTCGAACTGGGGGTCGACGTGGTTGCCTCCCTGGACGACGTAGTAACGGTGGCGGCTGCTCTTGCGCGCCCGGGCGACGAGCTGAACGTATAGGTCCGAGTCGGTCGCGATCGGCAACAGCGAGTCCTGATCGCCGTGAAGCGTAATCAGCGGCCGCTGGAGGTTTCCGGTGTTCGCCACTTCCTGGAGCCGGGCCAGAATCGCGGGATTCTGCTCCACGCGGGCGGCGTAGTTGTAGAGCGCGTCGGGGTCCGTGGGCGGCACCGCCAGCGCGGCGGGTGCCACGCACGAGGGACCGGTGTATTCGGGATCGAATTCCAGCCGGTAGATTTTCTGCGTCAGGCCCCAATAAATCGTCCAGTGGTAGTTCCAGAGCGGCTGGGACTGGGGGTTGAATCCGACCGCGGCGAGCGCAGCCACCGAAGGCGGAAGGCCCAAAACGTCGCCCGGGTAGTTGAGGAGCGCGGTCGGCAGATAGGTGAAGAGGTTGAATCCGGTGGTCGGCTGCGCCGGCGTCACGTGCGAAGGAAGCTCCGGTAGAAACAGCGTCCCCTCCCAGTCGACGCCGCCGTCGTACAGCCGGTCGTATTTGAAGTCGGTCTCGATCGCCCGCCGGGTCTGGTAACCACCGTTGGAAACGCCCGCGGCGTAGGAGCGCGTCACCCGAGCGATTCCGTATTGAGGCGCAAGGAGGTTGAGCAGCGCTCTTGTCGCGCGCGTCGCCTGGCGCATCCGGAATGTCCACTCCGCGACTGCCGCGCCCGGCTCCCAGGGTGTGCCGCTGCTGTCCGTCTCGTCTGTTCCGCCGCGAAAGAAGTTGGCGCCCATGTTTCCCTTGTCCTGCGAGACGTAGGCCCAGCCTTTCTCGAGGACATAGTCGGAGAAGACGAAATCGCTGGCGAACGCGTCGCGAATCCCCGGCGTCCCAGCGGTGAGTAGGCGCCCGTTCCACGAATCGGGAATGCGAATGACGAACTGCGCGTCGTGGTGGCACTCGGAAAAACAGGTCTGCTGAAGAGTCGGCGGAGGAGTGCATCCGGGAATGAAGGGCGTTCCATCGCGCGCGACGAGCAGCGGCTCGGACTGGAACGCGTTGCCTGGATGCCTGCGACCGGCGGCGCGGTGGGATTCGAGTAGTGGGAGTTGAGCGTGCCCGAGCCGGGCGGCGGAAACCCGCTGCCGGTCAGGCTCCCGGTGTCGATGTACGGATTGCCCGTGGTGGTGAGGTCGGCGACCCGGTGGCAGTCGATCCACTCCGCCCCCAGAGCGTTTTTCCACGCAGACAAGTCGGCGGGACAAGTTTGGATCGCGGCCTCGCTGGGTGGCCCGGCGAAAGCTGCACCTGCGAACGCTGCGGCCAGAATGGCTCTCTTCGTCAACACGGGGTGCTCCCTCCTTTTTGTGAACAATTTGAGAGTATGCATGTCGTGTCCAGCGGCGCAGCTCGATTGCCTTGTGTCGAACAGTCGCGTCTTGGAGGTGGCTCGGACAGTACGGCTGTGCAAAGGCTCGAGGCGTTCGGCGGAGCGCGGCATGGGCGCTGGCACAGTGCAGAGCGGGATCCCGGTTCTCGGGGAAATTCCCCGGGGCGCGCACTTCTGCCAATTCTATGAGCAGCCGGGCTTCGTGGTCGACTTGCCCTGCGGGGAGCCAGAGCAGACATGAAGCATCGCATCCTCGTCGTGGATGACGATCTCGACGTCCTCGAGGCGATGACCATTGTCCTCAAGTCGGGGGGATACGCGGTGACGACGGCAATGGACGGACGGGTGGCCGTGGATCGGCTTCATCAGGGCCTGAAGCCGTCCCTGATCGTGCTGGATCTGATGATGCTCGGGATGAACGGCAGGCAGTTCATGGCCGAGCTACACAAGGACGCATCGCTCGCCAGGATCCCGGTGGTCATCGTGTCTGGCGGCGCCTACCCGGCCGGCGAGATCGACGCGCTGGGCGCTGTCGGCTATCTGAAAAAGCCGTTCGATCTTTCAACCATCTACTCGACGGTTGAAAAGTACATTTGAAGGGGGTAGAGGACATGGCGAAGAAGAGAGTGGCGGACGTGTTGGTGGATACTCTCGCAGCGACGGGAGTCGAGCGACTCTACGGAGTTGCGGGCGACTCGCTCAACGGAATTACCGACTCGATTCGCAAACAAGAGAAAATGCGATGGGTTGGGGTGCGGCATGAGGAGACGGCGGCGTTCGCGGCTGGCGCGGAAGCGCATCTTACCGGGCGATTGGCCGTCTGTGCCGGAAGCTGTGGTCCGGGCAATCTGCATTTGATTAACGGACTCTACGACTGTCACCGGAGCCGGGTTCCTGTCCTCGCCATCGCGGCGCAGATTCCGAGCAACGAGATTGGAAGCGGATACTTTCAGGAGACCCACCCGGAACATCTCTTTGCTCAGTGCAGCCATTACTGTGAGCTGATTTCCCAACCGGAGCAGATGCCTCGAATTCTGGAGATCGCGATCCAGACCGCGCTCTCGCGACGAGGGGTTGCCGTCGTTGCCCTGCCCGGAGATGTCGCCTTGCGCAACGCCGTCGAACAACAACCGCGCCTGCATTTTCCGGAGCCGAGGCCGCTCGTGGTCCCCTCCGATGATGAGTTGGAGACCCTGGCGAAGGTTCTCAATCAGTCAAAGAAGGTCACCATCCTCGGTGGAGCGGGCTGTGCCGGAGCGCACAGCGAGCTCATCGATCTCGCGGGCAAGCTCAAGGCCCCGATCGTCCACGCGATGCGCGGGAAGGAGTTCATCGAGTACGACAACCCGTTCGACGTGGGGATGACCGGCCTGCTCGGATTTTCATCCGGCTATCACGCGATGATGAACTGCGACCTCTTGCTGATGATTGGAACGGACTTTCCCTACCAGCAGTTCTTCCCCAAGGATGCGACGATCGTCCAGATCGACATCCGGGGAGAACAGCTGGGACGGCGCACCAAGGTCGATCACGGTTTTGTGGGAGACACGAGGACTACCCTCCGAGCCTTGCTGCCAAAGCTGGACGCAAAGAGTGATGACAAGCATTTGAAGAGCGCGCTGGCGCATTATCAGAAAGCGCGGAAGGGTCTCGACGAGGTTGCGACGGGTGAGCCGGGCAAGAAACCCATCCATCCGCAGTATGTGGTCCGGGTCCTCGACGAGCTTGCCGCCAGGGACGCTATTTTCTCCTGCGATGTGGGGACCCCGACCATCTGGGCGGCGCGCTATCTCACGATGAACGGCGAGCGGAGGATACTTGGATCCTTCAACCATGGGTCGATGGCCAATGCCCTTCCACAAGCCATCGGTGCGCAAGTCAGTCATCCGGACCGGCAAGTCGTCTCCCTGTCGGGGGACGGCGGTCTAGCGATGCTGATGGGCGATCTGCTCTCGGTTCGGCAGTTCGAGTTGCCGGTGAAGGTCATCGTCTTTCGGAACGACGCGCTCGCCTTCGTTGAATTGGAGATGAAGGCAGCCGGCATCCTTGATTTCGCCACCGACCTTCGCAACCCGGAGGGTCTGCTCGGGCTGACCGCCGAGACACCCGATCAGGTTCGACCGATGATTAGCCAAGCGCTCGAGTATGACGGACCTGCCCTGGTCGAGGTCGTCGTCCACCGGCAGGAGCTCTCGATGCCCCCGACGATTACCCTGGAGCAGATGACTGGATTCAGCCTCTTTATGCTGAAAGCAGTTCTGAGCGGGCGCGGCGACGAGGTGATCGATTTGGCCAAGATCAATCTCTTCCGCTGACTCGCACGGATACCGCGAAGGTCGCCAGCATGAGCGCACCCGGAATGGCGATGGCTCGGATTTTGAGCTCGAGCCTCGCCTCGTCGCGGTCGCCCTCCCAGCGCGACTCCGGCTGCGGCAAAGCGAGCGGAGGTTCCACCAGCCCAGCGCCTGCCGCGATAGATGGGCTTCCGCCTTCGCGTAGATCACGCCGCAGCGGGGACACTCCTGACCGGAAGATCGCGGAGCGCGACAACGTACGCAGGTCGCCAGCGCCTGGAGATCCACGGCTGAAGTCTAGCGTCTCGCGCTTGACCACACTACCGCTGCTCACGGCTCGACGCGGGTGAGGACTGTGCGCAAGAGAGGAGGTGGGTCCGAAGCCTGACCGAGTCAGGTCTCAGTGCCCACCTCCCAATCGAACCAATCCGCCGTCTTAACCAGCGGAGAATTGTGTCAGGCTACAGATCCAGCGAGTAGTTGTTGGTGACCGCGTCCGCTCCGTTGAATCCACCCTCGAAATAGAACGTGGCGCCAAGGAGCGCACCGCTGGTGTTGTCGAGCGCGGGAGCGGGCATCAGCGACCCCTGCGTCCACAT
>WNFJ01417831.1_pt1 | contig 11178 bp, 9 predicted proteins | sample 5400461 | NCBI WGS metagenome assembly WNFJ01 (sample SAMN13153349, study PRJNA577476) | soil metagenome | isolation source: 115 cm saprolite on Douglas fir-dominated hillslope | place: USA:California | collected 2013-09-17 | reverse complement strand
GGAGTTCACGCTGGCCGGCCAGCGCTTCATGGCGCTGAACGGCGGCACCCGATTCGAATACACCCATGCGGTCTCGTTCGAGATCGACTGCGCCGATCAGGCCGAGGTCGATCGGTTGTGGGAGGCGCTGTGCTCCAATGGCGGACAGGCCGATCGGTGCGGCTGGCTCAAGGACCGCTACGGCGTGTCCTGGCAGATCGTGCCGACCGCGCTGGTGCAATATCTCGGCGGTCCCGATCCTGCCGGCGCGCAGCGGGCGATGCAGGCGATGTTGGGGATGGCCAAGCTCGATATCGCAGGGCTCAAAACGGCTTACGAGGGCAAGTCGGCCGCGTGATCCGCAAGAGCTGGCTGCAGCGGGAAAGCCAGGCCGCCGTTACCCGCCGGTGACGGCGAGAACGGCTTCCTTGATCTTGGCCACGGCGTAGTGGCCGACCTGCTCGAGATCGATATGCGGCATGTTCGGCATCTCGTCGGCGACCACGACGGCGTCGACGATGGCCGGGCCGTCGACGGCAAGGGCTTCGCTCACCGCAGTCTGCAATTGACCGGGCTGCCGCGCCGTAAATCCGTGACCGCCGCAGGCGCGCGCCAACGCCGCGAAGTCAGGGTTTGGAAATTCGATGGCTTCGCGGAACGGCGCGATGCCGACGCTCTCGGCTTCCAGCGTGATCAGCCCGAGCGCCGAATTGTTGTAGACGACGACCTTGACCGGCAGCCCGTGATGCACCGCGGTCATGAATTCGCCCATCAGCATGTTGAACCCGCCATCGCCGGTGAGCGCAATCACCTGCCGCGACCGATCCAGCGCCTGCACGCCGTTGGCCTGGCCAAGTGCCGTGCCGACGGCGGCGTTGTTGAACGAACCGACGATCCGCTGCGATCCGGTTTGACGAATCCAGTTCGCGGACCACAGCGTGTTCAGGCCGGTGTCCAGAACGAAGATCGCGTCGCGGCGCGCCGCGTCACCGACCGCGCGAGCCACGGCTTGCGGGTGGATGCGGTCCTTGCTCCGCTTGAGGTCGGATTGCTTGTCCAGCATCTCATCCCATTTCTTGCGCTCATGGGTGACCTTGTCCCAGAACTTGCCGTCGGTCTTGGCCGAGACGCGTTCGAGCAATAGCTTCAAGGTCGGCCGCGCCGATCCGGTGACCCCGAGCGCCGTCGGCGCCCGTCGCCCCAGCACCTGCGGCCGTACGTCGATCTGGATCACGCTGCCTTTGGTTGGCAGGAAATTGGAGTAGGGGTAGTCGGTGCCGACCATCAAGAGCAGGTCGCAATTCTGCACGGCGTGATAAACGGCCTTGGTGCCGATCATGCCGAGCCCGCCCATCCATCGCGGGTCGTCATAGGCCATCAGCTCCTTGCCCCGCACCGTGTGGACCAGCGGCGCCCGCAACCGGTCCGACAAGGCGCGCAGCAGATCGGCGGCGCCGCGACATCCGGCGCCGCACATGATCACCACGCTGCCCGCGCGGTCGATCTGTTGGACTACCTTGGCGATGTCGCCTTCGGCGGCGGGGAATTCGGATGGCGGTTTTAGGGTGGCTACGCTCGGCACCGCGCCTTCGGCCTTCGCCGACAACACGTCCTGAGGCAGCGTCAGATGCGCGACCCCGGGCCCGGCATAGGCGGCCGCGATGGCCTGGTGAATGACGCCTGGCGCCTGCGCCGCCGTGGAGATGGTTTCGGTGTAGAGCGATACGTCGCGAAACAACAGGTCCGGCTCGGTGGTCTGGATGTAGTCGATGCCGTGCATCTGGCGCGGCATGTCGCCGGACAGCGCAAGCACCGGCGCATGGTCGCGGCTCGCTTCGTAGAGTCCCGCGACCAGATGATTGCTGCCGGGCCCGGTGGTGCCGGCGCACACCGCAAGCTGCCCGGTGAGCTTGGCCTGGCCCGCGGCGGCCAGCGCCGCGCCCTCTTCATGACGGACGCCGATCCATTCGATCTGGCTTCGCCGTACCGCATCGGCCAGCGGATTGAGGGAATCGCCGATCAATCCGAAGATGTGTTTGACACCGATCTGTTCGAGCACGCCGACCAGTTGGCCCGCCACCGTCTGTGACATTGTCCGCTCCTGATGGTGCCGGTGGCCGATGGCGGCGCGCAGCCCCGCTGCCTCAAATACTGCCACAATCGGGAAATCGAATGCAGTGTCGCGGTGATGTTCGTCCGCAACATCTTGTGATGCGAACCGCCCGCCGGTTGCAGGAACCAGATCGCGGTCGGCACTTGCCGAAAATGAATGGCAGCTTCGATGAACTTGCTGAGAGGCTGCACAAATCCGCCTGCCGCTCGTCGGCAGGCGGATAAACGTTGGTTGCCGTCACTTCGACGCGGTCTTGGTGTCCATGTTGACGACCTGGACGCGACGGTTGATCGGGTCCATCGGTGCGTTCGGATCCTTCGGCTTGGTCTTGCCATAGCCGACGGCGACGAGATCGCTGCCAGCGATGCCGTATTTGTCGGTGAGGTAGCGCTTGATGGTATCGGCGCGGCGCTCGGAGAGATCCTGGTTGTAGGCTTCGCTGCCGATCGCATCGGTATGACCGGCGACCACGAACGTCGAACCCTTGAGGTTGGCATTCGAGAGCGCCTTGCCAAGCGCCTGCACGGAGGGCATCGAGGTCGTGGTGATCTCCGCCGAATTGTAGTCGAATTGAATATCGAGATCGATTTTCGGTTTGTCCGATGCGATCGCCAGGATTTCTTCGCGCTCGTCGAGCGAAAGCGATCGGGTCTTCCTGTTGCGCAGTGTCTTGATGAAACCGATTTCCTTGGCCTTAACAGCGGGATCGGCCTGCGGTCCGGCCGACAAGCCGCGGGTCAGGACCTTGGGCTGCAACGCATTCAGGATTTGATCGGCCGAGACATTATTGTCGCCGGCAATGGCAAGGCCGGCCGTCATCGACAGCGCGGCACCAAGTGCAATCGCCTTTAAGCCTGAAAGTCTGTGAAAGCTGCTCATGGTCTTAATCCTTGCTGTTACGCCCGATAGCGTTTTGATGCTGCGAGGATAGGAGAGGTTCAACGCGGGCGGATGTGATCCAGGTCACCTTGGATGGAAGGGCGTGGCTAGCCCATTAGAAGGAGGGGCAGCCGTCATGATCACTGCGGTGGTGGCGGACCCTCGGGACTGTTCCGCTTGGCTCGGAGCGTCACGCTTGTCCGGGCAGCCTCGCGGCGACGTTTCGTCGTCGCAAAGCGGTCGCCGGAGCGCCGATGTGCTGACAAGAAATCGGCCAGATGCGCGCATAGAAATATCGCTCGCGAAGAAAAAAGCAAAGATAGCGAAGCGACGGGGCCTTGTTTCAATCATCGAAAAGACAAAGTGAATACCAGGGGTATCGTGGGGCGACGCCGGATCGCATCGGAAACTCGATGCCCATCCTGATCGGCGCAGCCATGATCGCCGCGGCAATTTTGTTGTCCACGCTGATTACGGCTGTCGGAACTAGGTTCGCAGGTATGGAAAGTCCCAACGAAGAGACTCTATGGCTGGTCGATCGGCTCACCGGCAATGTTTACAAATGCCAGGCTCCGGAACGCGGCAAAGCTGCCTGCGAGGCCGACGTCGCGACGGGGAGCATCGGGGAGCGGCCGAAGCGGTGAGTGCCGGGATATTTTCTGCCTCTTGAAACGTGCGAATCCGGCTACATTGCCGCGCGATGTCCGGCGCCGATCAATCGCATCTTCTGTCCAAGGCCGAGGCCAAGCGGATCTGGCTGCGCGCCCAGCGGCTCGACATCCGGGCGCCGTTCGGCGAGGGGCCGCAGGCGACGGCCGCCGCCGTTGAGCATCTCGGCTATGTGCAGATCGACACCATCAACGTCATCGAGCGCAGCCACCACCATATTCTATGGACTCGGATTCCCGAATATCGGCGCACAGATCTGCGTCAGGCCCAGAGCGTCGACAAAAGCGTGTTCGAATACTGGACCCATGCTTTGTCCTATGTCTCGACCCAGGATATGCGCTTCTTTATTCCCGCCATGAAGCGTCACAGGCGCGAGGGTCATAAATGGCTTTCTTCGGTCAAGCCTGCCGATCTGCGCAAGGTACTGAGGCTGATCCGGCGCGACGGCGCGCTGACGATCCGCGACATCGATGACGACGTGCTGGTCGACAAGGAACATCTGTGGGCGAGCCGCAAGCCCTCGAAGCGGGCGCTGCAGCTGGCATTCTACACCGGCGTGCTCACGATCTCAGAGCGCAACGGCATGCTCAAGACCTACGAGCTGATGGCGCGGCATTTCGGCTGGGACAAGCCGCCAAAGCCAGCTTCCGCGACGGAAGCGACCGGCTATCTGCTCGACCGTGCGCTTCGCGCGCAAGGCGTCGTGAGCCTAGATTCGATCTGTCATCTCGATGCGCCGAGCAAGCCTTCGGTCCGGCGCCTGATCGAGGCAAGGCTCCGCCGCAACGAGCTGGTGCCGGTCGCGCTAGAAGGCGCGGGCAAGCAGGAGCATTGGGCGCGCCCCGAGACCCTGGAGAGCCCCGGTGGCGATCCTTCCGAACTGGTGCACATCCTCTCGCCGTTCGACCCGCTCATCATCCAGCGCAAGCGGACGCATCTTTTCTTCGGTTACGAACACCGCTTCGAGGCTTACGTGCCGAAGGAGAAGCGGGTGTTCGGCTATTTCGCGCTGCCGGTGCTGGCCGGAGACGACATTGTCGCGGCGCTCGATCTCAAGACCGATCGCAGAAGCCGAAAACTGCTGCTGCAGAAATGGAATTGGGTCGGCAACGGCGTGCAGACAGGCGCGCGCAGGGAATTAAAACGCCGCATCGAGGAACAGCTGCACCGCTTCGAGCGGTTTCAACTGGCGGAGTGAAAAATTCCTTTGGAGGGTGGGTAGCCAGTTACGTCAGAGGGAAGCGAGATCTAGCGACCGTCAGTTTTTGATACCCGAAACTTTAACTCATTCACCTTCGATAATAGAAACTTCAACAGAGGTGACGTATTCGCCTCGTTATAGCCGATCACGAGATCGACCATCGGAGGCGCTCCCTGTATCGGTCGGCTGACCACCGTTTTTGGCAGCAGGTTCTGAACATAGAGTGGAACCAGGCACACGCCGCCCGTGGACGCCACCAGAGAGATCGCCATCGCTATATTCTCGGCCTGATGGTCAGGCTTTACGGCGATGCCGACACGCTTGATGTAATCGTTGATAACCGCCCATAGGGTCGGCGCCCGGATCGGGGAAACGCCGATAAATGTCTCTCCGGCGAGGTCCTGCGGGCGAATGGAGCTGCGCGCAGCCAGGGCGTGATCGCGCGGCATCAGGACGATCAGCGGATCCTTTCTCAACGGTTTGAATTTCAGACCGGGCGCCTGCTTCTCCGGCCGTAGAAAAGCCAAATCGATTTTCCCTCGAATCAGACCCGCCGCGAGATCCGGCGAGTCCTGGCTGTGGATGATGACTTCGGTGCTGGGTAGTTCGGCGCGCAGGATCGCCATCACCGCCGGAAGCCAGTCCATCTCGTAGCCGGTCAAGAAGCCGATCGCGAACGAAGCCCGCGCGGGCTGTGCCGCTCGCCGCGCCGCCTCGCCGGCGGCCTCGACCTGCAGCAGCGCCACCCGAGCATGATCGAGAAACACTCTCCCCGATGGGGTCAGTTCGATTCCGCGCGGACCGCGGTTCAAGAGCTGAACGCCGAGCTCCAATTCGAGATCGTGAATCTGCCGGCTCAGCGAAGGCTGCGCCGTATGCAGCCGCTTCTGCGCCGCCACGGTCAGACTGCCTTCTTCGGCCACGGCGACGAAGTACCGGAGGTGTCGTAGCTCCATCACAGTCATTCCTAAAAAGTATGGCTGTGACTATACAAAGTCTTTCTCCCGAGCGCCAGTGTTCTCTACATCTCCAACAACGACAGTGCCAACCCCCGACTCAATTCCGCATCCGGCCTTTCGCTATTAGATGACAGCCAACGTCGAGCAGGTATGGCTCGCGGTAACGCAAAGCCGCTTTGAAGGAGAAGTCACATGAGTAACCCCGTTGTCCTGATTACCGGTGCCCTGACCGGCATTGGCCGCGCCACCGCGCTCGCCTTCGCGCACGACGGCGCTGATGTCGTCGTCTCCGGCCGCCGCGACGACGCCGGCCAGGCGCTGGTCAACGAGCTTCGCGCGCTTGGCGCGGAAGCGGAGTTCATTCGCGCCGACGTTCGCCGCGAGAACGACGTGCGGAATCTGGTCGACCAGACGGTCGCCCGGTTCGGCCGTCTCGACGTCGCCGTCAACAACGCCGGTACTGAAGGCAAGCCGGGCCCCGTCACCGAACAGACCACGGAGAGTTACGCCGCTACCTTCGACACCAACGTGCTCGGCGTGCTGCTGAGCATGAAGCACGAGCTGCGTGTGATGCAGGCGCAGGGCTTTGGCAGCATCGTCAATCTGTCGTCGACCATGGGCCAGCGCGGCGCACCCGGCGCGTCGCTCTACACCGCCAGCAAGCACGCCGTCGAAGGGCTGACCAAATCAGCCGCGCTCGAAGGTGCGGCGTTCGGTGTCCGCGTCAACGCGGTCGCGCCCGGCCCGATCGAGACTGCGATGCTGGATCGCGTCACCGGCAATGCCGACAGGAAGGCGGGCCTTGTTGCTGGCGTGCCGCTGAAACGTGCGGGAAGACCCGAAGAGATCGCCGACGCCATCGTGTTCGCAAGCTCGGCCAAGGCGTCGTTCATCACCGGCCAGATCATCAACGTCAACGGCGGCAAGACCGCTTCGTGAATGCTTCCAGCAATTTCATCGTCCCAAACCGGAGAACGGCCATGACCGACCTTATCAACAGAACCGCACTTATTACCGGCGCATCCCGCGGCATCGGCCACGCCACGGCCCGCGCGCTTGCCGCCGCCGGCGCCCGCGTCATCGTTCACTACGGCAGCGCCGCCAAGGAAGCTGAATCGCTTGTCACCGAAATCCGCGCTTCTGGCGGGCAGGCGGACGCGGTCGGCGCCGATCTGGCCGCTCCCGACGGTGCGCACAAGCTCGTGGTGCAAGTCCGCAAGCTTGTTGGCGACCGGCTCGATATCCTCGTCGCCAACGCGGGCATCGCCACCCCCGCCACCATCGAGGACCAGACCGTCGAAGAGTTCGACCGGATGTTCGCCGTCAACGTCCGTGCGCCGTTTTTCCTGGTGCAGCAATTGCTGCCGCTGCTTCGCGAGGGCTCAAGCATCGTGCTGATGTCGTCGCTGGCAGCACGTGCGTCGGTCGGCCTGTTGCCGGCCTATGCCGCGACCAAGGGTGCGATCGACACGCTGGTCAAACACTTCGCAGCGTTGCTGGGCCCGCGCGGCATCCGCGTCAACGCCGTCGCGCCCGGCGTGATCGATACCGAGATGTCGAGTTTCGTGCGATCCAACGAGGGCCGCGACTACGCCTTGGGAATACAGGCGCTGCAGCGGATCGGTCAGGCGGACGACGTCGCTGACGTCGTCAGTTTCCTCGCATCAGACGCATCGCGCTGGGTGACCGGTGACACGCTTCAGGTTGGCGGCGGCTCCAAAATCTGATCGCGGGAATTCGACGGCCCATGGCCGGTGACGGCCGCTGGCCGATCCGCGAAATCGCCGCTCATCGCATTTCGCGTTGTGTATGGAGGTCAAAATGAAACTCTACCAATCTAACGCGTCTCCCAACTCCCGCCGCGTGAGAATCTACCTGGCGGAGAAGGGGATTTCGATGCCGATCGTGCCGGTCGATCTCGGGGCCAAGGAGCAGTTTTCCGACGCCTACGCCGCAATCAACCCGCGCCGCCTCGTTCCGACCTTGGTGTTGGATGATGGCACCGCGATCGGCGAAGCGCCGGCCATCCTGCGCTATCTGGAAGAACTCCATCCCGATCCGCCGCTGCTCGGGGCCACGCCGAAGGCCAAGGCGCTGGTGACAATGTGGGAGCGGCAAGTCGAACTGGAGGGATTTGCTTCCGTGATGGAAGCGGTTCGTAACGCCGTCCCGGGTCTCAAGAACCGGGCCATCGCCGGACCGCACGATTACGAGCAGATCCCGGCGCTGGTCGAACGAAGCAAGCAGCGCGTCAGGAATTTCTACGCAGACTTCAACGCCAGGCTCGCCGATGTTCGGTTTATTGCGGGAGAAGACTTTTCGGTTGCCGACATTACGGCTGTCGTCACCGTCGACTTTGCGACCAAGGCAGCCGGCCTTCCGATTACGGCTGAACATACAGCGTTGAAGCGCTGGTATGATGCGGTCTCGGCGCGCGCCAGCATTGGGGCGTAGCCGGGTCGCTGGGGAACCGGCAGCCTCCGCATTGGTTAGCCCGGGATAACAGGTCCTTTGGAGGCGTGATGGACAAGGACAAATCGATTCTGGAAAAAATTACCGACACGGTGAAAGACATCGCGAACGTCGCCGCGGATGCCGCCGGTCACGCGATGAAGGCCGAACAGGCTCCAGTGAAGGTGGCTGAGCGGTCCGCTGCCTACATCCCGCTCGCGGCCGACGGTCTTGTTTCCGATCCCATGATGGTGCCGCCGATCGCGGCTGCTCCTTCTCGCAAGAGGAAACGCGCAGCCTCGAGACGGGCGGCGAGGGCAAGCAAAAAGACCAACCCGAAAAGGCTGTCAAAAAATCCGCGGCGAAGGCAGCGAGGAAAACTGCGGCCGGGAGGTCAAGGAGTGCTGCCAAAAAGACCGCGAGGAAAACCAGCAGGAAAACGCCAAAGAGGGCGCGCACGGCAAATACCTGAAGTCCGCATCGAGGGACTTGAAAGGGTAATCACCATCGGAAGCACTTCACGAAATCATGATTAGTGACGAATATTGACAATCGTCAGTAAACAATCCACACTTCCCTCTGTGCTCAATCGAGGGAAGCCGCCATGTTCGTCCGTTCTATTTTTGCGAGCTATTACAGACTCTTAACTGGTCTTTTACTGGCGCTGATGGCAATCGCCCTAGCCGGATGCAATGAGCTCGCCGCCGAAAAAGTGGCTCCGTCGCGCCCGGTTCTGGTGGCAACGGTGCACTACGAGGCGGAATCGCCGGAGCGCAGTTTTGTCGGCACCATCAAGCCCCGCATCGAGACCGACATGGGCTTCCGCGTCCCGGGCAAAGTGGCAAAACGCCAGGTCGAAGTCGGCCAGACCGTCGATCTCGGCCAGCCGCTGGCAACCCTCGATGAAGTCGACCTGAAACTGCAGGCCGAGCAGGCGGATGCGGAATTCCATGCCGCCACCGGCGTGCTGGCGCAGGCCGCCGCCGCCGAAACCCGCGCCAGGGATCTGCGCGTAAAGGGCTGGACCACCGACGCGCAACTGGACCAGGCCAAAGCCGCCGCCGATGAGGCGCGGGCGCGGCTCAATCGCGCCGAGCGCTCGGTCGAGCTGACGAAGAACAGCCTCTCTTATGCAACCTTGGTTGCCGACACCCGCGGCGTCGTCACTGCCACCCTGATCGACGCCGGACAGGTCGTGGCGTCGGGGCAGACCGCGATCCGCGTCGCGCGCTTTGCGGAAAAGGAAGCCGTGGTTGCGATCCCTGAGACGCTCCTGGGACGCGCCAAGGACGGCGTGGCGAGCGTCACGCTGTGGTCCGAACCGAACAAGAAATACGCGGCAAAACTGCGCGAGATCGCGCCTGCGGCCGATGCCGCGACCCGCACCTATCTGGCAAAGTTTTCGCTGCCCGACGCCGGCGAGAACGTCTCGCTCGGTATGACCGCGACGCTGACCGCCACGACGCGCGTCGCGCGGCTGCCACTGTCGGCGCTGTACAGCCAGGGCGGCGATCCCTCGCTCTATATCGTCGATAGCAACGGCGACGTGACGCTGAAGCCGGTCGCCGTCAAGTCCTACGAGAGCAACAACGTCGTCATATCAGGCGGCGTTGATGAAGGCGCCAAGGTTGTCGCGCTTGGCGTGCAAAAGCTCGATCCGGCCCAGAAGGTCAGGGTCGTCTCGTCATTGTCGTTTTGATCTGAATTAATCCGAGGAGGGCGCGATGAAACATTTCAACCTCTCAGGCTGGGCGGTCAGCCACCCCGCACTGATTCTGTTTCTTGTCATTGCGCTTGGCGCCGCCGGCTTCTTCTCCTACGAGCGGCTCGGCCGCGCCGAAGATCCCTTCTTTACGGTGAAGGTTGTGAACGTCTCGGCGATCTGGCCCGGCGCGACTGCCGCGGAGATGCAGACCCAGGTCGCCGACCCCATCGAGAAGAAGCTGCAGGAACTGCCTTACTTCGAAAAGGTGCAGACCTATTCGAAACCGGCGTTCACCGCGATGCAGGTCACGTTCAAGGATTCGACGCCGCCAAAGGACGTGCCGTACCTGTTCTATCTGCTGCGCAAGAAGCTGGTTGACGTGCAAGGCCAGCTTCCGGTGGGTCTGCTCGGCCCGGTCGTCAACGACGAATTCAGCGACGTCGATTCCATCCTCTATATGATGACCAGCGATGGTGCCGACTACGCGCAGTTGAAGAAGGCCGCCGAAGGCATGCGGCAGCGGTTGTTGAAGGTACCGGGAGTGACAAAAGTCGATCTCTACGGCACCCAGGACGAGAGAATCTTCGTCGAGTTCTCGCATGCCAAGCTGGCGACGCTCGCCAAGCAGAACAATGTCGTGCCTGCCGGCACGGTCGAAACCTCCTCGCAGCGGGTGCCGCTGCGCGTCACCGGCGCGCTCGATGGCGTCAAGGCGGTGGCGGAGACGCCGGTCGAAAGCAATGGCCGCGTGTTCCGGCTCGGCGATATCGCCACCATTACCCACGGTTTCGTCGACCCGCCGAGCTTTGTGGTGCGTCAGGAAGGCAAGCCTGCGCTCGGCATCGGCGTGGTCACGACCAAGGGCGCCAACATTCTGGAGCTCGGCAAGGACGTCGCCGACGCGACCGCGGAATTCATGAAGGCGGTGCCGCAGGGCATCAATGTCGATCTGATCGCCGATCAGCCGAAGGTGGTCGAGCACGCCGTCGGTGAATTCGTGCACTCCTTCATCGAGGCCCTGGCGATCGTGCTGTTCGTCAGTTTTGTGGCGTTGGGCTGGCGCACCGGCATCGTGGTGGCGTTATCGGTGCCGCTGGTGCTGGCAGTCGTCTTCATCGTCATGAACGCGATGTCGCTCGATTTGCATCGGATTACGCTCGGCGCATTGATCATCGCGCTCGGACTTCTGGTCGATGACGCCATCATCGCGGTCGAGATGATG
>WNFJ01282124.1_pt2 | contig 11178 bp, 12 predicted proteins | sample 5400461 | NCBI WGS metagenome assembly WNFJ01 (sample SAMN13153349, study PRJNA577476) | soil metagenome | isolation source: 115 cm saprolite on Douglas fir-dominated hillslope | place: USA:California | collected 2013-09-17 | reverse complement strand
TGCGATGGGGGCCAGGTCGACCACCTGATAAGATAGCACACGATGCTGGTTCGACGGCGATGACTTCGAGGGAAGGTTTACGCATGCGCAATCCCTCTGCGACGCCAGTCAGGGTACCTCCAGTGCCGACGCCAATCACAACTATATCGACGGCTCCGGCGGTCTCTTCCCAGATCTCCACGGCAGTTCCCTCTCGATGAGCACGTGGGTTGGCTTGATTGTAGAACTGCTGCGGATACCAGGTATTCGGGAGTGTAGTTCGCAGTTCAATGACCTTGTTAATGGCACCCCTCATGCCCTGGTTGCCGGGCGTAAGGAGGATCTTCGCACCAAACCGCTGAATGAGAAGGCGCCGTTCCAGGGAGATGGTGTCCGGCATAGTGAGAATACATTGGTACCCACGAGCAGCAGCCATCCATGCAAGAGAGATGCCCATATTGCCACTGGTGGGTTCGGTGATGATCCCTCCTGGACGTAACAATCCCTGTGATTCCGCTTCACAGATCATCTGCCAGGCAACGCGGTCCTTGACGCTGCAACCTGGACTACTAAACATTTCTAGCTTGGCGAGTACAGTGGCATCGAGACCAGAGGCCACCCGCTTTAACTCTACGATGGGAGTGCGGCCTATGAGTTCGGTCACATCTTTTGCCCAGTGGGCCATAGCTCTTCACCTGTCGTTTTCCGATCAAAACGGGCATGATTGGACGAGGTACCAGCCAGGCTACCTCTACGCTTCCTGGAATGGTAACAGGGCTCGAATCATGCGCAGAAGTTCTTCCATCTCAAAAGGTTTCCGAAGCAGAAGGCCCGTTTGCAACCCCATGCGATGCAATTCCCAGTCGTGGCTACCAGTAATAACGATGATAGGCGTGTTTTTTGTATTGCTGTGCCCACGCAAGATTTTATAAAGAGATGCGCCATCCAGGTTAGGTAAGCCGACATCTAATAAAATAAGGTCCGCTCGCAACTCTGGCAGGGTGGTCCTGGCTTCTTGTCCGTCGGAAAAAATATGTAAGCGCCAGTTACCGGCATATCCTAGCATATCACGGAACATGCCTGCTAATGCTGCGTCATCTTCTACAATAGCTATCAACATTTCAGTACTGGATGTGGGCGATTGAAATCGAGCCCCTGCATCTGCATTATCCACTTGCTACCACCCCTATCTCGTGACCTACTCGTTACAGGCCTTCTGCGATCACGTCCTGAGCGCCCTCCAGGAGCTTTGCCCTATGATTAAATGTAGTACATCGTCTCCAAGACACCAGTTTGATGTTTTTGAGCCAGTTCCTCGATGGTAGTTGAGGTAAGTATGTGTTGTGTCATCTCGTCGATCTGTTGCCAGACTGTGCGTAAGGCGCATCCCGGTGAAAGCTTGCAAAAATCAGGGTTGGGTAGGCATTCCATTGGTGGGACATAGCCCTCAAGGGCCTGCATGACCTGGGCCATAGAAATTTGAGAGGGTGGTTTTGCCAGCATATGCCCGCCTTTCGGGCCCCGAACACTTTTCACTAACCCTTCCTTCCGCAGCGCCATCAAAATCTGGTCAAGGTACTGTTCTGGAATATACTGGCGCCGCGCGATGTCAGCACTTTCAATTGGCCCCTGCCCATAGTATGCTGCCATATCAAGCATGGCCCGCAAACCATAATCACCTTTCATTGTAAGTTTCATAATGATGACCTTTCCAGCAGGGCTACCAATACAGGCCAAAAAGAAGCTTTAACCAGTACCCACCCGGGACATCTACATATCAGTGATATCTCTATCAGGATATATCAGCATAGAAAGTCTGTCAATGGTTCGGCTCCACCAAGCCAGGGCGTTTTGGAACCGTATAGACTAACACGAACTTAACACCTATCAAGCAATCGCCTGCTTGACGATGATACTGACGGCAAGCATAGTGGTTACATCAATTGAATCTGGGTGGCCGCGAACTTCTACCAACTCCCCAACCTTCAAATCGCGAAAAGTGGCCGACCCATTTGGGGTAGTGTACTTCGTTTTGTCGTTCACATTGACGGTGATGGTTTTCTTTTGGTTGGCCAGGGCTATCACGAATGTTTGATTTCCCAGGGATTGAATAGTTCCTATGACACCCTGGGCGCTGCTGATGATCGTAGGAGCAGCCTGCGTTGGTGTTGTCGAGAGGGTTGATTGTGACGTTTGAGAGGTATTTGGTAGAAGCACGGCGAGGGTATAGACGGACACTCCTACCAATAGTATTAGCAGGACGCCAATCATAATCAGTAACCGTTTGATAGTCATTTAAAACTCCTGGATATTTGAAATTGCTTTTGATCCTCGCCTCGCAGTCAGAAACCCAAGTCTATTGTAATACGTATTCCGCGGAATGTCTAACAAACTGGTTATAAGGCGAACGTTTGGAGACAAGATTTCCCGTGAGCGGCCTCGTGTCCTGCCTGTCATCCTGAGCACAGCGAAGGATCTGGCTCGCCGGACGCAGAGTTCCTTCGCTGCGCTCAGAGCTTGCCCTAGAGCGAAGCGAAGGGATGACGGCCAGGCGCTCAGGATGACATGCAGGACACCGCTCATGACCTGTCGCGGGCCCGTAATCAATACGTATTTGAGGATGAGGTGAACGCCTGAGATTAATTTCTGCTGAGAAAAGGGCGAGGGCAAAGTATTTCCTTGCACTTAGCTAAAGGGATAAATATAATGAATGAATGAATATTTTGAAATGTATAGCGGAGTATATTTATCCTTGAATGGCTTTACAATCATCCTGATGAAAAAGGGGAATTATGTTATGCAACAAGATGCAATCGGAAGAAGCAACCTACCACCGGCTTCCGGTGAACGGATAGAAGATAACGCACATGGGAGTGAAAAAATTGAAACGCGTCAAGCAAGCTTAGCTGAACCCCCTTATGAGCAAAAACCAGACTTATCAAAGGTACTGGTGATTGAGGACGAAGAAAATATTATCGAACTGATCAAACTAGGTTTACGTTATGAAGGCTTCCAGGTAGAAGCTGTCTCGGATGGACTGGAAGGGTTGTCAGCTGCGCAGCGCATTAGCCCTGATATAGTGATCCTGGATCTTGGGCTACCACCCGGCAGCATTGATGGGCTGGAGGTGTGCAGGCGTTTGCGTATCAACCCGACGACGCAGGATGTGCCAGTATTGATGCTGACAGCGAGGGGCGATGTGGAAGACCGGGTGGCTGGTTTGAAGACCGGTGCAGATGACTACCTGACAAAACCCTTTAGCTTTGAAGAACTTGTGGCTCGCATTCAAGCTATTCTTCGCCGCCAGCACCGCTCTTCTGGCACTGCATATGGTGACGGTACGAGCGAACGAGAGGGACAGGTACTACAATTCGGCGATTTGCGGCTGAATATGACGACGCGCGAGGTGACGCGGGCAGGCCGCCTGGTCGAGCTGACCGCCACCGAATACAATCTGCTACACCTGTTCATGAGCCACCCACGTCAGGTCCTTGATCGCCAGACAATACTGAATAAGGTCTGGGGCTATGACTTTCTGGGTGAAACCAATATCATAGAAGTTTACGTGCGATATCTGAGAGAGAAAATCGAAGATACACCGAGTACGCCGCGTTTGATTCAAACAGTACGTGGGGTAGGGTATGTCTTAAAAGGTTGATAGAACGGATATTGAGGGTCCCAGATCGTCTCAACCGAAGTTCAGCGTCAGGGAAGATGTGAAGCGCCCGCATCTCAACGACAGTAACAGGTTTTCTCTCAGCATGTATTCTTTAATAAAGAATAAACGAGGACATCATCAATGCCAACCGAATTGAAAAATGCTACAACTGAGGCGCATTACGAAGATAAAGGAAGTGAAGGAAGTGAGAATACTAATCCTTACAGTTCCTGGCGTCGTCGTCCGCTCTCAAGCTTACGCTGGCAATTGGGGTTTGTCTATAGCTTACTCATCTGCATATTGCTGATTCTTTTCAGTTTATGGACCACATATGCTATCTCACATATAACTGCACAGAACAATTTGGTTTTCAGCTTGCAGGTTGCAGTGGTCGTACTGATCGCAGTTGGCATCTTCATCCTCTTCCTCCTGACCAATTTATTATTACGTCCGCTGAGGAGAATGTCAGATGCAGCTCAGGCAATTACTTTGGGTGATTTACAGCAGCGAGAACGCCTTCAGCCTCTCATGAAGGGTGAGGATGAGGTGAGCAAGATCGCTTCCAGTTTGACTATTATGGGCGAGCAACTCGAACAGGCGTCACAGTCACAGCGATCTTCAGAGCAGCGTTTCCGCCGCTTGATCTCCGATGCTTCCCACCAGTTGCGCACCCCGTTGACCTCCATACGGGGTTTTACAGAGGTACTGATGCGTGGAGCGAAAGATGACCCTGAGACGGCGAACCGCGTTCTCAAGCTCATTAAGAGTGAGGCTGAACGCATGACACGCCTGGTGAATGACTTGTTAACGCTGGCCCATTTCGACGTTGAGCAAGATATAGAAAAACAGTATGTTGACCTGGTTGACATAGCAGTTGAAGGTGTGGAGCAGGCAAAAGTACTGGCGACAGATGGTCGAAAGATAACGATTTACTTCGCGACACATGAGCGGCTAGGAGTTCGAGCAAACGCTGACCATCTCAAACAAGTGTTACATATTCTGTTTGATAATGCCCTCAAATATGGTCGGCCGGCGCCCGAAGGCTGGGTTCGTCTTCAACTCGATCAGCAGGATGGTCACGCGCTTATACAAGTTATCGACAACGGCAAGGGCATCCACGCGGATGATCTCTCTCATATTTTCGATCGCTTCTACCGCGGCGAGCATATGCCTATCTACGAAGCTCCATGGAAGATTCCTCAAGGTACAGGGCTTGGCCTCTCTATTGCCAGGGCTATTGTGCTGGCGCACAAGGGAAATATCACTGTGCTGAGTACGCCGGATACTGAGACTATCTTCACGGTAAAACTGCCGAGGATTGCTGAGTAAACAATCTTTCCTATACAATTGACCACCCTCCACATGCGTGATACACTGCGATGAAACAAAGTACAGAACGGCATATTGGGCACCTAAACTTGCTGAAAGCCATGGAGGGCGCTATGTGGACCTCAACATTAGAACTCAACCCGTCACACGTTATACCTACGAAACTTCTGGGACTTATCTGGCGCGGAGCTTACTTTTCTTCTTTCGCTCCCCTACAAGTGCAAAATCTACCACGACAACCACTTCCTGCATCCAACTGGGTGCGCGTGCGAAATTCTCTCGCGGGTATCTGCGGCAGTGATCTGCAACTGATCTTTGTTGATGGAGATTACTCGGTTGCGCCCGCGGCCCTTCCCAATCACAACCGCTCCTATCCAGGCCACGAGGTTGTTGGAGAAGTTATCGAAGTTGGCGATGATGTACGCCATTTACATGTCGGTGACCGTGTCGTACTGCAATATGGACCCAACTGCATCACCGCTGGCGTACAAGAGCCTTGCCGCTCTTGCGCTTCCGGTCACTATGGCCTCTGCGAATATGGTGATCTCCCTGGTCCACAACCCATAGGCGGCGGCTGGAGTGAGGAGATGTTGCTGCATGAACAACAGCTCTTCCGCTTACCGACCGACATCAATGATATGCAGGGAGTACTATTGGAACCATCTGCCGTTGCTGTCCATGCTGTCTTACGCCATGTCCCCCGGGGGCAAGATCGCGTACTTATTATAGGTGCAGGAACGATCGGCTTGCTCATCTTAGAGGTTGTTCGCGCTCTCGCGCCCGATGCTGAAGTCAGTGTAATGGCACGTCACGCGTTTCAGATCGAGCAAGCCGCACGGCTGGGGGCGCATATCATTTATCCGAGGGACAGATATAGGGAAGTGCAACGAGCCACCGGCGCGAAACTCTACCGGGGCATGTGGGGCAACAAGATGTTGCTGGGCGGCTACGATGTTATCTATGACTCCGTTGGCAACACTCAAACCACCCACGACGCTCTCAGGTGGGCTCGAGCTGGTTCAACCGTGGTCATGGTTGGCCTCAATCTTCACCGTATGCAACTGGACCTCACGCCGATCTGGTACCAGGAAATCAACCTCATTGGTACGATGGGTCACAGCATAGAGACCTGGCCTATCGACTCCTCCGAAAGAAAGTCTACCTTTGAGGTTACCACGGCCCTGATACAGAATAAGAAGATACTTCCCGATAAGCTGATTACACATAGTTTTCCACTTAACAGCTATCGAGATGCTCTGATGACAGCGGCCAACAAGGACCGCAATCATGCTATCAAGGTGATCTTTGACTACTCGAAACAGCCTCCATCGGTCGTTCCGAATGTGCGTGCCGCGGCACGGCAGCGCCAGCGAGCCACTACAATCCCTGTTGATTCTCGCCCATCGCAGCCACTGGCGCCCAGGAGAGAGGAAGAAGCACTATACAGGGAGCCCACGGTCGCGGATATGACACCATATCATGTGATGCCGACCGAGGTGCTCATTCAAGACGTTCCCACTGCAGATATGCCAACAGCACCAACGCCAGTTCCAGTTGGCGAGGATGATACCGGCGCCACCGATCGAGTCCCTGTGATTACTGCTAGCGATGAGTACGATGAGAGCGATACTATTGTTGTGTCCACTCCAAAGTATGCTCAGTCTACCAGGGGGAATCAATCCAGCGATCCCGCGATTACCGGGCAAGAGGAGGATAAGGCGTTTGATAGCGCTGCCTCTCCAGCTGAAACTGAAATAGCACAGGAACAGCAAGTTCCACAAGAGGAGAGTTTCGCTTTTGATAGCGCTGCCTCTCCAGCTGAAACTGAAGTAGCACAGGAACAACTGGTCCCACAAGAGGAGGATATCGTCTTCGATAATGACTCCTTACCGGCAGAAACAGAAGACGTACAAGAACACCTGACACTACAAGAAGAGCGTTTCGCTTTTGATAGCGCTGCCTCTCCGGCAGAAACAGAAGCAGTACAGGAGCAACTGGTCCCACAAGAGGAACCTCTGGCAGAGATAGATGAACCCACTGCATTAGCTGAATCACCTGTCTCCGAGATGGGCGAAATGGATGAAACATGGGTGCGATCGTATTCTCTCCTTGACACTGATGAGGAATCTGTGTGGCTTCAACCTCTTCCTCCTTCACAACCTGTGGAGGAACCGACGTGGCTACAATCTGTTACTGATCCGCATACTGACGTGGAACAACCTGCATGGCTGCAGTCGCTTACCCCTTCTCAAACCCAGGAGAGCAAGCAACACACGCCTGCCAATGAGAGCGGGGAACAGACTGCTTCCAATGAGAGTGAGGAACATACGCTGTTTTCTGCCTCCAGCTATACAGACGAGGAGGAGCCTGGCGACCAGCTTACTGCTCCTGCATCCGATGATGGGGACAACGAATCGCCGGAGACAGTTATTGTCTCATCACCGAAACGGCATCGCTCAAAGCGCAAAAGGAACGAAATGAAAAAGGCGCGCCTGCAAATGGTACCTGAAGAGGAGAGCGATCAATCAGAGTCGATCACATCCGAAAATATCAGCAAAGGCAACGATGAGGAGCCTGCATGACGATCAATGATGACCGTCGTACTATACCGGTACAACAGAACCAACAGCCGCAAGTATATAGGGCTGCTCCCCCACTTCCGCCTCCTCAAATGCGGCGATCAAAAGGTGGCCGCCCGAACATAGGCATAGTTGTTACACTGGTACTCCTGGCCATCGTGGTCATCCTCGGTGTTTTCTTTGAGCAGCACCTGGCAGCAACTCCTGGTATTGCTAGCGATCAAACGCCGCCAGCACAAGGCAGCGAGCACCCTGGCCAATTTGTGCAGCTTCCATTGAGCCCCACTCAGATCGATGCGCTCAGACATCTTGGCAGCCATATGCAGTATAAGCAACTTGCCAGTATGTATGTTGCGCGCATGAGCCTGGACGTGGAACTGGGTCAACTGATCATGGTCGAATATGGCGACACCACCTATTCGTCAGACCTGGACACGATGGTCAACCAGCTTCATGCCGGTGGCGTTATCATGTACGAATTCCAGATGAACACCTTCAATCAGACCAGGAATGACATTGCTGAAATGCAAAAGCGAGCTACCTTCCCGCTGCTCATCTCGACTGACGAAGAGGGTGGTCCATATGTCCACCGGCTATCGCACATTTATGGTTACCGCATGTCTGCCACAGACATTTACAACACAGGCAATCCCGACGTGGCAACTCAACAGGGACACAAGACAGCGCATGATTTGGCGTCGCTTGGTATCAACGAAGACCTGGCACCTGATGTAGATGTCAACCTTGTGAACGGCTATGACATGGTGACACGCACCTTTGGAAACGATCCAGCGTCGGTAATCAAATTCGCGGGAGCGTATATGCGCGCGATGCAAAGTGATGGAGTGGTTGCTTGTATCAAACACTATCCTGGGCTGGGAGACGCCGTCAGCGACGCTCATACAAGCTTGCCCGTCGTCAATCGAAGCAGGCAGCAGATTTATGATGTCGAGCTGGCGCCCTTCAAAGCCTTTATTCAATCGCAGAATAAACTGGATAATCCCGGCATGATTATGCCAACCGACGTATTGATGCCGGCAATAGACCCCGTCTATCCAGCTGAACTTTCACACATCTTTATGACAGATATCCTGCGTAAGGAGTTCGGCTATGATGGTGTCGTACTCACCGATGCGCTTTACATGCAAGGCATTACACAGAAGTGGAGTATGCCGGAGGCCGCTGTGCTGGCGCTCCAGGTAGGCAATGATATGTTGCTAGGTCCCACGGGCGCAGGTCAGATGATCGAGGCGCTCAATGCGATCAAACAGGCGCTGCAAGATGGCAGGCTCACCAAACAGCGCATCGATGAAGCTGCTACGCGCATCATCGCGCTCAAAATGCAGTATCACCTGATGCCGGCAATACCGCCGCAGTGATGATGCAGGCCGTTAACGACCGTTGCATGTGCTGTGGATGATGGCCATGGTCTATGGACTGAAAGCCGGGTTAAAGGATCGTAGGGAGGGAATCACATCTTGTCGCGCTGTAAGCGCTCAATGATGCCTTTGAGTCTGCGTGTTTCAGAGATATGCTGATCTTGCAGGCGCTGTATCTCCTGTTCCATCTGTTGCCGTACCTGCTCCAGGCGTTCCCTGTTCTCAATCTGCATCTGCTCTATCAGGTTTCTCATATGCAGGATTGTTTCGACGCCCGCGAGGTTGACGCCGAGGTCCTGCATCAAGTTGCGAATCTGCATGACGCGCTCGATATCATTATCAGAGTAGAGACGGGGACTGTGAGGACTATTGCCTTTGCGGGCAGGAGAGATCAATCCCAGTCGCTCGTAGTGGCGCAAAGTCTGTTCGTGCACTTCTGCTTTTTCCGCCGCCACACTGATGATGTACCATGCACCATCGCCTTTCACTGGCACAATGCATCCCTCCTTTCTACGAGTAGGACTCGACACGTCGGGTACGAGCCAATTTCTCAAAGAGCGAACGCTCTTCACTGGAGAGGTGTGTTGGGAGACGTACCTGGACACGAGCATAGAGATTGCCGCTGCCATCACCACGCACACGTGGCATGCCCTTACCGGCCAGGCGGAACAGGCGACGGTTCTGTGTCTCCGGCGGAATTGTGAGCGCGAGTTTCCGTCCATCTGGCGTTGGCACGGGAACCTCGCCACCCAGCATCATGGTGACCAGGTCTACATCCACGTCGGCATAGAGATCATCACCCTTGCGCTCAAACACCGGGTCGGGTTTGACGCTGATGATCAGGTAGAGATCGCCGCGCGGCCCTCCACCGATGCCGGGCTGTCCTTCGCCGGCAACGCGAATCCTGGAGCCGTTGTCCACGCCAGCATTTATCTTGACCTGGATGCGTTTATTGCGGGGTATCATGCCCTGACCGGCACAGTTCGTACATGGCTTATTACCGATTTCGCCCGTTCCTTTGCAGATCGGGCAGACTTCCGTCGATTGAATATTGAAGGTGCGCATACCTCCAGAAAATGCTTCCTGGAGCGTCACCTCGACGGGTTGTTCGATGTTATCGCCGGTACGGCGACGCAGGTCTTCTCGTGGGCCTCGCGTACCCATTCCAGGCGCTGCAGTACCGGAACGACCGAAAAGAGCCTCGAAGAAGTCGGAGAAACCAGCACCCCCGGCATCAAAATCGAAGGGGGTCGACGAGGGGCGGCTGCCATAGGTATAGCTGCGCCTGCCGGCACCGGAGGGGGGACCAAACTGTTCCTGCCAATTCGGGCCGAGCGTGTCATATTTTCTCCGTTTGTCAGGATCAGAGAGGACCTCGTAGGCTTCGTTAATTTCCTTGAACCTGAGTTCAGCCTTCTTGTCACCAGGGTTGACATCGGGGTGATATTTGCGCGCCAGCTTACGAAAGGCCTTTTTGATTTCGTCCGCGCTGGCTCCCCGCGAGACATTAAGTATTTTGTAATAATCTTTGTATTCCATAGCCTGGCCCAGCCCTTTGTTTTTCTATGCCATCAAGGCATTCGAACACTGCTATAATTCTTCTTGTTTGTTGCCCATGCTGACTTTGACGCGGGCCGGACGGAGCGTCTCATCGCCGAGTGTGTAGCCTTTGAGCACTTCCTCGACAATGGTTCCCTCTGGTTTGTCGCTATCCTCGATAGCCTCTATCGCTTCATGGACGTAGGGATTGAACGGTTCACCAACGGTAGGTACGGTCGACAATCCTTCACCGCGCATTACTTCGTTCATTTGCCACTGGAACATACGCAGTGCCTGCTGCAGATCTTGATGGCTCAGCGTGTCCTGGTAGACCAACGCTCGATCAACGTTGTCCATGACCCCCAGCAATTTATGGAGAAGTTGCTTCTTCTGCTGTTGCACACGGTCGGCCAGCACACGTTCCTGGCGCTTGCGGTAGTTATCCACGTCGGCGCGCTCGCGCACATATTTATGCCAATTATCACTCGCTTCCTGGCGTGCCTGCGCAAGCTGTGACTCTAGCTCGGCGATGCGAGCCGCCTCTGGCGAGCTGACCTGTTCTGCTTGTTTTGTCTGTTCTACCTGTTCTGTCTGTGGTATTTCCCGGGCATCTTCCATTATCGTTAATAGCTCCTTATCGACGTTTTTGTAATGTATATCAGAGTGCTGACCGGGCATGATATTTACTATGGTGCCCTTCAACACGTCTCGAAGG
>WNFJ01490070.1_pt1 | contig 11181 bp, 9 predicted proteins | sample 5400461 | NCBI WGS metagenome assembly WNFJ01 (sample SAMN13153349, study PRJNA577476) | soil metagenome | isolation source: 115 cm saprolite on Douglas fir-dominated hillslope | place: USA:California | collected 2013-09-17 | reverse complement strand
CAAATATGACAAAGTAAACCCGCAGTGGAACTACACCATCTATCCACGGACAAAGAAAAAGAACGCTGAAAAGTAAACTTTATTTTGGCTTAAGGCCTATGGTTTCGCGGGCACCGTGATCCACGTACCATAAATATAAATATTTGTCAACTATTATTATAGTACTAGTATTTTGAAGGATGACGCATTCTTTCGAACCATCTTGTAAGAAAGTGAAAACAAAGGGGTAGAGCTCACTGTGTAGCAGTGCAATGGGTGAGGAGCTATCGAATGCGGAGGGTGAACGCGACCAGCCGGCCTGGGAGGTTAACTGTCGAAAGTGTAAAGTTGAAAGTAAAGCTCTTAAAGAAAGGGCTTGGAAGGAAGCCGCGCTAGGACAAGCATGGCAGGAAGGAGTACGAAAAGTATAAAATCGACGATGATTCTTGCAGGGTACCCGACCTTGTCGAGCTGATTTTCCCGGATTGGTTTTGATCGTGAGCGGGCGGGCGGGGATCGTCTATAAGTGTCGCGAGGGGCGGGCTGGCGGTTCCCTTTTCTCTTTTCTCGTATCGAGTTTCGGGGTATGAAGTGTGCAGGGCCTGCAGTGGGATTGTGCTCGACGAAGGAAGGGGCGGGAGAAATTGATGGAGCGAGATGTACGAGACCTGCTCAATTTATACAATCCGAATGATCCGCTGGATCACGCCTGGACGATTCCTTCGCCGTGGTACTTCGATCCGGACATCCGTGAACTCGAACAACAGGGCGTGTTTGCGAAAAACTGGCAGGTGGTGGGGCGCGCCGATCAGGTGCGGGACAAGGGGAAGTTTTTTACTGCAGACCTTGCCGGAGAGCCCATCGTCGTGGCACGGGGCGAAGACGGCCAATTGCGCACGTTTTACAACGTTTGCCGGCATCATGCCGCGGCGGTGGTCACGGAAGCGCAGGGCTGCGCGAAACAGTTTCGATGCCCTTATCACGGCTGGACTTACGGGAACGACGGTGCGCTGAAAGGCATGGTCGAGTTTGAAGGCGTGTGCAATTTCGATCGCGCGAAGAACGGCCTTGTGCCGGTGAAGGTAGACACGTGGGAGAATTTTGTCTTCGTCAATCTGGATAGGCGCGCGGCGCCGCTGCGGGAGTTTCTCGGGAAGGTCCCGGACCTGGTCGCGCCGTTGCAGTTGAAAAACAAATTGAAATATTTTGACCGCCGCATCTACACGCTGAGCTGCAACTGGAAGGTTTACATGGACAACTATCTCGACGGCGGCTATCACGTTCCCCACGCGCATAAAGGGCTAAACAGCGTTATCGAGTACACGAAATACACGATCGAGAATTTCGAGCGCGCCTGCCTGCAATCCAGCCCGCTTTCTTCAAACTCCAAGTCGAAGTCCGGCGTGGCCGCCACCCGCCAGGGCCGCGCGTTTTATCTGTGGATCTATCCGAATTTCATGATCAACGCCTACGAAGGCGTGATGGACACGAATCTCGTTCTTCCCATGGGTGTAGACAAATGCGCCGTGGTGTTTGACTACTACTTCGCGGACATCAGCAAGAAGGCTTTGAAGAAGAATCAAGCAAGCATCAAAGTCAGTGAAAAGGTGCAGGAGGAAGATGAGGCCATCTGCGACGCCGTGCAGCGCGGGCTGGGCTCAAGCGCCTACGTTGCCGGACGCCTCTCCGTGCGACGCGAAGCGGGCGAACATCTTTTTCACCGTTTGCTGCATGCCGACCTGACCAGCGCTGAACCAGCCCGCTGCGGCCGATTAGCCAACGTAAGAGATTCTTGGTAAGATTGTCTTACCGTGACAACCAGAGTCTCGACAAAAGGACAAGTGGTGCTGCCGCAGGCGATTCGGAGAAAGATGAATCTGCGCGCCGGAGACCTCCTGGAGGCGCGAATCGAAGGCGAGCGCATCGTGCTGATTCCGAAAAAGAAAAGGTCTCGTAGGGGCCGGATCATCAAAGATCCTCTTACGGGACTTCCTGTTTTGACCGCTGGCCCGGGCGCTCCAAAACTAACGAGCAAGCAAGTGGCGGAGATACTTGCCGATTTTCCATGAAATATCTATTAGACGTGAACGTTCTGGTCGCTCTATGCGTCACCGAACATGAGTTTCACGAACGAGTCGCGTCGTGGATGAACGAGTCCGCGCGGGCTGGGCGGTCCGAGCTGATCACGTGCGCGGTGACGGAACTGGGATTTCTACGAACGCTGGCGCAGGCGGAACCCTACGGTTTTACGATCGAGCAAGGAAAGGATTTGCTATCGCAATTGAAGTCGAGCAAAGAATTCCATTTTGTCTTTCTTTCAGACGGTCTCGGGCTGGCGCAACTGCCGCGCTGGGTCAGAGGGCCCAAGCAGATCACGGATGGCCATCTGCTGGAGCTGGCAAAGGCGCACGGAGCCGAGATGGCAACTCTGGATGAACACATTCCTCGCGCGCTAGTTATTCGCGGCAAGATTTGACCGTATACGCGAAACGAACTCTGGGGAAATGAAAGAAGATGAGTTTTGACGTCATCGCAGATTGTGCTGTTTGACGGTGTCGGAAGCGTCGCCTATACTGAGAATTCGGGTTGCAGGTTGAATTCTCACCTGTCTGGCCTCTTCTGAAACGAAAGCCTGGCTTGTTCGTCCCCACAGACCGGGCCGCATGCCGTCGAGACCAGCGAACGTTTCATTACTAAACCGATTGCCGTCCCAGGAAAGGACTGCTGCATGGCCGAAGCAACTTGCCGCCGCGAACTCGAGCTGGAAATTCCCGCAGAAGAAGTGACGAAGAAGATCGAGAGTGTCGCGAAGGAGTTCGCGCGCGTCGCAAACGTTCCGGGATTCCGCCGCGGGAAAGCGCCCATCTCGCTGATTCGCCGCAAGTTCGCTGATGACATCAAGGGAGAAGTGCTGCAATCGCTGGTGCCGGAGCGCGTGGAAAAAGCCGTGGCCGAACAGAGGCTCACCCCAGTTTCGCAACCGCAAGTGGATAAGCTGGATTTCAACGAGGGCCAGCCGCTGAAGTTCCGCGCGGTCTTCGAAGTGCTGCCGGAATTCGAATTGGGTAATTACAAGGGCCTGGAGTTCGAGATGCCCACGATGGACGTCACGGACGAGGACGTGGCGAAAGCGCTCGAAGAGATGCGCGAGCGTGCCGCAGCGTTTGCGCCCGTCGAGGGCCGCGGGATTCAGGATGGCGACTTTGCACAGGTGAAACTCCTCGGCACCCCGGAAGGCGGGGGCGATCCGCTGCAAGCCGACAGCGTGCTCTGCCATATTGGCGCGGAAGAAACCATGGAGCCGTTCAACGCTAATTTGAAAGACGCCAGCGCCGGCGATCACAAGAACTTTGACGTTGACTATCCCGCGGACTATCCGGATCCCAAGCTGGCCGGTAAGAAGTATCACTATGCCGTCGAGGTCCTGGGCATCAAAACGAAAAAGCTGCCAGAACTAAACGATGAATTTGCGAAAGACGTCAGCGACGCGGGCACGCTGGACGAACTGAAGAAAAAAGTTCGCGAAGGGCTGGGGCACCAACGCGATCACAAGCACAAGGAACTGCTGCACGAAAAGGTACTCGCGGAAATCGTGAAGTTGCACGAGTTCCCTGTACCGGAAGCGCTGGTGGAGCATCAAATGGATGTGCGTCTGGAGCGGGTGGTGCGCTCACTGGCCACGCAAGGGGTTGATCCCCGCGCCGTGAATGTGGACTGGGTGACGCTACGGCGGCGCCAGGAAGACCGCGCCAAGGATGACGTGAAGGCCGAACTGATCATCGATCGCATCGCCACGGCGGAAAACATCGACGTAACGGACGAAGAGGTCACGCACGAGCTGGAACACCTGGCCAGCCATGGTGGCGAATCGGCAGAAGCGCTGCGCGCGCGTTTGACAAAGCAGGGGACGCTCGATAGGATGAAGGCTAAGCTGCGCAGCGACAAAACTCTCGACTGGCTTGCGCAGAATGCCAAAATTAAAACTGTCGCGGCAGCAAGTGCAGCGACAGATGCAAAGTGACACACTCCGACCGAGTGCCAGCGACATTTACCCAAATGAAAAATTCCGAAGAACCCGAGTATCGCGGAACAACGCTCGTACCGATGGTGGTGGAACAGACCAGCCGTGGCGAGCGCGCCTACGACATTTATTCCCGGCTCCTTAAAGAGCACATTATTTTTATTGGCACGCCGATTGACGACCACGTGGCCAATCTGGCCACGGCGCAGATGCTCTTTCTGCAGGCCGAAGACCCGGAGAGAGACATTCAGCTGTACATCAACTCACCGGGGGGCTCGATCACCGCGGGATTCGCGATTTACGACACCATGCAGTTCGTGAAGCCGGACGTGGTGACCACCTGCGTCGGCCAGGCCGCTTCCATCGCGGCCGTTCTGCTGGCCGGGGGCGCGGCCAAGAAGCGATTTGCGCTGCCCAATGCGCGCATCCTGATTCACCAGCCGTGGATGTCCGGGCTGGGGGGACAGGCGACGGACATCGACCTGCATGCAAAAGAGATATTGCGCATGCGCTTGACCATCAATACGCTGCTGGCAAAGCACAGCGGCCAGCCGGTTGAGCGCATCGAGAAGGACGTCGAGCGCGACTACATCATGAATCCCGAGCAGGCCAAGGAATACGGAATGATTGACGAGATCATCTATAAGCACCGGTAGTATTTCGCGCCACGGAGTGCTTTGCGGTTTGAAGCGGGGGTAGAGCACAGGTTCCAAAAAGTTAGTATCGTTTCGACTTTCTCTTTCGCTCAGGCAAAAATCGGCCTAGAATAGTGGGTAGAGACTCCGTCGAAGCCCAGCGGAGACGAGGCCCTCACACCAGTGAAAAAATTCAACCCAGACGAGCCGCTGCGCTGCTCCTTCTGCCACAAAACTCAGGAGCAGGTCGAAAAGCTGATCAGTTCGCCTTCGGACTATCCACGGGCGTACATCTGCAATGAGTGCGTGGGCGTTTGCCAGACCATACTGGAAGATGAGAAGCGCGAACAAACGGCGGCACCGACGAAGCGGCTTCCCCGGCCACCGGAGATCAAGCAATTCCTGGATGGCTATGTCATCGGGCAGGACCGCACGAAGAAAAAACTTGCGGTGGCGGTGTACAACCACTACAAACGGATATTCCTGAACAAGCAGCCGGGCGAGATCGAACTGAGCAAGTCCAATATCTTGCTGATCGGCCCGACCGGCACGGGCAAGACATTGCTAGCGCAAACGCTGTCGCGCATGCTGGATGTACCGTTCGCGATCGTCGACGCCACGACGCTTACCGAAGCGGGCTACGTGGGTGAAGACGTCGAAAACATTATTCTGAAATTGCTGCAAGCGGCGGACGGCGACGTCCAGAAGGCGCAGCAAGGCATCATTTATATCGATGAGATCGACAAGATTGCCAAGAAGGACGAGAACCCTTCGATCACCCGCGACGTTTCCGGCGAAGGCGTGCAGCAGGCGCTGCTGAAGATACTGGAAGGCACGGTTGCGAATGTGCCTCCGCAGGGGGGCCGCAAGCATCCGCATCAGGAATTTACTCCGGTGGACACCACGAACATTCTTTTTCTCTGCGGCGGAGCGTTCGTAGGCTTGGAAAAAATTATCGAGAAGCGCGCGGGGCGGCGCTCGCTGGGCTTCCACACGGATGCTGCGCCGACGACGCCGCAGAAACGCAACACCGAACTGCTCGAACAGGTCCAGCCGGGCGATTTGATCCGCTACGGCTTGATCCCCGAATTTGTCGGCCGCCTGCCTGTTGCGGGGGTGATGAACGATCTGGACAAAGGCGCGCTCGTCAAGATACTGACGGAACCGAAGAACGCGCTACTGAAACAGTACCAGCGGCTGTTCGAATTCGAAAACGTGCGGCTGCGATTTACGGACGACGCGCTGGAGACTGTGGCGGAGTTGGCACTTCAGCGCAAGGTCGGCGCGCGCGGCTTGCGAATGATCCTCGAAGACCTCATGCTGGAACTGATGTACCACCTCCCGATGCAGCGGAAGGTGCGCGACTTCGTGGTTACCGCGGACATGGTCCGCACCCGCGAAATCAATTGGAGTTTACTCGAAAAGGCCGGATAAGCCGTTCGCGTTTCGATATTAAAGTGCGGCTATTCCAGGGCCGCATGAGCAGAATCCAGGGGACCGAATGTTCACTCGCGAAAAACAAGAAATGAAGCGCGTGCCCATGATGCCGGTGCGCGATATGGTCATCTTTCCGCAACAGATGACTCCATTTATCGTCGGCCGTGAAGCCAGCGTGCGGGCGCTCGAAGAAGCGCTGGCCGGCGACAAGAAGATCTTTCTTTCCACGCAGCACGACGCGTCGGTGGACGATCCCAAACCGGAAGAAATCTATGCGGTTGGAACGCTTGCCAACATCGTGCAGAGCGTGAAGCTTCCCGACGGCAACATCAAAGTTCTCGTGGAAGGTGTGGAGCGTGCGCGGGCCCTGTCGATCGCCACGGAGGAAGGATTCTTCCGCGCCACGGTGCGCCTGCTGGGTGCGCGTGTGGAGCCATCCCCGCAAGTCGAGCAGACGGTGCAGAAAATCACTGGCCTCTACGAACAATTCATCAAGCTATCGCAAAGCCTGAATTACGACACGATGATAGCGGCCGCGCGGGTGGATGATCCCGCACGGCTCTCGGATACGATTGCCGCAAATCTGCAATTGCCAGTGGATGAAAAGCAGGATTTGCTCGAGACCGTCGATCCCGTCGAGCGGCTGAATCGCATTGGCGACATCCTGGAAATCGAACTGGAGAAGCTCAACGTCGACCGCAACATCAATACGCGCGTGAAGCGCCAGATGGAGCGCGCGCAAAAAGAGTATTACCTCAACGAAAAGCTCAAGGCCATTCAGAAGGAGCTAGGGCGAGGCGAAAAAAGCGAAATCGACGAGCTTAAAAAGAAGATCGACACCGCCGGGATGTCCAAAGAGGTCCATGAGAAAGCGATCCAGGAGCTTAAGCGCCTGGAGCTCATGCCGCCGATGTCGGCGGAGTCTACGGTCAGCCGCAATTATCTGGATTGGCTGCTGGCGGTACCGTGGAAAAAGAAATCGAAGGAAATTCGCGACATCAAAGCCGCGGAAAAGATTCTGAATGAAGAGCACTACGGCCTCGAGAAGGTCAAAGAGCGGATCCTGGAATTTCTTGCGGTCCGCCAACTGGTGAAGAATCCGAAGGGCTCGATTCTGTGCTTCGTGGGGCCTCCAGGCGTGGGCAAGACTTCCCTGGCGATGTCCATCGGCCATGCCACCGGCCGCAAGTTCGTTCGCGTTTCGCTCGGTGGAGTGCGTGATGAAGCCGAAATCCGCGGCCATCGCCGCACCTATATCGGGGCCCTGCCCGGCCAAGTGATCCAGATGATGAAGAAGGCCGGCACGGTGAACCCGATCTTCGTGCTGGACGAAGTCGACAAGATGTCGACCGATTTTCGTGGCGACCCGTCAGCGGCGTTGATGGAAGTGCTCGATCCGGAACTGAACCACTCGTTTACGGACCATTACCTGGACGTGGAGTACGACCTTTCGAAAGTCATGTTCGTGTGCACGGCCAACGTGCTGCATACGATTCCGCAGCCGCTGCAGGACCGCATGGAAATTTTGCGTCTACCCGGCTACACGGAACAAGAGAAACTGGAAATCGCCAAGCGGTTTCTAGTGAAGCGTGCGCTGGAAGCGACCGGCCTTACCGATAAGAACCTCAAGTTGACGGTCGAAGGCCTTCTTCACATCATCCGGCACTACACGCACGAAGCGGGAGTGCGCAGCCTGGAGCGCGAAATTCAGAACATCGCGCGCAAGATGGCGCGCAAAGTCGTCACGGACGGCGCGAGTTCGAACGTGGAGATCACACCCGCCAACGCCAACGATTTCCTGGGCGTGCTGAAGTATCGTGAATTCTGGCTCGAGAAACACAACGAAATCGGCCTGACCACCGGCCTGGCGTGGACCGAAGTGGGGGGCTCCGTGCTGGCCACGGAAGCGACTCTGATGGAAGGGAAGGGCCGCCTCACGCTAACCGGCAAGCTCGGCGACGTGATGCAGGAGTCCGCGCAAGCGGCGATGAGTTACGTCCGTTCGCGCTCCAATTTGCTCGGCTTGCCCAGGGATTTCTACCGCAATATCGACATTCACGTACACGTACCCGAGGGGGCCATTCCCAAGGACGGCCCTTCCGCCGGCATCACCATCTGCACGTCCATCGTCAGCGCGCTGACAAAAAATCCGGTGCGCCGCGACGTCACCATGACCGGCGAAATCACGCTGCGCGGCAAGGTGCTCCCCATCGGAGGGGTCAAGGAGAAACTCCTGGCTGCCCATCGAATGGGCTTGCGTACGGTGCTGCTTCCGAAGGACAATGAGAAGGATCTCGCGGAAATCCCGCCGGAGATCCTCGCCAGTCTTACGATGCATTTTGTCGAGACCATGGATGAAGTCCTGCAGATTGCCCTGGAGCGGCCCACGGTGCCGCTTGAGCATGCCGCGGTTGCGCCCGTAGCGGAACCTTTCGTAGCCGGCGCCGAGAAAGACAAGAGTTTGACCAACTAAGCAGCGTTGTTTTGGGCCCGTCCCGTCCCGCGAGTTAACCCCGAGCTTGCCGGAGTTACGCTTGAGGGATTCACAGGTTCGCGCGGTCCGGCGCTGCCGCCGGTTGCACAAAGTCTGGTTTGCCCCATCCTGGCAAGTTTTCGCTTATCCGCCAGTGCGGTGCACCACCTCAAAAACAATCCGGATTCTCAGGGTCAATTTTCACCATCATAGCTAAGGATATATGCCAAAAGAAACAAACGTTGAAGGAAACAATCAGATGAGTATCAGCCTTGCCGAGCTGAAGGAAAAGAACATCACCGACCTCGCCAAGATTGCCAAGGAACACAATATTCCCGGCGCAAGCGGCTTGCGCAAGCAGGAGTTGATCTTCCAGATCCTCCGCGCGCAGACCGAAAAGAGCGGTTTGATCTTCTCCGAAGGTGTCCTCGAGTGCCTCCCCGATGGATTCGGCTTTCTCCGCGCGCCGGAGTACAACTACCTCCCCGGCCCGGACGACATCTACGTTTCGCCGTCGCAGATCCGCAAGTTCGACCTGCGCACCGGCGATACGGTTTCCGGCCAAGTACGCCCACCGAAGGATGGCGAACGGTATTTCGCGCTAATCAAAGTGGAAGCGGTCAATTTTGAAGACCCGGAAGTCGCACGCAACAAGATTTTCTTCGACAACCTGACGCCGCTCTATCCCCAGGGACGTTTGAAGATGGAAACGACCAAGGACAATTTGACGGGCCGGGTGCTGGATCTGCTTTGTCCCGTCGGCAAGGGCCAGCGAGGCTTGGTCAATGCTCCGCCGCGAACCGGAAAGACTATGATGCTGCAGTCCATGGCCAATGCCATCGCTACCAATCATCCCGAAGTCGCACTGATCGTGCTGCTCATCGACGAGCGCCCGGAAGAAGTGACGGACATGCAGCGCACCGTCAAGGGCGAAGTGATCAGCTCGACGTTTGACGAGCCGCCGCAGCGCCACATCCAAGTCGCCGAAATGGTCCTTGAAAAGGCGAAGCGTCTAGTCGAACACAAGCGCGACGTGGTCGTGCTGCTCGACTCCATCACCCGCCTCGCTCGCGCCTACAACGCCGTCACGCCGCCTTCCGGTAAAGTGCTCTCCGGCGGTATCGATGCCAACGCTTTGCAGCGCCCGCGCCGCTTCTTTGCCGCCGCGCGCCACGTGGAAGAGGGCGGTTCGCTCACGATCATCGCCACCGCGCTGATCGATACCGGCAGCCGCATGGATGACGTCATCTTCGAGGAGTTCAAGGGCACCGGCAACATGGAAATCTACCTCGACCGCCGCCTCGCGGATAAGCGTGTCTTCCCGGCCATCGACATTCAGCGTTCCGGCACTCGTAAGGACGAGTTGCTCTTGCCGCCGGACGAGTTGAGCCGCGTGTGGGTGCTGCGCAAGGTTTTGAGCCCTCTCTCGACAGTCGAGGCCATGGAGCTTTTGATCAGCCGTTTGTCGAAGTCGAAGTCCAACATGGAATTTTTGAGCTCGATGTCCGCACCAACCTGAGCAATTCGCAATCCTTCTAACTCGGTCACCACGAACAAAAAAAGGCGCAGTGCGTTTTGCCGCTGCGCCGATTCTACCGATTGCCCGACGATGCGGCAGGAGCCACTGGAAATTCTCGTGCTTGTCCTTCCCTGCGGACAAGGCAACTTCCCAGGTATCGGGAGGCCCGAGCGTGTTCTCAACGAGTTTTTCCAAACGGCCGCCGGCTTCGCATCTTTCGGCTTCGCGTGGTTGAGGACGGCAAGTCGCTCAATTTCACCTCCTTCCGGGAACACTTCTCCCACTGCGAAAACTCAGGGATTCGAGCAGCCCACCAGCGGCAAGAAACACAAATCCCGCGGCGGCTTGTTATGGATCGAAACGACTTAGGCGGATTTTCTTACGGCCGCGCGAACAAGCAGTAGTCCACGAGACCTTGTCGCCATCTTATCGATGCGTCTTTGCTTTTGTCTTCGTGTCTCATAGTCTGCTCTTCACGCTCAGTGAGGACCTGCACCAAAATGCAGCAGGGGTGCGACTGAGATAACCCAAAAGTAAACGGAGATCGTAAATCTGTCAAGCCTTATTTTTTAAAAACCTACTTTTTGGTCCATTTTTCGCGTAACTTGTTAATTCTAAGGTACCTAACGCCAGCCGACTGCATTCTACGCTCTTCATTCGTAGCGCAAGCAGACGATGGGATCGAGGTTGGCCGCTAGGTTAGCGGGATAGTAGCCGAAGAACAATCCCACGCCGACGGAAATCGCGAACCCAATCGAAACCCAAAGGTATGACAGCGTAGCGGGAATCGAAGGCACGAGAGTGCGCACCATTGTGGATACGCCCGCCCCGATCAGAATGCCGATGGTCCCGCCGACCAAAGTGAGCACCACCGCTTCCAGCAAGAACTGCAGGCGAACATCCGCGCGGCGCGCGCCGATTGCTTTGCGAACGCCAATTTCCTGGGTGCGCTCGGTCACCGAGATGAGCATGATATTCATCACGCCGATGCCGCCTACGAGCAGCCCGATCGAACTGATGACCGTGGTGAGAATCACTAGCGCGCCAGTGAGCTGGTTCCACAGATTGCTGAGGAAGTCCGGCGAGTTTAACTCGAAATCATTTTCCTTCCCAGCCG
>WNFJ01022602.1_pt2 | contig 11181 bp, 10 predicted proteins | sample 5400461 | NCBI WGS metagenome assembly WNFJ01 (sample SAMN13153349, study PRJNA577476) | soil metagenome | isolation source: 115 cm saprolite on Douglas fir-dominated hillslope | place: USA:California | collected 2013-09-17 | reverse complement strand
CCCACCCCACATTGAGCGCGCGCGCATAGCGACCAGACCTGACGCCCAGAGGCGACATCGAGCGCGATCACGCGGCCTGCCTCGAGCGGGCTGTCGCCATATTGCGAGCCGACGCCGACCAGCACCTGCTGCCCATAGACGGCCGGCGACGACCAGATCGCCGGCCGCTCACCCGGAGCCGTTGCATCCCAGAGCTTGGCGCCCAACGCCACGTCGAGAGCGATGATGTGACCGTCCAGCGTGCCGACGAGCACGCGGGCGCCGGCGATCGTAGGGGAGGCGGCGATGCGGCCGAAGCCGTCGACCTGCCAGATCCGGACTCCGTTGTCGAGCCGGTAAGCGCTCACCACGCCGCCCGCGCTCGCCGCGACGACCACGCCGCCGGCAACCACCGGCGTCCCGTTGACGGGCCCGACGAGCTCGACCTGCCAAACGGCCTTGAGCTTCTTGGCGCTCGCCGCAGTGAGCGTGGCGCCTGGTGGGTGGCCGTCGCGCGCAGGATCGCCGCGGTACATCGGCCAGTCGCCGGCTGCGGACGGGGAAGGTGTGCTCGAGGCGCGGGGCGGCACGTCCTGGGTTGCGCACGCCGCGAACGAGAAAGCGATCAGGACGAGGAAAGCGAGGCGGTGAAAGATCCCCTTCCCCGTTCTATTTGCCGCCGTAGACGGCTTGCTGCGCCGAGGGTTGCGCCTCGGCGGCGCCGACCCAGCGGTGGAACAGGGCCAGCGGTCGCGGAGCCCACCAGTTGGCGCGGCCGAGGAGGCGCATGACCGCAGGCACGATGAGGATGCGGACGACGGTAGCGTCGATGGCGATGGCCACGGCCAGGCCGATCCCGATGGCCTTGATGATCACGATGTTGGCCATGCCAAATGCCAGGAACACCGCGCACATGATCGCCGCGGCGCCCGTGATGAGGCGGCCGCTCTTCTCGAGGCCCAACGCAACCCCGACCTCGTTGTCGCCAGTGCGCCGGTACTCCTCCTGGATCCGGCTGATCAGAAGCACCTCGTAGTCCATGGACATGCCGAAGACGATGCTGAAGAGGATGACCGGGATGCTCGGGTCGATCGACTGCGGCGTGAAGCCGAGCAGCCCGCTCAGGTGACCTTCCTGGAAGATCCAGACCATCGCGCCGAAAGAGGCCGAGATCGAGAAGAGGTTGGTGATCACGGCCTTCAATGGCAGCACCACCGAACCGGTGAGAAGGAACAGGACGATGTAGGTGATGACGATCACGGACGCGACCGCGACCGGGGTTCGTTGGAGGATGAAGTTGACGATGTCCAGGTCGTAGGCGGTGCCGCCGGTGGCGAGAACCTGTCCATCCGGGATCTGCTGCGCCCGTACTGTCTTGACGATGGTCCGCGCCTCATCGCTCGTGTACTGCTTGTTGGTGAGGATGTTGAGAAGGGTCAGGTGCGGGCCCGTCCCTGCCGCCAGGCCCTGCTGCATCTGAGCCGGCATTTCCGACATGGGACCGGCGTAGAGGCGTTGATAGTCGGCCTTAGTGAGGTTGGGGTCGAGGTCGACGAGGCTGGAGACGCCCAGAACGTTGGGCATGGCGGCGAAGCGCCGGCTCAGGTCGTAGATCGCGCCGATGTGGTCGGGGGTGAGGGGACTCTCGCCCGGGTAGTAGACGACGACGGTGATGTTGGTCTGGTCCTGGCCCGGGAAATCCCGAATGAGCATGTCGTAGCCCTCGCGGGCCTGGTTTCCGGGCGGCAGCTGGTCGACGTCACCATTGGCAAGGCGGAGTTGCAGGAAGGGCGTACCCGCGAGAAGTAGAAGGGCAAGCGCCGGCACCAGAACCACCACCGGCCGCTTCATCACCCATAAGGCCATCGAATGCCAGGCCCCGGTACCATCCGGCTTTCTCTTACCGATGAATGGGAGCCGGAGCCTGCCGACCCAAGGGCCGAGGACCGAGAGCACGGCGGGCAGGAAGGTGAGCCCGTACAGGACCGCGATCGAGACCACGATCCTGCCCGCCGCACCCATCGACGCGAGGAAGGTGCCCTGGAAGAAAAGCATGGCCGACAGCCCGATGGCGACGGTGATGCCCGAGAACGTGATGGCGCGCCCGGCGGTGGACATCGACCTGGCGATCGCATCCTCGCGAGTCGCGCCGGCCGCGAGCTCGTCGCGGAAACGATTGACGATGAACAGCGAATAGTCGATGGCGACGGCGAGCCCGATGAGCGTGATGATGTTGAGCGCGTACTGCGACACGTCTGTAAAACGCGCCAGAAAGAACGTGCCGCCCACGCCGCCGACGATCGCGAGCAGCCCCACACCAAGCGGCAGCGAAGCTGCGATCAGCGAGGCGAAGATCACTACGAGCATCAAAAGAGTGATCGGTAGGGCCAGGTACTCGGCGCGCTGGAGGTCGCCCTCGAGGGTCTTGTTGAAAGCCTGGTTGATCAGCACATCGCCGGTCGCGACCACTTTCAGGATGCCGGGATGGACTTCGCTCACGACCGAGCCGATATAGCCCTCCGCCGCGAGGCGGCCGTCCTTCAGCGACACGATCACGAGCGCTGCGTGCTGGTCGCGCGAGACGTAGGCGGATCGCGCCGCCTCGGGCGCCGAGTACGGCGTGACGACGCCGGTCACGCGGGGGGCGGTGCCCAGCGGCGCGAACGCATCAACCAGCGCCGCCTGGAACTGCGGGTCGGTGACGCTCAGCGTGGAGCTGCTGAAAATCAGCGTCAAGAACGAGCCGGTCGTTTTTTGCTGCGGGTGAATCTCGCCGGCGATCAGCTTCGAGGCCTGGCCGGCAGGCAGGTTGGCGCCGAAACCGCCGCTGTCGACGAGCGCGCCCCCTGTGGCGACGCCCGCGATCGAGATCCCGAGCAGTACGGCCGACCCGACGAGCACCGCCCATCGAAACCTGTAGACGAACCGGCCCCAGCGCTCGAACACGGCCACCAAAGATACAAGCCGGGGCCAAAGGTTCCGACGATTGGCCGGTGATGGTCGGATGCCCCCTTCCTATCGTGACGTCGCTAGCGGGTTACCTCAGCAGCCACTGGATGCTTCGCAATACCGGCTGCGCCTCGGTGATAAAGGCGTTCATGTTCGAAGCGAGGGTGAAGAGGATGACCGCGTAGCCGACGGTGCCGTCGGCGGTGGCGCCCGCGAATATCGTCATCGCGCCGGCAAAGCTCTGGCCTCCAGACGTCACCGTGAAGCAGAGCTCCCACCAGATTCCCGAGACGCCGCCGATGATGCCGTTGGTGGTCTTGCTGCCCGCGCAGATCCTCGTGTCGGGGTACTGGGTGGTGAGGGCCTGGTCGGCCGATTCCTTCATCTGCTGCGGGTTCATGGGTGGGATCTGCGTGCCGCTGCTGATGGCCAGCGAGGCGGTCCCGGCCGGGTCGGTCAGGGTGATCGTCGGGTCGTTCTTGGACGCCACCCAGCCGGCCGGCACCTTGACGGACACGGCGGAGGTCGACTGGGTCCCCCCGCCCGCAGGGGTCGGCGAGGGCTGAGAGACAGGACTCGGCGTGGTCGCGGGCGTGGGGCTGGGCAGATCCGAACCGACGGTCGCGTTGGACTGATTTCTCGATTCGAGCACTGCAAGGGCGGTGCCACAGCCGGCCATGATCACGATCAGCCCGACGACGGCGCTGATGATCAGCATCCACGGCGTGCGGTGCACCGGCGGCTGCGGGTAGCCGGCGCCGGGCGCGAAGTACGGGCTCTGGTAGGCAGGCGGCGGGGCGCTCGGCGGCGGGCCGACGAGCGGCGGCGGTGCGCCGGGCGGTGGTCCGGAGGGCATCACGGGCGCGGTCGCCGTGAGTGGCGCGCCGCAGGCCTGGCAGAACGAGTTGCCGTCAGGGTTCTGAATCCCGCAACGGGCGCAGGTAAGCGCCATCTACTTCTCTTCGCTCGTCGCCGCAGGCTCGGCGCGCGGCCGGCGACCTCGCCTCACCGCGGTCGGCGCGGCGCTCAACGCCATGCCGCAGTTCGGGCAGAAGCCCGAGGCGACGATGTGCATGTGGCAGTTGGGACAGACGGTTTCGGCGAATCCCATGTGAGCCGCCTCTTCGAGCAGCGAGTAATGCAAGAGATAGCGGATGTAGATCAGCAGCATCCCGACGACCAGCGCCTGCCACAGGAGGATGAACAGCGGATTGGTCGCCGTCTCCTTCATGAGCACCGTGCCGGTGGAAAACGCGATGTGGGCGAGCACCGCCATCGCCACCGCGGCCAGCTCCCGGCCGGCGAGGCGGCCACGGCGGAAGCGCCAGATCGTCGCGACGATCATCCCCGTGGCGGTGCCCTGCAGGAGCGGCTGAAACACCGCGATGGTGGCGAGGTCGTAGATCCAGTTGCCGGGCGTCACGTGCGGGGGCAGGCTGGCGAGCGTGCTCGAGAATCCGATCAGCGTCTCAGCGACGCTGAAGCCCAGACCCGACGCGATGCCGAACACCAGCCCGTCGACGGTCTCTGGGAAATCGGCGCGGTTGGGCAGGAAGAAGGCCGGTAGGGGCTTGAGCGCCTCCTGGATCAAGGGCACCACGAACCCGAGGACCAGCACCGCGCCGACGCTGACGCTTGCCGCTCCGAGCGGGTTGGGCACGACCTGGAACGGGTTGTAGATGAGGCGTTCGAACAGGGTGACGACGATGCCGACCAGGAGGCCTCCGCCAATGGTGAAACCGAGCACGAGCGCGGGCTCGTCACGATAGACCTGCGCCTCGTACAGATAGATCAGATAAAGGACGGGAACGAGGAAGGCCGAGACGAGGATCGCGGCGGTGATCAGGCCCGCGGCGTAGAGGATGACCACGCCGGCGAGGCCGGCGATGAACGCCCAGCGAAACTCGTGGATCTTGTGGTGGCCCAGGTGCGGGAACAGCGTCGAGAAGACCGCGGGCTGGGCCACGTGCTCTCCGGGGTGGGCGGCGTAGCGGTGCTCACGCGACCTGGCATTGCCAGCCTCCTGTGTGGTCCCCTGGTGTGCTCCGCAGCGTGTGCAGAAGACGCCGTCAGGGACGTCGTGAGCGCAATGGTCGCACCGCACGGGGGGAAAGGATAGGCGGCGCCCCCGGTTTTGAAGCCCGGGTTAGGAGGTGGTCCCCGCCTCGGCCGGCTGGGGTCCTCGCGAACTCACGGCGTAGCCGCTGAGTTCGTGGGGTTTTGCGCCGGCACCCAGCCCCGAATGAAGTGGCACGAGTAGTGGCCCTGGTGCTTGTCGAAGTACCGCTGGTGGTCCTCCTCCGCTCGCCAGAAGTGCGTGGCGGGGACGATCTCCGTCACGATCGGCTTCTTGAAGTACCTCTGCGCCTCGGCCGCCGAGCGGCGCGCCGCGGCTTCCTGCTCGGGGTTGTGGAAGAAGATCGCCGAGCGGTACTGATGGCCGTGGTCCGGGCCCTGGTAGTTGAGGGTCGTCGGGTCGTGCATGTTCCAGAAGGCGTTGAGCAGCTCGTCGTACGTGACCTTGCTCGGGTCGTACGTGACCTCGACCGCCTCCGCGTGGCCGGTCCTGCCTGAGCAGACCTGCTCGTAGCTCGGGTTGTCGCGGGTGCCGCCGGTGTAGCCGGAAACCGCGTCGATCACGCCCGGGATCTCGTTGAAGAGGTGCTCGACGCCCCAGAAGCATCCGCCCGCGAAAGTTGCCTTTTCCATCACGTCTCAGCATACCCAGGGATTGGCCTCCCCACTCGTGGGGAGGTCGGCTGCGCGGAGCGCAGCCGGGTGGGGGTGCCCCACCAGCGAAGATGCTCGGAATGTTGGAGCCGGAGCCGGAGAAGCGGCGCGAATGGTGGCGGTTCGCGACCGTCGACATCACCCCGCTGCGGCGCCACCGCGATTTCAGGCTGCTTTTCATCGGGCGGCTGGTCTCGTTCTTCGGCACGATGATCACTTTCGTCGCCGTCCCGTACCAGGTGTACCAGCTGTCGCACAGCACCTTGCTGGTCGGCCTGCTGGGCCTCGTCGAGCTGGCGGCCCTGTTCGTGTTCGCAATGCTCGGCGGCGCCATGGCCGACGCGGCCGACCGCCGCACGATGGTCCTGCTGAGCGAAGCCGGGCTCATGGTCGGGAGCCTGCCCCGCCCGACGCTGTGGCTGATCTTCGGCGTCACTCTTCTGTGGGGTTCGCTCGACGCGCTGCGGCGGCCATCGCTCGAAGCCATGCTCCCGCTCCTCGTCGACCGCGACGAGCTGGCGGCCGCGGGGGCGCTGTCGAGCCTGCGCGGAACGGTCGGCCTGATCGCCGGCCCGGCCCTCGGTGGGGTGCTGATCACCGTCATCGGGCTGCCGCTGACCTACATGGTGGATGTGGCAACGTTCGTCGTCGGCCTCGCCTGCCTCTACCTGATGAGGGCGCCGAGCCTTCGTCGCGTGGTCGAGGGCCTTCGCTACGCGCGCAGCCGCCCGGAGCTGATCGGCACGTACGTGGCCGACATCGTCGCCATGGCCTTCGGTATGCCGATGGCGCTCTTCCCCGCCATCGCGCAGGGGTTGGGCGGGGCGAGCGTGCTTGGTCTCCTGTATGCGGCGCCGGCCGTGGGCTCGTTCCTCTTCTTCGCGACCAGCGGCTGGGCGCGCCACGTCCACCGCCACGGCCTCGGCGTTATCGTCGCCGCGACGCTGTGGGGCCTTTCGATCATCGGCTTCGGTCTCGCCACCGGCCTCTTCGCCGCCCTTGGCTTCCTCGTGCTGGCGGGTGCGGCCGATGCCATGAGTGGGCTCTATCGCAAGCTCATCTGGAACCAGACCATCCCGGATTCGCTGCGCGGACGGCTGGCTTCGATCGAGCTGCTCAGCTACTCCATCGGCCCGACGGTGGGCAACTTCGAAGCGGGCGTCGTCGCCACCCTCGTCAACGTGCGTTTCTCAGTGTTGTCCGGGGGCGTTCTCACCGTGATCGGGAGCATCGCCTGTGCACTCGCACTGCCGGCATTCCGGCAGTACGACGAGCGGGTGTGGCGGGCGAAGCAGACCGCCTAGAAGCCGCGCTACCATCAGCGGGCGCACATGGGGACTGAGCAGCTGATGGTGGGCCTGGGCGTCGCTGCGACGATCCTTGCCCTGTGGGCGGCGATCTTCGCCACCCGCGCCGACCTCGCCACCCGGCGCGCCGGCGCCGAAGCCAAGCAGCGGTGGGACGACAGCATCCGCCCCGTCCCTCACTTCACATTCACGTCCGCCCCCGCATCCAGTCAGCCCATCGAGGTCGATGTCGAGAACCTCGGAGGGGCGCTGGTTTCGGGCGCGGTCATCCTCCAGCACGGAGACGACCTGTTCGCGGGCGAGCTGAGCCTGCCCGAAAAGGCGCCCGCCCGACGGATGGTCCTGATGCCAGTGTTGAAAGCCTGGCAGCGCTCGAACCAGCCGCGCACCCTGCTGCTCGCCGGCCGCGACGTCAACGGCCGGTGCTGGGACTGCCTGGACGGGATGAAGCTCATCAAGGACCCGCGCCGGTGGCTGGCCGGTCAGCTTCGGGAGCTGCGCCTCCAGGGCGTCGTCGACTTTCCGGGCCTCACGGGCGGAAAGTCCTAGCCCGCCTCCAGCGTCGCGTTCAGCCTCAGCTCGACGTTACCGTGCAGCGCCTTCGACACCGGGCAACCTTGCTCGGCTTCCTCAGCCAGCTTCTGGAACTCGTCTTCGCTGATGCCGTGCACGTGCCCGCGCACCGTGATCGTGGATGTTGTGATGCCGGTGCCGGGGACGAACTCGATCTCCACCCTGGTGTCCAGGCGCTCGGGTTTGTGGCCGGCCTTGGGGAGCCCGTTCGAGAACGCCATGTTGTAGCAGGACGCGTGGGCGGCGGCGATGAGCTCTTCCGGGCTCGTCTTGCCGTGCTGGCGTTCCGCCCGGCTCGCCCATGACACGGGCAGCTCGGCGAAGGCTCCACTCTCGGGCTTGACATGCCCGCTCCCGCTCATGAGGTCCCCTTCCCACGTCGCATCCGCACGACTTATCGCAGCCATTCGTCACCTCCGCTCAGCCCGAAAGAAACGCCAGATACAGAAGCCCCAGTCTAGCTCCGGTGTTGCGGGGCCCTCGCCGGCGAGGCTAGCTCGCGGAGGGAAGTTTCAGCGAGGAGCCGCCGAAGCGATCCTCGAGGAACCGGCCATTGGCGAGCAGCGCGTCGGTGTCGTTCTTGTTCACGGCATCGGCGACCTCCTCCATCTTGCTGTCGAGGAGGGTGAGCTGGTCAAGCAGCACCTGGGCCGCCGTGCGGCCGTCGTCCATGCGATGCACGGTGGCGTAAGCGCGCGGCAGGTTCAGGTAGGCCTGAAGTGTGGACGGGAGGTAGTCGGTGGCGGTCTTCTGAACGACGAAGGCGTCCTGCGAGCCGGGACCCAGCCGATCGATCTTGGGCAGGATGGAGAGGATCGTCTGCTGGATCGAGATCACCTTCTGGTACACGTCGTCGGGCACTTTTCCGCGCACCGCGGCCAGCTGGCGCGAAAGCGCGCCGGAGATGTCGGCCGGCTCCGCGCCGCCCAGCAGATCCCATTTCCGATCGGCCGGCGTGACCAGCGCGCCGATGAGGTACATGCCAACCACGACCGCGGGCCAAACGGGTCCGATGACGCCCAGGAAAAATAAGGCGACGCCGAGCAGCGCGAGCAGGCATGCGACGATGTTCTTGCGGCTGTACAGATAAAGGAGGACTGGCCCCGGCGGTCTACTGGTAGCCACGAATCTCCTTGAAAACGGCAGGCAGCGACGCGCTGCGTGCGTCGAAAGTCGTGCCGCCGGTGAGGTTGGCTACGCCGTTGAGCTCCTGCGGGCTCGCCTCCCCGAAGATGACCGCGAAGCACTTGATGCTGCGCACTTCGGGCGAGGCCGATGTGTAAAAGCTGCGGAACTGGCTTGCGCTCCGGCCGTTGTTGTTCTCGCCGTCCGTCATCAGCACCACGGAGTAAAAGCGGTTGGGGTCGGCGGCCTTGGCTTCTCCGGCCAGAGTGAATGCCTGCGTCAAGGCGTCATAGATGGCGGTTCCGCCTCCGGCCTGGAGGCTGTTGACGAAGTCGAGCACCTGTTTCAAATCGGCCGAGCCCGGCGTGGGGTCGTTGATGGTGAAATCGCGCACCTGCTGGACCGCGTCGTTGAAGGTCAGGATCGTGATGTCCTCGCGGGCTCGGAAGCGCGCGAACTGCCCGGTGATGCTCTTGTCCGCCCCGGTCAGGTTGGCGAACGTCTTCTTCACTCCATCCAGCCGCGATCCCTCCATCGACCCGCTGATGTCGAGAACGAAATACGTGTGCGATGGGAGCCGGACCTGGTTCAGGTAGACCTCGATCAGCTGGTTCACCACGTCGAGGTTCGCCGGGAACGGCACTTCGACAAGCACCTGGCTCGGGAACTGCGAGTTGGGCTGGACCTCGGGAATCGATGGCCGGCGGTGGGTCTGGGTCATGATCGTGGTCTGCACGTCCGCCCTTCGGAAGTAGGCGACGAGCTTGTCGTAGTCGGACCGGTGCGATGCGTCCAGCAGCATCAGCGGGTAGTCCGCCGTGACGATCCCCTCCTTCGGGTAGATCAGGTCGAGAGGCTCCTTCAGCTTGCCGCCGGCATTGAGGCCGAGGAGGACCGACTCGTAGTTGATGATCCCGTCGAGCGAGGGCTGATCCCTGACGTACGAGTCGGCGAGGAAACCGGAGCTGCCCGCCGTGAGGCGCTGGCCGGCGAAGAGAGTTTTCAACGCCGGGGTGTTGGCCGTGATGTCGCTGCTCGTGAGCGCGTTCCCGGTGCCGGCCAGGGCGGAGGCGACGCCAACGAGCGCGGAGAAGCCGCTGTTGGAGGCTGAGGGATCAGTCATTGCGAACGTGAACTGGCCGGCACTCGCCTTGGCGGCGATGTCCTTCCACGTGACGTTCGGGTTGGCTTCCCAGCCAAAGCGCTGGGCGGTGCTGCGCTTCACGCCGAGGACGACCGGCGAGAGCATGATCCGCTGCTGCGCCAGGATCTTCTTGGCGGCGTCAGGAAGCAGGCTGAGGTAGCGGTTGCTCGAGAACCAGGCCAGGGCGTGGCTGTCGCCCGTGCTGATGGCCTGGGCTCCGTCGAGGGTGCCGACGTAGTCGAAAACCAGGTTGATCCCGGTCGCCTTCTGGAGATCAGGGAGCATCGGCACGAGGTCCTTGAGCTCGGAGCCGGCAAGCACATGGAGCGCCGGGGTGCCAATGCTGACGTTTGCCGAACACGCGCCCGCCCAACCCGCCGCCAGCACGAGCGCCACCACGGCGGCGAGCCTGCGGCCGGCGTTGAAACCGTTCATTGAAAGACCTCCCGTTCTTCGATCAGCCCGCCGCCGGCAGCGTCAGCTCGCCCGCGCTGGAATCTGGCTGCTTGGCACGCTGGAGGTAGGTCTGGGCCCTGTCCACCTGGGTCGACAGCGCGTCCACGGTCTTCTTCATATTGTCGAGGGCCTGGAGCTTGTACGAGTCGATCTGGTCCATGGTCGCGTAGACGTTGTTGAACGCTGTCTGCAGCTGCTCCAGCGAGATCGTCGACGTGGCCGCCTGCTCTCCGATCTGCGCGCTCTGTGTGCGCAGGAGCTCCGAGGTGGATTCGATCAGGTTGCCGGTGGTCGTGTTGAGCGCGGTGATCTGGTCGAGGACCAGCTTCTGGTTGGCGAGCGCTTGCGCCACGATGACTGCGGTGCGCAGTGCAGACACCGTGGTGGTGGTCGCGCGGTCGACGCCCTTGATGAGCTCGACGTTATCACGTCGAGTGCGAGGTAGCCCTGGACGCTCACCGCCAGCTGGGTCAGGATGTCCTGGTCCTTCTGGCGTACGTAGAAAAGGACGTCCTCCTGGAGGACCTTGGCCCGGGCGGGGTCGGTCGCCTGCGTCGAGGCGATCTGCTGTGAGACCGCTGCATCGAGCTTCTTGGTCATGTAGTCGTACTGCTGGAGCCGCTGCATGATCGCCCAGAGGTTGACTTTCTCCTGCTCGATCGAGGCGTTGTCTTTGCGCAGCTCGTCCTGGCCGGAGTAGAGGGCGTTGATGATCGAGTTGATGTTGGCTTGACCCGACTCGTACTTGTGGAAGTAGTCGGTCAGCGCATTGCCGAACGGGATGATCCCGAGCAGCTTCCGCTCGGTGCCGTGGAGCAGGCCCTGCTTGGCTGGGTCCAGGCCCTCAACGGTCCGTCGAAGCTTGACAAGGGAGCCGGCCACCTGCGATGTGGGGTCGAAGACTCCGGACGACATCGC
>WNFJ01240591.1_pt1 | contig 11182 bp, 9 predicted proteins | sample 5400461 | NCBI WGS metagenome assembly WNFJ01 (sample SAMN13153349, study PRJNA577476) | soil metagenome | isolation source: 115 cm saprolite on Douglas fir-dominated hillslope | place: USA:California | collected 2013-09-17 | reverse complement strand
TGGAGAATATCCGACCCATGATCGAGACGGTTCCGCTCGAACAGGCTGCTGATGCTTACGCTCGCATGATGCAAGGCAAAGCACGGTTCCGCATGGTATTGGTCACCAAAGACGGAATGGCAGAAACATCATCGGCCAACTGAAGTACGGTTTCAACTTTGATCGACAACAAGGAGAAGGTCGTTATGAAAATCATCGTTATCAGCGGAGCATCGAGCGGCTTTGGTGCTCTCACGGCACGAGCTTTAGCCAAAGCCGGACACACTGTGTACGCCAGCATGCGCGACACTACGGGGCGGAATGCGCGGCCAGTTGAAGAGGTGAACAAGTTCGCCAAAGATAACAAGGTCGATCTGCGCACGATTGAGCTCGACGTTCGATCGCAAGATTCAGCCGACGCTGCAATTCAGAGGATTGTCGGTGAAAACAAAAGACTAGATGTCGTGATCCACAATGCCGGCCATATGGTCTTTGGCCCGGCAGAGGCATTCACGCCAGAACAACTGGCGGAGCTGTACGACATCAATGTGCTCAGCGCGCAACGTGTGAACCGTGCGGCCCTGCCTCAGTTGCGTAAGCAAAGGAATGGTCTGCTGGTATGGGTTTCAAGCAGCAGTTCAGCAGGAGGAACTCCGCCGTATCTGGCACCATATTTCGCCGCGAAGGCGGGCATGGATGCCCTGGCCGTGGTCTACGCGCGGGAGTTGACACGCTGGGGCATCGAGACCTCCATTATTGTTCCGGGCGCATTCACTGGCGGCACGAATCACTTTGCGCATGCAGGCTCTCCCTCAGATAAGGCGCGCGTTACCGAATACGAAGCAGGTCCATACAAGGGGTTTGCTGACGACATCATGAAAGGTTTCACGTCGATTGTGCCTCCTGACGCCGATGTATCGGCTGTCGCAGAGGCGATCGTAACGGTGGTGGATACTCCATTTGGGAAGCGCCCTTTCAGAATGCACGTGGATCCGACGCAGGACGGCGCTGAAGTGGTGAACATGGTGTTAGACCGGGTCCGCGCCGAAATGCTTCGTCGCATTGGGCTCGCTGACGTCCTGACGCCACGGGCGCTTACTTCTCAGTCGCAGAATGCAGCATGAAAGGAGAAACCATGGCGACTCGCCCACCCCTTCCACCATTCACGCACGAGACCGCGATTCGGAAGGTTCGCCTGGCTGAAGACAGCCGGAATTCCCGTGATCCTGAGAAAGTATCGCTCGCTTACTCGCTCGACTCACGATGGAGAATTCGGTCGGAGTTTGTGAACGGAAGAAGGCGAGCGCGCCGCGGACGTCTTGCCAAGTGAGCACAACGTGTAGATGTTCGCTGAAGGTGATCGGTGCAACTCTAAGCGAGTACCGCCGCAATATTTAATTGCGAAAGGCCAAGGGCGGGACATCAAACGAAAATGGGGGGTTGGAAGTGCACGTTTCTGCTTTGGATGCTCGCAGCGATAGTTCCTGAAAACAGCAGGACCGCACACAAACGCCGATTCCGCGGATTGCGATACTCGGTACGGGGTTCGTAGGGTCGACCACCGCATACGCATTGTTGAACTCTGGAATGGCGGCTGAGATTGTCCTGATCGATCGGGACCGGCGCCGTGCTGAAGGTCACGTTCAGGATTTGCGGGATGCTGAAGTGTTTCCCCACGCCACCCGTGTCTTCGCGGGAGAGTTCAGCGACTGCTGCTCCAATTGAGTCTAATACAGTGATCACAAGGGCGCTTGTCGGTACCAATCCGGAGGCATTTAGTTGCGGATCGCCTGTGATTCGCCCCGAATCCTCGTGCAGGAGTGCCCATAGGCCAGAAACAATGTGCAGCTCAGTTGTGGCATATGGCTATTCCCTTTCTTAACCGGTCGTTCAAAATCAATGGCTCAACCAGAGGATCGTCGGTACTGTAATTATCAAAGCGAGCGTCGAGACGAGAAGCATAGAAGCGGCTTCTGACTCGACTGCTTTATACCGGGCTGCGAAGAGCACGACCACGGTAGCCAGGGGAAAACTACAGCACACCAGCGCCTCACGCGCGAACGGACTAACAACATGCAATAGATGCAGTAGAGCGAACAGAACCGCGGATTGCACGGTGACACGAGCAAGCGAACCGGCCAAGACGGCAGGCGAAAAGCGAACCGGATGAGCCGCCAAGATGAGACCTACCGCAAAAACCGCTACCCCGGAAGTGGCTGAGCCAATCAGCTCGAAACAGCTAGCTACTACAGCTGGCAGGTGGATGCTCGCAAGGACGACAGCGATTCCAAGGATTGGCGCCCATAGGAGTGGTGATTTCAGGCCGGCATTCAGTCCCGTTACGATGGCGCTCGGCTTCGAAGGATCCGTGGCGACCTGCTGATGCTTCGTCGCTGCATCCATTTCCAGTAGGACGACTGCCGGAGGCACCGTTAGATTAATTGCCAGGGCCACGAGTCCCACGGCCCCGCCGCTGGTCGGGCCCAAAAGTGGTTCGAGAACGGCAAGGCCAAAGACTGGTGTAGCGGAGGTCGCGAGCATGAGCGCATAGATGATGGAAGCCGTCCCACTGAGCGACTTCACAAGCCGCAGGAGCAGCCATGCAGCCACGAAAAGCCCGGCATGGGAAAGAATTAGTGCCAGAACAAGACGACCCTGCTCCAACAGAAGATCTTTCCGAATGTCGGTCATGCTGACGAACAGAGACGCGGGCAATGCAAACGTAAGCGCAAGTTTGCTCAAGCCTGCAGACTGGTCCGCATCGAAGGCCTTGCGCTTGCCGGCGAGGTAACCGAGTGCGAGGACAAAGAAGACGGGAGTTAGCGCTCCGAATAATCCGCCGATGTTCATAAAAGACCTCCTCTAAGCCGCTGCCGAAACATCTCTAGAACTCCACCTTAGTTCTGAATCCGAAAACTACGGCGCGCTGCGCTCGCCCGCCCACGTTCGCGTAGTACTGAATGACCGGCTGCAGCAGGAGCATCGGTAAGGGGTCCAGAAGCGTGTTGAATTCAACGCCGTGCTCCGTCTTCCATAGAGGCGTGCCGGGTGGGAGGAACTGCGGGCTCAAGCTGTTTCGCACATATCCCAGCGACATCGTGTTGTGAATGCGCAGAGGCAGCGGCTCGTTGAATCGGACTCCCGCAGTGAGCAGCGTGTTGTTGCGGTTGATGTCGGCAGGGCTCCAGTCGTAGGCAAACGTCGCATCCAAGCCTTTCCCCTCTTTTGGGTCAACGCGCCACAAGGCTTGACTCGCCATCCAGTACAAGAGGTAGTTCCCGGAACGTGCCCTTGTGCTTGTCGGCATCGTGAACTTTCCCGGATTGTAGGAGGCGCCGAACTGATAAACGCCGGAGTATCCCTTGCGGCTCTCGACGTTGTCGAAAGCTCGCACGGACGAGGCTTTTTTACCCGGAGTCAACCCAATCTCGGAAACGCTTACGGGAACTCCGCGAAACTGCGGAACCAAGCCGGTCGGGTTATGAGAAAAGGGCTCTCGGTCTTCAGCCAGCACCATCGATTTCACATAGAAGTTGTGAATCGGCACGACACGCAATTCAAACGCGGGAGTCGATGGAGGATCGAAGGACTCGAAGTCCGTGGACAGGTTGCCTAACGCATAGCCCATCGGCTCGAAGATGAAGGACGCCGCGTAGTGCTCCGCCCCGTAGAAATCCTGGCCCGCGAACTGGCCCACTCGTGCGGTGATCCGTTCGTTCAACCATCGCTTTTCCACCCACCAGGAATCGAGGCGAAACGTATTCGCGCTAGACATCCCACTGGGGCTGGTCAGGAGCCCAAGATACGCTCCCAGATTGCCGCCGCCCTGCCAGAGAGCGGTGGCATGGAAATACAATCCGTGTTGACCGGTGAGCTTACCCAGGTCGATGTCCACGGTTCCCCGGAATCTGTTCCAACTTGCGAAGCGCTGTTTCTGCTCACTCTTAATGTTCCAGAGAGAATCGCTGATGTACTGGAAGTCGAACCGCACACCGCGTTCTAGCAGGCGGGACCGCTCGCCACCCCACTCTCCCAAGAGATGTCCGTGAGGGCCTTGGCCGGTCTCATGGCTGTCCGGGCCACTAAGCGTTTCTCCCAAGCCAGTCTGGGAATAAGCGCGGGCCGCAAACAGGCACACCGCCACCCACACGAGAAAAACGAGTTTGCCTGCTAGCCCTCGCACAGTTCGTTTCGGCAGCGTGACACCATGAAGAAGTACATCGCGCGTCTCAACCGGGCAGTGCGGCATCTTGTTCTGTCGTGTCTTCGTCAAGACCGCACCTCGCGCAATGCGAGTGGGATCAAAAGCAGCGCCGCTCCGAGCATCCCGAGCGCCTTGAAATGAAGCACCATCGCCGCTCCTGTCCCAGCGCCGAGAACAAAGGCGATCCAGACTCCGCAGAGAAGGCCGATCTTCGGATCGGAAGCTCTTACATCCGGAGGAATCACCTCAGAAGCGTATTTTTCGGCTTCCGCAGAGATTAGGCTTGTAATCATCCCCGTCAGATATGTCGTATGAACGCTGATGCCGCCGACACGACGAAATGCTCCATTTTGCAGCCCCAGTGCTAGAGACACAAAGATTACAAATATCTCAATTCCGTGGGCCACACCTGATGCCAAGGCCAAAGAAGCGATCACTATCAGAATCACTTCTATCCCCATGATGGTAGGAAGCGAAGGCCATGCCTTGAGGGGGCGCACAATAAGCACACTCAATGAAATCCCCATCAAGAAAGTGATGATGGCCGAGAGATGTTCAAGCACAGCCCGCCAATCGTGCGCCGCTACAGCAATTGCAGCGAGCACCAAATTGCCGGTGACGTGTCCAGTGAACGTCTTTGCAAGGACGAAGCTGGCCGCATCGCCATACCCTCCAACAAAGGCAAGCCCGAAGGAGAGCCACCTGTCAGTCTCGCGAATGTTCGAAAGCACAATTCTCCTTTGGCACTCGCGCAGCCTTATGAGGCCGACAGGGCCTTGGCCTATCGCCGCTGCTACAAGACGCTTCCCTCGTGGACGTCTTCAAACAACTTGATGTTGTCTCGATAGTCGACATGCACTCCGATGAGCACCGGACCAGGTGTATCGAAGGCTTTGCGCAGGGTTTGTGCAATTTCGTCAGGATGCTGAATTCGAAGGCCGGTGGCGCCGAAAGCTTCCGCATACTTCACGTAATCCACCGGACCGAAATCGACACCTGACGTGCGGTTGTATTTGATTCGCTCCTGCGTGCCAACCATGTCGTAGTGGCCATCGATCCAGATCATGTGAACAAGGTGGGAATTCAGACGGACGGCTGTCTCCAGCTCATTTGCCGAGAATAAGAACCCGCCGTCGCCAGAAATCGAGAGTACCTTCTCCTGCGGACGGACGATGGTGGCAGCGATAGCCCAGGGCAGGGCCACGCCGAGGGTCTGCTGACCGTTGGTGATTAGAAACTGGCGTGCGCGAAAGCTGAGGAGATAGCGGCACAAATAGATGCTGAAGCTTCCCATGTCCGAGCACACGGTCACGTCCTGCGTCAGTATTTTCTGCAGCTCGCTAATCAGTCGCAGAGGATGAATCGGGACACCAGACTTCGCCGCTGCCTCAGCCATGAGCCGTTTTCGATCCTGAGCGATCATCTGCAGCAGTTCGGCAGATTCGGCAGCCAGGTGCGGACGATGGAGGAGAGGTAACAGGGCAGTCAGTGTCTCTTCAATATTCCCAATCAGCTCGACGGCGGGAGAATACTCATTTTCGATATTCGCCGGAGTCACGTCGATGTGGATGATCGGCCGGTCTTTGCCCTTATTCCACAGAGACGGCCAATACTCAACCGCGTCATAACCGATGGTGATGACGACATCGCCTGAGTCCAGCAACGCATCTGCGGGCTGATTGGCGATCTGCCCAACGCGCCCACCGAAGTACGGGAGGTCCTGCTGGGAGACAGCCCCTGCGGCCTGGAATGTCCCGACAACTGGCAGCGTGGTAGTTCTCAGCAGATTGCGGATCGCATCGGCGAACTTTTGCTTGCTCGCCATCAATCCCAAAAAGATCACAGGAGATTTTGCGGAGTTGATGAGGCGGGCAGCCTCAGTAAGAGATCCTTTCGCCGCAGGGCCCTGGTCGACGAATGCGGAGAGACGGATGGGTTTGCATTGTGCTTCGCCGGTCATGACGTTGATCGGAAGGCTGACAAACGCCGAGCCGGGACGGTCAGCCTCGGCTGCACGAAACGCAGCGGAGAGCACCTTTGCTGTAGCCGCAGGAGAATCAATCTCCGCGGCGTATTTGGTCACCGGTCGGCAGACGCCCACCGAATCCATCGTCTGGTGAAGAGACTTCAGGCGGTCAGCGACGGCTACTGCGCCCCCAAAAGCAACCATAGGGTCACCTTCGGAATTCGCAGTGGCAAGCCCGGTGACGAGATTGGAGACCCCTGGGCCTGAAGTGACAATTGCGACGCCCGCTTTACCAGTCATGCGTCCGATACCACCAGCGATAAACGCTGCATTCTGTTCGTGCCGGCAGACTACGGTCTTTATGCTGGAGTCACGAAGTCTGTCGAAAACCTTGTCTATCTTTGCTCCGGGAACGCCAAAAACATGCTTCACCCCGTGGGCCTCCAGCGTCTCTACAACTACGTCAGCCCCGGTCTTTGTCTTTAGAGCCATGCCAGCTCTTTGATTTGCGATTTGTTGCGTTGTAGCCATTTGCTTGATCCTTTTCAGTTGATCTACTCCGCCTTTGCAAGATCGGAGGCTGGGTTCCTGCTGAGATCGGTTGTCAAGAACGATCCTGCTTCCGGCAGCCGAACGTCGTACTCGGACACAATTTGAATGCTTGCGCGAAGTTGCTGCGCGGAGCAGTTCAGGACATGGCCGCCCTTTGTGCGGTCTTTCGAAATAAAGTGGAAGTGATATCCCGGCACGCTGAACGAACTCGAGTACCTTGGAGACCAAAGGCAGACGAGCGTGCCCTCGATATTGTGGAAGTGGAACTCCAGCTGCGTTTTCGCAGCGTCTAGAAGCCGCGTGTCTTCCTGCCTAGGATGCACTGCACGTGCATGCATGGCATCAAAGACACCATCCACACGTAGGGCATAAAAGAGATTCTCAGAGACGCGATGTGGGTCGCAGGCCAGTTCGATGTCCTTCAAACATGCGACCTTTTCAATTTGAATGACTGCGTCCTCGCGGAAGTGCGTTATGGAGGCGAAAGGGACGAGAAAGTCATCCGAGCGGCGCCGTACGTTCCCCGCTGCTTGATATATCTCGCCGTCGAGAATGACCATCTCGCCATCGAGCCCTTCAAAAGTGCCGACGCCAAAGTCCCCGTGTTCCAAAAGAGCAGATGACAAGACGGAACCCGAATAAACGCCTTCGACGAGAGCGGTTGAAGTCGAAACCTGGTACATGCGGCGCGGCGAAGAGTGCAGGTATTCACTCAGCGCCGCGCTCACAAGATTGTCGAGCGAAGTCTCGCGTTGTGTTGAAAGGTATCGCGCCGCGTCTTCAAGAGACGACGGTATCGTCACGGTTAGATTTGACATATGTCGCTCTCCGTCCAAAGTTTCCTGTCGAGTGCGTTCCTTTTCCTGGAATGAGGCAATCGAGCACGAGACCACCCTGCCATTCGCAAGCGTCAGGCTACTGCGGCTACCGGTGCTGGTTGTGTCTTGTATTCCGGCTTGTAAACATGCTCACGAATGAACGCAACCATGTCGGCGGGACGCTTGACGCGGGCGAGTCCCGCATCGAAGACGAGCTTCGCCACCCGCGCGGCAGTCTGAATCTCGGTCTCCAGAATGTTTGACTGCAGCGGGTAAAGCAGCCCTTGCTTCAGCAAGTCGGTCGGCACCTGATCCGCCACCGCCTGCCCGGCCTCGATGAACATCTCGTCTGTGACGCGCTTCGCCTGCGTGGCGAAGATCGCCATACCAACCGCCGGGAATATGTAGAAGTTGTTCGCTTGTCCGGGCAGAAATGTCTGACCGTTGTAGTGGACCGGTTCGAACTGCACTCCGGCCGCGTAGATCGCTTTGCCCTTCGACCAGGTATAGGCTTGTTCTGGCGTGCACTCCGCATGCTCGGTCGGGTTGGAGAGAGCAAGGATTACGGGGCGGTCGTTAATCCTCGCCATACTTTCGATAACTTTCTGCGTGAAGGCGCCGCCAATCGTGCTCACACCGATGATGGTGGTCGGCTTGATGCTCTCGATAGCAGCGACGAAATCCCGGGTCGGCGCGTGCTTGTGTGCGTAGGGTTTCTGAAAATCGACCAGGTCCTTGCGGGTGTCTTCCAGAAGGCCGTTGACGTCGAACATGTAGACCCGTGACTGCGCTTCCTTGAGCGTCATGCCCTGTGCAACAAGAGCTGAACAAAGCAGGTTGGCGAGGCCGATGCCGGCCGAGCCCGCGCCGAGGAACAGGTACTTTTCGTCCTTCAGCTTGGTGCCCTTGAGCCTGGCCGCGTTGATCATCCCCGCAAGGGTGATGCCCGCCGTGCCTTGCACGTCGTCGTTATAGACGCAGTACTTGTCGCGGTAGCGCTGGAGCAAGTGCACCGCGTCCGTCCCCGTCCAATCCTCAAAGTGAATGCAACACTTCGGAAACACGTCCTGCACCGCCTCGACAAACTCATCGACGAAGGAATAAAGATCCGCGGTTGACGGGCGGGTCTTGCGCATACCCAGGTACAGGGGATCGTGCAGGTACTGCTCATTGTTAGTGCCCGCGTCGAGGTACATGGGGAGCAGGTATTGTGGCGGCACACCGGCGCAGGCGGTGTACAACTGCAGCTTGCCAATGGGGATGCCGGCGCCGTTTGCCCCAAGATCTCCGAGGCCGAGGATGCGGCCGGCATCCGTGACGCAGATGAATCGAACGTCCTTCTGCGGCCAGTTTCTCAAGATCTCCTTCACTTTGCCGCGGCGTGTGATCGAGAGATACATGCCGCGCGCCTGGCGGTAAATATGGCCGAACTTGAGGCAGGCTTCCCCGATGGTCGGGTCGTAAACGATCGGCAGAAAGCGAGCCGGGTCGGACATTACAGTCCGATAGAAGAGGGTTTCGTTGTGGTCGAGCAGATTGATCAGGTAAATGTAGCGATCGAGGTCCGTGTTCTTGTGGCCGAGTTGCATCATCACCCGGCTTAACTGCAGGTCTTCGGTCTCGGTCACATCGGGTACCAGGCCAACGATTCGGAGCGCCTGCTTTTCGGCCTCGGTAAAGGCTGTTGACTTGTTGAGGGATGGGTCGTGAAGCAATTCAATTCCGCGCTTATTGGTTGTCATCTTTTTTGCTCCTTCGTCTTCGAAATCTTCGGTGTCGTATCCGCAGAAACTACAATTTTTCCTCAGCTGGCTTTTGCAACGTACGGGTGAACCATCTTCGCCGGATCGACGACGCGGTCGAACTCGTCTTCGGTTACAAATCCCAGCTTCAGTGCGGCTTGCTTGAGCGTGAGGTCGTTATCCAGCGCGTAATGCGCAATCTTCGACGCTTTGTCATAGCCAATGACTGGCGAGAGGGCCGTCACTAACATCAGGGAGCGGTCAACATATTCCTTGATCTTCTTCAGATTCGGCTTCGTCCCTTCGATCAAGAATTTCCGGAAGTTGGTGCATCCGTCGGTCATGATCGTGATGGAGTGAGTCACGTTAAAGATGATGAGGGGCTTATAGACGTTCATCTCCAGATAGCCGCCAGCGCCGCCGAATCCGACGGCCACGTCGTTGGCCATCACCTGCACGGCAATCATGGTCAGCGCTTCGGCCTGGGTTGGGTTCACTTTGCCCGGCATGATTGACGAGCCTGGTTCGTTCGCCGGGATCATCAGCTCGGCGAAGCCTGCGCGCGGCCCGCATGACATCAGCCGAATGTCATTGGCAATTTTGTAGAGCGAGACCGCGAGAGTGCGAAGTGTGCCGGAGAGCTGTACCAGAGCATCATGGGCGCCCTGCACCGTGAACTTGTTCGGTGCGCTGACAAAGGGCAGGCTCGTAAGTTTTGCAATCTCGGCAGCAGCCGCCTCGCCGAATCCAGGAGCTGCGTTGATGCCGGTTCCTACGGCTGTGCCGCCAAGCGCGAGGCTGTACACACCTTTCAACGCATCTTCGATGCGCTCGATATTGTCACTAAGCATGCCCGAGTAACCCGACCATTCCTCGCCGAGCGTGATCGGTGTGGCGTCCTGCATGTGCGTTCGGCCGATCTTCACGATGTCCTGCCACTCGTCGGCCTTCGCCACGATCGCATCGCGCAGCGCCTTCACCGCCGGTATCAGTCGCTCTTCCACATTCACTGCCGCCGCTACATTCATCGCGGTGGGGAAAGAATCGTTGGACGACTGCGACATGTTGACGTGGTCGTTAGGATGAACCGGCGTCTTGCTCCCGAGCGGCGTCCCCGCGAGCTGGCAGCAGCGGTTGGAAATTACCTCGTTCACGTTCATGTTGAATTGCGTCCCGCTTCCCGTCATCCAAACATGGAGAGGAAACATGTCCTCATGGCGCCCGGCGAGGATCTCATCACAGGTCTGAACGATCAACCTGTGTCGTTGGTCGTCTAGCCGCTTGCCGGCGTGGTTCGCGTTGGCGGCGGCCTTCTTCAGCGTGGCGTACGCCGCGATCATCTCGCGCGGGATCAGATCCTTCCCGATGTTGAAATGTTCGAGCGACCGTTGCGTTTGCGCTCCCCACAGCTTGCCGCTCGGTACATCAACTTCACCGAGGCTGTCGGTTTCTTTGCGAACGCCCATAACTTTCACATTGCTGATTGCACTCATTGTTTTCTCCTTTTGGAAACTCCCTTTCAAGGCCTTTTTTCAAATCGTGGCGCCGATCGTGAGTTGCCGCCGCTGCGTTCCGTCGCGTCGTGCTGGGTTGGCGATCAAACTGCGGATAACCTGCGGTATGTGCCCTGACCCGTCCGCTTAGCGAGTTCCGGGTACAAGCGGAAGGCGTTTGCGTACGAGATGCTTCGCAAATCCGTTTCGCCGAATGCTGGGTAATGTCCAACGTCGGCGATGGCGGGAGCAAAGCTCGATTTCGGCATAAACGGGTTATCAAGCCCCATCAGCAACTGCGACACCGGCACGAGCTTGAGAATGGCGCCGAGTTGGGCCTCTGAGGTCGCTGCCGTCAGGTCGTAGTAGAACGACGCGATTCCCTCCCGTACTTCCTCAGAGGAAAGTTCAAGCCGTCCGGGCCCCAC
>WNFJ01421934.1_pt2 | contig 11184 bp, 7 predicted proteins | sample 5400461 | NCBI WGS metagenome assembly WNFJ01 (sample SAMN13153349, study PRJNA577476) | soil metagenome | isolation source: 115 cm saprolite on Douglas fir-dominated hillslope | place: USA:California | collected 2013-09-17 | reverse complement strand
ATTGCGGTCTGCCCGGCAGGCTCGGCGTTCGCTGCACCGCCTGCGGAGTGCCGATCGGGCCGATCGAGCTTTGACCTGAATCGTTCTCGACCAGGCGGGCGACCTTGATTACATTCGGGCCGCTTTGAACGATCCCCTGGACGATGCTCGAGTCGAGCTCGAGCGCCTGCAAAAGGAGCTCGAGTCCCGTCGCAGCATCACCCACTTCGCACACGCGGGCATCTCGAGCCTGGCGGCGGTGATCTTCGCGGGCGCAGCCGCCAAGCTGTTCTACGATTCGGTGCGATTCCCAACCCTGGGCGCCGCCGCCGGCGCGGTTTGCTTTGCCTTGGCCGCGTATGCCGCTCGCCAATACTGGAAGGGCAAACGCCTCCTCAGGGTGGAGCTGGAGCGGTTCGAGTCCTTGAAAGCCTTGCGGCGAACGCTTCGAATCGACGATTCCTCCATTCAACTGCCCCGATGACCCCCGCAGCTTGGAAGGGTCGCTTTGTCGTCCTCGAGGGCATCGATGGCTCGGGGACCACCACTCAGGCGGCGCTGGCGGCGCGAAACCTCCGCTCGGAGGGGCTCGGCGTCTGGGAAACGCGGGAGCCGTCGGATGGCCCGATCGGCACGCTCATCCGTGAAGCGCTCAAGGGGCGGTTGGGGCAGCCGGCCTCTCCCTGGCGGCTGACGGAACGGACTTTGGCGCTGCTGTTCGCCGCCGATCGACTCGATCACCTCGAGGCGGAGGTCCTTCCCGCGCTCCAGCGGGGGCACGTGGTCGTTTGCGACCGGTACCTGCTTTCATCGCTCGCCTACCAAGGCGCGACTTGCCCGATCGAATGGGTGGAGAAGATCAACGAGGCCGCGATCGTCCCGGACCTGACCCTCTTCCTGGATGTGACGCCAGAAATCGCCGCACACCGGCGCGCCGGCCGGGGCGGCCCGGAGGAGCTTTTCGAGAGCGACGACCGCCAGCGCCTGGTCAGCCGGCACTATGACATCGCAATCAGCAAACTTCTGAACCGGGAGCGGATCGTGCGCCTCAATGGCGACCGGCCCGAGGAGGAAGTGGCATCCGAGGTGCTCAAAGCCATCCGCGAAGAGCTGGGAAGGGTGCGCTGATCGACTTTTAGGTAGAGTCCCCGTCGATGGAACGCCGCGGCGCAGCGGCGGTGATCATCGGCAACGAGGTGCTCACTGCCAAGATCCAGGATCTCAATGGGCCCCTGCTCGCGCGGCGTCTGCGCGATCGGGGCATCGCGCTCCGTTCGATGTCGGTAGTTCCGGACGAGATCGACGCGGTCGTCGGTGCGGTGGCGCACGCCCGCGCGATCGCCTCCTACGTCTTCACCAGCGGCGGGATCGGCCCGACCCACGACGACGTCACTGTTCGCGCGGTGGCGCTGGCCCTGGGGCGCCCGGTCGTCCGCCTTCGGTCGTTGGAGGAGATGGTTCGGTCCCATTACGGTCAATCGTTGACCCCGGAAGCGCTTCGACTGGCCGAGGCGCCCGAAGGGACGGAGCTGCTGTGGCGGGAAGGCATCTGGTATCCGATTCTTCAGTGCGAAGGCGTGTACCTCCTGCCCGGCGTCCCTCAATTGTTCAAGCGCCAGCTCGAGGCCGTCCTGCCAAGGCTCGAGGGTGTTCCGGTGCGCCTGCGAAGCTTGTACTTGAGCCTCGAGGAACCGGCGATTGCCCATGTCCTGGATCGCATTGCCCTCGAGCACCCCCGGGTAGCGATCGGCTCGTATCCGGAATTTGACCGATCGGTCGGCTACCGGGTCAAGGTGACAGTCGAAAACGCTCAAAGCGAGCTGGTGGACGAGGTCGTGGCCAGGCTCGAGCGCGAGCTCCCTCAGGGAAGCATCCTTCGGATGGATTGATTCCGAGTCCGTCGCGCGCGCCTAGAGGGCGACCCCGGCTTGCTCCCGTAGCTGGAAATACTCATCCGAGAGCGCGAAGGAGACCAGTTGCTCGAGGCGGGGCCGCTGGCGGATCGCGGCGTTCGGTTCCATCGTGGCGCGGTCGGGGGTGGTGACCGCGTCGTCGCGCAGGGCGACGGTCAGCGCGCCGCAGAGATCGCCGCTCACCAGCAATCCCGCGCGGTCGGATGAAAAGTTCAACCCGGTCGCCAATCGATCGAGCTCCGGGGTCGCTTGAAGGTCGAGGTCCTGAACCGCGCTGTCCAGCGCTTTGCGCGCCTTGCGCGAGCAGCTTTTGGCAAGCTGTCGGGTCAGCTCCCCCGCGGTCTGGCCGAGGAGTCGGAAATCGGGCGCGACGACCCGGATCGCCGCGCCGATCAACTCGGCGAGCTCGGGCTTGCGCAGCTTGTGGGCGATCGCGGTCTTGTTCTTGATCAGATACATCGCCCGGCCGATCAGGAAACGCTGCTCGCGCGGAGGGACCTTCTTGAGCACTTCGTCGCCGACGCAGATCGAGAAGGGTTCGGTGATCTCCGTGGAGACCAGCCCCCTGGGCGACTGATAGACCTCGAAATTGCCGACTCCGAACACCCGCCCGGCCGTCTGGAGGATCTGGAAGAGCGGATGGTCGGACTTCAATCGGTCGGTGCGTCGATTGATTCCGAGCGCATTGAAATCGGCCGGGTACAGCTTCTCCAGCTGGTCGCCAATGGCGCGAATCACTTCGAGCATCGGGCCTTTGGCGGTGGGGTGGGTCAGCCCCTCGAGCTGCGAATCCGAGATTGGACGCGGGCTGGCGGCTTCGACCCGACTGCTCGCGTCTTGATGGAATGCCAGCTCCGCCTCGTTCGCCGCGCGCATGAAGCGCAAGAGCCCCGCGGCGCAGAACGCCTTGTCGGATTGCTTCAACCCCTGCCAGAGCCTGAACAATGCGTGAATGCTCTCCACGCGCGTCGGCTCGAGCCGGAGCAGATGTCGATGGGCCTCAATGGCGTTCGGCGCCGAGGCGGCATCGTGCATGTACAAATCGGCCAGCGCGATCTGGGCGGGAAGGCACGTCGGATCCTGCTGCAGCGCCACCCGATAGCTGTCGATCGCTTGCTGGGAATTTCCGATCGATTTGGCATAGAGGTCGCCGATCTTCACCCGCAGCGCGGCGCGGCGCTTGGCATCGCCGGCATGCGCTATCTGTTGCTCGAGCATCTGGACGAGCTCGGCGGTGTTGCCAATCCGCTCGTACAGGTCCATCAGCCTTCCGACGATCCACAGATCGCCCGGCGCCAGATCGAGCGCGCGCCGGTAGAGGGAAGAAGCGAGGCTCGGGTTTGAAAAGCCCTCCTCGTAGATTTTCCCCAAGGCCACCGAATGGCGAGCGCGGGCGCTGGGTAGAGTCTCCAGCTCGAGCAGCGCCTTGAGGCAATCCGCCGCCCCATTCCAGTTCCGCGCGGCGCTGTGGACGCCTGCGAGCCGCTCCAGCGCCTCGGCGTTGCGGGGCTGTTCCGCGAGGACCGTCTGGAAGTGCGCGCCCGCGCGGGTGGCGTCGGCAAGGTGGTCCTGATAGAGCGCGCCGAGCTTGAGGTGAATGGGGAGGAGGACCTCGATTTCGCCCCCCATCTGCACCCGCGCGGAGTAGGCGGCGGCTGCCTCGCCAAACTGATGGGCGTCGAGCGCGAGCCTTCCCTTCATCTCCAGCCCTTCGGGGTTGGAAGGCTGGATCGCCAGGCTCCGCTCGACGGCGCGAAGGGCCCTGGCCGGATCGTTGACCTTGTCGAGCCAGGTTTTGGCGGCGATCAAGAAGTCCGCGGCCGCCGGCCCGAGCTCCTTTTGCGCCAGCTTGGCTTCGGCGGAGGCCTCGTGGAACTTCGCCAGATCCTCCGCTCGGCCCCCGCTGAGCAGGTTGCGAAGCGCCGCGCTCGCCGTCGGATCCAGCGGATCCCGCTCCAGCGCGCGCCGGAAGTTGGCGATTGCCCTGGCGGGATCGTTGAGCCGTTCGATCGACAGCCTTCCCGCGGCGACGAACGCCTCGAGAGCGCCGCGAACGTCGCGGGAAGCCCGTCCTTCTCCCTCCAGCGCGTCGCGCGCCGATTCGTAATCTTCGAGCGCAAGCGCGGTCCGGGCCGCTCCCTGCAGCGCGGAGACGAGCTGTGGATTGATCTGCAGCGCGGCCCGATATGCCGCCAGGGCGGTGGCTGGCTTTCGCAGCCGATGCTCCGCCACCTCGGCGAGGCGAAAGAGCAGGGCCAACTTCTCCAGCGGATCCTCGGTGGACCTGCCCATCTGCTCGTACAGAGCGAGCAGCTCGTCGTGTTTTCCCGTCCGTCGGAGCGTCTTTTCCAGGATGAGGCCCAAGCGCGCATCGCCGGGGTCTTGGGAAAAGGCGTGGCTGAACTCTAGCAAACTCGGCTCGTCGAGCGCGCCATCGTCGGAGATCGCCGAGATCTTAAGGGCGGCGCGCAATTGCGGATCGGAGATCGCTTCCGCCTGCTTGAGCCTTCGCTCCGACGTTCGAGCGCGATCCGACGGCCTTGCCCGCTCGAGCATCGACAGCGCGTAGGGGTGAGCGGGGTCCGCGGCGAGGATTGCTTCGCACGCTTCGGCAGCGCGAATCGGTTCGTTCAACCGATCGAGATAGATCTCCGCCAGGCTCAGCTGGGCCGCAATCTTGACCACCGAGGTCTCCCCGCTCTGTGCCTGGCGATCGAAAATGGCGACCAGCTCGGGGAGGTTCCCCTGCGCCGCGTAGAGGCGCTGGAGGGCGGCGACCGCCGGGGCATACCCTGGGGCAAGCCGGAGCACCTCCTCGTAGGCGGCGATGGCCGCGTCGCTCCGATTGAGGTGGGCCTCCCAGATTCCCCCCGACTGAAAAAGGGCATTGGCGCGCTCGCCGGGATCGCTGCGGTTGGTCGCTTCGGCGCGGAGGACTTCGACCAGCCGGTCCCAATCTTTCCGGGCACGATGGATCCTCTCCAGCGCGCGCAGCGCAGGGAGGTAGCTCGGGGTCAGGTGGAGCACCTCCCGGTAGGCTGCGATCGCCTGATCCTGATCGGCCATCTTGCGCTCGATCAGCTCTCCCGCTCTGAAGATCAGCGCCGCGGAGTGCTCGGAAGAAGAAGCGATCTCCGCTTCCGTCCTGTACATCTGGACGAGCTCCGCCCAATTCCCCTCGGCAGCGTAAAGGCGCCCCAAAGCCTTGAGCGCGGGCAGGTAGGTCGGAGACAGCGAAAGCAGGCGTTGATAGGCGGCGATCGCCCCTGGTTTGTCGCTGAGCTGGTCTTCGAGAATCTCGGCGCTGCGGTGGTGGAGCGAGAGCACCTCCCGGGTGTCGCCGGCGACGCTCGCCTCGGTCTCGTGCACGCGGATGAGCTCACGCCAGCGCTGGTTGTCTTCGTACATCCGCGCCAGGTTTCGCAACGTCGGCAGATGATCGGGGACGAGCTCGAGAATCCGCTTCATGCACTCGATGGCGCGGTCGATCTCGTTGAGCTTCTCCTCGTAGACCAGCGCCATCTTATTCAGCGTGGCGACGACCTGATCGCGATCCGCGGTCTGGGTGATCTCCTGCTCGTACATCGCCACCAGGTCGGTGTAGCGGCTGGCGTGCTCATAGAGCCGGATCAGCGCGTGCTTCGCCGGCAGATAGCCCGGCTGCAGCTGAAGGCACTGGTTGTACCGGGCGATCGCCTCCTCTTCGCGGCCGAGGTGCTTTTCCAGGATCTCGGCCGCCTTGTAGATCCGCGCCGCCTTCTGACGCGGGTCCTCCGTTCCCGCGGCCTCCAGATCGAAGACCGAGAGGAGGCCCTCCCAGTCCTGGGTGCGGTGGTACATGCGCCCCAGACCGCCGAGGGCGTCGGCGTGTTTCGGAACGCGCGCCAGGACCGCGCGATATCGAGCGGCCGCATCCTCGTCGCGTTTAAGAACGTCCTCGTACAGCGCGGCGAGACGGATGTTGATCCCGGCGAACTCGCTTGGATCCTGGGTCAGCTCCGCCCGAGCGAGCCACGCTTCGGCGAGCTGCTCGTTCATCCCGCGCTCTTCGTAGATGAAGGCCAGCTCGGAGAGGACGAGGGGGTCCTCGGCTCCGCGGCTTCGCGCCTCGAGCAGCGCGGCGAGTGCCTCGTCCGGCTGCCCCAGCCTGGCGTACGCCCTGCTGATCCGTAAGAAATTGCTGGCCGCGCCGGGACCCTGGACTTGAGCCTGGGCGGCGAGGGCGCCGATCAGATCTTCGGTCTCGCCGCTTCGTTCCGCCGCCCGGACCAGCGCGGCGAGCAGAACGGGATCGTCGCGGTTGAGCTTGAAGGCGGCTTGGTAGGAGGCGGATGCTTCATCGAGCTGACCGAGCTGGCCCTCGAGCAGCAACCCCGCCGCGGTCAGATAGTAGGCGCGCTGCGCATCGTCGTTCACCGCATCGGCGAGCTCCCGGTAGACCTGCACCAGGGCGGCGTGTTGATTCCCGACGGCAAAGACGCGCTCGAGCCGCACCATCAGGGAGACGTCGCCCGAGCTCAGCTCCAGGCATTTTGAAAATGCTGCCGAGGCCTCTTCTTCTCGCGACAACTGATCGGCGAGCACGGTGCCCTTTTCGAAGAGCAGACCCGCCCGCAACCGCTTGTCCTCGATCGCGGCGAGCTCCGCCTCGAGCAACTGGACCACCATCTGCCAATTGCCGACGTCGGAGAACAGCCGGCGAGCGGCGCGGATGTTCGCCACGAATCTGGGCGCGAGCCTGAATGCGTTCTGGTAGGCGACCGCGGCGTTGCGCGGATTCTTGAGGGAATCCTCCCAGAGCAGGCCGATTTGATGGAAGAGGAGCGCGGCGGCGGGGTCGGATCCGAGCGCCTTGGCCTCCCGTTCCAGGCTCGCAATCTGCTGCCGGCCAGCGTCCTCCTGCTCCGGTCGCTGAGCCGGGGAAAGCGTTTGCAAGCTGGCGGCGAGCTGCTCGGTGGCCGGAATTGCCGCTTCCGGGGGTGAGATGGCGGTGGCCGGCGGAAGGGACCGTGAAAGGATATTGCCGTCACTCATCGGGGGGGCGCTGAAAAGCGGGCGATCTCCTCGCGCCTGAGGAGGACAATTTCGTACCACGCGCGGAGGTGGCCTCTCAAGGCGCCTACAGCACCGCGGGTGGTTGGTTTACCCTGCGGCGCGCACCGCTTGAAGCAGCTCGTCGCCGTCGATGATCTGCTGCATCGCCTGGATGTCGATGTGCAGCGTTCGATCCTCGTTCATCGTGGGGATGCGGCTTCGGATCAGCTGGTGGGCCGAGCGCACCCCCCGCCCGGCCTTGAGCGGCAAACGCAGGTCGATCGCCTGGGCGGCGGCGAGCAGCTCGATCGCCAGGCACGAGCGGGTGTGCTCCGAGATCTGACGTACCTTGAGGGCGGCGGTCATCCCCATCGAAACATGGTCCTCCCGGCCGGCGGAGGAGGGAATCGAGTCGACCGATGCGGGGTGGCAGAGGATGCGCGACTCGGCGACCAGGGCGGCGGAGGTAACCTGTGCGATCATGAAGCCGGAGTTCAGGCCGGCGTTTTTCGCGAGGAAGGGCGGCAGCCCGGAGAGCGATGGGTTCACCAGCTGTTCCACCCGCCGCTCGCTGATCGTGGACAGCTGGGTGAGAGCCATGGCGAGCACGTCGAGGGCCAGCGACACCGGCTGGCCGTGGAAATTCCCGCCCGAGACGATGGTATTCGACTCGGTGAAGACGAGCGGGTTGTCGGTGGCGCTGTTGACCTCGATCTCCAGCACGCCCCGCGCGAAGGAGATGCCATCGCGGGCGGCGCCATGGACCTGGGGCATACAGCGAAGCGAGTAGGGGTCCTGGACCTTGGCGCAGTTGGCGTGGCTTTCCACCAGCTCCGAGTCGGCGAGGAATTCGCGAAGCTGCCGCGCGCAGGCGATCTGGCCCGGGTGGGGCCTCACCTGCTGGATTTCCGGGCTGAATGGCCGGTGGCTGCCGAGCAGGCCCTCCAGCGTCATCGCCCCCGCCAGATCGGCGAGGTCCGCGAGCGCTTCCGATCGCAGCAACGCAAGAACGCCGACCGCGGTCATCGCCTGGGTTCCGTTCACCAGCGCCAGGCCTTCTTTCGCCTCCAGCGTCACCGGCTTGAGGCCCGCTCGTAAGAGCGCCTCCTTCGCGGGGAGCCGGACGCCCTGGAAGAAGGCTTCGCCTTCGCCGATCAGGGTGAGCCCAAGATGCGCCAGGGGCGCGAGATCGCCCGACGCCCCGACGCTGCCGCGCTCGGGGACCACCGGCACGACGCCGCGATTGAGCATGTCGATCGCCAGCGCGAGCGTGGGCAAGCGGATTCCGGAGAAGCCCTTGGCAAGAACGTTCGCCCGGAGAAGGAGCAGCGCCCGGCACTCGGGGAGCGAGAGGGGCGAGCCGACTCCCGCGGCGTGAGAGCGCAAGAGGTTGCACTGAAGTTGGCGCAGATCCTTTTTTTCGATCCGGACTTCGGCCAGGGTTCCAAAGCCGGTGTTGATGCCGTAGGAAGGCTCGCTCCCCGCGGCGACGCGCTCGACCAGGGCGCGGGAGGCTTCCACCCGCTCCACCGCCGCCGGCGAAAGCTCGACGGTGGCCTCGGCGCGCGCGACGCGGGCGATCTCCTCGAGCTTGAGCGTTTCTCCGTCGATCAGGATTCGCGTGGAGGGCATGCGGAACTCCTTATCCAATTTTGACAGCCCGGAGCCAAATTCTTATGGTGCCCCAAGGTCCCAGGAGGTCCGCAACGAAGTGGCACTGATCGTCCAGAAGTACGGCGGCACATCGGTCGGCGACGTCGATCGCATCAAGAATGTGGCTCGGCGGTGCATTGCCACCCAGAAGGCCGGCAACGACGTGGTGGTGGTGGTTTCGGCGATGTCCGGCGAGACCAACCGCTTGCTCAGCCTCGTCTCGCAGATTGCGGAGCGCCCCAATCAGCGGGAGCAGGACGTGGTGGTGGCGACCGGCGAGCAGGTTTCGATCGGATTGGTCGCGCTGGCCATTCAATCGCTCGGGGGGAACGCCACCAGCTTTCTTGGCCATCAATGTCGCGTCGTCACCGACAGTATTTTCTCCAAGGCCCGGATCAAGAGCATTGACGCGGAGAAGCTCTTCGCCGTCCTCCAGAAGAAGCACATCGCGGTGGTCGCGGGCTTTCAGGGGATCGACGAAGAGGGGAACATCACCACCCTGGGGCGCGGAGGCTCGGACACCACCGCGGTGGCCATTGCCGCGGCGATCAAGGCGGACTCCTGCGAGATCTACACCGACGTGGATGGCGTCTACACCACCGATCCGAACGTCTCTCCGGCCGCGCGGAAGAGTTCGCGAGCCTCGGCGCGAAGGTCTTGCAGATTCGATCGGTTGAGATTGCGATGAAGTACAAGGTCCCCCTCTGGGTAAAGTCATCGTTCAGCGACCACCCCGGGACCCTGGTTTGCGAGGAGGATCCGTCGATGGAAGATGTCCTGGTGAGCGGGATTGCGTTCGATCGCAATGAAGCGAAGATCGCGGTGCGCGGCGTTCCCGACATCCCGGGCATTGCGGCGAAGATCTTCGGCGCTTTGAGCGAGAAATCGATCGTCGTCGACTTGATCGTTCAGAACGTGGCGAAGGATGGAAAGACCGACCTGACCTTCACCGTCTCGAAACCGGATTTCGCGAGCGCGAAAGACGTGGTCAAGAGCGTGGCGAAGGCGATCAAGGCGGACGGCGTCGAGACCGACGATCAGGTGGCCAAGGTATCCATCGTCGGCGTCGGAATGCGCAACCACTCCGGAGTGGCCGCCACGATGTTCGAGGTCCTGGCGAAGGAGGGAATCAACATCCAGATGATTTCCACCTCGGAGATCAAGGTTTCCTGCTTGATTCACTCCAACTACACCGAGCTTGCGGTGCGCGCTCTTCACACCGCTTTCGGATTGGATCGGCTGGAGACGGTGGCCGCGGCGAGCTGATCTTGTTGCGCGTGGTGGGAGTGGGTCTGGGGCTGAGACTGCGGTGGCCGAGCGCGAAGCAGGCCCTCGATTGCCCAGCACAGGACGTCCGGTGGAGCGATGCGGGAGCGATGTGGGTTGCCGCCTGCGCGCCGGACTTACCCGTCGAGCATGTGCCCACAGGGGCGGCGATGACCTTGGGCGTCCGGCTCAATCTGAACGATGCGACCGCCGACGATCTCGTGCTCGTCCCCGGAGTCGGGCCCATGCTGGCGAAAGCCCTGCTCGCGGCACGGGCCGAGCGCCGTGGTTTTCGATCGTGGGAGGAGGTGAACGCGGTGACCGGTGTGGGTCCGGCGAAGCTTCGGGCGCTCCAGCAGTGGACGGAGCTGCGCTAAACCGCGGCACCTCGAGGCGATGGTATAAAGGAGCAGGTGCGGATCTCCTGCGTCAAATGCTCGACGCTCTATGAGCTCGACGAGAAGCTGCTTCCGCCGGGTGGAGCTCCAGTTCAGTGCACCCGATGTGGCACAGTCTTCACGGCCAAACCCGGCTCGGAAGCCGCACCGGAGCAGGCCAAACCACCAACAGTCGTAACCATGGAGCCGAAGCCGAGCGCGAATCGGGCAGTCACCCAGATGTTTGGCGCCGTCTCCGCATCCGGAGGACCGCTCAAATCGAGATCGCCCTCGGCGCCTCACGGTGCGCCAGCAACGGCTTCGGCAACTTCCCCAGCCTCAGCTTCTGCCTCCCCGCCTTCCGCAGGCTCGGCTTCCCCCGCGCGCGCAGGAACTCAATTGTTCGCGGCGCCGCATCCTCGCGTTGCGGCATCCGCGAGCGCTCCACGCGCCGGGACCCAGATCTTCGGTTCGCCGGTTCGCCCATCCGTCGCTCAGCCGGGCGGAAGCCCGCCGGGAGTCGGACCGGTTCGGCCATCCGTCGCGTCGACGCCCGGCAATCCGTCGAGAGTCGGAGGCCACTCGGGAGTCGGGGCCCATCCCGGCGTCGGGGGTCAGCCACAGCCTCACCGCGCGGCGCCAGCTCCGGCGAAACCGGCGCCCCCCGGGCCGTCCGCGACCTCGAAAGTGCCGCTCGATCAAGAGCACCCGGCGGGCAGGTCAAGGGGAACGCAGATCTTCGGCGCGGTTGCCCTGCCTCCCGCGGGGCCTGCCCCGCTCGTTTTCTCCTCTACGCCGCCATTCGGGTCCGCGCCGGCGGATTGGGATGCTCCGGTTGGAACTGGAACGCTTCTCTTCGCCGGCAAGCCCCCTCTCGAGCGGCGAACGGCCGCGGTCCCGGAGCAGCCGGTCCTCACTCCGATGTTTGGCGTCGAGCCCATTTCGGCGCCGGGAAGCGCGAG
>WNFJ01240254.1_pt2 | contig 11187 bp, 13 predicted proteins | sample 5400461 | NCBI WGS metagenome assembly WNFJ01 (sample SAMN13153349, study PRJNA577476) | soil metagenome | isolation source: 115 cm saprolite on Douglas fir-dominated hillslope | place: USA:California | collected 2013-09-17 | reverse complement strand
CTAAAGAGGAAAGGGCGCATCACGATCTCATTTCTTTGCGCAAAGAGGGCCGGGAGATGTGCTATCGTTCTTACGCGCAAGCGAGGATGACAGGCTACTGATATCGAGAAGAGGGGGCTCCATGACCGATGTATTTTTCGATCCGGCGCGCAACGACAAAGCATGGCGCGATCTGATTTACGACGGAAAGATCATTATTTTATCGCCAACACCTGAAATGTTCGCGTTGGTTGAACACACCCGCGGGATGATCGAGGATGCGTTTGCCCCGCTCGATCCCCAGCGCGCTCATGAGAGCTTGGATGTCGAACGGTGCGTTGAAATCCTTTCGGTGCTAAAGCCGAGTTATATCCACCACCCCCGTACGAAGGAGCTCATACAACGCGTCCTGGATGGCTTTGGCTGCTCTCTCCAAAAGACGTATCAAGACGTGCCGCGTCTGCGCTGTGCTTTCCCTAAAGATTATCTTACGACAGGGATCGCCTATGCCCATCATCCTCATCGAGATACTTGGTATTCGGCGCCAATGTGTCAATTCAATTGGTGGGCGCCCATTTACGAATTCGTGTCTGAAAATGGAATGGCCTTCCATCTGCGTTACTGGAGCCGAGGCGTCAAGAATGGTTCACGTGATTTTAACTACTACCGATGGAATGCTGAGAGTCGTAAGAATGCATCGCAGCATATAGGCCGCGATACCCGTGTCCAACCACACGCGGAGGAGCCGCTGGAGCCCGAGCCGGAAGTGCGCTTTGTCGTGCCGCCGGGCGGCGTCATCGTTTTTTCCGGAGCGCAGCTTCATTCGACGGTGCCGAACATCACGAATATGGTGCGCTGGAGCATCGACTTTCGGACGGTCAACATTGACGATGTCGCCAGCAAATGCGGCGCGCCCAATACTGACAGCGCTTCGGCGGGTACGTCTCTGCGCGACTTTCTGCGGGTCGCCGACTTTGCCCCTATCCCCGAGGACATTGTTGCGGCATATGACGACCGTGTGCCTGCGGGCGGCGTGGCCGTCTTCAAGCCGGATGTAACGAAGGCATCTGCTGGTTGGCAGCGGCACGGCTGAGAACAGGCACAAGCAGCGGGTCCGCCCCGCTCGAAAATTTTCGCGGCAAATGACTGGGATTATGACGGACATGTGTTTTCGCCGATATCCTCTGACGCGCCATCGGTTTGACATTCGACCAACTTTGCTTGGATAGAGGGGGTTCGGCGCTGCTTGCGAAAAACATTTCTTTGCCTGTCATGCGCGATCAGCCGGCACCCGCTGGTCACCTGCCTAAGCATCTAAAGTCTCTCGAAGCCGAAGCGATCGGCATCATGCGGGACACCGTGGCCGAGTTCCGTAATCCGGTCATGCTCTACTCGATCGGCAAGGATTCGAGCGTGATGCTGCATCTTGCGCGCAAGGCTTTCTTTCCCGCCCGGCTACCGTTTCCGCTGTTGCATATCGATACCGGCTGGAAATTCCGTGAGATGATCGCGTTCCGCGATGCCACCGTGCGCCACCTCGAGCTCAATCTCATCGTGCACGTTAATGAGGAGGGGCGCGCCCGCGGTATCAACCCGATCACTTCAGGTTCGGTGCTGCACACCTCGGTGATGAAGACCGAGGCGCTGAAGCAGGCGCTCGACCGCTACCGCTTCGATGCGGCTTTCGGCGGGGCGCGTCGAGACGAGGAGAAGAGCCGCGCCAAGGAACGGATATTCTCCGTACGTAGCCTGCATCACGGCTGGGACCCAAAAAACCAGCGGCCCGAGTTCTGGCGCATCTACAACACGCGCCTGGGCGAGGGGGAGTCGATGCGGGTCTTCCCGCTCTCTAATTGGACCGAGCTTGATGTCTGGGAATACATCGCGGCTGAAGGGTTCCCGGTCGTCCCGCTCTATTTCGCCAAGCCCCGCCCAGTGGTCAGGCGCAATGGAATGTGGATCATGGTCGACGACGATCGCTTGCCGCTCTACCCCGGCGATCGAACCGAGACCCGCTGCGTCCGGTTCCGCACGCTAGGATGCTACCCCTTGACCGGCGCAATCGAATCGGCGGCGGCCACACCCGCGGACATCGTCGGCGAGTTGCGCGGGACGCGTCAATCTGAGCGGCAGGGGCGGCTGATCGACACCGACGAGGAAGCCGCAATGGAGCGCAAGAAACGCGAGGGCTATTTTTGATGTCCCGCCACGGCCTTGCGGCGCGCTGCGCTCGTCAGGACAAAGATCTCCTGCGTTTTCTGACCTGCGGATCGGTCGATGACGGCAAATCGACATTGATCGGTCGCCTTCTCTATGAGTGCGCACTCATTCCCGACGACCAGCTCGCGACATTGGAGCGGGACTCCTCTCGTTTTGGTACTGCCGGTGATGACCTCGACTTTTCGCTGCTGCTGGACGGGCTCGAGGACGAGCGCCAGCAGCGGATCACGATCGACGTCGCCTATCGATATTTCGCGACGCCACAACGCGCCTTTATCGTTGCCGACACCCCGGGCCACGAGCAGTACACGCGGAATATGGCAACGGGAGCGTCCACGTCCGAGCTCTCAGTGATCCTTGTCGATGCGCGAAAAGGCCTGGTGCCGCAAACCAGGCGGCACACTTTAATTTGCTCGTTGCTCGGCATCCGCCACATCGTGCTCGCCGTCAATAAAATGGACCTCGTTGGCTTCGAGCGAGCTCGCTTCGAGGAGATCGCGAAGGGTTTTTTGGCCTTTGCGGCTGAGTTTCGCGGGGTGTCCGTGCAGGCGATCCCCCTCTCGGCGCGGTTCGGGGATAACATCACCGAACCATCGGCGCGGATGACGTGGTTCGAGGGACCGAGCCTTCTCGGGCACCTCAATGCTGTCGATATTTCGAACGACACCGGCGAACGGCCATTTCGTTTCCAGGTGCAATGGGTCAATCGCCCAAATGGCGACTTCCGCGGCTTCTCGGGGACTGTCATTTCGGGCTCGATCGCGCCTGGCGACAACGTGCTGGTGGCGGGGTCGGCTCGTTGCACACGGCTAAAGGAGATCATCACCTTCGACGGCATCCTCGATGGGGCGCGGGAGGGCGAGGCGGTCACGCTGGTCTTCGAGAATGAGATCGACATCGCGCGGGGCGATCTTCTCGCCAACCCCGATGCGCCGCCCGAATGCGTCGATCAGTTCGCCGCGCATGTAATCTGGATGAGCGACCACGCGCTCGTGCCCGGCCGCTCCTATCTGATGAAGATCGGCAGGCGCACCGTGCCGGCAACCGTCACCTTGCTCAAACACCGCATCGATGTCGATACGTTGGCGCACCTGGCCGTCAAGACCCTGCACTTAAATGAAATCGGGTTCTGCAATCTGTCGACAACAGTGCCAGTCGCGTTCGACCCTTATGCGGTTAACCGGGATACCGGCGGCTTCATCCTGATCGACCGGTTCACAAACGAGACGGCCGGCGCCGGGATGATCGCCTTTGGCCTCCGCCGTGCCAGCAACATCCATTGGCAGACGCTCACTGTCGGCCGCGATCAGCGGGCGGCATTGAAGCAGCAGGTTCCTGCCGTGCTCTGGCTGACCGGATTATCGGGCGCGGGGAAATCGACGATTGCCGATATTGTTGATCGAAAGCTGCTCGCCGCCGGGCGCCATACGATGCTGCTCGATGGCGACAATGTTAGGCACGGACTCAACCGGGATCTCGGGTTCACCGATGCCGATCGCGTCGAAAACATCAGGCGCGTTGGCGAAGTCGCGAAACTGATGACCGAAGCCGGGCTGATCGTGATTTGCTCGTTTATCTCGCCGTTTCGCGCCGAACGCCGGATGGTGCGGGAACTGACCGCTCCCACCGCGTTCCTTGAAATCTTCGTCGACACGCCGCTTGAGGAATGTATGTGGAGAGACCCAAAGGGGCTCTATGCGAAGGCAAGGGCCGGGGGTCTCGAACACTTCACCGGTCTCGACTCCCCCTACGAGGCGCCAGAAGCGCCGGAGATCAGGGTGGCGGGTGTCGGCATCTCACCCGAGGTGGCTGCGGAGCGAGTGCTGGACGAATTGCGGGATCGCAAGATCATTTACCTCTGACTGACTGGGTTTGAGCGAGATCAGGAATATGACGATGGCCGCCGGCGTCCAACGCGCGGCTCGGCGCGCCCTTGCTGGCCTATGGCGGTAATGGCGACGGCGCTTTCAGCAGCGCTAACGGGCTTGACGCGACCCAGCTGCCCAAGCTACCACCTGCGCGGGTGAAGGTGCGCCTAGTTCGGAAAAACACGATCCCGGCGCCCGGCGTAACTTCGGCCGTCCTACTGTCACGGGGAGCCCGAGTGTGATGAATTCAACGCCGCTAGTGAGTGTCGGGCTCTTTGTGTATAACGGAGAGCGCTTCATAGAAGACGCGCTTCGCTCCATCCTGAACCAAACATTTACCGATTTCGAACTGATAATTTCTGACAACGCGTCCACAGACCGCACCGGGGAGATCGCTCAAGCCTACGCTGAGCGTGACGACCGCATCCGCTATTACCGAAGCGAGAAGAACATGGGCGCCGGCTGGAATGCGCGGCGCGTATACGAACTTGCTACGGGCAAGTATTTCAGGTGGGCTGCTGTCGATGATCTTTTAGAGCCGGACCTGCTGCGGCGATGTGTCGAGATCCTCGAGAGTGATCCTGATTGTGTGGTGGCCCACACAAGAACAAAGGAGGTCGATGAAAACGGAACCTTTATCCAGAACTATGTCCAGCCGATGAGGACGGACTATGACGATCCGGTGGCACGTTTTCGCGAACTGTTGCTGAGCGGTGGTCACATGTGCTATCAGATTTACGGTGTGATGCGGATGTCCGCTCTGCGCCAGATTCCGCCCCAGGGGATCTATGTCAATGCCGACGGTGTGTTGCTGGCGCGAATGTCGTTGCTCGGCCGGTTTTACGAAGTGCCCGAGTATCTTTTCATCAGCAGGAAGCATAGCGGGCAATCTGGGGTAACGCTTCCGGTCCGCGTGAAACAGCCACGGCGGTTCCGCTTGACCAACTGGTATTGTAGTAGCCTTCCGTCTCCCGAATGGTGGGATCCATCAAAAAGCCGGGCCGTGACCTTTCCGGAGCTTTGCCTCTTGCTCGAAAATTTTTTGTCCATCTTTCGTGCGCCCCTTGGCGCTGGACAGAAGCTGCGCTGCTATTTCATGTTGCTAACTTGGCTCAAGACACCGACCAGTACGCCCACATCGCACTTCAAGCAGATATTGAAGGATCTGGTTATTGCAGCCGATCAGGTGCTCTACAATCTGCAAGTTGCAGGCTCGGCATCAACCGATTTGGCGCAAGAGAGTAACCGGCGCGAAAAAAAACTTTCCTAAATTTATAACTTCGAAGCGTCAATGCGAGAGGCGAAGGTTGGCATAGTGGCGTCTCGACAATCGAGGTAAATTCCGAGGAGGATTGCATATCGATGTTTATAACCGTCGCAATTTGTACCCTTAATAGGGCCGAATCGTTGCGCCGGGCTCTCGATTCACTTGTGGAGATGCGAGTCCCGAGCGATCTCTCCTGGGAAATCGTGATCGTTCACACCAGCACCGATCATACGGACGACGTTATAAGCGAATATATCAGCCTCCTCCCGGTGCGGTGGGAGTTTGAACCACGGCCGGGAAAGTCTAATGCGCAAAACCGAGCGATAGATCTTGCCAAAGGGGACTATATCGTATGGACTGATGACGATGTGGTGGTCGACGCTGGGTGGTTGACGGCGTATGTGGGGGCATTCCGGCGCTGGCCAGAGGCGGCGGTTTTTGGCGGCCGAATTACGCCGAGATATGAAGCCCCCGTGGCGAAGTGGGTAATCGAAAACGAAGCCTTCCTGGTTGGGCCATACGCGATCCGCGATTTTGGCGACCGCGTCCATCCGCTGTCTGCCGATGACGAAAACCATTTCCCCTACGGGGCGAATTGGGCCATTCGTGCCCAAGAGCAACGGGCTTTCCGGTACAATCCGGAACTCGGCCCTGCAGCGAATAGGTGGCGGACGTCCGAGGAAACTGATGTCATAAGTCGTGTTCTTGGGTCTGGGGCGATGGGCTACTGGATACCGGATGCGATGGTAGAGCACTGCATCGGACGGAACAGGCAAACGGCCCGCTACATTGCCGGTTATTGGGAATGTTTGGGCGAAAGCAAGGCTTTTCTTAGCGCCGCCGTGACCGCCGCTTCGCCTTTTTGGTTTGGGATTCCGCGAAGGATATGGCCCCGAATGTTCGTATCAGGGGTGCTCTACTACTTCTGCCGCTTTGTATCCCCCGCGCCTGTCTGGCTTAAGTACTTGAGCATTTACTCTCGCAATAAGGGAATGCGCCGGTACTGGCTGCAAAAAAAGATTGAGATACATAAAAAGGCAAAAATCGAGACTGCCGCTTGATACAGGCCATTGCTGTTACGAGGTTTCGTGTTGGCAAATTAATAAGAGGCTCTGAGAAGGGGGGATATCCGGTAAGCGGTGCGGTGACCGCACGTTCTGAGGGGCGGCGCGGCGCGCCACGATCTCCGCAGTTTTGGGAGATCGATTTGTGCGTAGTTTCGATCCTACATTCGAACCGAAGGGGTTGTCGGCGTCCGCCGGCTGGAGGTGATCACCGGCGTCGGCGGACGACGCGCGTGGTCGCACGAGGAAAGGGGCGGATCGTCGCCGAGTCATTTGCGGCCGGAGCGAACGTCTCGGCGGTGGCGCGGCGATATGGGCTGCGTCCGCAGCAGGTCTATGCCTGGCGGCGGCTGGCCCGCGGCGGCGCCCTGGCGCTGCCGTCGGAAGAGGCGCTGGGATTTGTGCCGGTCGTCGCCGCGGAGAGCGAACTGGCGCCGTCGGTGACATCGGCGCCGACGCCGGCCGGCATCGTCGAGATCGAGATCGTCGGCGTCGTGATCCGCGCCGCGCCGGGCGTGGATTGGCGGCATCTGCGCGAGGTGCTGCGGGCGGTGAAGGCGGCGCGGTGATCCCGGTTCCGCCCGGCGTCCGGGTCGAACGCGCGACGTGCATTGCTGTATCAAATCTGGAAAAATCTACTCCCGTGAACCGAAGGACCTTGCCGTCTACCCTAGGACAGCACTATGAAAATTGCTTTTGTCAATCAGCCCATCGATACCATTCTTCCGCCGTATCAAAGTTCCGTGGGGGCTTGTACTTATGGTGCGGCGCGCTCACTATCCAAGTCTTGCGAAGTTCTTGTGTACGGGACAAGAAACCGGCACAAAGATTTTCCGCCGGACTTCCGAGAGCAGAATGTTCATTTCCGGTTTTTTCCGGTTCCACTGTCCGAACGGCTCGCGGTTAAGGCTAAAAGTAAGTATTCCGACCTTTTTCCGGCATCCTCACCGGCTTCGAGTTCCGACTGGTTGTTCAGAACTTTCGGCCGCCAAGTGGCGGAGGATTTGCGCTTGCGAGCTTGCGACGTGATCCAGATCCAGCACTGCTCCCAGTATCTCCCGGTGATTCGCGCTTTTAATCCCAGCGCTAGGATAGTTTTGCAGCTGCATGCCGAATGTTTTTCCCAAAACCGACTAGAGATCCTCGAAAAGCGCTTACGTCACGTAGATCTTGTGACAACAGTGAGCGATCACGTAACCGAAAAAACCCGTCGCCAATTCCCGATGATAGCCGCCCGCTGCCGGACGATGTACAACGCGGTCGACGCAGCAGAGTTCAGCCGCCAAAGAAACTGGGACGCGTCGCCGCGGCGGGAAAAGCGTATCCTTTATGCGGGTGCACTCTCGCCCCACAAAGGTCTACATGTCCTGTTGGACGCCTTCGCCATGGTTGTGAAAGAGTATCCAGAAGTCCGATTGGATGTTGTCGGCTTGCAGGCGAGGTATCCTTTGGCCGAATGCTTCGAATTGCGCGAACGGGAGCTGATCGAGAGCGTATATCCGTTTTATCGCTATGACTGGATTTCCAAGCTAAAAGCAAAGTTGTCGTTAGCGCCTCCCGATGCCGGAACTTATCTCGCCCACTTGAAGCAACGCCTGTCGCCGGAGGCGAGCGGAAAGGTTGCTTTTCGCGGCTTTATTCCACGTCCTCAGCTGGTTGATTTCTATTACAATGCCGATATTTTCGCGTTCGCGTCGATCTGGAACGAAGTGTTCGGGATCCCTCCTATAGAAGCCATGGCTGCTGGGGTTCCAGTCGTCGCTACCCGTACGGGCGCCATCCCGGAAATAGTTAGAGATCAGCAAACTGGATTCTTGGTCGACAAAAATGACCCTCGCGCGTTGGCTGAAGGCATCCTTAAGTTGCTTCACGATGACGGCTTGCGAGGAAGAATGGGACGAACCGCCCGCAGCTGGGTTCATGAGAATTTCACATGGGACAGAGTAGCCGAGGGGATGTATAGATGCTATTCTGATTTATGTGAGATTAACAAACCGGCGGAGGACGTTCGCGTTTAATCCTGATCCGCCGCGATCTTCTTCAGCGGATGGCGATTGACGCCAGGGACAATTCCAGCAACCAGCCAGCTGGCTTGTCCCATCTCGATAACCGCAACGAGTGTGCTACCCTGACCCAGGGCGACGAGGGATCTGCTTAAGCGGCGAAACTCCGGAATAGATGAGCTTTTCCCCTATAGGGGTCGCGTCGCGGAGTTGGTGGAAATTGCCGATGGCGCTCATCCCGGTGGTCAGGTTACCGGCTCAAGCACTGGTTCCCCAAATCGCAGGTGGATTGTTGTCTGAGCAGCACCCCGAAACTATCCGTCGTGCGGCTGAAATTGGCTGGAAGAGCGACGTAGCCCACATTTCATCCGGCATTCCTCCGATTGCCGAGGGTCTTGAGGCCATGATCGGGCGCCCCTGAGCTCCCTTGGCAGCGAAGATCCGCGCCGCGTGCACAGTTAACGATCGGCCTGCCACCGGGAACGAAGGTCTTTCTCGCCTGCCAGCCGATCGAACAGGGATACCGGCAAAAGTGGCTCGCTATAGTTATATTAGCCATAAGTGCCGAGGCTGCGCAGGTCAATTAGCTATGTCTACAGATCCCGTCTACGGCTTGGCTTGCGCTTGGGGGCGCTTGGCCATGGCCGAACCACACCGCATCGGCACTTTGGCGGCTATCTGCGGACTGACCGCCAGGGTTGCTGACGGGTCTTCCCGCCCGCCTCTGTGCGGGCACAGTTTTGCCCCACAAAGGTCTGCATGTTCTGTTGGATGCCTTTTCCATAGTGGTGAAGGAGTATCCGGAAGTCCGATTGGATGTCGTCGGCGTGCAAGCGTGCAAGCGAGCTATCCTTCGGCCGAAAACTTTGAATTGCGCGAACGGGAGCTAATCCGTATATCCGTTTTATGCCTATGACTGGATTCCCAGACTGAAAGCGAAGTTGTCGTTAGCACCTCCCGATGCCGAAATTTATCTCGCCCCCCTTGCCCCCCTTGAAGCAACGACTGTTGGTCGAGGCGAGCGGTAAGGTTGCGTTTCGCGGTTTTGTCCCGCGTTCGGCGCTGGTTGATCTCGATTACATGCCGATGTTTTTGCGTTTGTGCCGATCTGGAACGAGGGGGTTCGGGATCCCTCCTATAGAAGCCATGGCTGCTGAGCTCCCAGTGGTTGCTACCCGTACTGGCGCAATCCCGGAAACAGTCAGAGATCAGTAGTCAGCAAGAATGACCCTGGCGCGTTGGCCGACGGCATCCTTAAGCTGGTTCACGATGATGAGTTGCGAGAAAAAATGGGACGAGCGGCCCGGAGCTGTGTTCTTAAGAATTTCACCTGGGGCAAGGCAGCTGAGAGGATGCATAGATGCTACTCAAATCTGTGCGGTTTCAGCGAGCCGACGGAAAACGTTTCAAGTTTAGCCGAAAAGGCCGGGAACGCCAAACATGTCGCGCCTGATTATCACAAAAATAGGCCGAGAAGTTATGACATTAATTAGTCTTCGACGCAAAGCCAAGCGGTTCGTGTCTAAAGCTATATTGAGGATGCGCGAAGACCGAGTGTGGGCCCGGATCAGACAACAATACGGCCGACTCTCGGTGGCAGAAGCGTTTATCCAAACTTATGACAAGAAATTATGGGGGAATATCCAAGGAGAAGAATATTTTTCGGGTTCAGGATCACTCGAGGAGTTTGTCGCGCCATACATCGGTTGGCTTACTCGATTCATCGCCGAACGCAAGATCAACACTGTAGTCGATCTTGGCTGCGGTGATTTTAGGGTAGGGCAGAGGATTTGTTCAGCCGTATCGGTGAATTATGTCGGTGTGGATATTGTGCCAGACTTGATTGCATATAACCAATTGCGATTTGAAAATGAGAGAGTGAGTTTCATATACGCGAATATTATCGAAGACGATTTGCCAAATGGTGATCTCTGTTTGATTCGACAGGTCTTTCAGCATTTGTCAAATAAGCAGATATCCCGCGTGCTCGCCAACTGCGCCAAATTCCCCTGTTTGCTCGTTACAGAAGATGTTTACAATGGTCCTTTCTTGCGTCCCAACCGAGACATAATGCACGGCCCAGACAACAGGCTACGTAAGCGTTCAGGCGTTTTTCTTGATCGTGCGCCCTTCTCTATGCAGACGCAAAACGTTCTCGAACTCCCTGCCCCGCAAACTGACCTCTTCCGTCACATGATACGGACCAGTTTGATCGAGGGCGACCCAAACTGGCCGGACGGAAGTAACACCAAGCCCGCACTCCTTCGGATGAAGAGCGGCCTTTCAGCACGCCTAGCTAATGCAGATCCAACCTGAGTTTGCTGGTAGCGCTCGCGGTAATCGGCGCATGGGCGGACTGCGCCGGCTTGGGGCCGCCAGCAGACGGCGGCAATAGGCGCGCTTGGCGGCGCGTTGACCGTTGGCGAGATAGCCGTAGTGGGGCTGCGATGGAAGCCGTCGGGCAGAACCTGGAGCAGGAACCGGCGGATGAACTCGTCGGCGGCAAGGGTCAACCTTTGGCTTGTCGTGGTGGCAATAATCCTTCCAGCGGAGGCTCGCTCGGCCCTCGGCGAGACTGACCAGGCGGCCATCGACTCGTTACATGACCCTGGAAACGATGGCTCCATTGGATGCAGGGTGCAGTGATCCCGCTGCAGCGCAGGCCGGCCACCAGACTGGTCACCTTCCAATGCCCGTACGTCACCGGCGCCAATAGCCGCAAGCCGCGCGCGGCCCCCCCCATGGCGGCGCGCCATATTCGTCGCGGCCCAAGTCTCGTCGATGAA
>WNFJ01435004.1_pt2 | contig 11189 bp, 11 predicted proteins | sample 5400461 | NCBI WGS metagenome assembly WNFJ01 (sample SAMN13153349, study PRJNA577476) | soil metagenome | isolation source: 115 cm saprolite on Douglas fir-dominated hillslope | place: USA:California | collected 2013-09-17 | reverse complement strand
ACGCTGGCCTTACCAGTCGAGGCCAAAATCGAATCGATTTTTTCCCGAGGAATCGCTCGGCTGACCACCCCAAGGCTGATGTAATCCGTGATCCGGCTTCCGGTGGGCAAACTGGCAAGAGTGCGAGCCATGGCGATATTCTGTCCTCCTGCCAGACAGAATACTCTACAATTCCTTAAGTGAACAGTATTGCGGATAACCCGGCATCTCTGGGTAATGGGAAAGAAATGCCCGGTTCTCATTCTGGGGACTCTTGTTGATTTTCAGGGTCACGAAGTTTCGCTCGCGCAGGGCCCGAACGTCAGCGTGGCCGGCGAAGAACTTGTCCATGACCTGGCACCAGTCGCACCAATCGCCGCCGACTACCAAGAGGACGTTGCGCCCCGAGCGCTTGGCTTCGGCGAGAGCCTTGGCCAGATCCGCGCTAGGATTACGCTTGGGATCGTACCGAGTTACCGGGATGTAGCGCGGCGTGACCGGCGCTGCATCCTGCCACGCCATTTCGCCGGCAGCCGGGGCGGGATAGCGAAGCGCTAGCGAGAAGAAAAGCAGCAAGAACATGAGCGCCTCCGTGGGCCGCGTCTTTCCGGGGATTGCGGCAAACTCCGCTGACCATTTTAGCGCTGCTCAGCGGCACTGTCGGCGGGAGTTGTGGTCCACGTGCTCAGAGGGAGAACGCCGGGCAAGCCTGGCGGGCACGATGGTCACAACGGCTGGCTACAAGCTAAGAAGCCTGAGTCCCGCCCAGCGCTCTGGGATTGGCGAAGGAGCCGCTGGGGAGGCAGATTTGGTGCAAGGGGTGGCGGGCAGGCGTGTGCGGGTTTAGAGTCAACTTCATGCCGGCCGATTTGCACTTTTCAGAGCAGTTCTTGTGGAGGGATGAGATAATTGGGATTCGCGAGGGAGGGCCGCCATGGCTACTGTCTCTGAAAATGTAATCATCAAAGACCCGAATATTCTTGGCGGAGAACCTGTCTTCCGCGGAACCCGCGTTCCTTTCAAAAGTCTTGACTGACTATCTGGAAGGGGGCGACACGTTGGATCAGTTTTTGGAGGAGTATCCTAGCGTCAGCCGCGAACTTGCCATTGCCGCCATATGAGAATTCTGATTGACGAGTGCGCGCCGCGAGCGCTGAAGAAACACCTCATGAATCACGGCCACGAATGCCGTACCGTTCAAGAGGCGGGCTGGTCTTGGAAGCAAAACGGGGAACTTTTTGAGGCTGGCGGAAGCTGCTTTTGATGCCTTGGTTACGGTAGATACAAATCTCCGCTACCAACAAAACCTTGCCGGCCGCAGAATCGCTATTGTAGTTCTGCAATCGTCCTCCAATCGTCTGGAGTACCTCCGGCAACACTTCCCGGCGCGCGTTTTGGCCCTCGAGAAAATCAAGCCCGGAGAGATGGTTCAGATCGGCGGTACGAGCTGAGCCCCCCGGATGGCCTTAGTATGAGCGGCGGAGAGGAAAATTCATGGGCGTGACTGTGCCAGGAACAGTGAAAGAAGCGGGAGTGGCGAAGGGGCCGTTTCGGGCGCCGCGTGGGACGCAGATTTCGTGCAAGGGGTGGCAGCAGGAGGCGGCGCTGCGGATGTTGATGAACAACCTCGATCCGGAGGTGGCGGAGAAGCCGGAAGATTTGGTGGTGTACGGGGGGACGGGGAAAGCGGCGCGGAATTGGGAATGTTTTCATGCGATTGCGCGGTCGCTGAAGGCGCTGGAGGCGGACGAGACGCTGCTGGTGCAATCGGGGAAGCCGGTGGGGATTTTTCGGACGCATGAATATGCGCCGCGGGTGCTGCTGTGCAATTCGAATCTGGTGGGCCACTGGAACAATTGGGACCGGTTTCATGAGCTGGATCGCGCGGGATTGATGATGTACGGACAGATGACGGCGGGAAGCTGGATTTACATCGGGACGCAGGGGATTTTGCAGGGGACGTACGAAACGTTTGCGGCGGCGGCGAAGAAACATTTTGGCGGAGATCTGAAGGGCAAGCTGGGATGGGAGGCATGGGCGGGGCGCAGCCGCTGGCGGCGACGATGAATGGCGCGGCGTTTCTGGGGATCGATGTGGACCCGGAGCGGATCAAGCGGCGGGTGAAGACGGGTTATTGCGACGTGATGGTGACTTCGCTGGATGAAGCGCTGCGGATTTTGAAAAATGCGGTGCGCAAGGGCGAGGCGACTTCGGTTGGATTGGTTGGCAATTGCGCGGATTTGATTCCGGAGCTAGCGAAGCGCGGGGTGGTGCCGGATTTATTGACAGATCAGACGAGCGCGCACGATCCCATCGACGGGTACGTGCCGAACAGCATGACGCTGGAAGCGGCGCTGGGGCTGCGGAAAAAGAGTCCTGAGGAATACAAAAACCATTCGATGGCGGCGATGGCGCGGCACGTCCAGGGAATGCTGGATTTGCAAAAGCTGGGTGCGGTGACGTTCGACTACGGGAACAACATTCGAACGTTTGCGTTCGAACAAGGCGTGAAGAACGCGTACGACTTCCCCGGGTTTGTGCCGGCGTATATCCGGCCACTGTTTTGCGAAGGCAAGGGTCCGTTCCGGTGGGCGGCGCTTTCGGGGGAGGCATCGGATATTGCGCGGACGGATCAGTTGGCGTTGGAGATGTTTCCAAACGACGAGCATTTGAACCGCTGGATTAGATTGGCGCAGAAGCGCGTGAAGTTCCAGGGGCTGCCGTCGCGCATCTGCTGGCTAGGATATGGCGAGCGCGACAAGTTTGGGCTGGCGCTGAACGAGCTTGTGGCGAAAGGCGAAATAAAGGCTCCCGTGGTGATGGGGCGCGATCATTTGGATTGCGGGTCGGTGGCGTCGCCGTACCGCGAGACCGAATCGATGCTGGATGGATCCGACGCGATTGCGGATTGGCCGCTGCTGAATGCGCTGATCAATACGGCGAGCGGGGCGTCGTGGGTGTCCATCCACAATGGCGGCGGCGTAGGGATCGGGTATTCGCAGCACTCCGGACAAGTGACGGTGGCGGATGGGACGAAGGAAATGGCGAAGCGCATCGAGCGCGTGTTGACGAATGATCCGGGGATGGGCGTCGTGAGGCACGTGGATGCGGGTTATCCGGAGGCGATTGCGTTCGCGAAGAAGACCGGCGTCAGAGTTCCCATGTCATAATACGTAAGCCTTGGCGGATTCCCTTCTTATCACGGGTGCATCGCAGCTTCTGACGTTGCGCGGGCGCGGTCCGCGGCGGGGCAGCTCTCTTTCCAATCTGGGATTGATCGAAGATGGCGCGCTGCTGGTGCGCGATGGCTTGATCGCGGCCATGGGATCGCGCGCGGAGGTTGTGGCGCTGCCGGAGGCACGCGCGGCGGAGAAGCTCGATTTGTGCGGGCGCGTGGCGCTGCCGGGGTTTGTCGATTCGCATACGCACCTGATTCATGCGGCGAGCCGGGCGGAAGAGTATGAATTGGAGATTGCCGGTGCAAGTTACGAAGAGATCGCGCGCAAAGGTGGCGGGATACTTAATTCGGTGAATAAGCTGCGCGCGGCGACGAGCGAGGCTTTGAAGAAACGCGCGCATGCCGCGCTGAAACAGTTCGCGGGGTACGGCACGACGACGGTTGAAGCAAAGAGCGGGTACGGGCTCGACGTTGCGAGCGAATTGAGGATTTTGCGATTGCATAAGGAGCTGGCGGCGGAGCAGCCGCTGGAAATCGTGTCCACATTTCTTGGAGCTCATGTGGTGCCGGCAGAGTATCGGGGAAAAACGGGCGGAGCAGAGCGGTACATCCAGTTGATCGAACAAAACCTGCTGCCGGAGATCGGGGAGAGGAAGCTGGCGGAGTTTTGCGATGTGTTTTGCGATCGCGGCGCGTTTTCGGTCGTGCAGTCGAAACGCGTCCTGCAGGCGGGCCGCCAATGGGGACTGGCTCCGCGGTTGCACGCCGAGCAGCTTTCGCGGACGGGCGCTGCGCGGCTGGCAATCCTGATGCGGGCGGCAAGCTGCGATCATCTGGAACAGGTAAACAAGAGCGACATCCGAGCGCTTGGAAAATCAGAAACCGTGGCAACGCTGCTGCCCGGATGCGATTTTCACCTGGGGCTGAAAAAATATGCGCCGGCACGAGCGCTGATTGAAGCGGGAGCGATTGTTGCGCTGGCGACGGACTACAATCCGGGAACGAGTCCGACGGTGAGCATGCCGATGATTCTATCGCTGGCGTGCGCGCAACTGCGCATGACGCCGGCGGAGGCGATTACGGCAGCGACGATCAACGCGGCTTATGCGCTGCGGAGGGAAAAAAAGATCGGATCACTGGAGGTTGGCAAACAGGCGGACATCGCCGTATTCGAAGTGGCCGACTACCGGGAAATTCCTTATTATTTTGGTGTGGACCATTGCTGGATGACCGTGAAGCGTGGTCGCGTAATCCATGCCGCCGAACAAACCTCAATCTAACTATTCGAGGCCGGTAAGGAGGGTGCGCCTCCTCAAGATCGGGCCGCGGACGACAAAGAGCCTGTTCGAAGAATATTTCTACGGCTTTGCGGTGATGATCTCGCTGGCCGTTACGATTTTGGGAAAAGCAGGGGGCCTAAGCGGCTATGATGCAATCGTTACGGGATTGTGGGCGGGGGGCTTCACGTGGTTCGCCTGGCAGGTGAGGCACTACCGGAAAGAGCGAGCGAGTCCTGGCTCGACGGAAAAGTCCAGGCGAGCGGTCCAAGCGCCGCCACAAATGATGAAGCAGCCGCTGCCTCCAAACATGAAGCCGATGATCGGGCCTCAATGGCCACTGAAAACCTTGCCAGGTGCGGCGAAGTCTGTAAAAAGGCCCGTCAGGCCAGCACAAGAACCAAGGAAGCCCGCGCAAACGCCAACTCCGGTCGGACAAGCCCCGGGGACACCAAGCAATCCGAATAAGCCAGCGTTCGTGTACGAACGGCCCACGCTGCCGGACAGAAAGCCGAAACTGCCGAACAATTGGCCGGGACGACCGGACAAAAAGCCAAAACGATGAAACCACTGATTGAATGCGTGCCAAATTTTTCCGAAGGGCGCGACGCCGCGAAGGTTGATGCCATCGTGGCGGCGATGAGCAGTGTGCCGGGTGTGTACGTGCTGGATCGAGAGATGGACGGCGACCATAACCGCTCGGTGGTCACGCTGGCGGGCGAACCGGACGCCGTGGCGGAAGCGGCGCTTCTGGGCACTGGCAAGGCCATGGAACTGATCGACCTGACGAAACATAAAGGTGCGCATCCACGCGTAGGCGCGACGGACGTGCTGCCGTTTATTCCCATCGATGGAGTGACCATCGAGGATTGCGTGGCGCTGGCGCGGCGGGTGGGCAACGAAATCTGGAATCGTTACCGGATACCGGTGTTTTTTTACGAAGCGGCGGCGACACGGCCGGAGCGCGTAAATCTTGAAAACGTGCGGCGCGGGCAATTCGAAGGGCTGCGCGAAGAGTTTAAAAAGAACCACGACCGCCAGCCGGACGTCGGCGAACCGAAGCTGCACCCCACGGCCGGGGTGACGGTAGTGGGCGCGCGGAAATTCCTGATTGCCTACAACGTGAATCTTAATACCTCCGATATCAGCATCGCGAACAAAATCGCGAAAGCGATCCGGTTTTCGTCGGGCGGACTGCGGTATGTGAAGTCGATGGGAGTCGAGCTGAAAGCGCGCAACCTGGCGCAAGTGTCCATCAACCTGACGGATTTCGAACAGACGCCGATGCACCGCGTATATGAAATGGTGAAGCGCGAAGCGGAGCGCTACGGCGTGATGCCGGCGGGCAGCGAAATCGTCGGGCTGGTTCCGAAAAAAGCGATCGAGATGGCGGCGGACTTTTTCTTGCAACTGGAGGACTTCTCTCCCGCACAGGTGTTTGAAAACAAGCTGGCGGCCGCGCTGAGCGGCGCGCCGCTGGAAACGGCGAAGGACGGAAAGCTGGCGGGATTGGCGCGGCCGTTTCTGGACGCGGTGGCGACTCCTTCAGCAACGCCGGGAGGAGGAAGCGTCTCGGCGTTTGCGGGAGCTCTGGCGGCGGCCCTGGGGCAAATGGTTGCGGAGCTTTCGCGGAAAAAGAAATCGCAAGCCCGATTTGCCGATCAGCTCTCGGCAGCGCTGGACGAAATGCGGAGAATTGCCGATGAACTTGCCGAGGCCATCGACCTTGACGCGGCTTCCTACGACGCGGTAATGGCTGCGTTCAAATTATCGCAGGGAGACGCTAAGGAAACGCTGCAGCGCGAGAAAGCGATACAGAAAGCGACGAAAGGCGCGTCGGAGGTGCCGTTGCAAGTGGCCGAGCGCGCCGTTGCGCTTTTCGAACGCCTCGGACAACTGGATGCTATCGTTGCCGCATCCATGAGGTCAGACTTACAAGTAGCCCGGTTGATGGCCGAAGCAGGCACACGCGGAGCACTGGCCAACGTGGAGATCAACCTCGAGGGCTTGACGGACGCGGCGTACGTCGCCTCAACGCGTTTGAAGATCGCAGCACTGCGGGAGCGTCTGGGCAATGCAGCCCGCGCGACAAAAGCGTAAACTAGGAGTTCCCCCCTGCCCCATTCGAAAGGAGCACGAGATGAGATTGACCATGAATTCAGGTATGACACCAACCAGGCGGGGGTCAACGATCCGCGGACTCGTGGCTGCCGGCATTCTGGTGGCGACGTCCCTGGCGATGCCAAGACCTGCGCGGGCAGGCCGCCTTGGCGCGGACGTCATCGCACTCTTCCCCAAGGAGATTGGAGAATTTGCCTACGCCGACCTGAAAAAAGCGCGCACTCTGAAATGGTTTCCGCAATTGCAGGAGCAGATGCTCCCTGACCGCTTCCGGCAATTCGAAAAATTCTTGGCCTCGGCGGGAGTCGATCCGAATTCGCAAGTCGATGAACTCGCCTGGGGGCTGGTCGCGGAGGGTTTGAGCACAAAGACCGAAGGCACGGGCTCGACGGACGTTCCCACAGGAGAAGAAATCGTCGGCGTGGCGCTGGGGACTTACAATCCGAATTCAACGGAAGCTTTCTTCAAACAGCAAAAGCTCGCCACCTTCAAAGCGCGGGGTTATACGCTCTATGCGTTCGGCACCGGTTCGGGAGCGAACGATCTGTTCTTCTTTTTCATCGATTCGAATACCGCGGCGTTTGGCCATCGCGCCGTTCTGGAAAAGATGATCGAGGTGCGCTTTGGCGGTGAGGAAGGACTGCTGCGCAACGACAGGCTGTACCCGCTGATCAACGAAGCGAACGGCAGCGGCGTGGTCTGGGCGGTGCTGAATCCCGCCTACACGCGCTTGGCGATGCAACAACTGGCGCCGGAAGTTGGACAGTTCCCCGAAGCGGCGAAACTCGTCGCACGAATGCAAAACATGATTATCAACGTGGACGCGAGCAGCGGCATCGAAGGAAAGTTCCAGGCGGTATGCGGATCGACCGACGATGCGAACACGCTTGGCCAGTTGCTGCAGGCGGGGTTCCTGTATAAACGGTATCAAGCGCAAAAGGACAATCCGGATCTGGCGCAATTGCTCGATCAGGCCCGCGTGACGCCCGCGGGCGATCGAGTGACGCTGCGGATGTCGCTCAGCGACGACCAGATGACGTCGCTCATTCGAAAAAACACGTTCGCGTTGAAGATGTAAGGCTCTGAAAATCATAGGGCGCAAAAGAAATGGGCCAGGCAGCCGCGCTGTCTGGCTTCTTTTCGTTTCGAACAACGCCTAACTGCCGGGGGTGACCTGGCCGATATACTTTGTCAGGCGAGTGACGGCTTCTCCGTCGTGCGTTTCATACTGGACGCGGTCGAAACCGGCTAAAACGACTTGGATGGATCCCGTGCCGCCAACCTGCGCGGCAAACCCTGCGATGGTATCGAGGCCAACCGTCGGAGTGTCTTCGCCTAAATGGGACAACGCGACTTCCATGCGATCGGAAAAGCGCGTGAATTTAATTTGCAGTTGAGGATGATCTGCCGACAGATGTTCGAAGGCCTCCGAGCAGGCAGCAATGACAGCAGATTGCAATCGAGCGATGGCGTCGTTCTGGAGTCCCGCGGCATCAGCGAGATAGCGGACCACGCCTCCGGCCGCGGCCGCCAGGCGCGCGTCGGCCTCGATGTGCATGAGGAGGCTTTTGAGTTCAGCGGCCACGGCTGGTGGCCAGAGAGACGTCGCAAGCTTCCCGGCAGTCGGGGCAATAGTAGAGACCGTCGGAGCAAAGGCGCACGTTTACCTGCCCCTTGCAGATAGTGCAGTACTTTTCACAGGCGCAGCGATCTTCCGGCAAGTCACATTGCGCGCAAACGGTCGGACCTTGCATAAGGGCCTCTCCGCAAAACTCTACCTGAGCACGGGAGTGTGCGGCAAGTCGAAGCTGAGTGAAGTACGCTAGTCGCTCAACTCCTATTTGGGATACCTCCCAGCTTCCGATTATCCGGCTTGACACTCACCGGCCTTCTTATGGAAGGAGTTGACGGCGGGAGAAGAGGCCCTGCCCACTGGGATGAGGCGGCACCGTTCCCGGCCTCGACGACTTCGGACCGCGAACAACCAAGCGCACCTGCCGCTATGAATTGCGGCCTGGCGCAGCGCGTTGCTAAATGTCGCCGCTATGCTCAACGGTTAATACGATTTTCCCTTGCGCGTGTCGTCCTTCCAGATAACGGAGAGCTTCAGCTGCGTCGCTTAACGGGTAGCGTCTATCGATGACGGGTACGAGTTTTCCAGCTTCAAGAAGATCTTTCAGAGAAACTAAATCCTTCTGGTTTATATTCGCTATAAAAAAACACGTTTTCTTGCTCCCCATCCGTGACAGTAACGGCGCCAGTAAAATAGCTTGGAAAATTTGAGGCAAACCACCTCCGACGATGACATAAATTCCGTCCTGACTCAGCGCACGCCTGTAATCGAAAATCGAATGATGGGCATTCGCACCCATGATCAGGTCGTAACGCTGCCCGCTCTGCGTGAAATCTTCTCGAGTGTAATCAATGACATGGTCGGCGCCAATCGACCGCGCCGTGTCCACATTCCTCGTACTGCACACGGCAGTGACCTCAGCCCCGAACGATTTGGCAATCTGGACCGCAAATGTACCTACGCCACCAGACGCGCCATCAACCAGAACCTTATGGCCTGACTGGATGCGTCCCTTATCACGAAGACCCTGAAGGGCAGTGATTGCCGCGATTGGTACGGCTGCTGCGTCCTCAAATGAACTGTTGGCTGGCTTCAGCGCCAACTTATCTTCAAGAGCACACGCATACTCGGCAAATCCTCCCCCTGCGAAACCTGTTACCCCAAACACCTCGTCGCCTGGCCGAAACTGCTTTACCAGTACGCCAATCGCTTCCACTCGCCCTGCGATATCACAGCCCAGGACCTGGTGTTTTGGTGTGCGCAGCCCCGGGATCAGGCGGATCAACGGCGCACCTCTCATGTTGAACAAGTCCAGTGGATTTACCGATGCCGCGTAAAGCTTTATCAAGACCTCATTGTCCTTGGGCGTGGGTTTTTCTACCTCCGTGAACTGCAGCACATCCGGTGGTCCGTATTGTGTGTGTACAATTGCTTTCACAGAAGTGCTCTCCAAGAGGGCTTCCGTCGGACGAGACGATTCCGGGCCTATAGAGTCATGGGCAGACACTACCCCTCGCTATCTGGGTAGTCCAGCGCGCGCAAGACTGTCTCCTGAATTGAATTGACTTATGGGCCATTTTTCGGGGAGCCGCAGCGAATAGGCACAAAGTTCAAACGCGGTAATCGGAAGTTGACCTGCCACCTCATGGCGACCGCGAGCACTCTTGGCATCCCATTGCGGGAATTCCATTTCTTATTTTGGGTAGCCTATAGGAGTACTAGAACTTCATTTATAGGAGTACTGAGACATTTGAACCGGACACATTACCCAACCGCTTGCGGAACTTGCACTTAGGATCGTTCTCTTCGCAGTGCAAAGAACACTTCGGCCTACTAACTTGAGGAGACGCGGAGGGTAACCGAGAGGGCTGATCGCGCCCGGAATGCAGCGAGGGGTCATGGACTGGATTCGCCAAACAGCGGACACTTCGGCGGCTAATACCCTGTATCTTAGAGACTTAGAGTTAATTCGGTTAGGGGCTCAATTGTCACATGACAAATGACCTTCGGTGGGCCTTTTTTGGTGTCACCTGGAGGATTGGCTCGCTCCTCTTAGGTGCGCACGCCAAGGGAAGGATTCATGCGAACCCAGCTTCCCTGCCGGTCATTCCACCACTGATCCTATTAACATTGGCATCCCTGTTGCACAAAAACGGGGCAGGGGGTATGGATGGATAGGCCTAACGAGCATCGCGCTTGTATTCCCCGTTGCAAGCTTCCTGTGCCGACGGAGCTCGATTCGGTGGGTCTGTGTGTTCACCACTTCACATGGAGCGTCGAGGAGGCGTGCGGTGAGATGCACCGCCAAGTTACGTTGCGCAAGGCGACCGTTGAGCGCCGTGCGGAGATGGCCACCTACGTAAGCGAATGCGCCTTGCTCCTCGCCCACGTCAGCAGCAATCTGTGCTTATCGGACGACCTGAAAAGACGCATCCTCTGCACTTTCCTGTCGCTGATGAATCTAAGAGAAAACTTAGAGCGTGCCCCAGGCGGACACGCCCCCGAACTACGAGTTTTTGCACCGGGACTATTCCCGACCCCTGCCGTCATGCCTGATTGGCTCAACTCGGAATCGAATGCCAGCGTACGTTCTCAAGTGTGAAGGCTGTGGCGGAGTTGGGTCCTTCCTGATCCACGAAGGCGAACCGCCGGAAGCCCGAAAGAAGCAACCCTTTCAGCGGCACTGCCCCACTGGCCGCTGAAGCACCAGTTGGGCCATCGCGTTCCCGGAGCGGCGCGACGGTCCGACCGCCGAGCAACAGAACAGGGACCGACACACTAACCGCGGCGAGCAGACAGTCCAGCCCGTTTCCCCTGATCGACACCCCACTTAGCCGAACTTTCGCAGTTGCGAGTAATTTTCGGTAATTTTGCCATCATTTTCGTAGTTAAGTCGTGTGCTTCCATCGCCGAACTCTGAAAAAACGGCAGAGTGGAGACCAAGTGTCTTCCCTTTGCCCCCGGACTTCTGGCAATCTGCCGACAGCATGTTTCTGCGCAGCAACAATCGCAAAAAAGACGGCAAGGATCATCGCTACTTCAGCATCGTAGAAAACCATCG